>Ga0315289_10010753_pt1 | contig 13058 bp, 11 predicted proteins | sample YL17G11_40_MG_FD_203452 | JGI IMG/M metagenome (GOLD analysis project Ga0315289, IMG submission 203452) | Sediment microbial communities from Yellowstone Lake, YNP, Wyoming, USA - YL17G11_40 | ecosystem: Environmental > Aquatic > Freshwater > Lake > Sediment | place: USA: Wyoming | collected...
CTCCCCTGGGTTGGTTGCTAACACTCGGCTTGCCTCGATAACTAGATTCCGCCACCAGGGTTAGCTGCTCCTTAAGGTTCAGCAGCGACCCCTGACCGTAAGCAATCTTTAGATTCAAAGGGCCGACTAGAGCCTTCAGGGCCTGGGACAGTGCGCTTAGAGACTTAGGGTTGAGTGCTTCCAACTTCCGCCGAAACAAGGCCAGGAAGGGTGCGGTGCCCGCCACCACAATACCATCCCGGTCTTCCAGCCTCAAAGACTTAAGGGATATGATTGCAGACACCAGGTCGTCAAGCAGTGGGTCGTGAAGCACCACCCGGTCAGCTTCTGAGGCAGACGGGTCAAAGTATATACTCTGAAACTTAATTTCTTCCGACATTGTTACCCCTTGACCCTGCGAAGTTGCCAACATAAAATAGCCTATACTTAGTGAATACTTGACAGCACTTAATGCACTGTGCTATAAACCGATGACACGCATCTAAACGCGTGGTCCAAGGTGCCTACCAATCTATTCTCCCGGCACCGACGACACAACAACTTGATGGGGTATGTGATGGCTTTGCGTCGCTATGAGGCCAGAGAAAAAGACGGTGTGTTGACTCTCGAGGGTGAGGCCAAAGCAGGCGATGTGGCCGAGACTGTTCACAGGCGTCTCCTGGAAATGGCCCTCGCTGGAACTATTGCGCCAGGTACTGAATTCAGAGTGAGGATTACCGAAGGTGACCGGCAGGTGGGTGTGTGGAGCTTTAAGGCTCAGCCAAATCGCGGTGAACCAGGCGGGCCCGAAATGTGGGACAAACTCGAAAAAATAGCCGGGAAGACCCTTCGCCAAAAACGCAAGAAAACAGAGAAGAAAGCAGTGGCTACCGTCCTGACGGCTGCTAGACCCACAGTTAAGAAAAAGTCTACAGCCAAGAAGACCAAAACCGCCAAAAAGAAGCCTAGCGCCAAAAAGAAGACCACAACCAAGATGGCCCCTGTCAAAAGAACAAGTGCTAGACTTGTAAAGGCTGTCGCCAAAGTCAACCCATTGACTGCTAAAAAACGCGCTTCAAAAGCAGTTGCAAGACCCGTCAAGAGAATTTCAACTCGCAAGCGTGCCTAACTCCTTCTCTCCACCAGACATACGCCTATGTTAACCCTCAGGGAGGCCAGACTTGACTCATCCGTCAAAGCCAAGGTCTTGGGCGCGGCCTCCCCTGAGGGCTTAACAATCTCAAAATCATCTGGTTTCAGCCTCTCTCCCGCAGCGGTGACGACAGACCCAAAAGTCTTTGCCGAGTAATCCGGGAACACCCTCAGAACTTCTTTGGTCTGTTTAACCCGCACAAACATTCAAAACTTCCTCTTTGAAATCAATAGGAACTATTACCGCATGGTGCTTGCGGAATATTCGACGAGTGCTTTGTGATAGTACCCAAAAGGATGAATTGTCTGTTTTGGGTGTAAGCACCGCGACCTTGCCCACCATGTCTACGGAATAGAATCCAGGAATCAACTTCAACAGTTGACTGTCAGGGTCTTCTACTTTGGAAATCGGCGACAGTAGAAACGCCCCATGGTTTCTCCCAGGTGAAATCTCACTGACAATCTTGGACACCCACACTTCCTGGTTTCCGACCTCGGTTGCTTTTGGCGACGCCCGGTCGATAATTCCAAACTTTCCGAGAGTCCTGCTAATTAACTTAGCACCCCCATCAGGCGCTTTAGAATAATAAAACTTGGCGACCACATACAAACCTTGAAACGGGCTTTCACCCTGGCTATGACCACCCTTGACGCCCATCCGGTCTCCTTTAGACTATATTAGACTGCCGCTACACGGGGCTGTTGTAGGGATTTAGACCCAGACCCTGAATTTTTATGATTTTGCCTACCGCCAGACTCATCATGAACTGAATGTAGACTAAAGAGTTTGGATGCTGAACAGCCGAGGGTGGCAAGGATATCTCTTTGAGAGCAACTGATGGAGCACCGGTAAGCGGTGACCCGAGCACAAAGCTAGACCCCACCGAGTCGATGAAAATCGGTTGAAGAGTAGCATTGATATCAATGGACACGTTTGTCTGCAACAACGCAAAGGGCAGCTGACCGACTTTGAAGGGGAATGTATAAGTAGCGTTGCCTATGGCTGTGCCGTTGTTTCTGATGTAGGTATACATGCTGACCGTTGGGGTCAAATCGAAAGAGTCCCCGTAAGTCAGAACCTGACCAGATACAGCAGTGCGGAGAAAACCGTACCCAGCGATGGGGATGGTCCAGGGTATGTCATATTTGTTTGGGGCGGCCTGCCCTATGGCCAACGGTGGTGTTTGAATAAAGTATTCAGTGGACAGTGGCACTGCCCCACCGGGATAGACCACGTAGCCAAGAATGACCCCTTGAACCACCTCTGGGGTTAGCAGCCCGAGCCCTAGAGTCAGGGCAGCGGATACACCACCAGACACATCCTCGTCAACGTGCTGATAATAGACGGTGTAGTTGATGGGGTTAGACCCAGTGGGAATAACAATAGTTTTTGCTTCTGTCTCAATGACTATGACACCCTGGTTAGTCACCGCCGTGCCTGGGCCCACCCGCATCCTGTTTGGGGCGTCCACAGCGAACACCATGCCTGACAATATTGAAGGACCAACGAGCGAGTGGGTCATCGTCTTAAGCGATTTAGCTACTACTGGGGAGCCGTAGTCTTGAATGCGAGACTGAACCATTAGGCGTCACCTTCGAAAATGGAATAGCCAGTGCAGGAGCCAAAAAGCTCCAGCTGGACCCTCGTGATTGGCGAGGCAGGGTTAGCGAAAGAGAACACTGTGCCTGTTCCAGTAAGCACCTGCCATGGCTGCCACTGAGGCCCCGAGACAACTGTGGTGTAGCGAAGGCGGACCTGGATGTTCGAATAGGGTGGCTTCAGGTCCGAAATGACCACTGTAACACGGGTGCGCTGACCTATCAGGATGGCCCTAGAAAGATACCTACCCCGAATTTGGGTGACGTCGTAAAGGCTTGCCGAGGGCAAAGACACGTTAAGGCTATCCTGGTGTCTCGGCAAAAACGATTCCCCAAACCCGTCAATACCACCAGATATTGCTGAGGACGTCACCGAGGTCGGAATTGCCTGGACGGGGACGATGGGCCCGTTTCCACGGGCCCCGCTGGTCTGTGCCGATAGATTGGCTTTTTTGCTCAGGGTGGCGTCGACTACCGCAGTGAAGCCAGAGTTAAATGGCGCGTAGTTCAGAGTGGCCACTAAATCGGTGCAGGTGGCCGCGTCCGACAATGACGCCAGGTACTGACCTACAGCACGATTTGGAACCCCGGAAATTATGGCGGTGACTGTGGTCGGGGTTGGATAAGACGGCAGAGTTAAAGTGTCACCCGGCTGAATGGCAGTGTAATCGTTAATGGTGATACTGCCGGATGCGAAGTTGGCAGCTGACTTACCACTGCCTGAGTCCTTGTGTTTTGAATATCTGAAGTCCTCAGTAAGAATCCAGGCTAGGTTACCAGGTCCGCCTGGGCCATATAGCTGGGCCCCCAAGCTGCGGTCAACAACCTGGGGAATGACTGCGCTTATCGCACGCTTGTCCTTGAGGTTCACTACCGTAGTGCCGTCCCACAAACACGAGGCTGTCTGGGCTAGGTCGTTGATAGCGAGGGTGGTCTCAGTCTCTAATTCGGCGAAGATGATAAGGGAGGCGTCCGGACCAATATCGGTGGCTGTAGTCACCTGGATTGAAGTAAGCTGGTAGAAAACACTGGTCGAGGTTAGGTACTGTCCTGGGGTGTCCACCCCCGGCAAAGAGACGGGAATCCAGGTTGGCCCGGTGAAGTTGATTACCTCAGTGAAAGCGTTACCACTTGCGTCAGTGCCATAGAGAGTTACGGCAAGGGCCATGCTTGGGACTGACAACGCCGAGGATAACCCCAGCGAAATCCTCGCTGGCCCATAGGTCTGAAAGGTGATAGGTAGTAGAACAGTGCCGAGGTTGCTCAGAAGTAGGGCTGACTGAACGAGCTGGGGGCTAGCCAAAATAGCCCCGCTGGATTCTACGTACAGTCTGAAATCTCTCGGGACCGGTCCAGCACCCTCAAAGCTGAAGGTTGGGGCTACCAACGTCGACAGCGCTACGCCGCCAGTGTAGATAACTTCGTTTGTCGACTCGATGGTACCGAAAGCCAGCGCGTTACCTACCACCTGTGTTGGGGGCTGAACCGCGTAAACTTGAGTGTACTCAATTAGAGCAGCATGGCCTCCGAAGGACTCATCCGACCCAAGTACCACAATCCGCGTTTCTGGAATCCAGTCAAAGGCGATTGCTCTGCCGAGGTTGTCGGCCTGATTGAATGACGTCACCCATGTTGGATAGGCCGCAAGCACCACATACTGAGCGCCCACTCCACCAAAGCGAGAGCCGGCTGTAACGCTGCCAGTGGTATCCACCAAAACTCTGGACGGCGACATGGTTTCTGAGCAAAGCTTCCCAGGAATACCTTTGTAGTCTGGGTCACCCGCCTGGACAATGCCATAAAGCAAAATCTGGTCGTAAAGAGTAAACCCGCCCGAGGTCAGGTCACTGAACGACAGAGCATGCGTGTTTCTGGCGGTCTTTACCCCAGAGCCAAGCTGGGACCTGTGATAAACGTCAAAGGGCGAAAACCATGGCCTATTAAATGAATAGGACCCGTTACTATAGTCAAATGTGAGCTGAACCCCCGAACTCGTGCCAACCACAGTCACAACTGCAATGACCACAATGTTCGAAAGCCTTGTTGGGGTGAATAGAACGGGGTTGATAAAGTCGCTAAGTAGTGCCGAATTTGGAAACGCCGATGGGTCCTGGATTCTCCGTGTCGCCTGGGACCCATTGTAGACCGTAGTTCTAACAGGTCCCCCATCGATAATGCTATTCTCCATAAACACGACCACAACATCGTTCTGGAGGGTGCGGGCCAGAGGCAGGTCCTCTACCAACGTCGGCTGAAAGATTACTGCCCCATTCGGGGAAACACAAAGGCCCTTGGTGACGTTGATATGGAGCGGATTGCTGGGAGCTGCATACACAACGAGTGGTCTGGTAGTGTCCACAGACAGCACGTCTGCCGGGTCAGCGATATCATGAATGCCATAGTTGGGGGGCACTGGTAGCCCCCCGCCATATGTAAGAGAAAACCGGTCGAGAATTGCGTGTTCGGTCGCGTCAGCCTCGAATGCTAGGTCGTCGACGGACAACTTTGACTGGTAATTCAGGCCCTGCAGGACTTTTGTCATTTGGCTTCACACTCCGTCTCGACTACTTGGAATCTCAGCTTGACCCGACTTGGACCGTTTACACACCAGCTTTAGACTTCATAATCTCGAGCCTGGCCTTGGGGACAGTAAGACCTCCAACCATCGTATAAAGGAACAGCCCAGCACGCTTAGCCTCGTACACACCCTGGTGAATCACCAAGTCCTTAGCCTCTCCACCAAGTATACGTTCTAGAGTCGTGAACGCATGGTCGATGTGAGACTGGGGCATCACTGACAAAATCTCGTCTGGAGCGCATAGAATCGCCGCCACATGAGAAGCCTGTTTGATGTCTGCCTCCGCGAGAAGCGTACGGCTCAGGTTTTTGCGAAGACCATCAGAGATTTCGGTCTCTTGACGATAAGACTCCAACTTGGTTGCCCCAAAAACCAAAACCCCCGAGTCAAGCACTGACTGGTAGTCTGCCCGGTCAAAGGTTACGTACGCGGACTGCTGTTTGGCCAAGACGTTGAAAATATCAAACAGGCCAGCCACATTCTTGTTAGCCGTGGCCCAGAACGCCTTGGCCGACAATGCAGGGAACATGTTGTAGATGCACTCGTTATCGACGATAACAAAGGGGGAAATGGCTTTGGCATCAGCCTCTGGTGCCAACGCCGACATGAGCTTGTAGGCGTTGGCCTGGACCTTGCCGCCTTCTGCCTTCTTGGGTAACGCCACTACCATACCAACCCTAGGCTCCTTACCCAGCTGCTGCAGATAGTACCTGGCTAGTTTGACCAGACCGGGTGCAAACCCCGTGCCGGTTCCGCCCCCGGCCCCGGCAGTTACAATGATGTGGTCAACGTCGGCCCCGAAAGACTGACGCATGAGCGACAAGACCTCTTCGGACGACTTTGCCAACACCTTGGCACCAAGCTCTGGGTCTTTTCCGGCTCCACCTGGGGACTCCAAAACCCTCTGGTTTTTGCTGGGGATAGTGAGCCCAAGAAAATCCTGTGAGGTCGTGTTAACAGCACAAACCCGGCGGTAACCAATAGAATAAAATGCATCAGCCAGCCTGTTGCCGCCTTGACCAGCACCAATAAAGCCGAACTTCACGGCTACGTCTTTAGCGTCGGCCTCTGGTTTGCCGATTTCGTCTGGGGACTGGGCGACGCCAAACTCGATATCTGGTAGGTCTACTGCAAATTCATTCGTCATTTGGTTTTGCCTTTCATGGGTCTGAGTAACTGGTGATTCCTGCGCCGCCCCGTCCGATTCGGCCAGCACCATACCCTCAGAATCTGGGGGTGGCTCTTGAGGGCAGATACCTGGGTCGGAAGGACCTACGGGCAACATAAACCGGAATGTAGACTTCTCGCCCTGGATGGTCACTTCGACTGGCTTCCGGGACCACCCGTAGAAATTCTTCGACGGCCACCACATAGAATGTCTCTTTAAGTATGACGCCATCAGAGTGCCGGCACTCATCAAACCGGGGATTCGGCTCCTTGAGCACAAACTCACGCCCGACCAGGCTATAGCCTCGGATTTCACACTGTGGGTCAACGTCTATGACCACAGTGTTTACTAATCTAGATAGGTTAGCCGCCGGTCGTTGGGACATGACACCTTCCCCCAGTGGGACTCCCTCGGGTTTTAACGTTAACCCTCAGCGTCTCGTGCCCGAGACGGAGAATGTTTTTTGCAGCGTTAATGTCACGGTCATGGACCGCTCCGCAGACGCTGCATATCCATTCTCTTACTCTCAAGCCACTTAGTCCACTCGGGCCTGTCTTGTTCAAACAGACCGAGCAAGTAACCGTCGAGTTTTTTTCGTTTACTTCAACAAAAGTTCCGCCGCGCCTAATGGTCTTGTATCGGCAGAACTGCTTAATCTGGTACCAAGAGGCATCCTGGACGCCCTTTGCCATCCTCGTTTTAGACAGCCTACTAGGGGAGGCATCGCCAAAGAAGATAGCCCCATAGTTCTGCGCCAATTTCAAGGACGCCTTGTGGTTGAAGTCTCGCCGGGAATTCCGAATTTTGGCATTAATCCTATTAACCTGACGCTTCTTGTGACGACGTTGTGCTTTAGCCAACCTCACAGAATGTTTAGCCGTCAGACTGGGGCGTTCAAACTTTTCACCATTCGAGGTAGTGATTATGGTCTTGACACCCGGGTCGATTCCAACAGAGGTCCCAGCCACTGGCCTATCCAAAACTGGGGTGGTTGACACCTCACAGACGATGTTAACATACCAGTGGCCCCTGGCGTCTTCACTAAACGACCCATACCTGAATATGGCCCCGTCAGGCAATGGTCTGTCCAACCAGAAACGAAACTTTGAACCGGCATAAGTGACATGGTCCCCAAGAAATTTAGATGTCTGACTCTTAAAGGGGACCCAACCCAAATTCTTCCTACCAGAACGAAAGCGCAGACGCTTGCCCGCTTTTAATTTTATCAAAAGCTCCTCTTGGACAGCCCGAATAGTCTGTGCGTTAACTCGTAGTAGACTGGTAGAACCCTTCGTCAAAACCTGGAGGTCTTTGAGGCAAATGTGCTTTCTAGACTCCTTCCATCGCCTTCTAGTAACCTCATTGACAAAGTTCCAGACTAAGTTGACCTCCCCAGCCAAAGTCCTGAGACGACCCTGGCAGTTACTGTCCTTGATTCTAAACCGGTAGGTGGTGTGCAATTTACGCCCCTGGTTCAACTGCACCTACAGGGACATAGAAAATCTCAACCACTCCGCGTCTCTCCACCTTGCGAGAATTTTCCCTTAGCCAGCGTAGAGTGGAGGGGGCGGAAGACATGTAGTCACTACCACCTAAGTGGGCATGAACTTTAACTTTCACAAACTTTTTGCTGTCCTCAAACTCAGCATACAGCCCCCCGTCCAAAATCCGACTCTTGATGCCGTCAAGAGTGTTTGGGTAGGCTGCCTTCTCATTTTCGGTGTCAGTCTTGTTAAAGTCGAAAATCCTGGCCATTGGTCACCCCTAAAAGTAGACTCTGCCACTGTCGTAGTTGGACCCCAAGTCGTATGGGGTCCCAAGTAGGTCAGATGGCAGAAAGAAGGGTTTTATGATTAGCCCGGTGGTCTGGTAACTAGCGATGCCCGTCGCCTGCACCACTAAAGAATACTCAATGCGGTCGACCGTGGTCAGTGGGGTCCAGTCGCTCAGGGAAACATCACATGACGGAGAGGATGCACTGATGTTTATTTCAATATTGGTGATGGGGTCTGTGCCTGTCGTATTAACTACCAAGGTCTGCGCCGTTCCGGCAACCAGCGTAAACTGTTGGGGGGCATTAGGCGCAAAGATAAACCGAATGGTACAGTTTTCTGTGGACTTCGCAGTTAGACGCCAAGACACCCCCGGAGAAAAGTTGGGGGTGCATCTTGTTCCGACTCTGAATAGAGAATTTGGGGCAACTCTGAAAATCACGTTTGACGGAGTCATCCGCATCACCCCCTGGTCAAGTTCCCAGAACAAGGGGTAGTGTGCGTGTAGGGTCCTTTCGAAAACAGCGCGGTTTTTTTCGATGGTCACGTAGTCATAGGCTGTTCCCAGCACATAGTTTCCTGACCGGTCTAGAAACTTTGCTGAAAGTGTCTCCGTAAAGTTGTTTCCCTTTTGAAGGCGTCCCGCCAGAAGGTCAATGAGAAAGGGGCCAGTGGTCTGGGAGCTAAGAAGAGAACCAGGAACCACCACAGGTGATGAAAAGTAGGCCGGGTAAGCACGCAGGTAAGTTACTAACCCTGTAGCCAGGGGCCTTTGGAGAGGGGCAGACAACTGTAAATAGTACAGCGTCTTGTATACTGGGTCGGACGTAGACCCGAGTAGTGTTGCCCGCGTGATTTGCACCTCAGTCCTTGACTGGATTAAACCGTCAGTCTGAAGAAAGCTGAAAACATCACCGTTGGCAATACTGTACTGAGACATTACAGTCAGTGTTGTGGAGCCCTGGGCTACCGGCGAAAACACGACCAACGGTGTAGCTAGAAGCATGACCTGGTCGGTGTTGGTGTAATCGAACGAGAGTTTTCCGGCAGTGATGATGGTGGTCGCCCCAGTAGTCCCCCCGCTCACGTCTTTAACCTGCTGGGTTTCCTGTCCTGGGCCTAGGGAAATTAAAGCCCCAGGTTGAATCCAGGATGTCGGGAGTTGAAGGGTGATAATTTGGGTCTGTGATGTAGCAGAGGATATGCGGTAGGTATTGTCTGGTCCTAACATTGACACCGAATTGCCAGTACGTTTACCGAATCTTACAGTGCCCCTCAGGAGGGAATCAGCGTAAGCTGGGAGCCCACGGGGAACGACCTTGACATGAGCGTAGTGGTCTATTGTGCCATTAACCAGGTATTCAATGTCAGACAGTAAACCCACGTCGTCGCCTCAAAATTGGATAACTACACGAAAGACGACTACTTTGTTTCTTGTCTTAGCTGACACTGGGGTGTGAACCAAAGCCATCAAAAAGGTAGTCCCCACTTCGGCTGGGTTGCTTGGACTGTAAATTATCTCAGCCCAAATACCAAGTTCCCCTAAAGCGGATACCGCGTCGTTAGGACCCAGGCGACAGTTAATTACCAGGGTTTTGGCGTAAGGGGTCTCAAAGCTGGATATTGGTTGCAAACCAGGGGACACGGGAAAAAACTGAGATATTAAGCCCGTTGCCCCAGGATTGATGGGCTGGACCAGCATGGGGTCAGAGTCTTGATAACCAGACTGACCGACCGCAAAGCTGGTGGCCTTAAAGGAAATCTCTCCAGAAAGAGCCCTAGCGAAAGCGTTGCGCCCCGCGTCAGTCAGAGACGCTATGCATGGGTCTGGTATTGTGGTAAATGGCATCTAGTTTATCAAACTCGTCGAGTAGTGGAGGTACATATTTGACGTCACCAACGGGGAGTTCCACTTGGCAACGAACCCGCTGGCTGTTTTACTAGAAATCGTTATTGGCTGAAACAATGGATTAGCGTCGACGTCATTGTAAAAGTTCGCATTTACCACATAGTTGGCATCCGCCAGAGGGTTGGTGAACAGCACCGAAATCTGAGTGGCACCGAATGGGACAGACACTATGTTAGCCCTAGTGGGCGAACTATCTTGGCCTGAACCAGCCTGGGGCAAAGCCTGCTGAGGGATGGGGAAAAAGTCGCGGTCGTCGACAAGGCCGCTGAAAAATCCGCCCCGGCTAAACCCATAGAACATTTGGCCATAGTTGTTCGCGACAAAACAGCCCACCATGGACATCACGTAGCCAGTCGACGAGGGGTTTTTGGTCCTAGGGCTACCGACAGTTGCCCGAAGCCTATGATAGCCGTAGGGGAGGCCGTAAGACCCAATATTGGACCTATCATAAGAGGCCGCATAAGCGTCCACCTGGTTAGACACATAGTTACCCACTATGGTTCCACCTGCGGATTCGAGTGGTGAACCATCAACAGTGACCGTGAAAATCCCATGGTCTGGGCCAACCACATATTGGAGTTCAAAGGCGTCACCAAGGAAAAGGAACTCAATGTAGGCACCATCATTGGAGGTATTTAAATAGCGCCCAAAGATGTGCTTGGCATAGTCGGTGTTCAAAACCCAGTCAGTGTTAATCCCACCTCCGTTAACGAAAGAGAAGTGAGTGGAGGCCTCGAAAAACACCGCGCCTAGGGGATAGACCTGCGGGTGCGACAAAAGAGCGGATTGAGACGGTACGTACTGGGACACTTGGAACAGGTCACTGGAGGCTACGGGGAAGCCAATGATATTGGTGGTGGATGGTGCCGCAGGGCCCCACAGAATAATCTCAGAGATGGCTAGATTACCGCCGCCGCCGGACAACACGACCTCGTGACTGGTGTACCTGGCATTGGCCATTAGGGTCTGTTTGGTAGCCGCTCCACCGGTCCAGGTCTGGATGATAGAAGGGGACCCGTCCACTGTCCAGGACACAGACGGTGCTAAGGAATTGTTTACAGTGACTACGTCAATCCGCGTGCAGGGAGCCGAAATAATCAGCGAACCGCCAGAATTAACAAGTACAGCTTGCGTAGCACCATTCAGCCCAGAGGTAGTTACCGAGAGGCTAGTACCACTAACCACCGTCAACATGTCTGGGGCCACTACGAAGCGGTTACCAGACGCGGGAGTCTCAAAATCCAAGTCTCCAAGACTGACTAAATCACTTATCAGATTGTACCGCACCAGCTCCTGTTCCTGAGTTGGGAAAGGAAAGGGTGTTGAGGTGCTGGCTAAATGAATTACATAGGGGTTAACTACTGACGATGCCGAGTCCACAGTAAAGGATGTACTAGTTACAGCGGTAAGCCGGCGAATTTCAATTACTGTCGGAGCGGTGGGGCTGTCCTGCAAGTAAACCAAGTCGTTGACCAGGTAGTTAGCCATCGCGTCAGTGCTGATATTGAAAACAAGCCCTGACCCGCTGCTAGGGACCGTTGGGATAGTGGCCAGCAGCGAATTTGATACCACGTAGGAATTGGATGCCAAGGTGATTACCTGACGTCCACCCCTGCCGACGCCAATTGAGGACACAGGAACCGAGTCAATGGTAGACCGCGACACTATCTGAGCATTTTGAAATGCTACCCCGGACTCCAGCACAGCAGCAGCGGGGTTATCATCGCGAACCAATTCAATGCCAAATATTTCCAAAGGGTTAGCAGTGTCAGCTACGATGCTTGCTTGTATGTTGTTCGGGTCTGTCGTGGACATACCAGTCGCAAGAAGGACTCTAGAATACTGCGGGAACCCACTGTTTGCTATCGCTGAGCTGGCAGACCCGCCATTAGACGTTGAAACCACAGTAGAGGCCTGACGGTTGACAGACACCGCAAGGTTAGGAGACGCGGCATACTTTCTGACCAGCAGTGAAACAGACGTGAAGAACCCGGTTATGTCAATAATCCCAGAGGATCCAACGTTTCTCACAACCGTTTTGCTCGGCACTCCCTGGTAATTTTCCCAGCCGCCAAAGAATGCAATCCGTGGGTCAACGTACCCTGGGTAGGGCTGAACACCGTAGCCCAGAAGACCGTCTGGCTGGGAATACTCAGATAGAGGGGTTAATGCAGAGACTTTGATAACCTCGACACCGGCCGTGGTCTTCATCTCTGAGAGAAGCAGGCCGCGAGGATTGAAATTTACGTAGCAGGCGCCGTTTACTGGGGTACCAACAGAGGTCATGACCGTCCCAGCAGCCGGTGCCAGCCCCGTGCTAGGAACGGCGATTGTAAGTGATTGAAGGCCCACCGCCGTGATTAAAAACTGTACCCCAGCCCCGTCCTGGAACAGGTTACCTGTAGCCACGCCAGTCAGGTTCACGGCAGAAGCGTAGGTTACCACACCAGTCAAGTGGCTGTAGCTAAACCCTACCAGACCCGAGTTAACAAAAGTGGGGGTGACCGTGATACCCACATTTTGAACAAAGTTTGCGCCAATGGTGGGTTCATTAACCAGACGATTGTAGTCGGCCAAGGTGGCCACTACATTCGTGTCTAAGACTGACCCCAGATAACACTGTACGCCGTCTAATGCCAGACGTAGGTTGATGTTTTGCTCGCGGGTGGGCACTGTAGCATCAAAGGTACGACCTTTAATATTGGCTAACTGCTGAACTACAAGTGACGGTATGTATTCATCACCTGGGTTAAAGTCCAGAGGAAAATCGCGTGCAATTGTTCCTAGAGTGAACCTTTGACCGTACACTACGCGGAATGGGGTGGTAATCACCGCAGACAGCTGGAGATAAATATTGCCTGTGTAGAATCCATTCGAGTCGGCATCGGTTAGGGGTACAAC
>Ga0315289_10010754_pt1 | contig 13058 bp, 27 predicted proteins | sample YL17G11_40_MG_FD_203452 | JGI IMG/M metagenome (GOLD analysis project Ga0315289, IMG submission 203452) | Sediment microbial communities from Yellowstone Lake, YNP, Wyoming, USA - YL17G11_40 | ecosystem: Environmental > Aquatic > Freshwater > Lake > Sediment | place: USA: Wyoming | collected...
ATTGCCACTTGGAATGTACGTCATATCTAATAGTGTTTTCATGGGAGTAATATATTTCGTAGCATCCTTTGCGTCCACAATACCAGTTGCATTTGGAGTAGCTGTGTTGGAATATGTTGCCAGCAAAGTGTTGAAAGTTATTTACCCGCGGATATTTAAGATTGCGGTGTTGTAAGGAGAGAATATAATGCCTTTTCGAAAATTGTTTGCCTACAGTGGAGGGCAAAAAAATCTACTGCCATGTCTAATGGAACTACTTCCAGAACACACAACTTATGTGGAAGTGTTTTTCGGAGGTGGGTGTTACAGCCATGACACTGAAGTGCTTACAGAAAATGGTTGGAAACATTTTAATGAAGTTCACTATGATGATTATATTTGCACAAGAGACAAAGATGGAAATATTGAATATCAGAAACCTTCAAAAATAATTTGGCAGATATACAGAGGAAAAATGTATTATCTCAGAAGCTCAAAGCATTTAGATTTGCTTGTAACATTGAGACATGATTTATATGTTTCATTCCCAAGAGGTAGACACAAGAAGTTTGGTTCATTTGAGCGTGTAGAAGCAAAAGATGTTTTTGGAAGAGATCATAGACACACTTGCACTGCAAAATGGTGTGGAACATACAAATCTATCATAGAAATACCTTCAGTTACGATCAAAAAATATGTCAACTCGGGTATTATGCTTCTGCCTGCAGACGAGTTTATGGAGTTCATTGGATGGTATCTAGCCGAGGGATTTGTGAGCATATATAAAAAATCTTACAGAATATGGATATGCCAAAAATCTGATGTAAATAAACAGGAAATTGCTGCTATAATACGATTGATGGGATTTCATCCTAAAATATATGGCAAAGGTGTGTCTTTCTTTTCAAAACAATTGGTAGAGTATTTAAGACCTCTTGGAAAGTCGTACGAAAAATATGTGCCAGAAGAAATTAAATGCCTTTCATCACAACTACTTGAAAGGTTGGTTGCAACTTATTTAAAAGGTGATGGTTCTGGAGGGAGTAATGCATGGACCGCCTGGACTTCTTCAACGCGGCTTAGGGATGATATGCAAGAACTTGCACTTAAACTTGGGTGGCGCTTATCTTATAGTCTTCAGGGAAAAGCTGGGCAAGTTAAAAAGTTCAGAAATGAAACACGTATATACAGGCATGATTCATGGCAATTGAATATTGCAAGAAAAAGTACAAGTCCATGGGTAACTAACAAGATGAGGAAAACTAGAGGATTTAAGGAGGATATAATACAATATGATGGGATAGTTGGTTGCGTTGAAGTTCCAAATCATGTAATATTTGTCAGGAGAAATGGTAAACCTATTTGGTGTGGTAATTCGGTATTTTTCAACAAGGATCCTTCAGAAGTAGAAATAATAAACGACATTGACAAACGTCTTGTGAACCTCCTGAAGGTTGTGAAGGACAGACCAGAAGAATTTGAAAGGGAACTTCGGTTTTTGCCAAACAGTAGGGATTTGTTCAAGGAATATAAGAAAAACGTATTGCATGAAACTGATGACGTTAAACGTGCGGTGATGTTTTACTACATCCTTCACAACACATGGTCTGGCTCTTCAAAAATCGGTCAGTGGGTAATGAAAACACGAAACACTTCAAAGATTGACGAGCTTTCATGGTTTGCCGACAGGTTGAGGCATGTTAACATTGAAAACCTTGACTGTGTGGACCTCATTGAAAAGTACGACAAGCCAGACACGTTTTTCTTTCTTGATCCTCCATATGCCGATATCTTTGGCCTTTACGAGCATAGCTTTGAAGACGATGACCATATTAGGCTTGCTCGTGTTCTGAAATCAATTGATGGAATGTTCCTTCTCACTTATAATTCACATCCTCTCATAGAAATGCTTTACAAAGGTTATCCACAATTTATTTATGAGACCAAAGTCACGATGTCTCCGATTGGAAAAGGTGAGATAAGAAGAATGGAAGCTCATCTGATTGTGGCGAACTATGATATTATTAACCACAACTTTAAGAGGTGGCGGGCGGGATACTTCCAGCTATAAGTTGCACTCTTTAATCACTAAACAACATTTAAATAGTTTGGTGCATGTCAATCATAAGCTTTGGGTGCCGTGAAAGCTTGATGGGAAAGAACATTAATGCCGCTCTATCTCTGGCGTTGTAAAATCTCGTACGCGCAAGCGAGTCAGAGGCCAAATTGGCCATCCTTCGGGATGTCAGGAGCGGCTATAGCCCAGATGCCCACGAGAACACCCGCACGCTTAACAAAATATAACTGAAGGGGTGATACAATGGCAAGAGAGGTAGAAATTCATGGGTGTGTTACAACAAGCAAGACAGTTGAAGAATTTGGAGATGACTTTATAGCTTGGCTAGAGAGTAGAGGAGAGAGTTTTGGTGGTAGCTATAAAGAATTCACATGTGTAGACGATCAACTTGTAATCGGAAAAAACAAGAACGTAGGCAAAAGTCCTCATTAAATTTACAATTTTTAAACAGGTTGCATGGAGGTGAATTGAATGCAAGAAATTAAATTGGTCAAAGTTTCAACAGAAAGTACGGATCGCGAAGCATTAGGGCAAGCCATTGAAAAATACCGCAACATGAAAAATATTGTCGATGGTGGAGATTTCCCGATAAACACTGGAGAGGAGAGCTGCTCACTGTGCCAGAAGTACAACCATTACGAGGCTGATCCTAACAAGTGTCTTAGATGCATTGGATGCCCGATACATCGAGCGACTGGTAGGGTCAAATGCGAAGGTACGCCATTCCATGATATCCATTTTCTGAGTCTCGCAATCTTGAAAGATCCTTCCGTTTTTGAGACGGAAAAGAACCACTTTATGGCACTGTGCGACAAGGAGATCAAGTTCTTGGAAGAGACCAAGAACTCGTTGAAGACGTAGTGGTGGACAGGGTGCGGTAGCGTGGCCTGCGGTTACTTCGCTACAATAATGTTCCGTATGCGAATTTTCTCCGTTCCACCCATAAACACTACGTGGTGGTGAATAGATGTTGGGGAATATCAGGCGCAGTAATTTTGTGGTGTACAGAGACATACTTGATGCTGCGAAGGAAAACATACACTCGTGGCGTTTGGCTTATATGGCAAACTTGAACACAATTACCATCAAGCATTTCATGAATGATCTTTTAAGGTCTGGATTCATTGAGTGCAATGATGGTTATTGCCACACCACAAAAGAAGGCTTAATTTTTATGAGTAAGGTAAATAATATATTGAGACTTATTGAGACATGAGATGTTGCTTATGCCATGGAAATCATGGAAACAAATTAGTAAAGAACTTACAAAGGATCGCATTCTTAAGGCTGCAAATGGTTTGGGGTTTGGAGTGCTTTCTGCAAGTACCATGGGGTATATGTCGGTTGCCCTAACTGGCAAATGGCATCTACTTATTTGGCCCATTGCGATGTCTGTGGCTGGTGGCATAATCGCATTGGTTAGTGGGATATTGTGGTGGAAACAATCCTGTGCTGCTAGTCAAAAATAAGAAATACCTTATGGGGTACAATGGGGTAAAGGAAAAATCAGATCAGTAAAATCGTTGATAGTAGGGTATGACGGTTGAAGCCTGATGCCTTCGGCCTCTTCACCCTTCAACAATCTCTTTCAATGCAGACATATGGCAGACTAGAGGCAATTTATCTAAATGCGAACTTTGTTTTTAACTTTGGCAGTTTTCCGCGGTTATATCAATAACAGCGAACAGCGTTTTGCAGTGGCTTTTGACAGAACTAAGCTTTATATATAGGTTGGCCAACCTTTGCAGCAAGCGAAAAATTAGATAACAATATCTAATATGCGCTGCAACAGAACGGAGGCGATATGAATGGTAAAGGAAGCAGAACCAGCAGAGGGCAAGATCGCCTACGTTTTCCGCGTCTGCAACATGAAGAACGCTGATGGCAGCAGGATGTATCCAATCCCGCAGATTGCAGAAGCCTGCAACATCTCAGAACGGACAGTTCGAGGATATATTTACCGCTGCAGGCATCCAGCAGAATACGCAGCAATTGTGCAGAGATACTTTGCAAACAAAAAGCAGAACGGCCAGCAGCCATCAGCAGCTCCTAAGCAGAAGACGCCAGCAGCTCTAGCAAAACTACCTCAAAGGCGAGCAGCAGTAGCAGAACCCGAACGAAAGCTGACAGCAGCGGAGAGAGCAGACATCAAGCAGATGCACGATCAGAGAGAAGCAGAATACGCAGCAGCGGCTAAGAGAACCAACGAGGGTCTGCAGGAAATACGCAGCAGCACCAAGCGTATTTCGACAAAAGCTGCAAGAGAGAAGCTGGCAGAGCTAGCAGTTCCAACGCGGAAAACTAAGGCATCGGCCCCACTTAAAGCAGTAAAGAAGGCAGTACTTCCAAAGCGGAAGTAGCCTTACTCTTTTTTTTTGCCCCAGAAGACGACTTCTAGGGTAATCTTGGTTGCTACCTTGCCGAAGCAGCTTATTTTTGTCTGCACTAAACTGTGGTTAAACTGAAGATGGCAACTTTTAAATATCGGGTCGGCAACTTATCTTTGAGGTGATGTATTTGGAAAAGAGAGAGTGCCTCTCAATATCGGTTGATGGTACTTGCCTTGCCGATATAAAAGAGAGAAAGTGCCCTTGTGGCGGAAACGATAGTTCGGAGAGATGCCTCTACAAAGAGGCATAACCCTTTTTTTTACCACTCAAAAGGGGTATGAGGTATCTCATAGAGGCTTACTTTTTAGTCTGCTCAACAGTTGCAGAGCACATAGCAAACTTTTATATATGTCGGAGCCAGCAGTATTGGCCGAGGCGATATATAGTGGAAAGTATAAGAGGTAGAGTACCCAAGGTCGGGCCAATAGAGATGCAAGACCTGACTTGGGGTGAGTACACTCCAATAGCAGTCGGAATGAATGTCGCAAAGTTGGCAAAACTTGAGAGTCTCAATTTTGCGGTGGCTATTGAGGTGCCGCTCTTCAGAGAGAAGAGGAAACCACAAATAGAGGTGGGGTTGATATGCAATCAGGAAAGCAAACTTTGCCGAAAGTCACAGTGAAAACAATAAGAGGCAAAATGCATGAGGATGACGCGGCTGACTATAGGGTGTACATTGATGGAGAAGACGCAGGCTGGGCGGTGAAGCGCCGAAACGACAAGAGGTGCGAGAGTGCTCCAAACCTTGAGCTGTTTTTGAGGGTCAATGAACGCTTTGAAGAACGATTTCAAAGTTTGATAGTGGGTGCCCTCACAAGCAAGATCAACATGGAGAAAATAGGATACGTTCCAATCTACATCGTGAATAAGGTTGTGTAAGAAGGTGAGATGATGGTTCACATAGTAGTTGTACTCTGTGACTACAACAAGGATACTGAGGACTTCAAAATAAGTGCTATGACTTCAGAACTCGAAATCTTTGGCATATATTGTGCGCTATGAGAGCGAGCTCGAAGCTGAGGTAATAGAAGACATCTGCAAAAAGTTCAACGTCACAGGCCAAGATGGCAAAAATATCTGGGACTTCAACTGCTACACCGCAGAGATTGAGGATGTCATCGATTGCACAAAGCGCAAGATGGATAGACACGGTTTCCCAACAGACCGTGATGGCAAGGAGGTGCCGTTAAATGGCAAAGCTAAAAAAGTGTTGGGATGATTGTCCCATATACACAAGTCCAGAGGATTGTGTAATGTGCACTCTCAAAAAAGAGATACGGCACACAAGGATATTGATGAAATCAGTGGTGGTTTGAGCACCAAGACAGAGCCTCACGGCTCTATCTATGCGCCTGCAGGCGCAAGTAAAGGAGAGGCATAAAACATAGAACATAAGGAGGCGATAGAATGTTGAACAAGTCAGAGTACACGGTTGTGAAGGGCACCCTTGCGGCGGTGGTCTTGGCGATAATACAGGAGAATCCGTCGTGCGGTTATGCCATCATAAAAGAGATAAGGAAAAGGCACGGCATCTATCTGGGCCCGAGCACTGTCTACCCGATGTTGGGAGAACTTCAGAGGCGCAAGCTCTTGGTATCGGAGTGGATAATGACTTATGTGAGACCAAAGAAGGTGTACACCATAACAAAAGCTGGCATATCCGAATTGCAAACTATGTCGGTGCAAATATCGGTGCTGTTCAGAGAGGTAACCAAAACTATTAATATGACCGTGCAGTGACAATATGCAGGAAAACATATTGGGGCGAGCGATATGGAAGATAGCAAAATAACGATGAATGCTGGCGAGAGGTTCATCTCGATAGATGGGACTACAGGTATGAGTGTGAACCTTTGCGTCAAATGCGCGGATCGAAAGAAGGTTGGACTTTGCCCGTGCAAACTTTACATCGATACCGAGACCAAACTATTAGATGCTGGTGTTCCTATTGACATCAAAGCTGGCATCGAGAAGGGCGGCAGAGAAGTTGATGTAATTGAAGCGCAGGGCATGTTTGAAAAACTGAAAAGAGAAAAAGAACCGATGAGGCACATGAGATCCGAGAAGTGCCCGCAAAATTGTAGGGCTAGGGCAATAAACCTCAAGAACGATGGTGGATGCACTCCAGAGAACTGCATAAAGCTCCCGCACAAGGCTAAAGCCTTGGCCGCGGTATCTTTGGCGACTGGCATAAACGAGAAGCCAAAGAAGCGGAGACTCAGGAAGTATGATAGACGCGACATAAAGCTTCTGGTAGACGTGACTTCATTCAACAAGATAACCTCTGGGCCGAAATACCGCTTCGTTGAAAGAGGTATAATTAAGCAACAGTTTAAGGAGCTTGGCCTCAAACTTCCGCCAATGAGGACGGGTGAAAGGAGCCGCGTTGCGAAAGGGTTGCAACCACTTCCAACAAGGCATCTTAGTGTTGGTGAAATTACAAGAGCAAGAGAACAACTGAAAAAGATTGCCGTCAAAGATACTCATGTTTGGAAAAATCTTCCTCCAAGACGTGGGCTTCCACCACAAGAAGTTATGGTCAGACGGAGTCTGAAGACTCCATCTATGCGTCCTTCGGACGAAAGAAGACTTGGTATCAGCAAGAAAACCGAGTCTTCCAGACTCGGGAAAAAATATGCAAAGATCACTGGAGAAAAAGAACCTCTGAAACCTCTGCCACCAAGACTGGGTGTATCTCAGACCAAAGCACAACTCCCGCCGTGGAATTTTGTTGGGCCTGATGGGAAGCTCAAGACTTTTAATGATATGCTGACTAAAGAAGAGCACGACAAGCTTGTCAAACTCAAGTACGGTGGCGGTGGAAAGTATCAGAAAGAGGCAGTCGTAAGGAAAGCTCTTCACAGAATGGACAAGGCTAAGAAGGAAAACTCTGGTACGCTTGAAGAATGGGGCAACGTAATTCTAAAGGATATTCCTAAAGAGAGACTCGTATCCTTGGGTGGTGAACATTTGCCCAAGCTCACAAAATCTGCGTTCATGAAGAGACTCAAAGAAGAGATAGAGAAACGCAAACCTTTTGTTGTAGGCCCAGTTGACCTTGAGAGGATCAAACTTGAGATTCAGTCCTCAGAATTTGAACCTGTGCTTACAGACCCGAAGTGGATTCTTGAGACTGGATACGATCTTTTGAAGAAGCCAAAGCAAACAAAAACAAGGGCAAAGAAAACCGCGTCCTTCGGACGTGGGAAATCTAAGAAGGTTAAGAAAAGTGGGCGTAAGAAAGAGAAACCTCTACATAGATGAAAAAGGACACAAGAGGTGCAAGTTCTTAGGCAAGCGTTATCCTCGTGATTGCCATGGTTGCAATCATAGTGTCCCGATATTTTGCGGGTGCGATTATGAGGATTATTGCGGGGAAGGTGTAGGCGCAGAAGAGGAATGACAGTCATCTTCTTATAAAAGATGATAAATAAAAAATGGAGGCGATATATTTGGCAGACAATGGAAACGGTATGACTCTAAAGAGAGTCAAAAATACGCTGGTCATAACATGCCCCCTCGACCCGAAAGGACACCCATCGAAATCTGGAAAGACAACAATCCTTTTCTCGAGTGGGAGGTTCTGTTGGAACTCTGAGGGCATAGGTGTCAGCCCCATACATGTGTGCAAGTCAAATAGGGCAGCCTAAGGCTGCCTCCTTTGAGGTGATCTGATATGGCAAGAAAAATAGAGATACCGTGCCCTAAATGCGGGTCTAGGGATACAATGTTGACAAGAGACACGATAGAGTACCATTGCTTTGACTGTGGCTATTACTTCGGGCAGGATGACGCTAACGAATATGGATGGCTCTGCAACGGGGTCAAGATCGTTCTGGCAGAATCTGAGGATGGCAACCTGTCATTTACACTGAGAAGGAATAGAAAGCGAGGTCACTTCAGTGACCTCGGAAAGTGGTTCGATGTAACTTCTGATGCGGAGATAGAAGAGCTGTGTCGCTTGGCCGAAAACTTTGACAAAGAATGGCAAGCGAGAGTTGGCCAAGAGGTGGAACAATGAGAGTCCTAACAGGTAACACATGCACATGGCTATCGCCTGAAGGTTTTGAGAAGATCATGAAACTAAGACGATACCGCGATAGGTGCTTGCTATGGAGTATCAGAGCCTTCAGTTCATCACCCGAAAGTTTTAGAAAACCATCGGTAGTTAAGCCAATGCACAACAATGTTGTCTGGTATTATGTGCCATAGGTAGTAGGCAAGTTTGAAAATAAACAAAAGGCGCTGTAAGTGGATGGTGGTGGCACACCTTTCATTTGCTTGCGCCTGAAAGGCGCATAGATGCGTTAGCGTCTGCGCAAACAAACAAACAAAAGGAGGCGATATAATGATGAATAAGAAAGCAATGAGTCCAGTAGTAGCGGCAATCATACTGATCGCCGTAACAATCGCAGTCAGCATAGCAGTTGCATCATGGATGGGAAGTCTCACCTTCAGTTTCATGGGAACAGAAGCCTTGCAGACAAGTCCACCATATGGATGGAACACTGATGTATATAACGAAATAAAACCATTGACCTGCACATACACGCGCGCTATCATCACTGTGTCATATAGGTTGGTATGCTATCATCACTACGTCGTATATATCAATGTCGTTAATACGGGAACACTAGAAGCCAGGATAACAACATGCCGAATAAATGATGGCACGGCAACGGTGGAGAAGATAAGCTCTTCGGAAAAGAACAGTGACCTTACTCTAGTTGCAGGTGAAAAAGCCGTGCTTGAAATCATACCATCAACTGACATGAAGTTCCAGAGCGGCTGTACCTATGACTTCAAGCTCTACACTGGACGCACAAACCAATTCTGGACACGGGGCATTTGTCCATAGTCCTTTTTTCTTTTATGAGTTGCAGGCTGAGACGCCTCCGCGCGGCGCAACTTGGTTCACGCAAAGATCTCGGCAAAGAAGAGGCGATGGTATTTGGTAAATATAGAGATAAGAAGTGATCCTCGTACAACAAGCGGTGCCGATTACAGGATAGTCAAGGTTGGCAGGAAGTGCAGGAACCAAAAAATTCAAGAAATTGGCTGGATAGAGGTGCACATACCGAAGAAAGAAAGTGAATCTCTGGCAAGGAGAATGTTTGTCTTTATATACAAGGAAGTAAAGGTAAGTGACTTTACTGTTATGGGCGCAATTGAGAGAGTATTCGGCCCAAGATATGGTAAAGATAGCAATACAAACTTTGTCATTTATTTTGTAAGACCAGTGAAGTTGAGACAGAGAGTTTGTGTTTGTGAGAAATGCGGCAGAACAGAGATTAGATTGCCGCGCACCAACATGAAATGCAGAGAGTGCGGTGGAAGAATGCACAAGACAGACAGGAAATGGTGAGGTTGGAAAACCATGACCAGCATATGGAGAAAGTTGCGATATTTCTTCAGCCCTTTTGGCCCAGTTCTCTGGATGGATGATCGCATAAAAGAGGTGGAGCGAGCCATAGAGGTTATGCGCGTGATGAAAGCGTTTAGGATGGGTTACCAAGAGGCAGAAACGGTATTGAAGACACTTTCTGAAAGTGAGAGGTGAAATAGTATGAAGTGCAAATCATGTGGCAAATTTAATGTTGACGGCAGGAAGCAGACAGTCTGCGATCAATGCGCCAAAAAATCCAAGCGAAAAGAACAAATGGACAGGAAGATAGATCGCCTTGCAATGCAATACATAGAAGATTTCATTAACGCTATCGTCAAAGATGCAGACATCAAAGAAAAGGCGTGGAGAGAGCAATACACACAGAGATTGTTCATACGTGCGGTGGCGTTTGCCATAATATCCGACAACAAAACTTTGTGGGCTCTACTCAGAGAAGTTGAGGGGAAAGAGAGAGAATTCTTCTCGGAGCTGGAAGACAGGGTCGAGAAGTATATCATAAACAAATGGTTCAGGATGCTGATAAAGGAGGGATAAAAATTGGATAAAAAGTTTACTATTAGGGATGCTCTGGCATATCTGGAGGATCTGTACAACGGCCTAACCTCTGGAGATATGCCCGACAGAAATGGAGAATGCAATAAAGTGAGAGCAATAATTAACATATTGGAAGAATATAAAAGCCTTGGCAATCTTAAGGACATAACTGGTGCAGAAGAGGTTGAGGTCGCCATAAGAGAAGATGGCAAGGTCATATGGGTCAACACAGAGAAGGGTTGCGCACTGAGGATATGCAGGATAAAGAACTTGAAGCTGGATGACAGTAGAAAACTGTTGACGAAATTCAGCACTCATGGTGTCGATGAAAGTCATGTCAAAGGGAGGTGATAAGTTGGGAAGCTTTGTCGTAAGGTACGGCTTCGCGGTTTATGCTAAGGATATGACCGATGCGGATGAAAAGGTCAAGAAGAGACTAAGAGAAAAACTTGGTGAGGAATGTTTCAAGAAGTTGGAACATGAAGCCGACGAACATGGAACTTCAGTTTGGTAGGAGGCAGCGAAAATGAAATATTGGATATGCCCAAAATGCGCTTGCGTAAACTCTCAAAGTGTGACCAAATGTGACGGATGCAGCCTTCCAGCAGAGGCTGTTCTATTACTACCAATTGCACAATGGGTTGAGTTTCCTTCCAATGAAGAGTTAGACAAATGGATCGCAATAATGCAGAAATCAATGGGCTCAAAGATATGGAGGAGGCGATAAAAATGACCTGTATTAGAGACATCATAACGGAAGAAGGTTTGGAAAGAGAATTTGTCAGTATCCGCAAATTTTTCCGAAGTTTGAAAGAAGGAGAAAAACCTCTAAGGATTGAATGGGGAACCAAACATGCGTTTGAGCCTCAAGAGAAAGGGAGGCGATAATAAAAATGGCAGGATGTGCTGTGTGCGGGCGGAATACACCCGAAGGCAAAGTAACATGCGGTCAAGGTTGTCACGAAATTTTCATGAATAGGCTTGAAGCGCAGTTTGGAAAGTACAAGAAAGTGGTTGATGCAACCACTGGGAAAGCATATAGAGTTCCGCTTCGCTATATAGTAGAAAACGGTCTGAAGCAAATTGAATTACCACTATTCCCAGAATGGGAGTAAAACATGCATTTGAACAACAAGAGAGGTGATAGATGATGTTGGGAGCATCTTATCCGACAAAGAAGGCATTGAAGGGAAGTATCGGACAATCTTTGCGATATGTTGAAACTTCAATATTCGGGCCAGAGTACAAGGCTGACGGTGTGTTCTGTGTTGTGGGCCCAGACCCATCTAGAGATAGAAAATGGTACGCCACGGTCACGATGGAGAATGGATTGATAAAGAAGGTGAAATAATATCTTTCCAGATTCACTTAACAAGCTGCAAATGCAGCGCACAACTTTATATAATCGTTTGCAGTCATTGTTTGTGACAATTGATTTAAAGAAGGGGGCGGGAATATTGGTAGATATAAACACTATTGCCTTAGCTGTGGTACTCCCTATAATTGCGGTGTTTGCCGCAAAGATTATACTCGAGAGGCACACAAAGGTAAAAAGGAAATAAGGAGGCGAAATAATGGCAGTTTTTACGACTGAATGTTTAGAGCCTGGATGCGGCTTCAAAGCTAATGTTCACGCTCGCATGTGCCCCAAATGCTTAAGCCCAAAAGTCAAGATCACAAGGAAAGACCATAGAGGAACCTCTACAGTCTTCGGCGAGGATGGCGAAATACTCAATGAGTAAATCTCCACGAGAATGGTCTCGCAATCTTGTCAACGAATTATTGAAGCATGCGCAAAGAGACGATTGCTACACCTGTAAACAGATCCTCAAGGCCATGAACCTGAACCCAGACAAACCCTATGATGAACAGGGAAGCAGTAAAAAATGGCAAAGCGGGAATTGCCATGATTGCGAAGTACGAGAAGGGCAACTTCACAAGCCAGGCTGCGATATGGAACGGTGCCCAAAATGCGGCGGCCAGCTGATAAGTTGCGGCTGCAACTACGTGCAAGAAGTGCCAGCTTTCAGAATCCCATATCTAAACATTCCAAGTATATGCGGTCTCTGCGGTGAACAATGGCCTGACATGTTCGAGGTGCCTGACGAGGAATGGGAAAAGTTTGTCCTGCCAAGTCTCCAGGACAAGATGCTCTGTCGGGAATGTTTTGATGAGCTCAAGAAACTCTGGCCAAATGGCTGGAAGATGTGGAAGTTTGATGGTTGTCATTGTAAGAATGGATCAGTTCAGTGGAGAGTGCGTAGTGTTTGATGCCATGGAGGTGGAATTATGCAGGACAAAGATGCGCGGGAAGAGATAGGTCTTCTTAAATTTAAAATCAGAGAACTTCGGATAGAACTGAAAGAAATGAGAAGGTCTATAGAAGACTTGAAGAATGAGATTGAAAACGTCAGGAAGGATTATGACCAGTTCAAGTTGAGCATAATCTACTCCATCATGAACAGGAAACTTTACAAGCTGATGAAGGAGGACTCGAGATGAAATCTCTTGCAAGTATGCGCATAAAGAAGAGCACGATGTACATATGCACAAAGATTCCCACAGTGGCAAAATGCTATTACAGGAACGATAATGGAGGTTGCATAGCTCCAGACTACTACCGCATAGCGTGCGCTGGAGGCAATTTCAGAAAAAAGAAGAAGGGTGTCAT
>Ga0315289_10010757_pt1 | contig 13056 bp, 13 predicted proteins | sample YL17G11_40_MG_FD_203452 | JGI IMG/M metagenome (GOLD analysis project Ga0315289, IMG submission 203452) | Sediment microbial communities from Yellowstone Lake, YNP, Wyoming, USA - YL17G11_40 | ecosystem: Environmental > Aquatic > Freshwater > Lake > Sediment | place: USA: Wyoming | collected...
ATTTTAACCTTTTGAAAGCGTTAACCCATGGCCTTATTCCCAGTCATTATTTTGCCGGCAGCCAAGATTGCCGTCGGTCGCTCAAAGCTTATATACAGGATTATTTAAAACAGGAGGTTTTTGACGAAGGGTTGGTCAGGAATATTCCGGCGTTTTCGCGTTTTTTTGATGCTATGGCGTTTTCACACGGAGAATTGCTTAATTATTCAAATATCGCCAGAGATTGCGCTATTGATGCCAAGACCGTTAAAGAATATTATCAGATTTTAGTGGATACTTTATTGGGGACATTAGTTGAGCCGTTTAACCGGCGCCAAAGCCGGCAAGTTATTACCGCGGCGCCGAAGTTTTATCTTTTTGATGTAGGCGTTGCCGGAGCAGTAATCGGGCGCAGTATAGAAAGAGAAAAAGGCGAGGAGTTTGGCAGGGCTTTTGAACATTTTATATTTATGGAGTTAAACGCTTACCGTTCTTATAGCGAGGCTGATTATAGTATTAATTTTTGGAGGACTAAATCCGGGACAGAAGTTGATTTTGTGCTTAAAGGCGGCGAGGTCGCGGTGGAAGTCAAAGGGATAAATAATGTAGATAAGACTGATTTACGCGGGTTAAACGTTTTTGTTGATGAGTTTTCGCCGAGGAAGGCTTTCCTTGTTTGCAACGAGTCAAGGCCGCGGTTGGTGGGCAAGATAAAAGTTCTTCCCTGGAGGGATTTTCTCGCGGAGTTGTGGGATGGTAAGGTAGTATAAATTTTGGGGAGAAAAAAGAACATAGAGGGGTCAGACCCTGCCTGCAGGCAGGGTCGAAAGTAGAAACTAAGCTTAAAACCACCCGGCAAGGTAGTGTTCCTAGTGAGTTTTTACGAACTCAAGAAACACTACCCTGCCGGGTGTTTTATTTTGTTTGGGTCTCGTACGGATAATTTTTTATTTGAATAATTTTTCGAAGGCTTTATCCCAAGGCAGGCAGGTGACTGCTTCGATTTTTTTGGGGTGCGGGTCAAGAGAAAGGCAGAGGATCTCAGAGTTGCTAAAATCTGAGGCGAAACGGTTAAGTACCGCTGTATCGCGGGGGGTTATTTTGTCAGTGGATTTAATTTCGATTAAAACGCAGGGTTTACCCGGGCGGTCTATTACCAGGTCTATTTCGGCATCATCTTTAGTGCGTAAATAGGAGAAACGCCAGTCTTTACGAAAATAATCATTAAGCCGGTAAAACTCACTGATAATAAAATGTTCAAATGCCGCGCCAAAACCATAAGTGTGCGGCAGTATTGGTTGTTGCAGAGTCCGGTCAAGGGCGCGTTTTAATCCTAAATCGAAGAGGAAAAATTTAGGGGCTAAGCGTTGTCTTTTACGCACCGAACGGTGATAAGCCGGGAGAAAGAATCCGGTTAAAGTATCTTCTAGTATCGAATAATACGATTGAATTGTTTTGTTGTCTACTCCTACGTCATCGCTGATGCGGGAATAATTAAGTATCTGACCGTTAGTTTGCGCGGCTATTTCCAAAAATTCCCTGAAAGGAGTAAGTTTTCTTACTAATTGTTCCGAAGCGATTTCTTCTTTAAGGTAAGTAAGAGCATAAGCGCGTAAGAATTCTTCTTTGTCATTTTTTGCGGTTAGATGAAAAATCCTGGGTAAGCTTCCCCATTGTAGAACTGCTTCAAGTTTGAATTTATCTTTTAGCTCTAAGTGAGTAAGGGGGTGTAGGTGCATGACAAAGGCTCTTCCGGCTAATAGGTTTGATGCCCCGTGTTTTAATTTTCTGGCGCTGGAGCCGGTGAGGATAAAACGTAACTTGGTTTCTTCTATTAAGCGGTGGGCTATTTCCAGCAGGCGAGGAGCTTTTTGTACCTCATCTATAATAACCGTATTTTGTTTTGGTGAAAGCATTTTGATGCGGTTGTTTAGTTCATTGGGCGTGCGGTTGAAAGTATCCTCTTCGCTAGGGTCAAGCAGATTTATAAACAGGCATTCTTCGGCTTGGAAGTTATTTTTAAGCAAAGTGGTCTTGCCAGTGCCTCTGGCGCCAAAAAGGAAAAAAGGCTTATTCGGTATTTTTACTAAGCGTTGGAACATACTCCATATATATACGCCATTTATGGAGTATTGTCAAGGAGTTTATGTCTAGGTCGTATATGTGGAATGCTTTAGGCTTATAATAAATTTGTGGGGTGAGCCTATAATTTCCAACATAAACTAGAAAAATTAGGTTGTAAAAGAGAATAATCAATGGTATACTTTTGCAATTCTTGGCTGGCGGGGCCGGTCGAGCATAAAGTGAAATCCGCCAAAAAGAGCGGATAATCAAACCGCCCGGATAAGTCGGGCGGAAGCGGAAATCTTTATAAGGCAGCGGGCGACCGCAGCCTGCCTTGGAACCTGTTCCAAGGTCCGCAAGGAGGAAACTGCACATGGCATTACCCGACACAATCAGGGAACTGCTCGAAGCCGGGGTACATTTCGGGCATTTAAGCAAGCACTGGAACCCCAAGATGAAACGTTTTATCTTCGGTAAGAAGAAAGACGTTTATATCATCGATCTGGAAAAGACCGCCGTGGAGCTTGAAAAAGCCAAGGATTTTGTGGCCAGGGTGGCCCAAGACGGCAAGAAAGTGCTGTTCGTGGCCACCAAGAAGCAGATCCGCGACAGCGTGCGCGAGTTGGCTAAAAGCTGCAACATGCCTTATAGCGGCGACCGTTGGATCGGCGGGTTTCTCACCAATTTCGCCACGGTGCGGCCCCGGGTGAAAAGATATGTCCGGATGCTGGAAAAAAAGGAGTCCGGAGACTTTTCCGACATGAACCGCAAGGAGATGAGCAGTTTTAACCGGGAACTGGAAAGGATGGATCGCAATTACCGCGGCGTCAAAGACATGGACGAAATCCCCAGTTGCATATACGTGGTCGATCCTAAACGCGAAACCGCCTGCGTCAGAGAGGCTGCTCGCGTGGGCATACCCATTGTGGCCATTGTGGACACTAACGCCGACCCTGACAAGATCGATCTCCCCATACCCGGCAACGACGACGCCATAAAATCCGTGCGCTATATAACCAGCCAGCTTAGCCAGGCCATCAGTCAGGGCGCCCAGCGCGGCCAGGATCTTTTAGCGGCCCGGCAGGCTCAAGCCAAGGTTGACGAGGCGCTCCTGGAAAAGGAGCCGGACGTGGCTAAATACGAGGTCATCGAGGAAGAGTTGGTCTCCAAGGTGGAAAAAGAAAAAGCGGAAAAAGAGTTGGCCAAAAAACGCGTCCAGCAAAAAGATAAATAAATTTAGAGGGGGTTCCAGCATGAATCTGGATGACATTAAACGCTTAAGGGAGATGACGTCTATGGGTGTCAACGATTGCAAAAAAGCCATAGACGAAGCCATGGGGGATTTTGACAAAGCTTTTAAGCTGTTAAAAGATCGCGGAGCCAAAATAGTCGAAGCGAAAAAGGACCGCCGGACTTCGCAGGGGCTGATCGAAGCTTATATCCATTTTAGCGGTAATCTGGGCGCGATCGTCGAGGTCAACTGCGAAACGGATTTTGTGGCTCGTACGGATAATTTCAAAAAATTCGTCAAAGACCTGGCTGTCCACGTAGCCGCTGCCGGACCAAAGTATTTGGCAAAAGAAAACGTGCCCGCTGAAGCGTTGAAGACCGAAGCCAGCGCCGAAGATTACCTGAAAACAAATTGTCTCCTGGAACAGCCCTTTGTCAAAGACGCTTCCTTGACCATAAAAGATTACCTGTCCAATATTACCTCTCAGACCGGGGAAAACGTGGTCATAAAAAGGTTTGTCCGGTTCGCGCTTGGCGATAACTGATCTTAACCAAAGAGGTCTATCATGAGCGCTAAATACAAGCGGGTACTTTTGAAGCTCAGTGGAGAAGCTCTTGCCGGCGACGAGGAACATGGTATTGACGCGGCAGTCTGCGCCCAATTGGCCCGTCAGATCAAAGCCAGTCTGGCGTTGGGCGTCCAGATCTCACTAGTGGTCGGCGGCGGTAATATTTTTCGCGGGGCCGCGCGTTCTAAAGAGTTCGTGATGGAGCGTACCGTAGCCGATTACATGGGCATGCTGGCTACGGTCTTAAACGGCTTGGCTTTGCAGAACGCTCTGGAGAATCAAGGGGTGCCTACCCGGGTCATGACCGCCATAGAGATGCAGCGGGTAGCCGAGCCGTACATCAGACGCCGGGCCATCCGGCATTTGGAAAAGAAACGGGTGGTCATCTTCGTTGCCGGTACCGGCAATCCTTATTTCACCACCGATACGGCCGCCGCCCTTAAAGCCATAGAGATAGGCGCCGATATACTTTTCAAAGCCACTAAAGTTGACGGGGTCTACAGCGCCGATCCGCTCAACGATAAAAACGCGGTGTTTATCAAGAAACTCAGCTACATGGACGTGATCAACCGGAAGTTGAAGATCATGGACGCCACAGCTGTTACGTTGTGTATGGATAATCAGCTGCCCATAATGGTGTTCAACCTGCTTAAAGCCGGTAATCTTAAAAAAGCCGTCAGCGGCCAGGCCATGGGCACGCTGATAAACTGAACGTATAAAACGGGAGAAATATGGTTACCAAACAAGTCGTCAAGGAAGTCGAAGACGAGATGAAGAAGGCGATCGAGGCGACCAAGCGTGAGTTTTCCGAATTACGTTCCGGCCGGGCCAACCCCAAGATGGTGGAAGGCATACGGGTCAGCTGTTACGGCACTACCATGATGCTCAAGGAGCTGGCGACCATCGGCGTGCCGGAAGCGCGCATGATCGTCATCAGTCCGTACGATCCGACCGTGGTCAAAGAGATGGAAAAGGCCATTTTACAATCGGATCTAGGAATCACGCCGATGGTGGATTCCAAGGTTATCCGGCTGGTCGTGCCGCCTTTATCCAGCGAAAGACGCCAGGAGATGGTCAAATTGGTCAAAAAGATCTCCGAGGAAGGCAAAGTCTCCCTGCGTACTGTAAGGCAGAACGGTAAAGACAGGATAAAAAACCTGGAAAAAGACAAAAAGATATCGGAAGATGAAAAATTCTCGGCTGACGAAGAGCTGCAAAAATTGACCGACAGATATTCCAAGGATATTGACAAGCTGCTCGAGGATAAAGAGAAGGAGCTGAAAGAGTTTTAATGAGACTTTGCTTTTTCTAAGCGAAGCGCGAGAAAAAGCAACTAGTCGAATTAATCCTGAAGCGAAGCCGAAGGATCTTATTCAGGGGATAATTACAGGCACTTCGCTGCGGTCAGCTCAGTGTCGATTGAAAACAAGGAATGACCCTAAATAATTACTTTTCAATCGGGCCGCTAGCTCAGTTGGTAGAGCACCGCCCTTTTAAGGCGGGTGTCCCGAGTTCGACCCTCGGGCGGCTCATAATATAGGAGGGAGATATGGATCCAAAAGACATTTCCCCAAGATCCAGGCTTGTGGCCGTTCTTTTGTGTTTTTTCCTGGGCTGGTTAGGCGCGCACCGTTTTTATACCGGCAAGATCGGTACGGCTGTTTTGATGATCCTGACTGTCGGCGGATTTTTTGGGATATGGGTCTTGATAGATCTGATCTTTCTCGCTTGCGGCGCTTTCAAAGACAAGGATGGCTTAACGGTCTTTAAGTGGTTTGAGCAAGGTTCAGTTTGATACTTTGGCTGCTTTTTGATAAGATAGTGAAAGCGGCTGCCGCGGTGGCGGAATTGGCAGACGCGCAAGACTTAGAATCTTGTCCGTTAAGGGTGGGAGTTCAAATCTCCCCCGCGGCATAAAATCAAATTTCTCGCGGGCGTAGCTACCCGCCTATGGCGGGACTTCCCTGGATTTTAGCGGGTAGGTCGCAATCGGCTCTAGCCGATTTCGTACGCCCGCTAAGTTTGACATTTTGTTATTACGCGGGCGTAGCTCAATCGGCTAGAGCGTCACGTTGCCAACGTGAAGGTTATGGGTTCGATTCCCTTCGCCCGCTGTTTTTAAAAAGGATAAAACCATGGATATCAACATAGCCGAGTATTTGGATAATGACAGCATAATCCTTGACATTAAAGCCGCGAAAAAGAAAGATGCTCTCACCGCTATTCTAGACCATCTTGCCGATAACAAAAAGATAAAAAAAGAAGACAAAAAAGAGATCCTCAAAGTCATACTGCAGCGCGAAGAAATGGGTTCTACCGCCATCGGCGGCGGGATAGCCCTTCCCCACGCCCGTATCGTCCGCATAAAAGACATACAGTTAAGCGTGACCATATTCGCGCAAGGCGTGGAGTTTGATTCCCTTGACCAAGAACCGGTCTACGTGGTCGCTCTCCTTTTATCCAACCAGAAAGAAGCCGGGATGCATCTTAAGATGCTGGCGGCCCTGGCGCGCATGCTGCGGGACAAATATTTTATCCAGAACCTTAAAGCTGCCGGGACTGTTCCTAACGTGATCGCCTTGATAAGTAAACAGCAGCACGCCGCTTAACGCGGACCTACATGCCTAAAATCTTGAATATCGCCAAATGGTTTTATCCGGGGTTGAGGATAAAACGCTGGATCTCTCTTCTGGTAGGCGGGATCGTGCTCATTCTTATCGCCTTCCAGTTTCCGAAACAATTCCTGGTACTCAAAATAATCTCCTACGTTATTTTTGTCTTTGGGCTGCTGGCTCTCTTGGCCGGGATATTCTATCTTTTAAGAAGTTTTTTTGAAGCCATATATCCGCAGGAAAAGGGCGCGGCCCTGATCGACATCATCTACAAAAAAAGGTTCCTGTCAAAAGGGCCCAGGATAGTGGCTATTGGCGGCGGCACCGGCCTTTCGACACTGCTTGAAGGCCTTAAAGAATATACCGCCAATATCGCCGCCATCGTGGCGGTGGCCGATGAAGGCGGCTCAAGCGGCCGTCTGCGGGAGGAGTTCGGGATACTTCCCCCGGGTGACCTGCGCAATTGCCTGGTATCGCTGGCCGCGGCGCCTCAGTTGATGCGTGATCTTTTCCAATATCGTTTTACCGAAGGCGGTGGTATCAAGGGGCATAGTTTCGGCAACCTTTTCATCACTGCCATGACCCAGGTCACGGGGAGTTTCAGTCAGGCCATCAAAGAATCAAGCAAAGTCCTGGCGATCAGCGGCCAGGTAATACCATCGAGTCTCCAGCGTGTGAGGCTGCGCGCTGAATATGCCGACGGTACTACCAAAGAAGGCGAGGACCAGATAGCCGAATTCGGCAAGTTTATAAAGCGGGTCTTACTTGTCCCGGAGGACGTCGCGGCCAATCAGGAAGCGGTGGAAGCCATACGCTGCGCAGATATGATTTTCTTGGGGCCGGGCAGTCTTTTTACCAGCGTAATACCCAATCTTTTGATAAAAACAATCAGCGAGGAAATAGCCAAACGTAACGTTATAAAGCTTTACGTGACCAATGTTATGACCCAGCCCGGCGAGACCGATGCCTTTACCGCCGCCGACCATCTGGAAATGCTCATCGCCCACAGTGTTCCCGGCGTGGTGAACTGTTGTCTGGTCAATTCCGGCCGGCTGCGGTACGAACTGCTGCTTAAGTACGCCCAGGAAAAATCTTTCCCGGTCATTTTTGACCGTGAACGCATAAGGCAAAAAGGCATAGTCGCAGTAGAGGCGGATGTGGTCTCCAAGACCGATTACCTGCGTCATGATTCAGCCCATACGGCCCGTATAGTCATGGATATATATAACAATTATGGTAAAAAGCAATGGAAAAAATTGAACAGGACATAACGGTCAGCAATCCTCACGGTTTGCACGTGCGTTCAGCCGGTTTGTTTGTCCAGATCGCCAACAAATATGATTCCAGCGTGCGTATGGGCCGCGCCGGAGAAGAAGTGGAAGGCAAGTCGATAATGGAGTTGTTGACCCTGGGCGTGAACAAAGGCGCGACAGTGCATTTGATCGTGGAAGGAGTGGATGCCGAGGAGGCTTTCCGCGAACTCAAAGAATATTTGGAGAAAGGTAATGATTAAAATAAAAGGCATAGCGGCTAGCGGCGGTATCGGGATAGGCGCGGCTTACTGCGTGGGCAAAGAGGAGTTCATCGTGCCTAGGCTTAAGATAACCCACGAGGAGATCTCGCGGGAGATCTACCGATTGGAGGAGGCGCTGATCGAGACCCGCCGTGAAATATCTTCCTTGCAGAAAAAAATAGGCGATGAGCTGGGTTTTGACCACGCCAAGATATTCGAGGCGCATCTTCTGGTGCTGGAGGACCGGGTTTTGATCGAGGATATAATCCAGCAGATAAAAAGCAAACGGGTCAACGTGGAACACGCTTTTTCGCAAAGCGTGCAGAAATATATCGATACGCTTCTGAAACTGGACGACGAATACCTGCGTGAGCGCGTCATTGACATAGAGGATGTATCGCGGCGGGTGTTGCGTAAGTTTTTAAAGAAGAAAGAGCAGCCGTTAATAGGGGAGATCAAGGAGAAGGTCATAATCGTGGCGCATGACCTCTCGCCTTCGGACGCGGCGGTTCTTCCTAAAGATAATATCCTGGGGTTCATAACGGAGGTGGGCGGCTGGACGTCGCACACCGCCATTATCGCGAGGTCCCTGGGTATCCCGGCAGTGGTGGGCGTGGTTGGGGCCACGACCAGCATAAAACCCGAAGATAAACTTATAATCGACGGCATCGCCGGGATAGTGATAGTCCACCCCAGTGAAAAAACCGTAAAAGACTATCAACACAAAGTATCCCGCCAGGAAAAAGAAGGCAAGGCCATACATGTGTCCAGGGTGCTTAAGCCCCGGACTTTGGACAAGAAAGAATTTATCATCGCCGCCAACTTGGAACTTCCGGAGGAGCTAAGCCTGGTGTATGATTACGGCGCGCAAGGCGTGGGGCTGTACCGTACCGAATATCTTTTTTTAAGCCGCCAGGATTTTCCTTCGGAGGAAGAACAATACAAAGCTTACTCGACCGTAGCTAAAAAGGTCAAGCCCAACCCGGTGATAATCAGGACCATGGACATCGGCGGCGACAAATTTCTTTCCCAGCCGCAGATGCCGGCCGAGGTAAAGCCTTTTTTAGGTTGGCGGGCCATAAGATTTTGTCTGGCCAGGCCGGATATTTTTAAAGAACAGCTCAGGGCTATACTGCGCGCTTCCAGCGAAGGCAACGTAAAAATCATGTTTCCGATGATATCAGGTCTGGAGGAGCTGCGGGAAGCCAAGAAACTCCTGGAAGATTGCCGCAAAGAATTGCGCAAGGCCGGGACCAAGTTCGACGAGGATATGGATATCGGTACCATGATCGAGGTCCCCTCGGCCGCGCTGATGGCTGATCTTTTAGCCAGGGAGAGCGATTTTTTCAGCATCGGCACCAACGATCTTATCCAGTATGCCTTGGCCGTGGACCGCGGCAACGAAAAAGTGGCTTATCTTTACGAACCGGGGCATCCGGCAGTCTTACGCCTGATTAAGAACGTGATCGACAGCGCTCACGCTAACGGTATTTGGGTCGGTATGTGCGGAGAGATGTCCGGCGACCCGATGTTCGCATTTTTGCTGGTCGGCCTTGAGTTGGATGAGTTCAGCATGCCGCCGCCGATGGTCCCCCGGATCAAGGAACTTATTCGTAACGTTAGTTTTTTCGATGCGCGCCGGGCCGCCATCGCGGCGCTGGCTTTGCCTACCGCCAAAGACGTGGAGAGTTTCCTGCAGGAGGAATTGCGCCGTGTTTTAAAGGATGATTTCGAGCGGATTATGATGCCCAAGTAAGTATTTTCTTCTTCTGCGCCCCGAATTCATCGGGGCTTCGAAGAAATTCACCTAGATACCCTGCGGGTAGGATCGCAGGGAGGTTCTTATGCGAGTGATCATCTTAGCTGCCGGTTATGGTACGAGGCTTTATCCTTTGACGGTAAATCTGCCCAAGCCCCTTTTGCCGATCAACGGTAAGCCGATGATCAATTTTTTGGTAGATAAAATAGACCGGCTTAAGTCGGTGATGCCGATAAACAGCATTTATGTGGTTTCCAATGCCAGGTTTTACCATGATTTTCTCCGGTGGCAGAAGCAGTATTCTTTTGATGGCAACATCCTCAACGACGGTACCCGTAATCCGGAAGAAAGACTGGGCGCCATACGCGACATAAGATTTGCCATGGGCGGCACCAAAGACGACTGGCTGGTGTTGGGTGGCGACAATCTTTTTGAGGCGGATCTTGAAGATTTTATGCGTTTCGCCCTGGCCAAGATACCCTACTGCAGCGTAGGGATCCATGATGTAAAATCACGGGATGCGGCTAAACATTTCGGAGTGGTAGAAGTCAACCGCGGCCGCAGGATAACGCGTATGGCGGAAAAACCGGCTGAGCCGTTTTCGACCATGGCGGCTTCTTGCATTTATTTTTTCCCCTGGGCCAGCGTAGCCTGGCTGGACGAGTTTCTTAGCGACGCGTCCCGGACGGATGCCGCCGGAAGCTATATCGCTTACCTCGTCGCTAAAAGCCGGGTGTTTGGGTATGAATTGAAAGGGGCGTGGCTCGATATCGGCCATCGCGATTCGTTAAAAGAAGCGGCTAAATTATTTCGTTGAGGTGTAATATGTCTTTAGACAAATTGCGCAAAGAGATCGACCGGATAGACGAAAAAGTCCTGCAGTTTTTGAACCGGCGGGCGGCTAACGCCGTAAAAATAAGCCGTATCAAAAGAGGACAGGGTTTAAACGGTTATTCGGCCGAGCGCGAGACGGCGATCCTTGGCCGGCTAAGAAACCTTAATCGCGGTCCGCTGGGGGCTTGCGACGTGGAAAACATCTTTCGCGAAGTGCTTTCCGTCTGCCGTTCAGCTGACCGCAAGCTGAGCGTGGCCTATCTGGGGCCGCAGGGCACCTTTACCCATCAGGCGGCGATAAAGAAATTCGGCAAAAAAATAAATTATATATCATCCGGAGGCATCAGCGACGTGTTTGAAAAGGTGGAAAGAGGCGAGGCCGATTACGGAGTAGTGCCGATCGAAAACTCCACCGAAGGCGCCATCACTTACACTCAGGATATGTTTTTTGATTCGCCTTTGAAAATATGCGCTGAGATAACTTTGGGTGTTTCCCAGTGTTTAATGGCAATCCCTGGGGCTAAACCTAAAAAGGTCTATTCCAAACCCGAAGTTTTTCCCCAGTGCCGCCTGTGGCTGGCGGCTAATCTGTCGGGAGTGGAGTTGGTACCGGCTTCATCTACCGCCGCGGCGGCGAAGCTTGCGGCAAAATCGCGCGCGTTCGCCTGTATCGGCAGTAAAGTCTTGGCGGATATTTACCGGCTGAAAGTCATGGCTAGCGCTATTGAGGATAGTTCTAATAACATGACCCGGTTTTTAGTCATCGCCAAAGATGATTCTAAGGCCTGCGGCCGGGATAAGACTTCGCTTTTGTTCTCGGTCAAAGACAAGGTGGGGGCCTTGCATGACGTGCTGGCCGTATTTAAATCCAATAAGGTGAACCTTACCCGTATCGAATCCCGGCCTTCCCGCAAGAAAGCCTGGGATTATTATTTTTTTGTGGATTGCTCAAGCCACCGGGAATCAGCGGCGTTTAAAAAGATCCTGGCCGGCCTTGACCAACACTGCGTTTTTGTCAAAGTGCTGGGCTCATACCCCAGAGAGAATTAAAATGATCAGACCGAGAATTGCCTTAGAAAACGTGGCTAACTATAAACCCGGTAAGCCGATCGAAGAGGTTAAGCGCGAGCTGGGTTTAAAGACTGTTTATAAACTTGCTTCCAACGAAAACCCTTTTGCTCCGCTTTATCTTAAAAAAGCTATTCTTAAAGAGCTGGCGGATATCAACCGTTACCCCGAAGGCACTTGTTTCGCCCTGCGTCAGGAATTAGCCAAGAAACACAAAATAGATCCCGATTGTTTAGTGTTTGGCAACGGCTCGGATGAGCTGATCACGCTGGCGGTGCGGGCATATGTGGAACCGGGTGACGAAGTGGTGCTGGCTTATCCCACCTTTCTTATTTACGAAATACAGTCGCGCCTTTCGGAGGCGGTCATAAAAAAAGTGCCCCTTAAAGACAGGCACTATGACCTTGAAGCCATGGCTGCCCAGATAACTTCCCGTACCCGGATAGTATTTATCGCTAATCCCGACAATCCTACCGGCACTTACCTAAACCACAAACAAATAGAGGATTTCCTGGCCAAAGCACCAACGGATGTGCTGGTGTTTCTTGACGAGGCTTATTTTGATTTCGCTCCCAAGGATTTCCCGCGCTCAAAAGAACTTTTGTCCCGTTATAAAAACATCGTCATCACCCGGACATTTTCCAAAGCCTACGCTTTGGCCGGAGTGCGTCTGGGTTATGCCCTGACCACTAAAGAAATAGCCGCAAGCCTAAACAAGGCCCGCGAGCCGTTTAATATCAACCGGTTTGCCCAGGTTGCGGCCCTGGCGGCGCTTAAGAACAAGGTTTTTTTAAAAAAAGTGATCAGACATACTACGCTCGAGAAAAAACTGCTTTACGCCGGTCTTAAAAAACTGAGAATAAAATTCACGCCCAGCGCCACAAATTTCATCCTGGTTGATTTCGGCGGCCCGGCCAAGGGGGTCTGCGATTATTTATTAGGCCAAGGCGTGGTAGTGCGCGAGATGTCCGGTTGGGGCTTTCCGGATTATTTTAGGGTGACGGCAGGCTTGCACAAAGAAAACGAGAAATTTCTGAAATGCGTAAAACAATATATTGTAGGGGCGGGCCTTGCCTGCCTGCCGGTCAGGCAGGTGCCCGCCCGTAAGGAGTAGCATGATTGTCGTCTTTAAGAAAGGCGCGGCGGAAAAAGACATTAACCATTTGATCGAAAAAGTCGAGAAGATGGGCCTGAAAGCCATGGTTTCTCGCGGCGTGGAGCGCACCATCATCGGGATCATCGGCCCGGAGGATGTGGCCCGTATCACGCCCCTGGAAGTCTTTCCCGGGGTAGAAAAGGTGATGACGGTCCTGCCGCCGTATAAGTTGGTTTCGCGGGAATTTAAAAAAGAAAATAGCGTAGTCGCTATCCGCGGCGGGGTCGAAGTCGGCGGCAAAAAACTGGCTATAATCGCCGGCCCCTGTTCCA
>Ga0315289_10010758_pt1 | contig 13055 bp, 13 predicted proteins | sample YL17G11_40_MG_FD_203452 | JGI IMG/M metagenome (GOLD analysis project Ga0315289, IMG submission 203452) | Sediment microbial communities from Yellowstone Lake, YNP, Wyoming, USA - YL17G11_40 | ecosystem: Environmental > Aquatic > Freshwater > Lake > Sediment | place: USA: Wyoming | collected...
GTGGAAGCTGCAGAAAAGGGTTTTACGCATTACACAGAAATGGATGGAACGTTGGAACTACGTGAGGCTATCGCTGAGAAGCTTGAGAAGGACAACGGCATAGTTGCCGATCCGAAGAGTGAAGTTACCGTCACTTCTGGTTCTCAGGAGGCCATGCTAATTGCGGCGTTGGGGTTTTTGAACAGAGGTGATGAGGCGTTGATTCTTGATCCGTACTATCCTGCATGTTTTGAAGACACGTTGATAGCAGAGGCGAAGCCTGTTTCGGTTCCGCTTGATGAGGAAAAGGGTTATGCGATAGATAGGGAGGAGTTGGAGAAGAGGTTAACGAAGAGGACTAGGCTGGTTTGGTTGTGTAATCCGTCTAATCCAACTGGACACGTGTTTTCGAAAAGTGATTTGGAGGTTATTGCTGATGTGGCGAAGAGGCATGATTTGATTGTTTTTTCTGATGAGATTTACGAGAAGATCGTTTACGATGGCGTTCGGCATGTAAGTATTGGTTCTTTGGCTGGAATGGAGGATAGGACAGTTACGGTGAACGGTTTTTCAAAAGCGTATGCCATGACAGGCTGGAGGATTGGATACGCGGCGGCTGGAAAGAAGCTTTCAACCACATTGCGCAAGCTGCATTATTATGCGGTTCTATGTCCGAACGCAATTTCACAAAAGGCAGCAGTTGCAGCTTTAATGGGACCACAGGATTGTGTTGGAGAAATGGTGACAGAATACAACAGAAGAAGACAGCTTGTGCTAAACGAGCTTGGCAAGATGAAGTCGTTGTCTTATACGAAGCCGAAAGGAGCATTCTATGTATTCCCCAACTTCTCGAACTATGAAAAATCAGATGAAGACATGGCATCTTGTTTGCTGAATAAAGCTGGAGTAGTGACTGCGCCTGGCTCAGGCTTCGGAAAAGCCGGCGAAGGGCATTTGAGAATTTCATACTCCGCCTCGCATGAACAAGTTAAAGAGGGAATGGGGCGGGTCAGAAAGTTTCTAGAACCTGATGAAGCCAGTTGAATGATTCAGAAAACTGAGGTTGGGGTCAATCTATAGATGTAACGGGGTTAAAAACCGCAGAGACAACAGAGCCCAAGCAATACAGCAAATGATCTGTGTCAAGTTTCTCGTTTTGCTATCGCAACTATGCCTTTCTCTGCATCTACCTTGACGAAGTTGCCAGTTCGTATGACTTCAAACGGGTCCTTTTCCAGCTTATCCACGAGAGGCATCTTAACGATGAACGCGCTCACAACGAGCACCGTCTCTACATCCTTGACTATCAAAGCTTTGGGAGCAACATTGTGTTGAGCAAGCTTGAACAGTCCATCTATCTGAACCACTGAGCTGGCTTTTCCAGACGGAAACACAAGCACCTTATCTGCAACGTTCTTTCCAGCTAATTCATGGTTCTTTTCCCTGACTACGCCTGTCCTTGGATCTGTAAGATAGAAGCAAATAGGCTCATGAGACACCAAAGCTTCGCCTTCCCCGTAACCGCCTATGATCTTGTGGCACTTCAAAACGACCTCAGAACCTTTCATGCTTATTTCCCTCTGACAGCAGCCTCAACGCAGTCTCGCAGTCTTCCCACCCTGGCCTCTTTGAATCTCCGATAGTAAGCACACTTCGGCGAATCCGTCATACCAACCTTATCCTTATACGCAATCCAGCAAGGCTCATCAATACACGTGTCAACAACAACATGCCCACCAGCCCCCTCAATAACATCCACATAGCCAATCCTCTCAGCCAAAAGCTTCGTAGTCGCCGAAGTACAAACCCAGAACGAAACACCATCACGAATTTTCTTATCCTTCAAAAGCCCAGCGACTTCCTCAGTCTGCTTGAGCGTGTAATGCGGACACCCAAGCATAACAAAATCAATCTTTCCACTCGTGGTCTGGAGCTCCTCGTAAGCCTGCTTGAGTTCCTTATCAGTCGCGACAATCTTGTCCTCCGGAACGTCACCATGAAATGCCTCATCAACCGTCGAAGCCTCAACAGTCAAACCAGGCATGTAAAACATGGATATCGCCCCTGACACGTTCGACATCGCACAGAAGTTAATCAACTCCTCAGTATTCGGCTGTCTCCTAATACCAGTCAGCACAGGAATCCCATAACCTATCCGCTTGCCAACATAATACCCCAGAAGCGTGTAATCAAACTCGTCCTCAAGCGTGGCATCCACCTTGACCAGATGCGTTCCCTTCCGATTCTCTTTGATGAGCAACCCGTACAGCGGAGTCTTACCGATCACACCAGCCGCCAACGCACTCTGAGCCGCTTCGCGATTTGTCCTCGCACCAATAACCGAATTCACGTAAGGCGTAGCACTCGACTCCGAAAAAGCCACAGTCTCGCCAAACAATGGAACATTCTCAGCCAAATATGGCACACAACTCCAACTCAAAACAGCGCCCACACGCTTGTACGCTTCCATAACTCTCCGAGCAACATCAGCCTCATCCTCCGGAATCCTTTCAAACATCCTGTGAAAATACGGAATATCATAAACTGGATTAGTGCTCGTAGGCACCTTACAGCGAGCGCCACCATTAGCCAGAAGCTCAACAAAATACAGGTCACCCTCCTGACCGCTCGAAGCGGCATGCGCACGACTGATAGGAACAAGCTTCTCAGCATCATAAGCGTCACCAATCGCTACAAGTAGTTCCAATGCTTTCTTTGTTCCTTCCCCGAATTCGCCGCCAAGTACCCGCTCTTCCTCTCTCGTCAAATACATGCCATTTCACCTGCTAGCAAGCGTTTTGAACGTGTCCCTCCAAAAATTTCGCCACATTATCAACACAAATATCCGTACATCGCCTAGCAGCCTCAACAGTGTTGAACCCGACATGAGGCGAAAGCACCACATTATCAAGCCCAAACAGCGCATTGTCCTTTCTTGGCGGTTCCTGCTCAAACACGTCCAAGCCAGCACAAGCTATCTTGCCCGACTTCAACGCTTCAGCCAATGCCTCTTCATCAAACACCTTGCCCTGAGACGTATTAACTACAATAGCACCGTCCTTCATGGCATCGATCTCTTTCCTTCCAATAAGCTTCTCAGTCTCGGATGTCAGCGTCACGTGAACGGTCACGACATCACACTCCTTCAACAACGTATGAAGGTCAACGTACTTCAACCCGGTTTCCTCAGCCCTCTTCGGATTAGGGTACTTGTCATAACCCAGAAGCCGCATTCCAAAAGCCTTAGCTATCTCAGCAACACGAAAGCCAATCGAACCTGTGCCAACAATGCCCAGAGTCTTCCCAGCTAATTCCCTGCCGCCAAACGGTCTCCAATCAAAAACGCCACTTCTCACATGCTTGTCAGCCATGGGCAACTTCCTGACTGCTGCCAACAACAAAGCAAAAGTGTGTTCCGCAACAGCCTCCATAGCATAACCCGGAACATGCGTGACCACGATTCCCTTTTCCTTTGCCGCCGCAAGATCTGCATAATGGCAAGTCGTAGCCCAGATAGAAATCATCCTAAGCCTTTTAGTCGAATCAATGATGTCCTTGGTCAAGTCGCTCCAGCCTACAATCACAACGTCCGCATCTTTGATTCTCTCCTTCAGCTCATCCGCAGTCTTAGAGGGCTCTCCGAAAATCTCCAAATTGCCTAGCGACCGCAACTTCCTTGCATGTTCTTCCAAAAGGTAAACGTGATCCACGACGACGATCTTCATTTTCCATCAATCTAGAGATTGCTGAAGCCAACTTAAGTTTTGCGCGGAACACCGCTTCCTTCTATTATCTGCGAAAAAGAGGATTGAGGGGATTTAGCGTGCTCTCGATTGCACTCTTGGTTCGATCAACGTCCATAGCCAGTCAACGAACTCCTTCAGATTCTTGGTTTGAATGTAAATGTCTCCTGGACCAGTGATCTGCGTGACCAAGCCTTCACCGCCAAGCAAAGTCTCCTTCAGTCCGCCGAACTTTGTCACTTTGTAGCTACATGTGTCGCTGAAGCCCACCAGATGGAAGTTGTCAACGATCATTGTCTGTCCAGCGCTAAGCGTGTGCTTGTCAATGGCTCCGAAAGTGTTTATGAAAAGCATACCGTCGCCAGTCACCTTGATCATGAATAGTCCCTGACCGAAAAGGCCCTTCGTGAAGCCTTCCCACTTGATGTCTAGGTCGATATTCTGCGTCGAAGCAATGTAAGCCGACTTCTGAATAACGTAGCCCTTGCCCGGCTTGATTTCTAACATTTCAATGTCACCCACAGGCGCAGCAACAAGTCCCACCTCTCCAGATCCACTTGCAGCCGTGAAGTCGTTCACCCAAAAGGACTGCCTACCAATCAGCGTCATGCCCAGACTGCCTAGAAGGCTTTTCTCCCTTTTTCTCGTGTGTGCCTCTATCGTCGGGGTCATGTAGGTCATGGCGCCTGATTCGCCTGTAATCGTTTCGCCTTGTGCGAGGCTTACGACAAGCATCGAGTAAGATGGTTTGTATTTTATCTCGTATTTCATCCTGTTTTTCCTCAGTTTCGATTGTCATAGGAGTCTCTTATCATTTGCCCTTTCAACCGGATCGCTGTTGAATGCTGTCCGGTTTGAGACTATTGCTAATAGCTTACCTGCATTATGAAATTATAACAGAAATGAGTCTCTGTTTGCGGAGAAGACCGAAAACAGGCGAGTTTTGGTTGCATATGCCTTGTTTTCCGATGTTGCCTTCATAAAACTTTTATATGGAAGAACGTTGTGGATATGTCTAATCGTTCAAAGGTGCTTGCATGGAACCAAGTAAGAAACCGCTGAATGTGCTGATCAAGCAATTAAATGCCAGTATCTCAGTTATGCTCAAAAATGGTTGCGAGTACAAGGGAAAGATGATCAAGTGCGACGGACACATGAACATCCTTCTGGAAGGCGCCACCGAATGCAAAGAAGAGCAACTACTTACTAACTACGGAAACGTTCTGCTGCGCGGAAACAACGTGCTCTACATTGCCTTGGAGCCAGCCTGAGAAAGCACGGTTTTGCTTTTGCCAGTCACGTAGTCTAAGGCTTCTTTGAGTTCGACTTTCAACATGTATTTTCGGCTGAAATACTGCAAGACATTGTTTATGTCTCTTGTCAGCAACTCTCCAGCGTTCGGATGTTCCGTCGTGACGTACTGAGGCCAGTCAATTATCAAGACATGGCCGTCTGGCTTTAGGATGATGTTGTACTCGCTCAAGTCCGCGTGAACTATGTGCACCTTTAGATAGGCTTTTCTGACGTTTCGCAAGATCGCTTTCAGGGTTTTCTCTGGCTTGGCGATGCCTTTCCACTGTGCAAGTTCTGCTCCTTCAATCATTCCCATAACTATGACATGACGGTTTTGGCTTATCGGCTCTGGGACAGCTACACCTTGCACGTGCAGAAGCCTGAGAGCTTGGAATTCCTTTTCAGCTGCTATGCGTGACTGGAAGAGCCAACCTGCATGTTCCTTCACATAGCCTCTCTTTCTCTGCGTCTGGCGAAAGCTGATCCTTCCCAACCTATGAAACTTCACGGCTACCTGCTCTTTCTTCGGAGTCAACGCGTCATAAACATCCGCTTCCTTCCCAATGCCCAGTGATCTGCCGAACGCTTCGAGTACGTTGGCTTTGACAAGACCGTTGATGGCAAGGCAGTCGTACCCAGCGTAGTTCATGGTGTAGCCGACATAGGCTTCGCTTGTCTGGTAGATCAAGCCTAGCTTGCTCAAGCGGTTCAGTCGAAAGTCCGTTTCGCGGGCAAGATCGAACCTGGTGAACTTTGCGATCTGTTCTTTCGGGACGAATTCATGTTGACTCATTGCGGTTTCTATAACCTGTAGCACTCTGAGGTCTGCGTTTTCCAGCTGCATGAACACCTTAACCGCAATATCAGCCGATGACATGGCAAGACACGATAATCTGCTTTGAGGATAAGAAGTTTCTTGAAGTCTAAACTGTTAGGATCTTGGCTGCTCTGACTGCTTCTTCAACGAGGTTCGGAATGTCTATTCTTTCTTCGGCTTCTTTCACTTTTCTCAAGTCCGCTTTTGTGGCAGGTTTATCTGGCGCTGCTGTGCAGTCTTTTGCTTCGCGCACCGAGATCTCGAATGTACCTATTCTCTTGGCTATTGCTTCGGTCTCGGTCTTGTCGAAGCCCAGGAGCGGTCGGTGTATCGGATAGCTTGTTGCAGCTTCATCTAGAACTCTGAGGTTGGTGATTGTCTGGCTTGCCTGTTCGCCGATGGCTTCGCCAGTCACTACGCCTTGGGCTCTTTCGTTTTCTGCAATATGTTCGGCGATGCGGTACATCATGCGCTTGCACAAGAGGCACGTGAACCTTCTTGGAGCATCTTTGATGAATGTTTGAAGGTTTTTTCCGTTTGGCACGATGTAAACCTTTCTTGGATAGCCTATTGACCACTCGAAGAGCTTTTTTGCGGTATCCAGAGCCCTCGCGGTGGTTGTTTCATCCGTTAAGGGCGCGTTGTCGAAGTAGACTGGCAGTATGGTGCATCCGCGTTTCATGGCGAGCCAACAAGCCACAGGCGAATCTATTCCGCCGCTCAGAAGGCAGACGACTTTGTCCTGTGAGCCAACGGGAAAGCCGCCTGGGCATTGTAGACTTTCGGCGAAAACATAGGCCTTGTCGTCTCTGACTTCAATGCTAACTGTGTGCCGTGGATTCGTTAGGTCTACGTGGATTTTTCTGCTTTCTAGCTTGGTGAGGATGTCTTGTCCAACTAGCCTGCATATATCCATGCTTGAATAATCGTGTTTTCCGACTCGGTGGCAGCGAACTGCAAACGTGTTTCGGCTGTGTATAGTGGCTTCTGCAAGCTGCATAGCTGTACATGCGATTTCTTCTATGTTTGAATTGGTCTGCTTGGCTGGAGAGGCTGAAGAGACTCCGAAGACTCTTGTGAGCGTTGATGCAACTTTCTCAGGATCGCATGTCCGAACGTAGATTCTGCCTCTTATGCTGACTATCTCATCGTAAGTATTGTCAAAGTGCTTCAGTGCACTCTTTATGTTCTTCAACAAAAGCCTTTCATAAGCGCGTCTTGTCCACTCACTTTTTATACCGATTTCCCCGCCAAACCTAACAATAACCCAATCAAGCTGCGTGTTCCAAACCAACCTTATCCCAATCCGAATCTCGCTTACAGTCGAATGAAACGAATGCATTTAACGATTATGCACATCTCGTCGGGCTCGTTCTGCCTTTGATGCGTTTGTTCTCTGGCGAATTTATACCCCCCTTTATGTAGCTTGAGCCTCGTCTTGAACGCCCTATAGGTGTTTTTTCCGTTGACATGTCTGCATATTGTTTGGACACTCTTGTACTCCTGATTGGATTCGAAACTTTGCACAAGAATTATATCCAAGAATAGCATTAATGTTTGTCGTGAATTGTTGATACTTGAAGTCCAATCGAGGTGTGGAAGATGGTCAATGAAGGAAGGGGAAGAATATTCAAGAGAAAAGACAACAAATTCTTGATCTACTTGCCGAAGGACTTAGCAGAAGACAGCGTGTTCCCATTCAAGGGCGCGGACTCCGTTTTCGTCAAGGTCAGCTTCAAATTGGGCGACAAGAAGCTACTCATCGAGAAATGGGTTGAACCAGAACCTCCAGCGATACCTGCCTGACAATCAACTCATGCTTCCAGAAGCCAAACGCCTTGCTCTTGAGGCAGCCATAGCTCTAGACGAACGAGCGCAAAATTGCCCTTCTTTTTTCCGTCATGAAACCATGCTTTAGATAGAAATCCAAAGGGTCCGAGCAATGTGCACATGCGCAAGGGTTATTTCTCGATAACCAGAATAATAGTCGAAAGGACTTGGATGTTATGCGGCTTGTGCTGCGAATAGGCGGATCAGTGGTCGCCTCACCAATTGATCCAGCTTCAATTGGCAAATATGCCGATATACTCAAGGACTTGAAGAAGCAAGGACACGAAGTGGCTGTTGTCGTTGGCGGTGGAGCCTTGGCCAGAGAGTTCATTGGAATCGCAAGAGACTTAGGATTGCCAGAAGAAGCTCAGGATGAGCTGGCCATCTCGGTTTCTAGACTTTTCGCTCAGCTCTTTCTCAAGAAACTGGGCAGTGGCGGTTGCGGAACTGCTCCGATAACGGTTGAGGCCGCTGTGGAATGCTTACAAGCTGGAAAGATTATGGTTATGGGCGGCTTGAAGCCTGGCATGACCACGGATACAGTTGCCGCTTTGATTGCTGAACGGATTGAAGCTGACTTGTATGTTAAGGCTACTGATCAAGACGGTGTCTATGATAAGGACCCGAAGAGGCATGCTGATGCCGTGAAGCTTGATCACGCAAGCTTCAGCGAATTGTCGCGCATATTCACTGAGAACAAGCACAAGGCAGGTATTCACCAGATTCTAGACCCGGAAGCAGTTAAGCTTCTCAAGAAAGGAAAAGTGAAAGTCGTCGTCGTGAACGGCGGCAGGGCGGAGAACATTTTGGCAGCGATTCAAGGCAAGAAAATCGGAACACTCATCGAGTAGGGTCTTGTTTAGCGTTTCGCTGCGATAGGCTTAAATATCACTGTTGATATCGCTGTCGATATCAATGGTGATAATTACATGCACTCGCGCAGAGGACATTGGATGAAGCATACGGCCGTCGTGCCTAAAGGTTTCATACGGTACCACGTTCTTGAATCTCTAAGTGAGAAACCTAAATCAGGCTCAGAGATAATGAACGACATCGAGAAAAGAACTAACGGGCACTGGAAACCAAGTCCAGGCTCAATCTACCCGCTTTTGGCGTGGCTTCAAGACAACGGTTACGTCAGAGAGTTGCCCTCTGAAGGTAGCGGAATGAAGCGTTATGAGCTTGCCGAAACTGGCGAAGCCTTGCTTGAAGAGCAGAGGAAGATCAAGGCGGAATTCAGCAGGGAGGCAAAGTTCTTTCCTCCACCTTTCTTGGGAGCGTTGTGGTTCCGCATTCCACCCGAGAAGACTGCTGAAGTCAGAGAGTCTGTGAGACGGGTCATAGAAGCGTTTTTTGAGTTCGGAGGCTGTCTCGAAGAGAAATTCTCTGAGCAAGCGGTTCGGGAAGCGACGAAAACTTTAGATGAAACGGCAGAGAAGCTTGAGGGGATATGCAAAAAAATGAAGGCGAAGCCACATGAGTGAAGAAGTAATCAAGGCTGAAGGACTGACTAAAGTCTTCAACAAGCATCTAACAGCAGTTGACCATGTGGACTTTAGCGTGAAACAAGGCGAGATCTTCGGGTTCTTAGGGCCTAACGGTGCTGGAAAAACCACAACAATCAACATGCTGATAACCATTCTGAAGCCTACAGAAGGCAAAGCATCCGTGTTGGGCTTCGACATCGCAAAGCAAGACTATGCTGTCAGAAACGTGGTTGGCGTAGTGCCCCAAGAATACACTGCTGATGAAGACCTGACTGGTCTGGAGAATATCCTTTTGTGTGCCGATCTGTACGGAATTCCACGGAATGTCGCGAAAGATCGTGCGGTAGATCTGCTGAAGCTTGTTGAGCTGACCGATTTCAAGGACAAGAAAGTCCAGATCTTTTCTGGCGGAATGCGCCGCAGACTTGAGCTTGCATGCGGGCTAGTCAACAGACCAAAAGTGCTTTTCTTGGACGAGCCTACCTTAGGCTTAGACGTTCAGACCAGGACCGCAACATGGAACTACATCAGAAAGCTGAAGAAAGAATACGGTATGACACTTTTCATGACCACGCACTATCTTGAAGAAGCTGATGCACTTTGCGACCGTGTCGCAATAATCGATCACGGAAAGATAGTTGTGGTCGGTCCACCTGAAGAGCTGAAGCACAGCTTGGGTGGCGACCTGATAACTTTGAGCATTAAGGAGGATGCAGACGTGAGTGAGCTTATTCAGAAAAGCGAACATGTGAAGGACGTCAAGAAGGAAGGCGGCTCATACCGAATCAAAGCTGAGTATGGGGAAATGACAGCTCCCTTCATAATTGAAGCCCTACGGAAAAAAGGGTATACTGTAACAAAGCTCTCGCTCACAGAACCTACGTTGAACGAGGTCTACTTGGAATATACAGGCAAATCGATGCGTGACGCAGAAGAGTCCAGAGAGGCTTTTGCTGCGCAAAGGATGACTATGAGGAGGGCTAGACAATGAGCGAAACAAACGGCAATTCCAAAAACAAACTGCATGGTCTCTGGGCCTTGACTAACCGAGAGCTTAAGAAATGGTATAAAGCCCCTGTGATCTTCTTGCTTTCTATAATTCAGCCGATTCTTTGGATGGGTCTGCTCGGGAAAGCAATGAACATAGGCGCTATATTCACGGGTACGTCATTCATGACATCTGATCTCGTGGGAAGACTCCAGCAGAGTCTGCTACAGCATGGTATGCCCTCGCAGAATATTCCGTCATTCTTTGGAGACCTTGGCAATATATTCTCAGGGCTGGGAAGCTCTGTTATGACGGACGTTTTCAATACGACTGACTATTTTTCCTATATGGCGGTGGGCATGATTGCCTTTACAGCTCTTTTTACCACGATGTTCAGTGGTATGTCAGTGGTTTGGGATAGACGTTTAGGCTTCTTGAACAAGGTGCTCAGTACGCCCGTATCCAGAGCAGTGATAATATTCTCCAAGGTCCTTTCTGCAACATTGCGATCAATGTTTCAAGCTGGCTTGATAATACTCATTGCTGTGGCATTCGGTCTCCAGTTTGGGGCTAACTTCACCGTACTTAACATACTTGGCGTCTTCGCGATCATGTTCCTAGTCTGTGTAGGCTTATCTTCGATCTTCATAGCAATCACCATAAGATCAACACGAATAGAAACGCCAATGGCTGTCGTCAACCTGATAAACCTGCCACTGATGTTCGCCAGCAATGCCTTCTTCCCGACAAAGTTCATGCCTGACTGGCTACAATCAATAGCAAAGGTCAACCCGCTGACCTACACAACTGATGCGGTAAGGCAGCTCTTGATATTCAACACTGATTGGACAACGCTTGCAGGGGATTTTGCATACGTTGGAGTATTTGCAGTCGTAGCCGCATCAATCGGCATAGTCCTCTCATGGAGATTCCTAAGCAAGTAAACAAGGAGGAGCATTATGACAACAGTGGTTGAAGCAATAGATTTGAAGAAGACGTACCTGCTCGGGAAAGTCCCTGTTGAGGCTCTCCGTGGCGTCAATCTGAAAGTCGAGAACGGAGACTTTATCTCCATTCTTGGGCCTTCAGGAAGTGGGAAATCCACGCTTTTGAACCTCATCGGAGCACTTGACAGACCATCGGAGGGAAAAATGCTTATCGAGGGCATTGACATTTCTACCCTAAACGACAACCAACTGGCAGATCTCAGGCTCAGGATAGGATTTGTGTTTCAGTTTTTCAACTTGATTCCGAGGTTCACGGCAAGACAGAACGTTGAATTGTCAATGTCGATAGCAGGCTTGGGCATGGCTGACCGAAGAAAACGCGCCGAAGGCCTTCTGGAAACAGTGGGACTGAAAGAGAGAATGAACCACAAGCCTGCGGAGCTGAGCGGTGGTGAACAGCAGCGCGTTGCTGTTGCCAGAGCCTTGGCAAACGAGTCTCGATTTCTTGTGATGGACGAGCCCACAGGGAATATAGATTCCAAGACGGCAGATGGAATAATCGAGTTGATCAAAGGATTAAACGAGGAGAAAAATGTGACCATAATAATGGTGACTCACGACCAACGTTTAGCCGCGGAATCAAAGAGAACTGTTCAGATGTTTGACGGCGTAATAACCAAGGAGATTGCGAACTGAGATGAAATCACGAGATATTTTCACCTATTCTTTCAGCGCAATAAGATTGAGGAAACTCCGCGCAGGTCTAACAACTCTAGGAGTAGTTATCGGCATTGCAGCTATCGTCGCTTTGCTTTCAATTAGTCAAGGCCTACAAAATGCCATTACTGGGCAGCTCCAAAGGGGATTTGCAACCGACACAGTACTTGTTTCTGCTGGAAGAGGCTTCGGTGCTGCAATAACCGGGGGAGCTTCAATGGGAGGAGCTAGTTCTGATTTCAAATTGCTGGTCAATGATACAGAGACAATTGATGGATTGGGAAATGTCAGCGCATCAGTGGCGGTAATCCAAAAGACGGGCTTCGTGAAGTTTGGTGGAGGAAATGAGACTGTTGTCACCATAGTAGGCGTGGATTTCGCAAAGTATGCGGATATTTACAGCAGCACCTTCGTTGCAGAAAGTGGACAAATACCTCTGAATCAGGAAAACGGAACGATCGTGGTTGGAAAACGAGTAATTGATCCTTGGGAAAATGGGACAGTGCTTTCCGGCGTTAATGACGCTGTTGACATCATCTGGCCCAACGCAACCGCACGCCCGCCGAGAAATGAAACCTACGGCGGTCATATTGCAGCTGTCCTGAAGGAAATCGGCGGTTTCGGCATGGGTGGGCCTTCGGATTTCGCCATTTACATTCCAATCTCGCAAGCTCAGGAATTCTTTGGAACCGATGAATGCAATATGATAGTCGTGAAACTGACAAGCGATGAGGATGCAGTTGTTAATAGTGTCTCCAAAGCGATAAGAGAAGCTTTCAACAACGAGGTTTCAGCAACATCTTCAACAGCTGTGCTTGGCATTCTTTCAAGTGTTTTTGCCACCTTGGAATTGTTTCTAGCCGGAATTGCCGCCATCTCGCTTCTTGTGGCTGGAATTGGGATAATGAACATAATGATTGTTTCATTGATGGAGCGTACAAGAGAGATAGGTATACTGAAGGCTTTAGGCATGAAAAGTCGTACAGTGCTTTTGGTCTTCCTATGTGAATCCGTGATAGTTGGATTGATCGGTGCAACGATTGGCATAGTCTCAGGTTGGGCTTTGGCAAACCTGGTTGCAGCAGTCTTTAGCGGAGGAGGCGGTTTAGGAATGGGAAATCAAGCGGCAAGAACTGGTGGACTGACATTAACTCCTCTCTTAACTCCAACAGTGGCCATACTAGCCTTGGTCTTCGGCGTAGGTGTCAGCGTGATCTTTGCAATCTACCCAGCTTGGCGAGCCTCGAAACTTAA
>Ga0315289_10010759_pt1 | contig 13055 bp, 11 predicted proteins | sample YL17G11_40_MG_FD_203452 | JGI IMG/M metagenome (GOLD analysis project Ga0315289, IMG submission 203452) | Sediment microbial communities from Yellowstone Lake, YNP, Wyoming, USA - YL17G11_40 | ecosystem: Environmental > Aquatic > Freshwater > Lake > Sediment | place: USA: Wyoming | collected...
GCGCCAGCGCGAGGAGCTGGTGCGCATGCTGGCGACGGGCGGGGGCTCCCGGGCCCTGCGCATCTTGAGCGACCTGACTCTCCTGGCGCGCATTCTGCCGGAGCTCGCCGCCAGCCGCGGCGTCGAACAGCCCAAGGAGCACTACTGGGACGTCTTCGACCACTCGCTGGAGACGGTGGAGGCTCTGGATTTCCTCCTGGCTGAGAGTCCACCCCAGGAGACGAGATGGGCCACCTTCTGGCGGGAGCTCTGGGGGCCCCTGGGCTGGCGTCCCGGCGGGCACGACCACTTTCGCGAGGAGGTGTCGGAGGGGCATCCGCGGCTGGCCCTCCTCAAGCTCGGCGCCCTCCTCCACGATGTCGCCAAGCCGCAGACCAAGACCGTGGATAGCAGGGGGCGTGTCCGCTTCTTTGGACACGCCGCTGCCGGCGCCCGCACGGCCAGGGCCATCATGGAGCGCCTGCGCTTCAGCGCTCGGGAGACGCGCCTGGTGTCGCTGCTGGTGGAGGAACACCTGCGCCCCGGCCAGCTCAGCGGCGAAGGCGGGCCGCCCAGCCGTCGGGCCCTCTACCGCTACTTCCGGGACACCGGCGAGGCAGCCCTCGATGTCCTCATCCTGAGCCTGGCCGACCACCTGGCGGCCCGCGGGCCACGGATGCGCGTCACCAGTTGGCGCAACCATGTCGCCTACGTTAACTACGTCATGGCCCGGCGCCATCTCGAGGAGAGCCTGGTGGAGCCCATGCGGCTCGTCACTGGGCACGACGTCATGGAGACTCTGGGCATCGGGCCGGGGCCTGAGGTTGGCCGGCTGCTGAGAGCTGTCGAGGAGGCGCAGGGTGCCGGGGAGATCCATACCCGCGAGGACGCACTGGCCCTCGTCCGCCGGCTGGCGGGCGTGGCCGTGCAGCAGGCAGGCGCAGAGGAGGCGCCGCCGGCGCCACGGCATTTCTGAGTGTGTGGATGGGATGAGGTCTTGACCTCGACGGGTTTCCTGGCTACCGTCAAGGAGATGAGCGTGCTGGAGGAGAGCCCGGTGCATCTGGTGCCGGAGCTACACAGCGGTGCAGAGGTGGGGGCGTCGTCGACGCTGGCTCCTGAGAGGGGCGGCCGACCACGGCGCAGAAGTGGCAGGGAGTCCTGATGCGGGGCAGGCGTAACCGGATACTTCTCGGCATCATAGTGGTCCTCGCCGTTCTGTCAGTGGCGACGGTCTGGCCCTCGGAGCCGGACCGCTACCTCCCTAGTTTCGTCCCCTGGCCGGAGGGGAAGGGCGCCAAGTTCCCCTGGATCCGGTTCGAGGGTGGCGCCATTACGTTTCATCTGAAGGAAGCGCGGGCCATGCGGCTGGGCCTCGACCTGCGCGGCGGCACGCGCCTGGTGCTGGAGGCCGATACTTCGCAGGCGCCGGATGTAAACGTAGACCAGGCTCTGGACACGGCGGCCAAAATCATCGAGCGCCGGGTGAACGCCTTCGGTGTGGCGGAGTCGGAGATCCAGCGGCAGGGCAGCGACCGGCTGGCGGTTCAGCTACCGGGCATCGACCCCGAGAAGGCGCGCGACCTGGTGGGCCGCACGGCGGTGCTCGAGTTCCGGGAGCCGAAGCTCGACGAGAACAAGAACATAACGGTTTGCCAGGGTGGTACCGTGACCTACGACCCGCCGGGCTGTGAGGGCGGCCAGGAGGCGGCGATGGCGCTTCAATCGCTGACGGCCGCGAGTGAGGAGAGCATCATTTGGGTGCCGGCCCAGGCTGTAGGCAGCGACGGCCTGGAAAAGAACCTGACGGGCCGTTTCCTCAAGCCCAACACTTTGGTGTCGGCCAGCAACGTTGGGCTGCCCATCCTCAACTTCGAGATGACTAAGGAAGGCTCGCCGCTTCTAGAGCAGGTCACAACTCGCCTCATCGGGCTGCCCATGGCCTTCTTCCTGGACGGTGAGCCCATCCGCGGCAACGACAATCGCATCCTCGCACCCACTGTCCGAGCCGTCATCAGCGACAAGGGCATTATCGAGGGCCTGTCCGTTGATGACGCCCGCCTGCTGTCCATCCAGCTCAACGGCGGTGCCTTACCGGTGCCCCTGAAGGTTCTGCAGCAGGAAGAGGTGGACGCTACCCTGGGCGCGGACTCTGTCCAGAAGAGCGTCATCGCCGGTGAGGTGGCCCTTCTCATCATCATGCTCTTCATGACCCTGTTCTACCGGCTTCCGGGCGCGCTGGCCAGCCTGGCGCTCTTCGTCTACACCAGTATCGTGCTGGCCATCTTCAAGGTCTGGCCCGTCACCTTGACGCTGGCCGGCATCGCCGCTTTCGTGCTCTCCGTGGGCATGGCGGTGGACGCCAACATCCTGATCTTCGAGCGCATGAAGGAGGAGTTACGCGCGGGGCGCAGCCTGGTCGCTGCCATTGAAGCCGGCTTTTCGCGGGCCTGGCCCTCCATCCGTGACAGCAACGTCTCCACCCTCATCACCTGCGCGATCCTCTATTGGTTCGGCGACCAGTTCGGGGCCAGTCTGGTGAAGGGTTTTGCCTTTACCTTGGCCATCGGTGTGCTGGTGAGCATGTTCTCCGCCATCATGGTGACGCGCACCTTCCTGCGTGTGACTATCGGGACGCCGCTGGCGCGGCACCTGGGCTGGTGGGTCGTTGACCTGGCAGAAACACGGGGCCCAGCGGCGGTGACGCCGGCGCCTGGCATGCCGCCGCAGTCCGCCTCTGGCGGAGAAGAGTGATGTTCGACTTCGTAAGGCGGCGCAATTTCTACTATCTGCTGTCGTTGCTGGTGCTGGTGCCGGGCATCATCTCGCTGGCCATACCACCTTCCCTGAAGCCTGGCATCGAGTTCACGGGGGGAACCACCTTCACGGTGCGCTTCGCCCAGAACGTGCACCAGGACGCGCTGCGGTCCGCGCTGTCAGAGCTGGGTCACCCTGAAGCCATCGTCCAGGGGACGGGCGAGAACAAGTTCCTGGTGCGGACGCGGGAGCTCAAGGGAGCGGTGGCGGCCCCGGAGGTGGGACCGGCGCCCCCTTCGGAGCGGGATACTATCGAGGCCGGCCTTCAGCAGCGGTTCGGCGATTTCCTGGACAACGAGGGCAAGGTCAGTAACCGCTTCATCGATTTCTATATCGTTTCGGGGACGGTGTCTGAGGAGATCGGCCGCAACGCCGGCTTTGCCGTGATCGCGGCTTCGGTGGCCATCCTTCTTTACATAAGCTGGGCCTTCCGGGCCGTGCCCAGGCCCTTTGTGTTTGGGACGGCTGCCATTGTGGCTCTTCTCCACGACGTTGTCCTCGTGGTAGGCACGTTCTCGATTTTCGGCAAGGTGTTCGGCATGGAGATTAACACGATGTTCCTCACGGGCCTGCTGACGGTGATGGGCTTCAGCGTCCACGACGACATTGTGGTCTTCGACCGCATCCGGGAGAACCTCCGCCGCGGCGAGGGAAGGGACTTCAGCGAGTGCGTCAACGTGAGTTTGAACCAGACGGTGGCCCGTTCCGTGAACACGTCCTTCACGGTGGTGCTGGTCCTGGTGGCCATGCTGCTGATGGGCGGGGTCACCATCCGTGACTTCCTGCTCGTGCTCCTCATCGGCATTATCTCCGGTACTTACAGCTCCATCTTCATCGCCAGCCAGTTGCTGGTCACCTGGGAAGAGAGGGACATCCAGCGGCTCTTCCGGAGGTTCCTGCCCCGGCGGCGACGGCCAGCGCCGGTGGAGACAGAAGGGTAGGCCGTCGCCCGGCCCCTGGAGATTGAGGCATGCCCGAAGGACGTTCTGAGTCCGCCCGGTTCATGGACCGGGAGATCGAGGTCGAGGCGGCCCAGGACGCCCCGCGGCGACCGGTGGCCTTCAAGGTCGGCGGGCGCCGCTATGTGGTGGCCGATGTGCTGAGCACGTGGGACGACGAGGCGCCTGGCGCCGCCCGCGACTGGCGCCAGCGTCACCATCGCACCTTCTACCGGCTACGCACGGAGGAAGGCGACCTCTTCGACGTTTACTACGATTGGAGCGAGTCGCGGCGTCACCACCGCGATCGCTGGGTGCTGCACCGGCGCCTGGCGGCGGCCCCGCCGGCAGCAGCTACCGAGCTCCCCCCAGCGCCTTCGGCCGAAGCGGAGCCGCCTCCAGCGGAGGAGGGCAGCGATGCCCGAGACGCGGAAGGCAAAGAGCTGCCCACCGGGTGAGTTCATCGGCAGGCCTATCGAGGCGACGACGGCGGGCGAGGTGCGGGTGCCCGCGTCCTTCCGCCTCGGCGATCGTGGGTACGAGGTGGCGGAGATCCTGGAGACGTGGCAGGATCACGGCTTCGGGATGGCTTCGGCCCTGAAGAAGAACTGGCGACTACGCCATCACCGCAACTACTTCCGCGTGCGCACTACGGAGGGGGAAGCCTTCGAGCTCTATCTGGACCGAACACGGGTAGGGCTTCGCCAGGGCGCTCCCCGCTGCTGGTTCCTCTACCGGCGGCTGCCTGCCTAGGCCGGCCCCGGTCCCCCATCTACCAGGCGTGCCTCGCAGCCCCTACCGGGCGTCCTGTACTTAGAGCGTGTGGACGGCCTGCGTCCTGCCGAGGGCGGCTACAAGCTCGTTGTAGTCCAGGTAGGGCGTGTAGACCTCGTCGCCCCGCTTCTCGAGGCGGACGGCCTCCGTTGGGCAGGTATGGACGCAGACGCCGCAGCCCAGGCAGCGCTCGTAGTCGATCTCCGGCATGGATTCGTCGTCCAGCTTGATGGCCCGCATAGGACAGGCGGGCTCGCAGGCGCCGCAGCCGTTGCAGAGGTCCCTCTCCACCACCGACCAGAAGCTTGACGGGGCGATGGAGTGGGGTATGTCGAGGTCGGAGGCGCCGCGCACGAGGAAGCAGGCGTGTGGGCAGCAGTTGCAGATGAGCCAGGCGTCCTCTCTGAAGTTCAGCGTCAGATGGCACAGCCCGGCCTCCTCGGCTCGCTGGAGTGTGTGCACGGCTTCGTCTATGGAGATGATTCGAGCCTGCGGTGGGCCAACCGCATATTCGGGGTCGCTCACTGGCGTGCCCTCGATGGTGCCTCCCAGCACTCCCTGGCCGAGTCCGATGCAGATGTCGATGGGGCAGTCACACTTGCGCACGGCTTCCCGGCACGAGCAGTTGACGAGCACGGCGAAGGGCGCCTGCTCCACCAGCTTGACGGCGTCCTCGTGGGGGAGGATCCTCTCCTTCGGAGGGCCCAGCGGAGCAAGGGCGCGAGCGATGGGGATGCCGTGCCCGTGCAGCGCGCGGCCCCAGCCCTCGTGGAAGTACCGCTCGAGCAGGTCACCAAGCTTCTCCATGTCTACCGACGGGTTGGGGTTGATGTAGGCCATCTCGAATAGGCCGGGGATGAACAGGAGCAGACGGAAGACCCGGCCGCCGTCCGGCCGCCGGACGCCTCGGGTGAGGCTGCGAGAGGCCATGCGCGTGAGGAGATCGGCGGCGACCTCAGGCGCTACGCCGGCGCGCCCAGCGATGATCTCCTCGGGCTCCGGGACGTAGTCGAGGCTGGCAGCGACGCGGGCCTCCTCGGGGCTGAAGAGCATCCTGAGGATCTCGATCTGGGCGTTCGTCACGGGCACGCCGATGGGCCCGCGGGAGAAGGTGGTGCCGAGCTCGACGTATGGCTTATCCTCCGGTCTCATGGGGTGTCTCCCTTCGGTAGGGCGAGTTCTGACGTGGCGGTCGGGACGCCGCGCCATTATACGAGGCGGGTCCGGAGTGTTGCCAGATCGTGGTGGTGAGCCCCAAGCCTTCTGGGGCTTCGTTATCGGAGAGATGACCTGTGGTCAGACAATGCTCGTAGGCGGGGGTCTTCAGACCCCGCGAAGCTGTCTGTCTCTCTGCCGCAATGGGCGGCGAGATGAACCTCGTAGGGGCCGACCTTTAGGTCGGCCCTGGGCGGAGCGGGCGCAGCTAAAGCTACGCCCCTACGGCGCTGCCCCTACTGTGAGCGGAGGACCCGCTCGTCTCCCACGCGACGGGTGACGCGACGGAGGTCCAGGTACTCCAGCAGGGCCTGGGCGTACTTGCGGCTGGTGCCGAACATGTCCCGCACCTGCGCCAGTGTTATGGTGCGCTCCCGCTTCAGGTGCTCTACGATGCGCTCCACCATCTCCTGGTAAGCGCCAGCGGCGAAGACGACCCCGTCGCCTACGTCCACCACCTTCCCTTGCTCCTCCAGGTAGGCCACCAGCTCTGGCGAGAGACGCCGGTCGGTGGGCGGCGAGTAAGGGTTCGCCTCCAGGGCCGCCAGCAGCGCCCGCACCTCCGATTCCTGGGCGGCTGTGAGGCGCACCTCGTGGCCGGGCAGGCCCACGGCCGTGCCCGCCTGCCCAGTCGCCAGGCCGATCTCCTCCAGTTCGCCCGAGGCTGTCCAGCGTTCCAGGGCGAGGTCGAAGACGCGGGGGGCCAGGCGCAGGCGGCTCTTCAGCTCTTCCCGCGCCATGCCCCGTCGCAGGGGATGCTGGCGGTAGTAGGCCCCGATGGCCTGGCGCGCCCGCTCGCCCAGGGCGGCGAAGCCGGAGGCGCTGTAGAGGACGGTGGTATCCGCCAGGGGCCAGGGCCCGAGAGCGACGGCCCGGCCATCGGCTACCAGGGCCTCGGCGGCGGCCCGTGTTTCCTCGGCACTCAGGTCCGTCCGGCGCACCAGCGCCGAGAGCTCGCAGGGCTCGCTCCGGGCCAGCAGGCCGAGGAGCGCTTCCTCTGGGGAGCCGCCCTGCGCCACCGAGAGCGCCTCCAGCGTGGCGGCGTGGAAGCGTCGGTGCCGCGGCGGATGGGCGTCCACCACCTGCCCGCCACCCACGGTGTCATTGGCGGTGCGTACCACGAAGAGGTCACCCTTCACCACGGCGGCGAGCGCGGCCAGCCGGAGCTGGGCCCAGCCCTCCTCGCCGGGGGGCACCTCCTCCCGGTCCAGCAGACGTACCCGTGCCCTCGTCTCGCCGGAGCCGGTGTGGAAGGAGAGGGTCTGGTTGTGGCGAATAGCGTGCCGTATGGAGCGGAGTGCCCTCAGCCTTACGTCCAGAACGACGGTGGGGGCCAGCCAGCCCGGCGTGGTCACCACCTGCCCGCGGTAGAGGTCGGCGGCGGCGAGGCCGGCCAGGTTGACGGCGGTGCGGCTCCCTGGTCGCGCCTCCTCCAGCTTCCTGCGGTGGGTCTGAAGCCCTCGGATGCGGGCGCGCAGCGCTTCCGGTGCGCCTGTCGGGCGGGCCGGCACCACCTCCACCTCCTGGCCCACTCGCAGCGGGCCGTCGATGAGGGTGCCGGTGGCCACGGTGCCGAAGCCGGCGATGGTGAAGGCGCGGTCGATGGGGAGGCGCGGCCGGCCGATGTCGCGGCGGGTGGGGGTAGACTGCAGGCGCTCCTCGATGGCCGACAGGAGGTCGCTCAGGCCGTCGCCGCTGACGGCGGAGCAGGCAACCAGGGGCGAGCCATCGAGGGTGGTGCCCTTGACGGCCTCCTGGACGTCGGCAGCCACCATCTCCAGCCAGTCGGGGTCCGCCAGGTCCTTCTTGGTGAGCACGAGAACGCCGCTGCGCACCTGGAGGAGGTCGAGGATGGCCAGGTGCTCGCGGGTCTGGGGCATGACCCCCTCGTCGGCGGCGACCACCAGCAGGGCGAGATCCATGCCGCCGGCGCCGGCCAGCATGTTGCGCACGAAGCGCTCGTGGCCGGGCACGTCGACGATGCTGACCTCGCGGCCCGAGGGCAGGGTCAGCCAGGCGAAGCCCAGGTCGATGGTGAGGCCACGCTCCTTCTCCTCCTGGAGGCGGTCGGGGTCGATGCCGGTCAGGGCCCGGATGAGGGCCGACTTCCCGTGATCTACGTGGCCGGCGGTACCAATGACGTACATCAGGCTAACCGGTAGAGAGTCCGTGATGATACGAGCAAGCCAAGCCCACTCGGTGTGGTTAGGCCGCCTTGCGGCCGCTAGAGGAGATCCTCGCCAACCTCGTCTAGCACGAACTCTCGGATGAACTCTAGGCGGTTTAAGACGTCGTCAACTATGAACTGCTCGTCGGCCCTTCGCCTGCCCTCTTCAGCTTTGATTCTCAGCGAGCGCTCCTCCGGCGTCTCTGCTCGTGAAACCGGGAAGCCGACACCTTGGAGGGGAATTGGTAAGGGTTCGAAAAGCCTCTGTACTGAGTAGTCTACGGCTGTAGGAGGGGCGATCCCGAGCGCGCCTTTGATCACTGTGTCGACGTCAGCGTTTTCAGTCCAGGTACGCTCCAAAGCATCGAACCCGGCGATAACCGAAGCTAGCCCCTGAGGCTCCTGCTTGTCCCTTACTGGCTGAATGAGCCGTGCCACCAACGGATTCCCGAGGAACGTCAGTGCTCTCCGGCACACAGACCAGGCTGAGTCAGCGGTCTGAACTCGCGACCATGCTAGCTGGAATGACGCCCGTTCGCGGCGGGTAATGACCGTCTTTGCCTCTGCATATCGCTGAAGGTGCATTGCGTCCACGCCCGCGGCTAAGGCCTTGGCGTACAGAGCGAACTCGGTCGTGGCCAACTTGACACTTCGTCCCTGGTTCGCCAGGTGGATACATACCGCGAGGATACAGTCGTCGGCGAGTTCCATCCTGAGGCTGGGGTGCGCAGGCTGTTCGTCCAAGGACGCCAAGCGTAGCGTGCAGCCTCCACCACAGCTGACAGGTTTCTTGGTGGCGCCGCGTTGGACAAAGCCCTTGAGGACGTTCAGGGCAGCCCTAGCCCGATCGCGGGTTTCTATTCGCTCTATGAGGCGATCCAGCTCCCACAGCACTTTGGCTGGGATCACGTAGTCAACCGGGTGAAGCGCCTGAAACTCCTTAATAGTGTATGGGTCGGCCACGGAGTAGAGAACGCTCGTGTCTAGGACGACCGTTGTTCGTTGGGGGAGAGAGCCGGCTACACTGTTCGCAGCTTTACTCACGCGATGTGGACCCTTCATAGACTCAGGAGAGCGTGTCATTGGCTCAGTGCCGAGTATACGCCATGGGCACCCATTGACGCTCGCCGCCGAACCGGGGGCTGACTCGTGTTGAGGGGTGAAACTGCTCCTGTGTGCCGGTTTGGGTGATCTGGCGGTTCCGGCGATGGGCTTCAGGCGGCACCAAGGGGGTCGGGGGCGCCCCTACTGCGTCTTTATCGACTCCAGGTGGCGGATCCACTCCTGCGGCAGGCCGCGGGCCTCTGCTCCCTGCACGATGAGCCGCAGATAGTCCGGGTGCGGCAGGAAGTCGCCCGTCCGGTTGGCGACGTAGGTGACGGCCTGACGCTCGCGGCCCTCCGCGTCCTCGACGACCACCGTCTCCTGCCGGTAGGCCGTCGGCACGTCTTCGCTGCGGTCGAGGGTCTCCAGATCGGCGTCCCCCACCTCGTACAGGGCGCCCCACACCTCGGCCTCGGCGTCGGGCACGATGTCGGCCGAGCCGCCGCGGCGCTGGCGGGAGTAGCGGGAGAAGGCGAGGCGACGGCCGGGCAGGCGGGCCGGCCCGACGACGGTGCTGCCAGGGCAGAGGCGCCGGAAACGTCGCGGCTCCATGTTGGAGGCGTAGGCGAAGTAGAGCTGGGGCATAGCGGCTCCGTCCGCGTCCATTATAATGAGATAGGCTTGGTGCCGCTCCTATCCAGAGCAGACCCTTCGCTACGCTCAGGGTGACATCATTGTCATTCTGAGTCCGCCAGAGGCGGACGAAGAATCTCGCTGCCAATAGGTTGGAAGGGCACTCGGGCTCAGGAGGTCCCTTGGCAGCGGTAGGCCTGGTCTACGACCCCCTCTACTTGGAACACGATACCGGCCACCACCCGGAGAACGCCATCCGGCTCCAGGCCGTCACCAGCCATCTAGAGGAGAGCGGCCTCCTGGCTCGCCTGCGCGCCGTGACTGCCCGCGATGCCACGGTTGACGAGGTGACCTTCATCCACGACCGCGACTACGTGGAGTCGGTGCGATGGGCAGCCGAGCGCGGCGGCGTCTGGCTGGACGCCGACACCTTTGTCTCGCCTCGGTCATATGACGCCGCGCTGCGCGCCGCTGGCGGCTGTCTGGCCGCGGTCGATGCCGTCCTGGCCGGCGAGGTGGAGTCGGCCTTCTGCCTGGTGAGGCCGCCGGGCCACCACGCGATGCCGTCGCGGGCCATGGGCTTCTGCCTCTTCAACAACATCGCCGTCGCCGTGGAGCACGCCCGGCGGCATCACGGCCTCCGCCGCGTCGCCGTCGTCGACTTCGACGTCCACCACGGCAACGGCACCCAGGCGGCCTTCTACGCCGACCCGGACGTGCTCTACTTCTCGACGCACGAGTATCCGCTCTACCCCGGCACCGGCCACTGGCGGGAGATGGGCCAGGGAGCGGGCCTGGGAACCACCGTCAACGTGCCCTTGCCCGCCGGCACTGGCGACGCCATCTTCGACCGCATCTGGAAGGGGCTCCTGCCGCCCATCCTGAGGCGCTTCGAGCCGGAGCTGGTGCTGGCCTCGGCTGGGTACGACGGCCACTTCGCCGATCCCCTGGCCGGCCTGGCGCTGAGCTGCGCAGGCTATGCCGAGCAGGTCGCTGGCCTGCGAGACCTGGCCCGCGAGCTGTGCGGCGGGCGCTTGGTGCTAATGCTGGAGGGTGGCTACGACTTCACCGCCCTCGCCTGGTCGATCCGCAACTCTCTGGAGGCGCTGCTGGACGAGGAGCCGACCCCCGATCCCCTGGGCCGGCGCGACTATCCGCCACCGGTCGGCATCGACGACCTGCTGACGGTGATCGCGAAGACGCACGGCGTGGATAAGGTGTAGGTCGGCGGGAGCAGGCGGACGAACACCTCGTTGGCCAGGAGGCGGCCGCGGTCGGTCAGGCGCAGGCGGCCGTCGGCAGATTCCAGTAGCCCCAGCGACGTCGCTTCCTCGAAAGCGGCGGCGTAGCTTTCCAGGGCATCCTGCCCAAAGCGGCGCCGCAGCTCCCTCGGGCTAACCCCTTCGGAGAGGCGCAGCCCCAGCACCAGCGTGTCCGAGAGCTCCAGCGATGGGCCAGCCTCCTCCCGGAAGGTCACCTGCTGCATCGCGTCCACTGTGAGGGCGCCCTCTTGTGACCACTGCTTCCATGTCTCGTTTACCAGCTCAATGTACTGCCTGGGTGAAACCTCCGCTGCAAATCTGTAACACCGTTCCCGAATCCCTGGTTCCTGGTTCCTGGTTCCTTGCTCCCAGTTCCCAGGCAGGTGGGAGTGGGCGCCGGCCCCCAGTCCCAGCCAGAAGCCGTTGCGCCAGTAGGTCAGGTTGTGTCCGCAGCGACGCCCTGGGCGCGCCCAGTTGGAGATCTCGTACTGCTCGTAGCCGGCCGCCGCCAGTCGCTCGGCGGCGCGCACGTACAGGTCGGCCTGGAGGTCCTGATCGGGCGCCGGCGTCCGGCCGCAGGCCACGTCGCGGGCCAGGGGCGTCCCTTCCTCCACCGTCAGTGGGTAGAGGGAGAGGTGCTCCGGCCCCAGGCCTATCGCCTCCTCGAGGCTCTCCAGCCAGCGGTCCACCGTCTGGGCGGGCAACCCGAAGATGAGGTCCAGGCTCACGTTGTCGAAACCGGCGCTGCGGGCGGCCCGATAGGCCGAGCGCGCTTCCTCGGCCGAGTGGATGCGGCCCAGAAAGGCCAGCTCATCGTCGCGGAAGCTCTGCACACCCAGGCTGAGCCGGTTCACCCCCAGCTCCCGCAGCCGCGAGAGGTACGGCTTGTCTACCGTGCCCGGGTTGGCCTCCAGCGTTGCCTCGGCGTCCGGGGTCAGCCCGAGGTGCCGCTGCAGGCCCTCCAGAATGAGTTCCAGCTCTGGCAGCGGCATGAGGCTGGGGGTGCCGCCCCCGAAGAAGAGGGTGTCGGCCCGCCCGCCTGGGCAGGCCGCCGACCACATCTCTGCCTCCCGCAGCAGGGCCTGTGCGTAGGCCGGGATCAGGGACTCCTGCCCGGCGTAGGAGTTGAAATCGCAGTAGCCGCACTTGGCGATGCAGAACGGGATGTGGACATACAGGCTGAGGCGGCGTTCGCGCTCCATCGATCGGTATCGTAGCACCGGGCGCGGCGGCCGGACAACGAGGCGGCAGGAGCCCGAGCCGCCGGCGGTGACAGGTGGGCTTGCCCTCCATTCCTGCTCGTGGCAAGCTGTCTGTGGAGGGAGAAGCATGGCCCAGCTTGTGTTGAAGGTCTTCAAGGTAAAGGACATTCACTGCGAAGCCTGTGAAGATCGAATCAAGGCCGCCCTCCAGCAGTTCCCCGGCGTTCGCTCTGTCAAGGCCGACCGCAAGGCCCGCCAGGTAGAGGTCCGCCTGGACCTCGAGCGCACCTCTGAGGAGGAGGTGACCTCGCGCCTCGACTACCTGGGCTTTCCGGTGGTCGGAGTGTCAGAGGGATCAGCCGCTCGTTGACTGGGCCTCGAGGCCGTGCGACACTCTCGGCGTAGCCCGCCTGCCCCGGATGGGTATCGCTGCGGCGCCGTGAATTCCCCGGGATAGCGTCGCATCTGGAGGTTTGTCTGTGCTGAAGTCCCACTTCTGCGGCGAGCTGAGGAAAGAGCACGTCGGCCAGGGTGTAGAGCTGGCCGGCTGGGTTAACCGCCGCCGTGACCACGGCAACCTCATCTTCATCGATTTGCGCGATAGCCGTGGCCTGGTCCAGGTCGTTTTCAACCCGGCGCAGGCGCCCCAGGCCCACGGCGTCGCCGATCAGGTCCGCCCCGAGTACGTGATCCAGGTGAAGGGGAGCGTCACGGCCCGTCGGCCGGGCACAGAGAACCGCTCCCTGCCCACCGGCGAGATCGAGGTGCAGGCGAACGAGACCGTCATTCTTAACCCCTCCAAGACGCCGCCCTTCTACATCAGCGAGGACAGCGAGGTGGAGGACCTCCTGCGCCTCCGCTACCGCTACCTGGACCTGCGCCGGCCGCGCATGCGCGACCGCATCTGGACGCGCTACCGGGTCATCAAGTTCATGCGCGACTTCCTCTATTCGAAGGGCTTCATCGAGATCGAGACGCCTATCCTGGCCAACCCCACGCCGGAGGGCGCCCGCGACTACCTGGT
>Ga0315289_10010761_pt1 | contig 13053 bp, 9 predicted proteins | sample YL17G11_40_MG_FD_203452 | JGI IMG/M metagenome (GOLD analysis project Ga0315289, IMG submission 203452) | Sediment microbial communities from Yellowstone Lake, YNP, Wyoming, USA - YL17G11_40 | ecosystem: Environmental > Aquatic > Freshwater > Lake > Sediment | place: USA: Wyoming | collected...
AGCATGCGCTCCCAGATCCTCAAGGACTCCCCCAGGTTTCCGGCCTGAAAGCCCATTCGTGCCATATCTTTGACCAGGTCGGCTACCCTGCGGTCTGTCATGGGTAAGGCGGTTCGGGTCTTCTGGTGGCAAGTGAAGCCGCGATCGTTCATTGCGATACCCTCTTTTTCCGCTACTGCGCATTGTCCATGAATGCAATAGATTATGTAGCTTTTGTCTTTGCCGAGCTCCTCGCCGAAGAGGGGGCTCGGACAGTCTGCCGGTTATAAGATGTCAATCAATTCAATCTGTCTGAGCATGCTGGTTTGGCTCGGCTCCCCTCTTCGGTTCTGCTGTTCTCGGGCGCTCAGGCTACAACTTCTTACGACTATACTTTTTTGTGTGTCGCCCCGGGGCCTTTAGCTCCCGCCCAAGAACGCGGGCGGTTTCCCTAAGCGGTCGCGTGGGACACTGCGCGCTGGAGCTTGTCGAAAACGGTTGATAGATCGATTTGCTCTTCATTATCTGTGCCAACGGACCAGGTGCGAAGGGAAGCGCAACCCTCCCACCATAACGCCCGGGAATAGGATGGAGGGAGGATGTCATCTGGCTGCCGGGGATATGTATGCACGGGCACGGAAATGGGCAGTCTACCTACAATCGAGATGTTGAACTTGAAAACCGCAGCAAAAGAACTTGTCCGCCCGGGAGGCACTTAAAAGTCAGCCAGTCGAATGCCATCAACTCATCTCGTGCCAGCGATTCGATCCGCAAAGGGTTAATCAACTCAAGTGATGGAAGACTTCCGGTTCTCGCGTCAAAATTATATACCTAAACTGCGTCAAACGCAGAGTTCGATATTAATTGCTCAAGCTCATCGGGGCTGAAGCATCACGGTGGAGATGATAGCGTACGTCAATGCTGGGAAATTTCAAATTTGGACGGGCTTTGATGGTTATTGGCCTGATCCGAACTGAGGACAGAACACATGTGGAAGGCTGAGGACTCCGTCGACCTATACGGGATTGAGAGATGGGGCAACGGCTACTTTTCTATAAATGATAAAGGAAATATTATAATTATTCCTAACAAGATCAGGTCCAACCATGTGGACGTTATCGACCTTCTGGAGGAGGTCGAGGACGCCAAAGACCTTGAGTTCCCCGTTCTCTTGCGCTTTCCCCAGATTCTGGAGGACCGCATAAACGAGATAACGGGAGCGTTTCTCGGCGCAATAGAGGAGTTCTGCTACCATGGTACCTATCAGCCCGTCTTTCCCATGAAGGTGAACCAGAGAAAGGAGGTCATCGAATATATCCTGAAGTATGGGGCAAAGTACGGCGTGGGCCTGGAGGTGGGAACCAAGGCCGAGCTCCTGGCCGCCCTCTCCCTCGGCCTCCCCAAGGATTCCCTTTTGGTCTGCAACGGCTACAAGGACGAAGACTACCTGCGCCTGGCCCTTAGCATCCACAATGTTAATAATATAATAATAGTTGTAGACCTCCTGGAGGAGATCCACCACATCCTGAGGTTGGCGGCAAAGATGGGGATTAAGCCCAGGATAGGCATGAGAGTGAAGCTCTTCGCCCGGGGCTCGGGGAGATGGGTAGAGTCCGGGGGAGAGTCGGCCAAGTTCGGACTTTCAACGGGCGAAGCCCTGCAGCTGATGCGCATACTCTCAGATGTTGGCCTGATGGACAGCCTGAGGATGATCCACTTCCACATCGGCTCCCAGATCACAGACATCAGGACCATAAAGAGCGCTATGAACGAGGCCGCCCGCATCTACGCCAAAGCCCGGAAGATGACCAAGATCGAGTTTCTAAACGTAGGAGGCGGGCTCTCAGTGGACTACAACGGCTCCAGCACTGCAACGCCCTCCAGCGCCAACTACACTCTGAGGGAGTATGCCAACGACGTGGTCTACACCATCCAGAAAATCTGCGAGGAGGAGGGCGTGGCGTGTCCCACCATAGTATCGGAGAGCGGCCGGGCCATAGCCGCCTATCACAGCATGCTGGTCTTCAAGATCATCGGCCGGAAGAACTCCAAGGATTCTCTGCTCAAGGTTCCGGTGGAGGAAGACCCCATCCAGATAGAGGATCTGTGTTGCGCCTTCAAGGAGATGAACATCGATAATTACAAGGAGCATTATCACGATGCTCTGCAGTATAGAGACGAGCTCTACGATGCATTCACCCTGGGCAACATCGGCTTGGAAGAGAGGGCGAAAGGGGAGAGCCTTTTCTGGATGGTTTGCCAGAAGGCAGCCTTCTACGCCAAGCAGGCGGAGGATGAGTCAGAGGAGTTCCTTGATCTGAAGAAGCTGGTCAGCCAGAAGTATATCGGCAACTTCTCCCTCTTTCAATCTGTCCCTGATATGTGGGGGGTGGAGCAGATCTTTCCCACAATTCCTCTGCATCGCTTAAAGGAGATGCCCGGCGAGCACGGGACCATAGTTGACCTGACCTGCGACTCTGATGGGGAGATCAAGCGCTATGCAGGCGGGGGCGAGGGCCGGGAGTATCTGGAGCTTCATACCCTCATGGAGGACGAGGACTACTATCTGGGGATCTTCCTCCTGGGAGCATACCAGGACACACTGGGGGACTTCCACAACCTTCTGGGATGCGTGCATGAGGTGCACGTGATGGTGGAGGAGAACGACTGGTGGATCTGCCAGAAGGTCGAAGGCGATACCTGCAAGAAGCTTCTGGACTTCTTCAACTATGAGACCAAGGACTACATCTGGGAGATCATGGATCGATGCGTGGAGAAGAAGCAGGGCATCGACAAGAAGGAGCTGGAGCAGATCGAGGCCCAGCTGAACAGGACCCTCAAGGGGTACACGTACTTCATTACCAAGCCCAACGGGCACGCCAGGAATAAGGCGGAGACAGGATCGAGCCTTCCAAGCCCGGATGGCTCTTGAGCGTTTCGGAGGATGGAATCCTTTTGATGCCATTCCCTTTAAGAGATGCAGACGATCGAACCGAAAGCTGAGGATGACGGCGGCTGGATCCTTCATCCGCCTTCTCTAGCATTCTAGCCCCAAGAGATCATCAGCTCAGGATGGCAGGCTCGGGAAGAACCTTCCCCCGCTGGCAAGAACATTCCAATGCAACAGTGTTAGGTAGGAAGAGAAAAATGGAGGCTCTGAGAAAATATCTGGCCGAAGGCAGGCTGAACACTTCGGCCAAGATGCTTGCAGTTCTTGGTTTCTTCTGCGACCTAGAGCTCACTGACCCCGTTATCGAGAGCCTGAGCCTGATCTATGGGGCGGACGTCCTGGCGCGCGCCAAAGACCGCGGCGGGCTTTTCTTCATCTCCAGCGCCCAGGATCTGCGGCGCAACTTGATGGGCGCATGTGATGCTTTGGCCGTCCCCGAAGAGGAATCCCGGATGCTCGCTAGGGCCGCGGATCGAATCCTGGCGGAGAGCAAGCCGGCTGCTGACAGCTCTGCACCCTTGACCACATATGCAATTGGATGCAGCATTTGGTCATATAAAGAGAAGCCGAGCCGCAACAGCGTGCGCTTTTGCCCTCGGAGCCGCCTGTGATGGGGCAGGAAAGGCTAAATCTATGGTGAATTGTCATCTTACTCATTTTTTTACAAAAATTTTAAAATATTAATTTAATAAGGTTCTGTTGTCCCCATCTCAAAAGAAGCGGCCTGGAAGATGCCATTCTCATCCTTACCTAAAGCCTGCAAGTGGACATGCATGATCTCCCGTTCATTAATTTTATTTTTTAAATTAAAATGAATGCCCTGAACATGGCCAAATAATGTCAGCACTTCGCCAAAAAAGGATATTTATTTATGGGGATAAAGCCGTAATCTAGCATCACATAGGAGGATGAAAGTATTAGAAATCTCTTCTGGATCCTGGGAATAGCTCTTAGCACGACCGCCCTGGCAGTGGATTTGACTGGTGATTGGAAATCCGGCACAGATGCGAACATCTATATCCAGCAAAGCAATGAGACCATATGGTGGTTGTGTGAACAACCCGGAACGAACCCCTCTTGGATAAGTGTCGCCTATGGCACCGTGGAGGGCACCGAGGTAATGCTACAGTGGGCCGATGTGCCCAAGGCCAATGCCACAAAAATGGGGACTTTGGAGCTAAGCATCACATCTGATGATGAGCTGCAGGTGATAAACGAGACTGGGGGATGGGGTGGACCAGGAACAAAGATATTGAGGATTAAGGCCTGATTTGGATCTGCATCCTTGCGTACCATATTTTTTTGCCTACCACTTTTTCGCTTCCCTTTCTGGAAGCTCTCCTTAAAATGGGATTATTCAGCCCGCCGACGCTGGTTGGCGGGCGACTCCAAAGTGGATGAGAAATGAAGCTAACTGGCATGAAAATCGCTTGTGCCACAAGTCTCAGCTGTCTCAGGCTCATTTTCGAGCGGCAAAAATCCCTCAGAAATGATCAAGATCTCACTAAGAAGGCCGTCTAAGACGCCCGCGCCCTATTAATGGGCAGAGTGGAAGGACAGCAGGTTACTGTCTAGGGATAGCAAAGTATTGGCCGGAAAACCAAGTTTGGATCTGCCAGACGACCAGGAGCTGAAGAGGACAGGGGAATCCAATTGTTGAGGAGATCTATGACCTCATTTATGCTCCTTATCAATAATCAAGTCGCTAAAAAACTCATTACTCCGCCCGCGAAGGGCCACCGTGCTGCTCTCACTGCCGTCTCCTCTCTCGTATGAGAGAAGCCCATCTTTAAGGAGAGGAGGAGGAAGATCTTCATCTGTAAGGAATGTTCTGCTTCAGCGCCCTCTCCATATCCTCCAGCATCGGCCTTATCTCGCAACCGTCCCTGAACCTCTGGGCAAGGAGCTCAGCCAGGCTGCCCCTCTCTATGCGCCTTGCCACCAGGGGCAGGTAAAGCATCTCCTCGCTGGTGGCTATTTTTTCCGCCGCCTTATATAGTCTGGCCAGCTCCGGACGCATTCCCTCAGTGCCCCTTTTTATGGCCTCCTCAAGCAGGGATCGCAAGGCTCCTTCCTCCTCCTCTAATGGGAGATCGCTTCTCAGCAGAGCCAGCATAAAGGCGGTCACGGCCATATCCGACTTAAGGCACTCCTGCTCATCTATGGCCTTCACCTCCAGGCACCTCCTGGAGAAGCGAACGATCACTCCCCGCGAGTTTACCCACTCCTGGCAGAGGAACTCAGCCCCGCATCTCTTGAGCTCCCTGTATATCTTTCGGTTGATCTGCACGTATTCCTTCAGGCTCCTCAGCCGCTCCGGCAATATGTCGTTGCAGATCAGAGGTATACGGCGCTGGTTCTCCCGGTAGTAGAGCAGCCGGCAATCCATATGAGTGGCCAGCTTCCCCTCTACGAAGGGCGAGGAGGCGGAGACAGCAACCAGGTAGGGAAGCATCGAGCGCAGCCGGTTGAACATGGGGACGAACTCCTCCCGCTGGTATGGAACGTTGATCTGCAGGGCCTGGATGTTCAGCCAGCCATGCTGCCTGATATTGAATAGCCGGTCGTAGGCCTGGTAGTACTCCTGCTCATCGTGGTCCCAGTGGGAGGTCTGGTTCAGCCTGAGCAGAGGATGCATGCCCAGCCCCAAGAACCTATACTGGTGGCCAGTGATCCTGTATAGATCCAGAAGCCCTCCGTAGAGATGGCCCTCTAAAAAGTTCAGGCTTCCCGGCCGGGAGGGGATCAGCTCCAGAGCGTGCTTCTGCAGCTCCTTGGATATCCTGACATCTCCCAAGCCGACCTCGTGCTCCACGGAGCCGCTTATGCCTTCTATGATCTTATCGGAGATGGGCAGGGGACAGAAGTCCTTGTCGTTGATGGAGTACTCGTGCTCTGTGCCTATTTGCATAGATTCTCGGATTCCTGCAGCCTTACCTCTGCCACTAGATCCATCTTTAGCTCTTCGATCTTACAGACCTCCACCAGCTCGGAAGGCGGCAATGCCCTCACTAGATCCGTTATTTTTTCTATCGCGGCATCAAAGAGTCCTCGATAGGCCTCTTCATTTTCCCGCAGAAACTTTGTCAGAGGGCATATAGTCTCCCTCTTCAGGTAGATCTCCAGGAGAGATCCTTTCACATCGAAGGTGAAGGGGCCGGCCACGCAGGTCTCGGGCTTGACCCAGTGGATATTGCACTTGTTCTGCTGATACATCACGCAATATCCATCCGGCTTCAGCTTCAGCCTACTGTATCCCGCGAACTCTATTGCCTCAGGACTTAAGCCGCTGGCCAGCAGCAGCCTTATTCGATCGGCAGTCAAAGGCGGCCTGGCCTCCAGGCAGCAGCATCCATCCAGGTGACAGCTACTGCAGACCAGGCTCAAAGCATCGCGTAGCGAAGCATCCATACGGCAATCATCTCTATTGTTTAGGCTTGACAGCAGATCCAAGGAAAAGGGATTGCTATAGCCCTCTTAGAAATCTATCTTATAAGAGTAGACATCGTTCTCCACAGTGAAGCCGTTTGCCAATCCCTGGAAGGCTTCTGGGGCACACTGGCTTCTCAATCCATAGGGATCGCTGACCTGGCCCAGGGCGGGTGCTCCAATAGCAATGCCGGAGGGCTCGCCCGGAAGGAGGCTGGAGACGATTCTGCGGAAAACGTCCCTGTAATGGGCGTCTTCTCCCCCCTCAAGAGAGGGATTGTCGTTGACCTCGATCACATAGAGCCTGCCGTCGCTTTCTTTTATGTCCACTCCGTAGAGGCCCCGTCCCATGGCGTTGCCAGCTCTGATGCCCAGATCAATCACCTGTGGCGGCACCTGCTCGGGCGGCACGCTCTCCACATCGCAGTACACTATGTGCCCGTTGACAGAGGCCTGGATCTTGAAGGTCTCTGAAGGTATGATGTAGCGGCAGGCGTAGAGAAGCTCGCCTCGCAGAACTCCGATGCGCCAGTCAAAACGGCTTTCGATGTACTCCTGGGCCACGATCCAGTCGGAGAGCCTGAAGAACCTCCGGGCCGTCTTCATGAGATCAGGAACCGTCCAGGCCAGCTCCACTCTGACGGAGAAGGAGGTAGAGGGCTCTTTGAGCACCAGGGGGGATCCCAGGTCATCGAAGAGCTCTCTTGCGCTCTCTGCACTCAGATCCTTGCGGCTGTAGAACTTGGTCCTTGGAATGGAGACTCCGTTCTTCCGGAGGTGCATGTACATATTTACCTTATCGGCACATATGCGAATGGATCGGGGATCGTCTATCACCGGTATTCCATAGAGACTGGCCATTCTGGCAGCCACGTAGGTGGTGTTCATGGGATCAGTGTTTGCTCTAATGAAGAGGGCATCCAGTTTTGGGATCTTCTTGATGTCTACGGGAAATATGAACTCCACAGTGTGGCCCATGCTCTCTGCCACATCCCTGCATTTGATCAGGGCCGTGAGCTGCTCCGAGCTGCTCAAGGTCTGCCTATTGACAAAGATGCCTAGCTTGCTCAAGGCTGTTCACTCTCGTGTTTAGGATGTTCTTTAATAATGCTGTCTCTTCCTTCGATAGCTGCGAGTACCTTATGGGCGCCAGAGAGGAGAGGCGATATCCCTCCTCTTCCTTGACAGTGACTATCTCCACCAGAGGTATTCTGAAGACTTCAAAGATCCTCTCTGCCATAGAGGATATTTTCTCGCAGCAGTTGATGGTCTTTCCAAGGATGGAGGAGCAGGAGGCGACTTTTGAAGCATCGCCAATCTTCTGGTAGCAGAAGGGATACTTCCCATGGTTGGTAACGTGCTTGATCACCTTCCCGGCCTCCTCTTTTTCCGCCACTACGAAGCGGTCCGAGGGGGTAGAGAAGTAATTCAGGCCGTAGACTATGGCCGGCAGGGAGACATATTGATAGGAGATCACCCATTCGCAAGTTGGAATTCCCGCCAGCTTGGCCTTCTCAAGACATATCGGGACGATGTAGGCGTCCAGAACCTCGCTGCTGCTGGGGATGGTCTTGATTCCCCTGTTTTCATCTTCAACGATGGTGTAGTAAGGTTCAGTCTTGTAGAAATAGCTCTCATTGATTATATATTTGAAGTCATTATCCTCTAATGTATACATGATATCCTTTTTAGGATGGTGATTTTTCCCTTTATTCATTTAGAACATCACCACTGGACCAAATGTAATGAAAAGAGCACGGGGCAGCCGATAATCGCCCTCCTCCGGCCCACTGAGAGGCGATTTTATGACTTGAACTTTTGATTCTGACCGACGGTGTCTGCTAAAGCTACGGTGCCTCTCGGGATCCGCTGTCGGCTCGACTTCAGAAATTTTAATATCCCCGACTATACCTGTTGCGCAGCTGGAAGTATTTATGAGTAACGATCCACAGGCCACCAAAGCCCCCTCTGTCCACATTTTTCGCTTCTTATACGCAGGCCGAAAGGGCGATAAGATCATTCTTCTGGCGGCCTTCGCGAGGAGGCGCGACGAAGGCTTGCGCCATCCAGGGCCCTTTCCAGGATCCCCAGCATCTCTTTTGGACGCGTGGTGGGAAGCTCACACCTATATCCGGCGCAGATATAGGCGGCGGCCTTATCCTCCACCTTTGACATCGCTATGGCGAAATCTGCTATGCCTTTCAGCTCCTCTCCTGCCAGCAGCACTACCATGCTCGGGAAAAATCGAGATCTAAGGGCCATCAGCATCTCCTCTGTTCCCTGCTCACCGGGCTCGCCCGCCACCACGACCTCGGTAGGAGAGCCAAGGATGAACTCTAGGGCGCACATGAACATAGCGCGGCCCAACGACTGGCGGGATATGACGCCCGAGAAGGCGCGCGCGATGGCCGCAGCCCTCTCCTCCAGCTCCGGCATTCCCGTCAGGTGTGAGAGCCGGAGCAGGTTGAGCATAGCCACGGAGTTGCCGGAGGGCACGGCTCCGTCATAGACCTCCTTCTGCCTCAAGAGGAGGCTCTCACTGTCATCAGCAGTGAAGAACAGGCCCCCCGCCCTATCATCCCAGAAATGATCGATCATGGCCCTGTTGAGGTCCAGAGCCATACGGAGGTACTTCGAATCGAAAGCTGCTTCGTAAAGCTCGATCAATCCCCATACCATAAAGGCATAGTCGTCGAGGTTGCCCTGTACTCCCGGACCATCTTTGTAGCGGTGAAAGAGACGCCCATCAGGGGTGCGAACTTTTTCCAGAAAGAAGTCGGCCGCAGATCGAGCTGCTTGGGCGTATCCGTCGTCGTTGCAGACCTGGGCCGCCCTGGCCAGGGCAGCGATCATGAGGCCGTTGTAGTCGGTGAGGATCAGCTCATCTCGCATAGGCCGCACCCTCTTCTCACGAGCATAGAACAGCTTGCGCCTCATTATCTTCAGCTTCTCGGCCAATTCCTGCTCCGAGAGCTGTAGGACCGCGGCCGCATCCTCCAAAGAGGAGCTCATGCGCAAGATCTTCGATCCCAGGAAATTCCCCTTTAATTCGAAGAGCCTGAAGAAAAGGCGCTGCTCCATAGCATCCAGGAGATCATTTAGCTCTTCAGCCCTCCAGAGATAGAACTTGCCCTCCACGCCCTCGCTGTCTGCATCTAGAGCAGAGTAGAAGCCCCCCTCCGGAGAGGCCATCTCCCTTTGCACAAACTCGAGAATCTCCCTGGACGCTACCGAATAGATCTGCTTGCCCGTAGCCTGGTATGCCTCCAGATAGGCCAATGCCAGCAGGCTCTGGTCGGGAAGCATCTTCTCGAAATGAGGGACCAGCCACTCCTGGTCGGTAGAGTACCTGTGAAAGCCATAGCCCACCTGGTCGTAGATGCCGCCCTGGCGCATGGCCTGCAGCGTTGCCTCGGCCATCTCCAGGGCAAAACTGTCTTTACTGCGTCGCCAGTAGCGCAGCAAGAACATCAGGTTATGGGGGGTGGGGAACTTCGGGGCCCGGCCAAAGCCCGCGTTCTCGAGGTCGAAGGTCTCCACCAGGGCCTGGTAGGCCCTGTCCAGAGTCGAAACATCCAGCTTTTGGCCTTGGTCCGCTGGCGGATATGGCCTGAGATGGTCGACAACCTGATCTGCAGAACGGAGGAGCTCAGCTCTATTGGTCTCCCATAGATCTTTGATCCGGGGGACAAGCTCCATCATTCCCATCTGGCCGAACCTGCCCTTCTTGGGGATGTAGGTGGCGGAAAAGAAAGGCTTCTTATCGGCAGTCATGATGACCGTAAGCGGCCAGCCTCCCCTGCCGGTCATCATCTGGCAGACGCGCATGTAGACCTGGTCAATATCCGGGCGCTCCTCCCTGTCCACCTTGATGGAGACAAACGCCTGGTTCATGAGGTCGGCCACTAGCGGGTCCTGGAAGGACTCATGGGCCATTACATGGCACCAGTGACATGTGGAGTAGCCCACGGAGAGAAATACCGGCTTGTCTTCCCTTCGGGCCTCCTCGAAGGCCTCCTCCCCCCAGGGATGCCAGTCTACCGGGTTATAGGCGTGCTGCAAAAGGTAAGGGCTCTTCTCAGAGATGAGACGGTTGGGCCTTCTGGGAGCGAACTCTTCTTTATCAGAGCCGGGAGCGTCTTGCGGCATAGTTACTTTCATCCCAAATTTTATGTAAATAGATCGTCTTCTGGCCTTAAGCTTATAGCTATAGGACGAGAGCTCTCCTGGAAAGATTTTGCATATAGTCCTGTCTTGTGACGCTCGTGGACCTCTAATTATATAGATTAGATTTCATAATAAATTTATTTTCCCGACACCGCTGCCATGTTTGATATGCTCAAGCGGGGTGTTGGGCATGCATCACGGCGTCCAAATGGTTTGGCTCGGCTATCCGCTCCAGGTCTGGCTGTCCTCGGGCACTAGATGCTTACAACTTCTTACTATTGCACATCTTCGTGTGTCGCCCCAGTGCCTTTAGCTCCCGCGCGAGAACGAGGGCGCACGCCCTACGCGTTCGCGGGGAACACCACACGTGGGACACGTCGAAAAGAGTTCATAGATCGACTTGCTCTCCCGGAAATAGGTTATCAGGCAACTCCCGCATCTACAATCTGTCCCATGATGCCCTAGGTTAGATCTGCCCTCCAGCCATTGATCAAAGACAGGCCACCGCCAAGGTGCCGGGGTCATGCGGCAAGCATGCCCTTCAGTGGGCCTCGAGCTCTGGCCACTATGCGATTTGTAGAGGCAGGGAATTGGAGGAACATAATTTCTTTCGCCGGGGCTTCTGGCTGTTCGGATCTTCTACAAATGAGTATATACTTTTAAATATAAGTTTTCGAGATTGGAGTTCGGAAAAACCGTCTATTGGAATAAAATAGATTGATTGATTGAAATAAAAATATCTGCTGGCTTAGATGAGGTAGAACAAATACAAAATCAATTTTAATGGATGTTATTATTTTATAGATAGATTTTACTAATCTGCAATACGATTCCCAAATAGATAACTTTCCCATGAAATTCCTAAAGTTATATAGAGTAAAATTTATATATGATAGAGGATAAGCTAGATTTGGATCCGGGGTTATACCATCTTTTAAAGTCATCCATCCCCTCAAGATGAATGGACCCGGATCCCCCTCAACGTTTTCCCGGGGCAGGAGCCTGATTTCTTTTCTCACCCCTCCTTCCGAGGACCTAAATCCTTTGCATCTCGCTTCATATCCCAGCAGGAAGGTTCTATAGCTTATGATTGAGATTGAAACCAAGAAGCCGGTAGAGGCCATCGACATTACCGGAGCGGTTCAGAGATCTCTAGAGAAGAGCGGAGTAAGGGAAGGCATCTGCCTGGTCTATTCCTACCATACCACCGCGGGAATCATCATCAACGAGGCCGAACCCAACCTTATTCAGGACATCCTCGACTTGACGGCAAACCTCGTTCCCGAGAACCAGGGATATGGCCACGATAAGCTGGACGGAAACGCCCATGCCCACCTCCGAGCGATCTTGCTCGGAAACAGTGCCGTCATTCCAGTGGAGAAAGGAGCCTTAATGCTAGGAACGTGGCAGAGAATACTCTTCCTGGAGATGGACGGGCCCAGAAGGCGGAGGATTTATGCAAAGGCCCTGTCGGATTGACCGGGCGATTCTAGTAGATAGGGGTGCCTGAGCTCTTGGTGAGCTCTCTGAAGGCGGCCATGAGATCCCTGGTGATGGGCCCCGGCCTGCCCCCGCCTATGATCCGGCCATCGACTCTGGTCACAGGAGCAACCTCGGCCGCCGTTCCGGTGACGAAGATCTCATCTGCGGTATAGAGGTCGAAGAGTCCCTGATCTCTCTCCAGCACCTCGTGGCCTCGGGCCGCGGCCAGCTCCATGACTGCACTCCTTGTTATGCCCTTCAAGTTGTTGATGGTGTAGGGAGTGTAGATCTTTCCACCTTTGACTATGAAGATGTTGTCTCCGCTGCCCTCCGAGATCCTGCCCTGGTCATCCAGCATTATGGCCTCGTTCCCACCCTTGATGTTGGCCTCGATCTTGGCCATGATGTTGTTCAGGTAGTTGAGGCTCTTGGTGTTGGGCGGGAGGGCATCGGGCGAGTTCCTCCTGATTGTGACTGTTACTCCCACGAGTCCAGTCTCATAGAGATCTCCGTACATTGCGCCCCATTCAACAGCAATGATGATCACTGTGGGGACACGGCATTTGACCGGGTCCAGCCCCAGATCCCCAGGACCCCTGGTGACGATGGGGCGAATATAGGCATCGCGAAGATTGTTCTTGCGAAGAGTCTCCAGGATTGCCTGGGACAGCTCCTCTCGAGCCATGGGGATGGCCAGCATGATCGCCTGGGCGGAGTCGAAGAGCCTGTCGAGGTGCTCCTCCAGCCGGAAAACACGACCTCCATAGGCCCTTATTCCTTCGAAGACCCCGTCGCCATAGAGAAAGCCGTGATCAAAGACAGAGACGGACGCCTCTTCAGCGGGAACAAAATTGCCATTGATATAAATAAGGTTCATAGAGCATCTCGGGTTGTTGAATCACGCCTAGGATAAATGCGTTTTGATGGCCAGAAGAATCGATGGATTTATTAGCATAGCAGGGAAGGTTCCTGCCTACTCTGTAGCGGGGTTTGGAGCTTATGGCAAGACTTGGATTCGTGGTCTCGGAGTTCAATAGAGATATCAC
>Ga0315289_10010763_pt1 | contig 13048 bp, 12 predicted proteins | sample YL17G11_40_MG_FD_203452 | JGI IMG/M metagenome (GOLD analysis project Ga0315289, IMG submission 203452) | Sediment microbial communities from Yellowstone Lake, YNP, Wyoming, USA - YL17G11_40 | ecosystem: Environmental > Aquatic > Freshwater > Lake > Sediment | place: USA: Wyoming | collected...
TTGAATCAAATATAAATTTGGTCCCTGCTTTTGAGGAAGTTCAATTTTAAAGTAATTGACTCACGTCTGCAAATCGATTATGTAAGAACTATCAATTCATTTCTGCGATATGACATAATACGATGGCTGGCGAGTGTATCCTCATTGTTGAGGATGAAAAGGATATCTCGAACCTGATTTCCCACAACCTGAAAAAAGCGGGTTTTAGGGTTATACCTGCCTTTAACGGCACGGCTGCACTGAGTAAAGCAAAAGAATCCCTCCCTGATCTCATCCTTCTTGACCTCTTTCTCCCTGACCTTGAAGGTACAGAGATATACAAACTGTTCAAACAGAATCCTAAGACAAAAGATGTCCCTGTGATCATGGTGACAGCAAAGGGGGAAGAGGTGGACCGGATTGTCGGTCTTGAACTCGGCGCAGATGATTATATCACCAAGCCCTTCAGCGTACGGGAACTGGTTCTCCGGGTGAAGGCAGTACTGAAGCGGACAAGAGGTGAGAAAGGGGGTAAGAAAGAAATCGTTAAAGCAGGTAATATCACCATTGACAAGCAAGGCTACAAAGCCTGGGCGGGGAAAGAGATGGTTTCCTTAACTGCCACGGAATTCAAACTCCTCCTCGAATTGATGGAGAACCCGGGTAAGGTAATGACACGGGACACCCTCCTTAACAATGTCTGGGGATACAGCTATGAGGGGTATGCCCGGACCGTGGATACCCACATCCGCCGCCTCCGTGAAAAATTGGGCAAAGCCGGAGACTCGATCGAAACGGTCAGAGGAATCGGCTACTGTTTCCGGGAATCCTGACGTGAAACGGAAATTCTCTTTACAATTTAAGCTCATCTCTCTTTACCTCATTACCACCATCCTCATACTCATCTTCATGAATCTTTTTCTCTCCTCGGCTCTTAAATCATACCTCATCGAGCAGATCCGGGGGAACATGGTAAAAGAGATTACCCTGCTCAAGGGGGTTCTCGAAAGGAGGTTTCCTGGAGGCATTTCAACAGACGAAGTGGATGCTGCTGCCAAAGAATTCGGTAAATTCCTGAAAGCCCGGGTCACCATTATTGATAGCGAAGGGAAGGTACGAGGGGATTCTGAACTCACGACTAAACAGATCATGGCAACTGAGAACCACCTCAACCGCCCGGAAGTTCAGCAGGCCCTTGCGACTGGATTCGGAGAAAGCATACGATATAGCACAACCCTTTCTGCCTCCATGCTCTACCTTGCCAAGCCCTTGAATACGGGAGGTAAAATCTCCGGTGTGGTGAGGCTTGCCCTTCCCCTCCACGAAGTAGACAGTACAATCTCTAAAGCATATCAATTTATCTCCCTTGCTACTCTCGCTGCCCTCGTCTCTGCCATCATCCTCACCATTCTGATTTCAGTACGGATCTCAAAACCTATCCGGGAGATGGCCCGGACTGCACGGAAGATGGCCTCAGGCGACCTGTCGATAAAAACTAAGGAGCAAACCTCTGATGAGCTCAAAGAGCTGGCGGACTCCCTGAACTTCCTCGTCTCCGAGCTGAAAGAGAAAATCAGTCAAATTACCCTTGAGAAGTCTCAACTGCAGGCTATTCTCAAGGGGATGCTCGAAGGAGTGATGGTAACGGATGAAAAAGGAAAGGTTGTTCTTATCAACAAGTCCCTGGAAGACATTTTCTCCCTAGATGGTTCAGCCATCGGAAAAACTCCCTTAGAACTGGTGAGAAGAGGAGAACTGCAGGAGGCCATCAACACAGTCTTCAAGGAAAATCGCCCCTTGACCATCAGATTCTCCTTCTTTCTCCCGGAGGTCAAAGAACTGGAAGTTAATCTGGTTTCTTTCGACTTTGAAGACGGGAGGAGAGGGGTTGTCGCAGTCTTCCATGACATAACGAAGCTGAACAGGTTGGAAAAGGTGAGGAGGGATTTTGTGGCAAATGTATCCCATGAACTCCGCACTCCCTTAACTGCCATTAAGGGTTATACGGAAACGCTCCTGGAAGGAGAGATGCAGGATCCATCTCAGCTCCATGAATTTCTTACCGTGATTGCCAAACATGCAGAGAGACTCTCCCTCATTGTCCAGGATCTCCTGAGCCTATCCCAGATAGAATCCACTGATTTCAAACCATCGCTTCAGCCCGTTTCCCTCAAGAGGCTGGCGGAAAGGATTGTAGGGATCATCAGCGATATGGCAAGAAAGAAATCAATTACCCTTACCCTCAATATTCCAGAGGACATACCCAAAATACTGGCGGATGAACTTCTCCTGGAACAGGCAATGCTCAACCTGATTGACAATGCCGTCAAGTACACCAGGGAGGGTGGTACGGTTACCCTGTCTGCACAGAGTAAAGGTAATGAGGTTGAAGTTTCAGTTTCTGATACCGGCATTGGGATAGCAAGCGAACACCTTCCCCGCATATTCGAGAGATTTTACCGGGTGGACAAAGGAAGGTCACGGGAGATGGGTGGGACCGGCCTCGGTCTCTCCATCGTGAAGAATATCGTCGAAAAGCACGGCGGCAAGCTCTGGGCCGAGAGTGAGCTCAATGAGGGGTCAACGTTCTTCTTCACCCTGCATAAAGCATAAGTAATCTTCACCATTTAACCAATTCTTCTCGTACCTGTAACATACCTGTAACAATGGATATGGTATGAAGAATTCATGGGAAAAAGAAACGGGAAGAATAAGGAGGGAAATATGTTTAAAAAATTATCTTTTGTGGTAGTCGTTTTTATGTTTCTCTTCAACGCTGCATGCACTGCACCGGGGAAAAATTCACTGCAGATTAAAGGTTCTGATACCATGGTGAATCTCGTACAAGCCTGGGCTGAAAAATTCATGGAGAAAAATCCGCAATGTTTTGTGGCAGTTACTGGCGGTGGCTCAGGGACAGGTTTATCGAGCCTCATAAGCGGTACATGCGACATCGCAATGAGTTCAAGAATCATTAAAGAAAAAGAGGTAGCATTAGCAAAGCAAAAAGGGATAAATCCCTACGAGATCAAGGTAGCCCTGGATGGTTTGGCAGTAGTGGTAAGTCCTAAAAATCCAGTAAGCAAATTGACTGTCGATGAACTGGCACGAATCTTTACCGGAAAGATTATGAACTGGGAAGAGGTTGGCGGGACGAATGCGAAGATTGTGATTCTATCCCGCGAAGTAAACTCAGGGACCCATGTGTATTTCAAGGAGCATGTATTGAGAAAAGGCGACCCTAATTCCAAGGAGGAATTTTCACCCAGTGCTCTCATGCTTCCGTCTTCGCAGGCTATCGCTGACGAAATCGCCCAGAATCCTGCAGCAATCGGGTATTATGGTATGGGTTACATTTCTCCGAAACAGAAACCCGTGAGTGTTGCAATGGACAGAAAATCGGAGTATGTAGCGCCAACCGTACAGAACGTCATAAACGGCAAGTACCCTATCTCAAGGCCTCTGTTTCTCTATACCAATAGCGCACCCCAGGGACTGGTAAAAAAGTTTGTTGATTTTGCCCTCTCTCAGGAAGGTCAGGACCTCGTGCTGAAAACGGATTTTGTGCCGCTTAAGAAATAACGGGTCCTCATGCGTAAATTCAAAGAATTCATCATCGAAAAATTTATCCTGATATGTGGTCTCACGTCCATCCTCTTTGTGGCATTGATATTTGTTTTCCTCCTGAAGGAAGGGTTGGCCCTATTTAACACCACCAATCCTCTTGCGTTTCTCTTCGGCAAGAGTTGGTACCCTGTCTCAGAGCCTCCCCAGTTAGAAATCCTTCCTTTGATTTTGGGTTCGCTTTTAGTAACCTTGGGTGCCACCGTTATTTCTGTTCCTATCGGTGCTGCCTGCGCAATCTATATTGCAGAGATCGCTCCTGTAAAAATAAAAGAGATTCTTAAGGCAGGGATTGAACTCTTAGCTGCGATACCCAGCGTGGTCTTGGGTTTTATCGGTATGGTGACCTTGGTGCCGTGGGTAAAAACAATCTTCGCTATACCCACGGGGTTGACAGCCTTATCGGGTTCAATCATCCTGGCATTCATGGCTATGCCCACCATCGTTTCTATTGCAGAGGATGCCCTTTATTCTGTGCCCAAATCGTACAAAGAAGGTGCGCTTGCCCTGGGCGCTACACACTGGCAGTCGATTTACCGGGTCATAGTCCCTGCTGCTTCATCGGGGATCTTAGCTGCAGTGATGCTTGGTATTGGCCGGGTGATCGGTGAAACGATGGCAGTAATGATGATTACCGGTAATGCGGCAGTAATTCCGCACAGTTTCTTGCAGCCGGTACGTACTCTCACCGCTACCATTGCCGCGGAGATGGGTGAAGCGGTAGTAGGGAGTGAACATTACTGCGCACTCTTTGCCATTGGCATCGTGTTATTTGTCTTAAGTTTCATCATTAATGTCACGGCAGATTTATTCTTGCATAAACGGAATGTGCAATGAAAAGAACGTATCTATCACAGAAAATTGCTTTCTCCTTTTTATTCCTGGCAACTCTCCTTCTCATAATTCCAGTAGGTCTGATCGTAGTAATCATTGTGGAGAAAGGCATCACCGCGATAACCTGGCAGTTCTTAACCGACATTCCGCGTCAGGGCATGCGCGCCGGAGGGATATTCCCCGCAATCGTAGGCACAGTATATTTAGTCGTAGGCGCGATTATCTTCGCTCTCCCCATAGGACTCTTGGCTGCTGTTTATCTCTCCGAATATGCCAGGGATAACCTTCTCAGCCGGATGATTAGACTGGCAATTGTCAACTTAGCGGGTGTGCCCTCAGTAGTATACGGACTTTTCGGCCTGGCGCTGTTCGTCATATATTTTAGACTCGGCACATCAATCCTGTCCGGTTCACTCACGTTAGGAATCATGATCCTTCCGATAATCATTACCACCTCACGCGAAGCATTAGAGAGTGTGCCGTATTCGTTTCGCGAGGTGAGCCGTTCTTTAGGTGCAAGTAAATGGCAGACGATACGACACATGGTATTACCCAACGCCCTCCCAGGCATATTAACTGGGACCATTTTAGGGCTGGGAAGGGCGGCAGGTGAGACTGCGCCAATTCTTTTTACGGTAGCAGCCTTCTATCTCCCGCAGCTTCCGAAGTCTCTCTTTGATCAGGCGATGGCTCTGCCGTACCATCTCTATGTTATCTCGACGCAGGTGCCAAATGTTGATGAAAAAATCAGGTATGGAACTGCACTTGTTCTCTTGACGCTGGTCTTATGTATGAATCTCGTAGCAATCATTATCCGCTACAGATTTAGAAAGAAAAAAAGTTGGTAAAGTGTAACGTAAGAAACCTTCATATCTGGTTCGGATCTATCCATGTGCTCCACGGGATAATCATGGAGATTCAGGCCAATGAAATCCTGAGCATTATCGGTCCGGCAAATAGCGGAAAGACTTCTTTCTTACGGACGCTTAATCGGCTCAATGAACTGCAGACAAATGTTACGATGGAAGGGACGGTTGAGTTAGACAACCAGGATATTCAGAAAATAGACATAGAACTCTTGCGGAAAAGAGTCGGTATGGTGTTTGCGCTTCCTACACCGCTCCCCCTATCGATACTCGAGAATGTTACGTATGGGGTAAAGATGCACGGCATCAACAACAAGAAGATATTAAGGGATATTGCCGAGCGTGCATTACAGCAGGGTTACCTGTGGGATGAAGTGAAAGACAGACTCCATGAGTCTGCGTTTAAATTATCGGGTGGACAGCAGCAGCGGCTCTGTATTGCACGAACGTTGGCAGTTGAGCCAGAGGTAATTCTGTTTGACGAGCCATGCTCAGGGCTCGACCCGATATCCACGGCCAAAGTGGAAGAGGCGATGTTAGAGTTAAAAAAGAACTATACCATCGTATTGGTCACGAACAATGTGAAACAGGCCGCGAGGGTAGGAGATAGGACGGCATTCTTTCTCAATGGCGATCTCATCGAGATCGATAAAACTGATAAAATATTTACTGCACCCAGGGACCAGCGTACGGATGATTACATTCGGGGGAAATTTGGATAACCCGAAAATACACGTAAATAATTTAAATCTGTGGTACTCAGACTTCCAGGCATTAAAAGATGTCAATTGTTCATTGAGAGAGAAGAGCATCACGGCGATTATTGGACCTTCAGGATGTGGAAAATCCACGTTGCTGCGGGTATTTAACCGGATGAATGATTTAATTGAAGGTGTTCGTACCACCGGTGAGGTTATCATTGATGGCAACAACATTCTTGATTCAGGAACGGATCTGGTCACGTTACGGAAAAAAGTGGGCATGGTTTTTCAAAGGCCCAACCCGTTTCCGCTATCCATTTATGGGAATATCGTCTTTGGGCCGAAGATCCATGGTGGTGTTAGAGGGAAAGATCATTTCGAGAGCATGGTAGAGGAGGCTTTGAATTCAGTATCTTTGTGGGATGAGCTAAAAGATAAACTTCATAAATCAGCATTGGACTTATCGTTAGAGCAGAAACAAAGACTTTGTATTGCAAGACTCATTGCAGTAAAATCTGATATTGTATTGATGGATGAACCCTGTTCTGCCCTGGACCCCCAGGCAACCCAGCGGATAGAAGAATTGATCCACGAATTGAAGAGTAACTATACGATCATCATCGTAACGCACAATATGCAGCAGGCAGCACGTATTTCTGATGAGACTGGATTTATGCTGTTAGGTGAACTCATAGAGTTTGGCAAAACGGAGGATATCTTTACCAAGCCTAAAGAGAAAAGCACTGAGGATTATATTACGGGCAGATTCGGATAATGTATTCATTAAAAGAATTAAAAGAGGGGTAAAGAATGGAAAGACACTTTCATCATGAACTGAAAGAACTCAAAGAAGACCTGCTCAAGATGGGAGGTCTGGTAGAAACTGCCATCCATAATGCTGTCTCTGGGTTAGTTTCAAGGGATAATCAACTTGCCGATAAAACGATCAAGGAAGACGAGAAAATTAATACACGCGAGATTTTGATCGAAAATAAGTGCCTGCAACTCCTTGCCCTTCAGCAGCCCGTGGCAGCAGACCTCCGCTTCATCGTTTCAGCCTTGCAGATCATCAAGGACCTTGAGAGGATGGGTGATCAGGCGGTCAACATAGCCGAGAGGGCGCTCATCTTAAATCAGGAACCACCGGTAAAACCTTTTATCGATCTCCCCAAGATGGCTACCCTGGTGGAGTCTATGGTTAAAGATAGCCTCGATGCTTTTGTGAACCGGGACGTAATGAAAGCAAGTAATGTGTGTGAGAGAGACGATCAGGTGGACAATTACAACGAAAAGATCTTTCATGAACTCCTCTCCATCATGATTAAAGATCAGGCAACCATCAGCCGGGCCGTGTATTTAATACTCATCGGGAGATCCTTGGAGAGGATTGCCGACCACGCCACCAACATCGCAGAAGATGTGATTTACATGGCTGAGGGCAGGGTGATCAAGCACCACGCAGAGGAAAAGGGAGAATCAACTCTATAGATTAACAAGCTTGTTTTGATGGAAGTTTGCTGTGAGGTCTCTGAAAGACAGGGTTCCTCGTTGCTCAACAATCCGCCTGTGGCGGAACAATTCTACAAGGGCGTGGTAAACCACGCCCCTACAATGCAAATTCAAAACTGAATTTGCGGCCGTTCCGGAATGCAAGATTCTACCGCGAAGCGCGGGCTTCGCTCTTATTTACCGAAATCCGCCTGTGGCGGATCAATTCGCACTCGGAACTCTGTCTTCGACTTTTTCAGAGATCTTGCTGTTGACCCTTGACACAACCCGGCAATTTGGATATTTTTAAACTCTTTTAAAAACTGAGGTTTTTTACAAGAGAGGGTTAATTTGGCAAGAGAAGTTTTTATCATAAGCGGTGCAAGGACGCCCATTGGCAATTTCGCCGGGGCGTTAAGTACGTTCTCTGCCTCTGAGCTGGGTGGAGTGGTAATTGCAGAAGTGATCAGGAGGGCAGGGATAGCAGTCGGTGAGGTAAATGAGGTAATCATGGGGAATGTCCTTCCTGCCGGGCTGGGACAGAACCCGGCACGGCAGGCAATGTTAAAGGTCGGTCTCCCCTATGATGTCGGCGCCACAACGATTAATAAGGTATGCGGTTCAGGTTTGAAGGCTGTCATGATGGGTGCCCAGGCGATCCTCTGCGGGGATGCCGATGTCGTGGTGGCAGGCGGGATGGAGAGTATGAGCCAGGCGCCGTATTATCTCAACAAAGCCCGTTTTGGCAGCAGGATGGGAAATATACCGTTGATCGATGGAATGGTTCATGACGGTCTCTGGGATGTGATCAGCGATTTTCACATGGGCTATACCGCAGAACTGGTATCAGAAAAGTACGGGGTGAGCAGGGAGGCAATGGACGAGTGTGCCTTTCATTCCAATGCAAAGGTCTTAGAGGCTGTGGCAGCGGGGAAGCTGCAAAAGGAGATCGTTCCGGTTGAGGTTCCTCAGAAGAAAGGCGGGGCTGTTCTGATTGCCGTGGATGAAGGCCCCAGGGAGACAACGGTAGAAGCATTAGCCAGGCTGAAGCCGGCCTTTAAACCGGACGGCAGGGTGACTGCAGGGAATTCCTCCAAGATAAGTGATGGTGCGGCTGCTGTCCTCCTCATGTCAGGCGAGAAGGTTAAGGAAAAGCAGGTTACTCCTTTAGCAAGGGTGGTTGCCCAGGGATCAGCCGGAGTTGAATTGAGGGATGTGCTGGTAGCGCCGATCTGGTCTATTCCCAGAGTGGTTAAAAAGGCAGGATTGCAGATGGATGATATAGAGCTGCACGAAATTAATGAAGCATTCGCTGCCTCTACGGTTGCAGTCATTAAAACGCTGGGCATTGATCCTGCACGGGTGAATGTACATGGCGGTGCTATAGCCCTGGGTCATCCCATTGGTGCCAGCGGGGCGAGGGTCTTGGTAGCCCTGCTCAATGCCCTGCAGGAAAAAAGGGCAAAAAGGGGTATGGCTTCCCTTTGCCTCGGCGGGGCAGAAGCGGTATCGCTCATTATTGAAAATCAACAGGCTTGATGGAGGTGCATAATGGAAATTAAAACCTTTGCAGTCATCGGGGCAGGGCAGATGGGGACGGGTATTGCCCAGGTAGCTGCCAGCAAAGGTTATACTGTAGTCTTGAACAGCACCAAAGACGTTTCGCTGGAAAAGGCCATGCACAACATCGTTTTCGGTCTGGAGAAGAGTGTCGAGAAGGGAAAACTCAGTCTGGAAGAAAAGGGTGAGATAGTAAAAAAAATCATGGTTACTACCCGTCTTGGAGATATTGCTCCGGCAGATTTTGTGGTTGAGTCAGTGGTAGAGGATGAACGGGTGAAGATAAATCTCTTCCGGCAGCTTGAAGAAATCTGCCGTCCGGAGGTAATCCTGGCAACCAATACAAGCTCCGTCTCTCTTGCCAAGCTAGCGAAGGTGACCAAGCGGTCTGACAAGGTGATCGGCATGCACTTCATGTACCCGCCGGTTCAGATGAAACTGGTGGAGATTGTCCGCGGCCTGGTCACGTCTGATGAGACCTTCCATACAGTCAAACAGCTTGCCGTAAAGCTGGGCAAGACCCCTATTGAGTCAAAAGACCTCCCCTGTTTTATTACCAGCCGGGTTATTCAAACCATGATCAATGAAGCGATCTATTGCCTGTATGAAGGAGTAAGTGTTAAGGAGGATATTGATACCGCTCTGAAGCTGGGCATGAATCACCCCATGGGTCCCCTCGAGCTGGCTGACTTCATCGGTCTGGATGTGGTTCTGTCGATGCAGCAGAGTATGTATGAAGGGTTTAAAGATGCGAAGTATCGTCCCTGTCCCCTCCTGACCAAGTATGTCGAGTCAGGCTTCCTGGGAAGAAAGACCGGCAGGGGATTTTATCAGTATGACGAGAAGGGGGAGAAGATATACTAATACAAACGCATTAAATGCTATTACATTGTCATTGCGAGCGACCAACGGGAGCGTGGCAATCTCACTTTATAAACAAGAGATTGCTTCGTCGTTTCACTCCTCGCAATGACGCTTTACTTAATGCGTTTGTATTAATTGTGGAATGCGGATTGTGGATTGCGGAATAAATGACTTTACCGCGAAACGCGGCCTACGGTTTTATCTACCCGCCTACGGCGGGCCTCCGGCCTATCGGCCTGCGGTTTTATGTAGGGGCGAGGCGTTGCCTCGCCCAGAAGAATTATCCGCCTTCGGCGGACCCAAGGTCTTATGTAGGGGCGGGGTTACCCCGCCCTCACGAAGGTAAAGAAATGGAATACCAGAATATATACCTTGAGCATGAAGACAGGATTGCGGTCGTCACCATTGACCGGCCTAAATTTCTCAATGCCCTTAACACGGAAACCCTGAGGGAACTTGAGGATTGTTTGAAGGCCCTGAGCGAAGACCCTGCGGTGCGGGTTGTGCTGATCACGGGCAAGGGAAAGAGTTTTGTGGCCGGGGCTGATGTGAAAGAGATGTACGGCATGAATGAAAGAGAGGCTTTTCATTTTTCTCTACTCGGGCACAGGGTGCTGGAACTGATCCAGGAGATGGACAAGCCGGTCATTGCAGTGGTCAATGGATTTGCCCTGGGGGGAGGGCTGGAACTGGCCATGGCCTGTGATCTCATCATCGCATCGGAGAAGGCAAAGCTGGGTCTCCCTGAGGTGAATCTGGGAGTATTTCCGGGTTTCGGAGGAACTCAGAGGCTTGCCCGTCTGGTTGGTATGCTGAAGGCACGGGAGATGATATTCACCGGCGAGGCGATCGATGCCAGAACCGCCCACGAGATCGGGCTGGTCAATCAGGTTCTGCCGGATGATGAACTCCTGATGAAAGCGAAGGAGCTGGCACAGAGGATAGCTGAGAAGAGCGGAAATGCCCTTGCCCTGGCAAAGAAAGCGGTCAACCAGGGGCGGGAAGAAATGGGCCTCTCCTCCGGTCTTGCCCTGGAGCGTGAATTGTTTGCCCGATCCTTTACGCACCCGGATCAAAAGGAAGGGATGACTGCATTTATAGAAAAAAGGAAACCAAAGTTTTAATACAATGCATTAAGTGCTATTACATTGTCATTGCGAGCGACCTGTCTGCGTGCCACGCACAGGCAGGCCAACGGGAGCGTGCCTGCACGCTGTAGTGCCTGTCTTAGGCGAAATGCTTCCCACAGGTAAGCGTTTCGGGCACGCAGGCGTGGCAATCTCACCTCATAAAGAAGAGATTGCTTCGTTCCGCCGTCGGCGGACCGCGGCGGACTCCTCGCAATGACGCTTTATTAAATGTGTTTATATTAGCAAGGATAATTATATGGATTTCAGTTTAACCGAAGAACAGAAGATGATCCAAAAAATGGCAAAGGACTTTGCCCAGAAAGAGCTTGTCCCGGTTGCAGCAAGGCTGGATGAGACTTCCGATTACTCTATCCTCACCACCAACCTGAGGAAAATGGCTGAACTCGGGCTGATGGGAATGAACATCCCTGAAGAATACGGCGGCTCGCAGGTTGGGAGCATAGCCTACAGCCTCGCTATGACTGAGATTGGAAAAGCCTGTGCCTCCACTGCTGTAACCATGTCGGTTACCAATATGGTGAACGAGGTGATCCTGGAGTTCGGGACTGAAGAGCAGAAGAGGACGTATATCCCCCGGCTCTGCAGCGGTGAGTATGTAGCTGGCTGCTTTGGGTTGACAGAAAGCAGTGCCGGTTCTGATCCCCTGGGCATGAAGGCAACCGCCGTAAGGGATGGAGATGGCTACGTAATCAACGGAAGTAAGATCTTCATTACCAGTGCTGAATATGGGAACATTGTAATTGTCTGGACTGTAACTAACAAAGAAGTAAAGAGAGACAAAGGATTAAGCGCCTTCATCGTGGAACGGGGAACGCCCGGCTATACCGTGGGGAAGAGCGAACACAAGATGGGTCAGAAGGGTTCCGCTACCAATGAGATATCTTTTACCGACTGCCGCGTCTCTGCAAAAAACCTGCTCGGAAAAGAAAACAATGCCTACCGGATTGCCATGATGGAGTTGGCAGGGGGAAGGATCGGCATTGGATCTCTTGCTGTGGGCATTGGATTGGCTGCTATGGAATTTGCCACTGCCTATGCCAGGGAGCGGGTGCAGTTTGGCGAACCGATTGCCAACTTCGAGGCGATTCAGTGGATGATTGCTGATTCCTTCACCGAGCTTGATGCTGCCCAGCTCCTCGTCCTGCGCGCTGCGTATTTAAAAGAGCAGGGCAGGCCTTTCCGCAAGGAGGCATCAATGGGGAAGCTCTATGCCACGGAGGCTGCCTGCCGCGCCTGCGATAAGGCAGTCCAGATCTTAGGCGGTTATGGATATGTGAGCGAATATCCGGTGGAACGGTTTTACCGGGATGTGCGTGTTACCAGGCTCTACGAAGGCACCTCGGAGATCCAGAGGCTGGTGATTGCGAGGTCAATACTGAGCGAGGTGGGGAAATAAGAAAAGATCGTTCTTAAAAGCACACCCGGTTTACTTCTTCCAGAGTGGTTATTCCCTTCATGCTCTTCTCAAGGCCGTCTTCCCGCAGGGTCTTCATGTTCTGCGTTCTACGGGCTGATTCCAGGAGTTCAGCGGCAGAGGCCCTCCTTAAGATGAGTTCCCGGACAGCATCATCCACCAGCATCAGTTCAAAGATGCCGGTCCTGCCGTGATAACCGGTCTGGCGGCAGCTCTTGCACCCTTTCCCATGGTAGAAGACAGACTCCTCCTTCTTTTCTGAAAGGTTGAAGCTCCTGAGAGTGCGTTCATGCGGTACATAGGCTACCTTACAGTTCGGGCAAACGGTTCTCACCAGCCTCTGGGCGAGGACGCCGATGGTGGAGGAGCCGATAAGGAACGGTTCGACCCCCAGCTGAAGCATGCGGCTGAGCGCACCGACAGCATCGTTGGTATGGAGAGTGGAAAAAACCAGATGACCGGTCATGGCTGCCTGGAAGGCAATCTCTGAGGTCTCGAGGTCACGGATTTCTCCTACCATGATGACGTCCGGGTCCTGCCTGATGATGGAGCGCATCCCGTTGGCGA
>Ga0315289_10010764_pt1 | contig 13048 bp, 9 predicted proteins | sample YL17G11_40_MG_FD_203452 | JGI IMG/M metagenome (GOLD analysis project Ga0315289, IMG submission 203452) | Sediment microbial communities from Yellowstone Lake, YNP, Wyoming, USA - YL17G11_40 | ecosystem: Environmental > Aquatic > Freshwater > Lake > Sediment | place: USA: Wyoming | collected...
GCTTTTCGGCAAGGCTATGTCATCGCCGCTTTCCCCCACATGGGCTTCAAATGACCGGCCAAGGGGCCGAAAGTTAGGGATTTCACACACGGCCCCGATTAAATAGACAGGCTCCTAGGGAAGGGCGTACGGCTCCACGGTGCTCTGGAAGAACTCTGCCACGTACACCGAGCGCCCAGCGTAGTGCGCGATAAGGGCGCGGTTCTTCTCGGGCCCCAGATCTTGGGCGTAGACGATGTCTCCGTCCAAGTCTGGCGTGTTCCTCCAGAAGACGCCACCATAGCACCACAAGCTCCCACACGGCCTTACAAGGACCAGCGCGTTGTGCAGACCCATCTCGCTGACGCGGCGATACAGACGGTTGTCCGAGTAGTTGAACCCCTCAAGGCCGGACAGTGTGCTGGGAGTATTGGGGAAAAGCGGCCACAGGGCTCGCTGGCCCATCATCCATCCCTGCGCGCTCATGGCTACCAGGGCAGCGACCAGCCCCACCGCCAGAGGGGCCGTGAGGAAGGAAGTGGGCAGGCCGTGTCCTTCCCGGCGGCGCTTCAGGCCGGCGTCGATCATCAAGGAGGTCGCCTGTACCAGGCGCTGCACGCCCCTGGCGGCCAGCAGCGCGAGGAGAGGCGTCATCTCGTACCAGTACCGAGGGCCCTGCATGAACGAAACAATGCGAAAGAAGGTGTCGGCCGTGATGATGCCCACGATGTTGGCTAAAAGGAAGTAGTCCCACCGGTTCCGGGTCCCAAGGGCAAATGGTAGCCAGACAAAAAGCAGCCCAAAGGCGGCCGGCCAGCCGTTGAACAAGGGGACTAAGGCTGCCAATTGTGTCTGGTCCTTCATAAGGCCGCGGGAGAGGGAATAACCGTCCCCAAAGCCAAACATGTCCCTGGTGATCCCGCCGGTAGCCTCGTAAGGGGGGATGGTAGGGCTGCCGGTAACGGCCCAGTTGTAGCCCAGGAACAGGCCGCCCATAAGCGCTAGTCCTGCTCCCAAAGCCAGGACCTCGATGCCCACGGCCCGGCGGCGCCCGCCTGCAGTCAGCACTTCGGAACACGCCATGGCGGCGAAAACGGGGGCGACGGCGGCTGCTGCCAGAGGCCGCGTATTGAGCAGAAGCCCCAAGGAGACCCCGGCCATGAACCATGTGAGAGAGCGTCTGCGGGCCGGCCAGCTGAAGAAGAGGAGGGCAAGTAGGAGATAAAAGGCACCGGTACTATGGGACATGAAATTGCTGGCCGTCATTTGAAAGAAGGGTGAGGACAGTAGGAGTATGGCCGCCAGGATGCCGGTTGCCCGACCGTAGACGTGACCGCCCACCACCGACAGCAGGGCTACAGAGGCGGCCCCGACCAGCGGAGGGACCAGCCAGACCGCGCCAACCTTGACGCCGAGGGCCAGCAGCAGTGGATGCCCAAACGGCGGGCAGGCGAACCACTTGCCATTACGGACAGCCATCTGGGTGGAATTGACGAAGTGATCGACAAACTGCGGCGCCTCGGTGAACAGGCGGAACGAGGCAAATATCTTGGCCTGAAACACGTATATGACCTCGTCGCTGACATGGGGCATGTGGTCTAGTACCACATAGTTCACGTACCAGAGCAAGGCGAAGGTACCAACAGTGACCGCCGTCACCAGGCTCATGCCCACGCGCGACCTCAGACGGTCCGAGATTTCCAGCCGAAGGGGCGGAGCAACTAGCCGGAGGGCAGCGCCTGCCATGAGCAGTCCAAGCAATATGAGAACGGCAGTCGGGTACGGCTGGAGAGTCGTGGCCATCATCGAGCGAAAGCTCTCTACCTTGCTGAGCTCGAGGGTGGTGCCCCCCGTTCCTTCGGCGCGTCCACCGTCCACGATGCGAATGAGGTGTGCGTCGTGGTAGAAGAACGGCCTGAAAAGAAAGTCAATGGCAGTGTTCGCCCCCTGGGCCCGCAAGTACACATCGGCTTCGGGGGCGTTCGAGATGCGGGCGGTGAGAACGTAGTCACTCCAGGGGCGATCGCCCGTGGTGATGAGGCCTCCTGTGACCGACGAGGCGGAGCCGCCATCGAGCTTCCACACTCCGCGCTCAATGTGCCAGTTGGATGCCGTCTCGCCGTCAAACTCGTCCTCGTAGAGCACGCTCCCGCTGCGATCCTCCACTCGGACCCATTCGATGCTAGGATGCCTGGCGAATATACGCGGCTCGTTGGGCGGCAGCGCGAAGCCAATGCCGCCGCTCGGGTTTTGCGGGAAGACGGTCTCGGCCACCAGCTTCCCGTCCACGAAGGCGCGGACCTCTGGCCCGAAGGCCTCGATGCGGATGGTGGCGCTTCCGCCGGACCGGCTCCACAAGTAGGCGGCCAGGAGGAGGATGTTGGCGAGGGCCAGCAGCAGCAAGGCCCTTCGCCTCCAGAGCAGCGAGGCGAAGGCGCTCATCTGGGTCATCATCTATCGCCCTCGCCGGGACTGCGGCCCTGCCGGCCCCACGGCGCGGCAGCCAACGCCCGTCGTCAGCGACTTCTCAGCGTGTTCCGCTCGCGGCGATGATCTTGTGGATGACAAAAGTATTGCCGTCACGGAGTGTGGCGCGACGCCCTTCGCCCGCTTCCCCGAACGTAAGCTCAAGGTAGTGGCTCACTGCCTCGTCATCCGTGGACTGCACGAAGAAGAGGAGGCGAGGGTTCGACAGGTCACTCACACCGTCCCGCAGGAGTTGCGTCGTCGTGAGGTTCTCGAAGGTGGCCCCCGTATCGAACTGGTTCAACTCTATAGGGACGAAGCCGTCATAGAGTGGATCGAAGTGGACCAGCACGACGTGGGGCGGCTGCGGCTGGTCCTCTACCTCCCAGAGGATGGCGAACTGGAGGTCTGGCTTGTAGTCCGCGGACGCATGGTGGAAGTAGTCGTGCCCGCCGACTGCGGCGATAGCCGCCAAGGACGCCCCTGCCACCAGCCAGCTTGCCAGCGGGAAGAAGGTGAGCCGCCGTTGGACCTCGGTGGCGATGGCGGCGATGCCAATTGCGGTCAGTATCGCCAGGGCTGGGATGATGGTGAGCATGAGGGTGGAGCGCGCGGGAAAGGTGGTGATGATGGCCAGGCCAAAGACACAGGCCAGAAACCAGAGCAGTACCAGGGCAAAGGCGTTCCGCTTGGCTCCCACGACGCAAGCCCAGAGCCCAAACATATAGAAGACCGAGGCTAACGGTCCTGCCAGGGACGAGTGGATGAACCACTCGCGGTTCACACCGTCGTGGCTTAGGACCAGGGGCGTACGAATGAAGGCCCTTCCCAGCAGCCTGGCGTTGTAATCGGGGTCCAGCACCAGTTCATAGCGGCCGACTTGTACTACATGATCGAACACAGCGTGTGGCCACATAGCTTGCACGTAGAAGCGGTTGATAAAGAAGGTCTCAGCCAGCTTGTCCCAGTTGGAGTTGGCGAAGCGGGCGTTGGTCGAGACGATGGTGGGCGCTGCGAGAAGGATTAGCCCTGTTCCAAGCACAGCGAGGGAGAGAGCGGCCTGTGAGGGTCGGAAGCGGCGGGTCACAACGAGGTACAAGACGTAGGCAAGGGCGATAGGAAAGGCCACTTTGGCTGCCGAAAAGGTATAGAAGCCGACGCCCGCCGCCGCCCCCGCCAGAAAAAGGTAGAGCTTGCTGCCTCGTTCGCAGCCCAGGTGGAGGAAGAGCAGGCTGACCACAACCACGAAGATGGACTGGCTGCTGATGTAGCCGATCCTGGTAAAGGCGATGAGGTAGGGCGAGAAAATGAAGAGAATGATGGACATCGAGGCGATGCGCCGGTCGAAGGCCTGTCGCGCTAGGAGGTACATGGGGATGATTGAGGCCAAGCCTGGGAATACGACACTGAAACGCCAACTCCAGATGCTGGCGCCAAAGGCCTTTAGGAAGAGGGCCTGAAAGGCGTTGCTCAGGACGGGGAAGCTGTAGACGCCGGGGTCGAAGATGTCGGGGAGGCCGTGCTTGGCGATGCCGTTGGCGGACTCGAAGAAAGAGCCCTCGTCCCCGAGTAGGGTATTGGGAACGTCAACCAGGCGATAGGTAAGTGTGAAGTAGGCGAGGGTGACGACGCCAGCGAGCCCGATAGCTTCCCACCAGGTGAATGCCAAGCCCAGCTTCACGTCGGTCCTCTTGTCCTGCCAGAACCAGAAGGCGGCAGCCAGGAGCAGGGCCAGTCCCAGCAGTATGGCGAAGCTCTGGTGGTAGTCACCATTCCGCAGACGCACGATGAGGTAGACGAAGATTCCGGCTGAGATGGCAGCCAGGCTTCGTAGCCAGAGGGGATCCCTGGCGAGGAAGCGTAGCGGAGCCATGGCGCCCGTCGAAGCTATCTCGTAGAAGCGAGTGGACCGAAGCGTGAAGGCAAAGCCCAGGCCTCCTACACACAGAAGAACGAGGCCCACCAAGAGGTCGTCAAGGCGCGCCATCTGGGGCAGGAAGAGGCTCTCGATGCGTGAGGACTTGGGGAAGTGCACCTCGACAATCGAAGACAGCTTCCCGTCCATCATGAGCTGTCCGATGAGGACGAGGGCAGCGAAGAAGGCCGCACGGTAGAGCAAGCCGGTGCCGGAGGCCATTCGGGCGGAGCTTAGGGCTTGCCGCTCTCCGGACGGTTCTTCCTGCGCTCTTGTCTCTCTCATTCGTCTCACGCCCCGGCGTCCGGCCTCCCGAGGCCGCTTGACGGCGGCTGCGGCCGCCCCGAGGTGGCGGTCTGAGGCTTCTCTGCCACTATGAACATCTGCTTTCCCAGCAGCCGATGGAGGGGCCTCAACACCAGGTAGAGGCGCAGGAGCGCCGGCGGCCGCGGAAGGCGGCTCTTCGTAGTGTATGGCAGAAAGCGCGGCCGTACCTCCACGACCCTGAGGCCGCCGATCTCCAGTGCCTCGGCTAGACTCAGGTGGCTCAGGGGCACGTGATGGTCAAGGAAGTCCCAGTATTCGCGATAGGCGTAGCGGATGTTGGGCTGCAGAACCATGAGCCGGCCGCCGGGCCGCAAGACGCGCTCGACCTCGCCCAGCGTGGCCGCCAGTTCCTCCTTACTCCTAAGGTGCTCGAAGAAGTTGCTGACGAAGACAGTGTCCACCGAGCCGGAGCCGAGATCGGATAGGTCCCAGGCGGGCTTCTGGATCACCCTCACTTCGCGACTGGCAAAGCGCGGCGTATCCTCGTTGAGGTCAACGGCGTACTTCTTGGCGCAGCGGATGTTGTTGATGAATTCGCAGTAGCCCGCTCCCAGATCGAGCACCGTGTCGGCGGGCGAGACGAATCGCTGGAGGAAGTGGCGGCACAGCACCCTCCACAGCCGTTCCTTCCGCTGCTGCTCCTCGGCATCGAATCGGTGCCGGTAGATGCTGGCGTGTAAGGTCATGGAACGAGATGGGTGGATCCCGCTCTGGGCTGGGACTGGGAAGATAGGTGGGCGCGGTACCAGTCGATTGTGCGTTCTAGGCCCTCAGACAGGGTCACTTTCGGGTACCAACCAAGGACGTTCTTGATCTTGGATACATCGGGGATGCGCTTCTGGATGTCATGGGGCAAAGAAGGGAGATGGCGGAGCCTGAACCGTTCCGTTCTGCCGCAGCGCTCCCAGATAAGGCGGGCCAGTTCGCGAATAGCAGTGGGTTCAGCGAGCCCCACGTTGAAGTCTTCACCCTCCGCTCGCGGGTCAAGGCCGGCCAGGCATATGGCCTCGGCCACGTCGTCGACGTAGGTGAAACATCTCTCCTGCCGGCCGGACCCCATGATCTCTAGAGGGTAGTCGCCGGCCAGAGTCTTCTTGACCAAGTCCGGGATGACGTGGGCGAGGCCGGGTTCGTCCTCCGGATACTCGCCAGGTCCGTAGGCGTTGAAAGGGCGGCATATGACGAACTTCAGGCCCCACTCCTCGTGGAAGGCGCTACTGTAGTATTCGCCCACCAGTTTGGAGAAGCCGTAGTGGCTTTTCGGCAGCGGGGACCGCGCGAGAGCGCTCTCTGGGGTGGGGAAGATGTTCGTCCCTTCAAAGACCATCGATGAGGAGACGTAGACCACCTTGGTGCTGTGGCGCACTGCCGCCGTGAAAACGTTGGTGAGAATGAGGTTGTTGTCGCTGAGGATGGTGGCTGGGTAGCGATGAAAATAGGTGATGCCGCCAATGCGGGCCGCCAGGTGATAGCAGAGGTCGACTTCCCTCAAGGCCCGCTCGGCGTCCTCAGGTCGGCGCAGGTCGCAGTGGAGGAACTCGCAGCCGAGTTCGTCGGCCGAGTCAGCGCGGCCCTTGGAGAGGTCGTCGGCGATACGAATGCGGTGCCCGTCTGCCAAAAGGCTGCGAGCCACGGCACTCCCGATGAAGCCGGCGCCTCCTGTCACCAGGATCATGTCTTCTGCCCCTTTCCGAATACAAGCAACCCTGGGTCGGCGCTCTCTCCCTCGTTCCAGAGGCCCCAGGCGTCGAGGAGGATGCAGTCAGGCCGCGTCTTCTGACGCACGCGGGCGGGGGTCAGGCGTCGGAAGGCCGAGTGGTTGGTGGCAAGGACGACAGCATCGGCGTCTGAAAGGACCTCGTGCAGGCTCGGGGTCGGGTGGTATGGGTCGTAGCAGCGCGCCTCGGCCCCCTCCCGCCGGAGGAGCTCCAGGATGCGAATAGCAGGCGACTGGCGCGTGTCGTCGATGTCGGCCTTGAACCCCATGCCGAGCACGGCCACCCGGGCTCCGGCCAGCTCCCTGCCGCTGCGCTGCAGGCTGTCCTTCAGCCTCCTCACCAGATAAGCTGGCACGCCCTCATTGAGCTTCCAGGCGGTCAGAATGAAGTCGGGGAAGGTGAGCTCCTCGATAAGGAGATAGCCGTCCTTGGCCAGGCAGGGCCCACCGCAGGGCCCAGGAAGGGGCACCCCGCCTCTTGGGTAGCCCTCGTTGATGGCACGGATGATGCGGTGGACGTCGACGCCGTGGAGTTCTGCCAGCATGGCGAACTCGTTGGCAACGGCGAATGTGACGTAGCGATAGACATTGCTGAAGAGCTTGGCCAGCTCCGCGCTGGTGGGGTCCATCTGGAAGACTCTCTTGGCCGGGTTGAGGGTGCGCAGAACCTCTGCGGCGACCTCGGCGCTTGTCTCGTTGATGCCGCCGACGATCTCGGGCAGGGTCTCCAGCTCGACGAAGGCATGACCAGCGGAGATGCGCTCGGGCGTGGAGGCCAGGAGAAGCTCCTCGCCGAGTTTGAGATTGGTCCGCTCAGTCAGGTAGGGCACTACTGTCTTCTGTAGGGTGCCCGGCGACACGGTACTGCGGATGGCCAATAGCTGGACGGGGCGCAGTCGCGGCGCCAAGGCGTCGAGCGCGGCTCTTATCTGCGAATAGTCGGCGCGGATCTCCGTGGCAAGGGGTGTGCCTACGGTGATGAAGAGAACGTCCACCTCCCTCAGAGCATCGTAGTCGGAGGTGGCATGGAGCTTGCCCGCCGACGTTGCCTCCTGAATTGCGGCCTTGCCGCCAACTTCGCTGAACGGCATCTTGCCGCGGCGAGTCGAGGAGACGCGCTCCTCGTCGAGGTCGACCCCGACCACGTCCAGGCCGCGGCGGGCGAAGGCGATCGCAAGAGGCAGCCCCACCCTTCCCAGTCCAACGACCCCTACCCGAAAGTGGCGCTGCTTCACCTTCTCCAGCAAGTCCATGGCTTTCATCGCGGCATCTCCCTGTTCGAGTGCTGGGCCAGTCTCTTTCCAACGCTCCGTGGCAACCTCGGACAGCGGCCAGCACGAGCAGCGAGGAGAAGGGCCGGCGTAGCCGCGCCAAGGGCGATGGTTAGGGGCGAGGGCATCCTCGTGACGGCGAAGAGCAGCCAGCGGGAATAGGACGGCAGCTCTCGAAGCATGGCGAAGCTGGAACGGCCGGCTGCCCGGTTGGTCCAGGTGGCTGGCACCTCCGCGATGCGGTAGCCCTCGGCCGCCGCCTTGACGGTAAGCTCCACCGAGAGGTCGAAGGAGATGCCTCGTGTGGGAACGGTCTCCCAGACCCGCCGGCGGTAGGCCTTGAAGCTGTTGGAAACATCCTGGCAGGGGACGGTGCTTAGGAGGTGGACGAGCCACGAGTAGAGACGGGAGAGCCGCTGCTTGGGCGTGACGCCGATGGTGCGGCCCCCGCGCATGTACCGGGAAGCGACGACGATGTCGGCACCCTCCTCTAGCAATCGCGCCATCTCCGGCACCACGCCAAGGTCATCCGAGAGGTCGGCCATCACGGGCACCACGGCCTCGCCGCTGGAAGACCGTGCCCCGTCCTTCAGCGCCGTCCCGAAGCCCTTCCTGCCCTCCCTTATGATGGAAGTGGCTCCCCACGCCTGGGCCAGGTGTGCCTGCTGGGCCTCCACTGCCGACAGGATCTCGCGCCTCGTGACGTCGAACACGACCACAACTTCCGATTCCTGGCCGACAGGGAGAGCACGGATAGACTGGATCGTTTCCTCCAGCCCCTCCTCATAGTCGAGTACGGGCACTATGAAAGAGAACCTCACGCGACCCTCCGAATTGGGCGACCAGTCTGCTACGCATGGGACCTCGGCGCACCGCCAGCGCGACTCATGCCCACGCAAACGCCAGCGACCTCAGAGTTGAACGCCGTCGATTTGAGAGGCGGCCGGTCGGTGGCTTTGGTGTCCTTCAGGTTCGCTCCGTGGGCGCCACCGCCTTGGCCCTGAGCCCCGGCGCGCCTTCCTTGAAATCGGCCCCAAGTCTAGCATATTGGCGGGTGCCGCGCATCTAAACCGCAGGTGAAGCGTGCGGCGACCGATCATTCCTTGGGACGTCCCGTCTCGGAAGGCGCGTGGTCGGCGTAGACCCGCCTGCCGAGGCGCCATGCTATCATGGGCGTACCTTGTGCGCCAGGCAGGGCTGACTCGATGCGGTTCCTGAAGAACCCTCTGTTCTGGATAGGCCTCCTGATCAGTTTGGGTGCCCTTCTTCTCGCCTTCCGGGGCCTCCACTGGGCAGAGGTGGGCAGCGCCCTGCGCCATGCCAACTATTTCCTCCTGCTCCCGGCAGCCATCGCCATGTTCTTCAGCCTCTACTTCAGGGCTATTCGCTGGGGTGTGCTCTTTCACCCACGCACCGACCTGCGTGTGGGCACCCTGATGGGGACCATGAACATCGGCTACTCCGTGAACAACCTGCTGCCCCTGCGCGTGGGGGAGCTGGTGCGCGCCTACCTCATCGGCGAAGCCGAGGGAGTGAGCGCTGCCCACGCGCTCTCTACCATTGTCGTGGAAAGGGTGCTGGACGTGCTGACAGTGGTCCTGATGCTCGTCCTGCTTCTGCCCTTCATAGACATGCCGGCCTGGGCCGCCACCCCTGCCCTGGTGGCTGGCGTCGTTTTCCTCGTTCTGGCCGTGCTCCTGGCCACGCTGTCGCTGGCCCGGCGCTGGGCCATGGCTGTCGTGGACGGGTGTGCCCGCCTGCTTCCGGAACGCTATCGGACGCGCCTGCACGAGGCGGCGGAGGCGGTCATGCAGGGGTTTGGCGTCCTCAGCAAGCCGACTGTCCTGGCCTGGAGCGTGGGCTGGTCTTTCGCCTCCTGGTTCTGCTCGGTGCTGGTGATGTACATCGTGCAGCAGGCCTTCGACCTGGGGGTCGGCTTCGAGGCGGCGCCCTTCGTCCTCGCCACCACCTCCCTGGCCATGCTGGTGCCCGCTTCCCCGGGCTACATCGGCACCTTTGAGTTGGTCGCCATCAAGGGAATGAAGAACGTTTTCCACGTGGGCGGCAACGCGGCTGCCAGCTACGCCCTGGCGCAGCACGCCTTTCTCTACCTGGCGCCATTGATCATCGCGGCCGTCTATCTCTGGCGGGAGCGGCAGGCGTGGCGGCAGATACGCTTCTGGGCGCGAGAGGCAGCGCCGACGGAGGAGACCACGGGCGCCAGCTCGACATAAACGGCGGCGGCCCCGCAGGGCCGCCGGCCGTTCATCAGCCCAGAGAAGTCCCCTTAGAGCCCCCGGTCGACCAGGAAGGCGCAGAGGTCGGCGGTGCGCACCGAGTAGCCCCACTCGTTGTCGTACCAGGACACCACCTTCACCATGTCGCCATCGATGACCATGGTGCTCTGGGCATCGACGATGGAGCTGGCGGGGTTGCCCTTGAAGTCGATGCTGACCAGGGGCTCCTCCTCATACTCCAGGATGCCCTTGAGGGGGCCGCGGGCGGCTTGCTTGAGGGCCTGGTTCACCTCCTCCGCCGTCACCTGCCGCGAAACGTCGGCCACGAAGTCGACCACGGACACAGTTGCAGTGGGCACGCGGTAGGCCATACCGTGCAGCTTGCCCTTCAGGTCGGGGATGACGAGGGTGACGGCGCGGGCGGCGCCGGTGGAGGTAGGGATGATGCTGAGGGCGGCGGCTCGGGCCCGTCGCAGGTCCGTGTGCACCGTGTCCAGGATGCGCTGGTCGTTGGTGTAGGCGTGGATGGTGGACATAAGGCCTCGGCGCACGCCGAAGCTGTCGTGGAGGACCTTCACCACGGGAGCGATGCAGTTGGTGGTGCAGGAGGCGTTGGAGATGACGTGGTGCTTGCCGGGGTCGTACATGCTGTCGTTGACGCCCAGCACCAGCGTCAGGTCCTCGTTCTTGGCCGGCGCCGAGATGATTACCTTCTTCACGCCGCCGTGCAGGTGGGCTGCGGCCTTCTGGCCGTCGGTGAAGGCGCCGGTAGACTCCACCACGATCTTGACGCCCAGGTCGCCCCAGGGGATCTGAGCCGGATCGCGCTCCGCGAAGACCTTGATGGCGTCCCCGTCGATGCGGATGGTGTCGCCCTCGACCTCCACGCGGCCGGGGAAGCGGCCGTAGTTGCTGTCGTACTTGAGGAGGTGGGCGTTAGTCTGGGGATCGGTGAGGTCGTTGACGGCTGCCACCTCCAGCTTGTCGCTGTGGAAGTCGCGGATGGCCTTCAGCACCTGCCGCCCGACGCGCCCGAACCCGTTGATGCCTACCCTTGTAGCCATGCAATTCCTCCAATGCTGGTCTGCTCGCTGGCTCGCCCGCCCGGACTTTCCGATGTGCGGCCGGGCGGACATCCCTGCCCGTCCGTTCGCCGGGTCTTTGCCCCCGACGACGTTCTGTCCATCCATAATAAGGGCTTGGCCCCTGTCAACCAAGCCATGCCGGCGCGCTCCGATGGGGCAGTGCCGTGTCGCCACCGCCCGCCGGCCGGCTCTGATGGGATGATCGGCAGCGGCCCCGGCTTTGATGAGGACTTGGGGAGGGCGAAGCGGGCAACAGACCTCGTAGGGGCCGACCTTGGCTCGGCCCCGGGCGGAGCTAAAGCTCCGCCCCTACGGTTCTCAGCCCTGCGTGCGCTCCAGAAGGCCAGGCCTCCCTGCCCGCCGGCAGGCGGGGGCCTGGCGCGAGCCAGCCTGAAGGCTGGCCTTCGGGGGAGAGAGGGCCCCGGGCGGAGCTGAAGCTCCGCCCCTACGGCCGGAATGCCACCTCTAGCCCCTGCCCCGGCGGTCCATCTCCATGCCCGCCAGGAGCACGAAGCCCGTCCCGAAGGTCTGGGAGCCGAGGGGTACCCTCTGGTACGTCTCGAAGTCGCCCGGGGGCGTGCCCGCCGAGACGCCCGTCACACGCCCTTCCGGCGTCACCTGCGCTCGCACGCCGTTCCAGGCGCGGCGGGCCGAGGCGAGCATCTCGGAGGGCAGCCAGCCGCCCTGGGGCGGGTTGGCCTGCACGCCGCCCACGATGGCCAGGGCGAGCATGGCGGCGCAGGACGTCTCCAGGTAGGAGTCGGGCCGGTCGAGGACGGTGTGCCAGAGCCCGGAGGCGTCCTGGAGGCGCACCACCGCCTCCATCTGGCGGCGGAGCATCTCGGCCAGGGGCGGGCGCCGCGGGTGGTCCTGGGGCAGGGCGTTCACGACCTCGAGGGTGGCGAGGGCGGCCCAGGCGTTGCCCCTCGCCCAGGGGCAGGGCGAACGCTGGCCGCTCTCCTCGTCCCACATGTGGCGAAAGAGGCCGGTCGATGCGTCCAGCAGGTGGCGGGCGTGCACCTCGAGCTCACGCGCGGCCTCCTCGACATAACGTTGCTCGCCCGTGACAGCGGCCGTCCGTACCAGGGCTGGGGCGGTGAAGTACATGCTGTCCACCCAGAGCTGCGGGCGGCCGGCGTGGGTGACGACGGCGCCATCGGCGGTGCGACGGGCGTTGGTGGTGATGTGCTCGCAGACCTGGCGGGCGAGGGCCAGGTAGGGCTCCTCTCTGGTGCGCCGGTAGAGGGCGAGGGCGGGCAGGGGCAGGGCGCCCCAGTCCCAGGTGGCGCCCTCGGTCAGGTTCACGCCCTCGGCGAGCTGGGCGTCCAGCCAGCGGCGGGCGCCCTGGGCGTAGCGCTCCTCGCCCAGCGCGTCGCTGGCCTCCAGCAGGCCGAGCATGAGGATGCCGTCGCCCCAGTGGCGGGCGAGCTCTCCGGCCCCATAGGCGCGCAGGGCCTCGTCGGCCACGCGGCGCAGCAGCGGCCTGTCCGACATGTCCCCTGGTCTCCCCCGCGGCCTACTGGAGCTGGCGCAGGGCCTGGCGACCGGCGTAGCGGGCCGCCGAGCCCAGCTCTTCCTCGATGGCCAGGAGGCGGTTGTACTTCACCACCCGCTCGCCGCGGGCAGGGGCGCCGGCCTTGATCTGGCCGGTGCCGGCGGCCACCGACAGGTCGGCGATGGTGGTGTCGTCGGTCTCGCCGCTACGGTGGCTGACGACGGCGGTCCAGCCGGCCCGCTGCGCCATCTCGATGGCAGCCAGCGTCTCGGTTAGGGTGCCGATCTGGTTTAGCTTGATGAGGATGGAGTTGGCGGCGCCCTCGCGGATGCCCTTGGCCAGGCGCTCGACGTTGGTGACGAAGAGGTCATCGCCCACGATCTGGATGCGACGGCCCAGGCGGGCCACGAGCTGCCACCAGCCGCTCCAGTCGTCTTCGGCCATCCCGTCCTCGATGCTGACGATGGGGTACTTGTCGCACCAGGCCTCCCAGAAGGCGGCCATCTCCTCGCCGGAGAGCTCCCGGTTCTCGCGGGCGAGGACGTACTTGCCGTCG
>Ga0315289_10010766_pt1 | contig 13047 bp, 17 predicted proteins | sample YL17G11_40_MG_FD_203452 | JGI IMG/M metagenome (GOLD analysis project Ga0315289, IMG submission 203452) | Sediment microbial communities from Yellowstone Lake, YNP, Wyoming, USA - YL17G11_40 | ecosystem: Environmental > Aquatic > Freshwater > Lake > Sediment | place: USA: Wyoming | collected...
AAGGCTTCCATCTCCTTCACCTTCTTCTGTATGCGGCTGGTGTCCACCTTCACTTTGAGTATGCGCACGAGCACGCGCAGCACCGCCTCGGCTGCCTTCGGGTCGGGTATCAGCGGCACGCCCGACGTTTCTCCAAGCACGCACACGCCGTCCATTCCGTACTGTTTGCCAAGCCCGATGAGCAGCCCGGCTGCGCCCACGATTGTGCCCACTCGGTCGCCAGCGCCAAAGTCCATGCCCGTGTCCTTGTACTTTTTCATGACTGCCACGTCATTGACAACGCCAACGACCTTCGGCGCCGCCTTCTTCTGGCCAACGCCCAGCCCGGCGAGCGTGAAAACGTCCGTCACCCCGAGCGACTTGACGTACGGAAGTATCGTTTCCGCAATCTCGTAATGGCCTTCGGGGTCGACGCTCTGCGAGTCGCCGACAATGATTATCAAATCCCTCTGCCCGGCCTTCTCCGCGCGCCAGTAGTAGAACTCGTTGTTCAGCACGTGCACTGCCGAGCCCTTCTGCAGCAGCACGAAAGGCATGAAATGCGAGCTGTGCAGCTCCGCGAACTTCGTCGCCTTCAGCTCCTCGATCAGATAGCCCGCGGCTATCCTGCCAACGTTTCCGACACCTGGCAGCCCCACGATAAGTATCGGGTTCTTCAGCTTCGGCCTCTGCAGTTCTGTTATCTTCGTTGTCATTCGCCACGCCTGTCTAATAATTGCACTCCAGATTAATTATATTTTACCCAGCTCCAGCCGCCGCAGCGGCCGCACCAAACTTCGCTACGCGCCTGTACTTGCCGTATTTGTCCTCGGGCGAGAACGACGGCGGGAGCGGGCTTTTCGCAGCACAGCCGCACTTCGGACATGCCGCCTTCATGGTGTACGTTCCGCAACTGCCGCACTTTTTCAGCTTCATACAAACGCCAGCTTCACTTTTCGATTTCGTAGCTGGCCTCGCCGCCCAGCTTCTCCATCTCCTTCACGGCCGCGGCGAGCGCCTCCTCGAGCTTCCTCTTGCCTTCCTTCGGAGTCTTCGTGCGCAGCCCGACCATGTACTTCGGCGCGGATATGTACTTCACGACCGCTCCGCTGGACTTTTCGAACTCGGACAGCGCCTTGCTTATCTGCTTCACGCCATCCGCAGCCGTGCTGCTCATCTCAACCGTTGCTTTGATCTCTACCTCCTTCTCCTGAAAATTGCGGCGCAGCACTTCCATCAGCGCGTCCTTCCACGGCGCTTCGATTCCGGCTTCGTCCGCAATGGTAGGATCGTCGGCCGTTTCCTCGAGCGCCTCGTACGCGTCGTCGAACCTGTTAAGCGCCGCGAGCTTCGGGATGATGGCATCTTCGGCGTCCTTCTCCTCCTTGCCGACGCGCTTGCCAATCTGCATGAGCATGCCGGTGATGCGCTTGTTCTTCCTGTCAGTCTCGGTTTTCTCGCGCTGGTCGAACTTGCTCACGCGCTTCAGGCTGAGGTTGATGAAGCCCTTCTCCCGGTCGATGCGGACCACGCGCGTGATGTACTGCTTGTCCTGCTTGACGAACTTGCGAATGTCCTTTACCCACTTGCCCGCGACCTCGCTTATGTGTATCATTCCCTCGACGGGCTTTCCGTCCGGTGTCTCCCACTCGTCGAGCGTGCACCACGCGGCGAAAGGAGTGACACGAGTAACAGTACAGAGCACCAGGTCGTTCCACCGCGGTATTCCTTTCTTCTTCGCCACGTCACCCATCTCCGATATTCGCTCGCGTTAAATATTCTTTGAACTAACTGATTTAAAAACGAATAATCTTTCTGTACGTGCGTAGGAAGCTTTAAATTATAACGCTGTTATATATTTTCAGCGAAAACGAGAGGCAGAACCGTGGCAGACGGAAACGAAGCCAAGACGACGACTCCGAAAGCGGAGATGAAGAGGAGCAGGTACGGGCCGTACACGGACGCAGTCATCGACCATTTCCGCAACCCGCGCAACCTGGGCGAGATTGCCGATGCGGACGCTGTCGCAAAAGTGGGCAGCCCGATTTGTGGCGATGAACTGTGGATGTACATCAAGGTAGACAAGAACGAACGCGGGGAGCTTTACATAAAGGACGTCAGGTTCCAGAGCTTCGGATGCGCCGCCGCCGTGGCGACGGGCAGCATGATAACCGAGCTTGCGAAAGGAAAGACGCTCGCGGATGCTCTGCGGATAAGCAGGAAGGACGTCAGCGCAGCGCTGGGCGGGCTGCCGATGGTCAAGATACACTGCTCGCTGCTGTCAACGGACGCGCTGCACGAGGCGATATACCAGTACTACAAAAACCACGGCATCGCGATTTCAGCAGAGCTCGAGCAGCTGCACGAGAATATCGTCAAAGGCACGACAATCGCGCGCATGAAGCAGGAAGCCGCGGAAGACTACTGCGCAGTGCCAGGTTCGACGCGCGAGAAGAAAGAGTGAACGCATTCATCCTAAATATTTTCCCGCCGGATTGTTTTCGCGCCTAGTCCAAGAAAACTTCACGTTCAGCTTCTTGTCGCGTATCAATTTCTGCACGCGGTCGAACAGCTTGCGCAGCTCCTCGTCCTTGATGTGCCACTCGCGCTTCAGCTGGCTTACCACGAGCTGCGAGTCCGACACGATCTCGACGTCCTTGCTTTTCGCCTTGCTCAGCGCGTCCTCGATTGCGAGGTACTCCGCCTCGTTGTTCGTTATGCCCTGCCTGCGTCCGGACCAGTTCTCGCCCGTGCTTTCGTTATACCATGCGATGCGTCCGTCGCCCGAACCGTCCGTGAAAATCCTTTCCGCGATTCAAAACACCCCGCGCAAAGTCCAACCTACAAAGAACAAAAACTAAATCAAAGAACCTTCAAACCCATCCTCGTATCGTTCACTTCAAGTCGACCTTGACGCCGCCCATTTCCTTGGCCAGATAGTTGTACAGCCAAGCGCCAATGTACGCGCCCACGAACCCGACGAGTCCGTAGAACACCGGGAGTGCTATCAGGTCGAAAATCCCGCCTGTGGGCACTATGACATTGAACACGGTGTAGAACCTGCCCATGTACTGCTCGAAGCCCGCCTGGAAGAACGTCACTGCAACGGCCACGAGCAGTCCCCACAGCAATCCCAGCATGCCGAACATCTTCGCGGCCGATTCCGGGTCGATTGCCTTCAATACCTTCAACGAATCACCTTAGGAATAATTTCGCTTTCCGCGGTATTAAAAATACCTATCCGATAAATGTTCGATTGTTCGGCGGCCGCCGTTTCATTCGTACGCACTTTCCCTGTGCTCGAATTTCAGAAGAATGAGTCTGTCGCCTTCTATTTTGTATATTATCCTGAACGGTTTTACATATAACGTCCTCATTCCTTTCAGTTCGTACCTTAGTTCCTTTCCGACCTCCGGACTGTTCGCGGCTTTTTCTACTTGTTTTCTTATGCGTTCCTTCAACGACGCGTCTTTCATTTTCTTGATGGAATGTTTGAAACTTTTCGTGAGGATTACGTATTTTATTTCTACCATTTCTTCAACTCTTTCAGAAATTCCTTTTTCGTGTAGACCTCGTACTTTCCGCCTTCTATTTCCTTCCACGCATCTTCTATCAGCTTCATCGTCCTGATATCGTCTGCGCTCATTTTCGTGTCTAATTTTTTCAGTATTATCATGTTTCTTTTGGCCGCTATTGTGAACAGCGACCCCTCCTTCACGCCCACGCTTTCACGTATGCGCGTCGGTATCACTATCTGCCCCTTCGAGCTCGCCCTCGTTATCTCGGTCATCTCGATCCTTTTCTTCATAGAAGTAAGATATTCTTACCTAGATATAAGTTTGCGCCTGCGGCGGGTGGTAAGAAGCCGAGTGCGGGAGGGGGTGGGTTCGAACCCACGAAGGACGGAACCGCAAGCCTAGAACTTGAATTTTATAGTCGGCGACTCCATTATGAGAAAGAGCTCTTCTGCAATCGGACCCATCCTGGATCTGAACTCTTCGGGTACCACATCGACGCAACCGTCATCATTGTAAAACAATAGACCAGATATTGTCTTTGGTTTACTAGACCTGACTTTGTCGTACATGTCTTTGGAAAGAATGCCCTTGTCCACCTGGGCAATCACTTCGAATGGGAACTCGTGGCAGTTGGCAGAGTCAAAGTTGGCCTTGCATCTAAGCCCATTTCTGCTCAGGTGTAATTTCACGTCTGTCAGGTTCACAAGTGCGTATTTATCATGGTGATCGTAATCGGTCTCATGGAATATTGCCGCCGAGCCTCGGTATTCGTCCGGTGCAAATTCGTTAAATGCAGCATCGAGTCTCGCTCTTGACGAGCCGTCTTTTATGTAGAGCTTTGGAAGGTTAAGCTTGTCTATAAAGTGGCTATAGAGGTCGACGACTTTGAGGTTCTCTGCCATGATTAAAAATTCGGAATTAAAAGGATTTATACGCTACTGCAGCAGCGAACTTGCGTCGAAGAATGCAGGGGGCATGCTTTAGCAAAAGTTAAGAGCAGGCAATTTTAAGTAAGAATTTATTTTTTAATTTTGTATATTAATTATGAAATATCTTTCTTTATTCCCAGATAATTGCCAGCCTGAAAAGAGAAAAGGCTGTCTTATGCATATGGTTCAAAGATTTTCAGAACAAGACCAACCTCTTAATTTAGTCGATATTTATCAATTAGCATTTCTTGGAAGGGTTAGAAAAAATGCATTTCCATGCTATACTTTTCATCCTTCGGTATTTGCTTGTGGTGTTGTAAGTTATGAGATGCTTGATGATATACGCCATTTAGAAAAGCAAAGTAGAATTAAGTTAAGAAACACTATAAGCGACAAACCATTTCACTTTGAAGAAGACCGTAAAATAATGACAGAAAAAAATGGTAGAAGGGAAGAAATAACATATAGAAAAGATGCTTACGAAGGTGTATCTGCTAAAGACGTTGGAAATTTGGTAAAAAGAAGAGAAGAAGAACTTGGATTTCCAGAAAAAGTAAGAGAATTACACCCAGTCCTTATAGAAACCTTTGCTACATGTTTGGAACAAACTATGACGCCACTCGCTATAAGTGTTTATCCTAACGAATCAACAGAAAACAAAGAGTCTAAATCAAACTCATCTCTGAAAAAAGTTTTTAGATTTTTATCAAGAAAAACTTCACATGATAGCTCACAAAATTGTTTTAGACTTGTGGATGAATTGCACGAAGATGTACAACCTGATAAAGAATATAAAATATTCACCAGAAAACTTCAGGACTTAATTAATCAAATTCCTGAAGAGCAAAACCCAGAAATGATAACAATTGAAGAATATGAAATACATAAATTGAGGGAACAATTAAATTATGGTTTTAGTCGGATTTGAACCATAAGTGATGCAGGGGTGGGATTCGAACCCACGGAGGGAGTTCTTTAACAGGACTATCGTCCATGCTTATGCTTCCACAATTTTTCTTGCCACACCAATTTTTTGTTCCATAGGTCGAGGACTGGACTGCTTAATTAAAGTGAAATCTAAAATCATTAATTTTTTGACAACTGTGTTATCTTCATCGAGCTTGAATAGTTGTGCCTTTCCATACCTCCTTGTTGGCATAACCACTTTGAATTTTTCTATTTGTCTCCAGACTTTGTAGAAAGTCGTTTTTGACATTCCAAGGGCTTCTATTATTTCTTTTTTTGAATAGTCTGTTCTGTTGTCTAAGAAAAAGTCTATTATTCTCAGGGTTGGATTGTTCCCGAGAAACTGGATTAACAGTGTTGGTTCGTCTTTCGTAACTTCCATAAATTACACATATTTCTACAAGTATTTAAATAAGACTTACAAGGTACTATAAGTGTACTTATGTTTTCCGATGACGAGATGCAGGCAAGGATACTTCTGAAGTTGGCCAAAAGAGGAAAGTGGGGAGGAGCTCACACTTCTTTTGATAATGTAAAGAAAGGATGGAATGTGCGTGATTTAGGTAAACCTGGTATGAAAAGAGTTTTAGAAATTACTAAGGACTTAATTAGAGAAGGATTACTTCTTAGCAAACCGACTCATTATGGTTTAGAAATATCTTTGAACTCTGGAAAGTCTGAAGAAATAGAACAAATCATAAAGAAGTTCTATCCAAAGGATGTTTATTGAACGTCAATCATTTTGTTTCTATCATGTGCAGGGGGTGGGATTCGAACCCACGAAGGCACTAAGCCACTGGGTCCTAGGCCCAGCCGAATTGACCAGACTATCGGACCCCTGCATGTTTTTGCTCTGCGTCTCACCCGCTTTGAACTATATCCAACAATTCACTTAAATCGTCTATGATTAAAATACCTCCTATTTCGCTCAGGTCGACGGCGTTGTGCGACGTTGTTATTATCGCGGTCGCGCAACCCGCCGCCTTGCCCGCCTCGGCGTCGACGGGCGTGTCGCCGACGTACAGCACACCCCTGGCATCGAGCCCAAGATTTTTGCACGCTTTCAGTATCGGCTCTGGCGAAGGCTTCGGTTCGGCCTCGTCGCCTCCAACGACCAAGTCCAAGTAGCGCAGCATGCCGAACTTTTCGAGTATCTTAAGCGCGATCAACCTGTCCGTGCCCGTGACAACGGCCAGCTTCAAACCCATTGCCTTCAGCATCTCGAACGTCGGGATTGTCCACGGGAACAGTTTCTCGATGCCGTCGAAAAGCGGCAGGTTCTTCCTGTATTCCGCGTATATTTCCTCCATCTTCTCCTTGGGCACGTCGAACAATATGCTGTCTATGTTCGCCCTGAATTTCTTGCCCCACAGCCGCCGGATGAACGTTTCGCGGCTCCACGGCTCGAACCCGAACTTCTGCAGCGCCGCGTTTATGGCGCTGTGGTACTTGTCGATCGAATCGACGAGCGTCCCGTCCTTGTCGAAAAGCACGGCTTTGAATTTAGGCATAATAGAATTTGCAATTCTGGATTAAAAATGAAATGCTTTAATTTAGAAGAAGCAAGAAATTAATTATATCGAAGGCTCGGATGCGGGACTGCGGCCGGGGCGGTTAACGGACGTCTTGGTTGCGGACCTGCCGAAAAGCCGAATCCTACAGGATTTCCACGATTTTATTTTTTGACTTCGCACCTGCAACGATGCGGACGCTGGACGACGGCACGCCGAAGCGCTCGGCCAGTTTCTTGACGACCCCCTCGTTCGCCTTGCCCTTCACAGGCCGCGCGCGCACGCCGATCGTTATGCGCTTCGCCTGCTCGTCGACCTCGACGAAGTCCTTGTTGAACTTGACCGAGAGCGAGTAGCGCATAATGAAAAATGACGAACTCACGGTATAATATTTTCGTTTTTGGCTGTTCCATGGCGAAGGCACGACAGATTTAAATACCATTGAAAAGTAGTGAATGAATATGAGCGGAATCCGGCCTACGGCGAGGATGACCCAGAGAGACAGATGGCCTTATCTTCCGGACATGACCATGAAGGAGTACGCCGAAATTCTGCGAAAGGAACTGCCTGACGCTGGGACAATACAGCGGGTCGACCAGGGGCTGACGCACGTTGCAGACCTTTTCTGGCCGGCGACGTATGAAACATACAAAAGGAGTTTCAGCACGTACAACTTCTTCAACACCATACACGAAAACCCCGACCTCGTAGACGACATCAAGGAAAGGACGGTGGACATCGGCGCGAAGAGGAAGGGCACCGACAGCCAACGGGAGATGGCGAAGATGGAAGACGACTTCGACGAGATAGTAATCCTTGAGAAAAGATTGGTGAACATGCATCCAAAGCCGTGGACGGGCTACAGCGAGGAGGAGTATGGCTCGCTCCAAGAAGACATCAACAAGATAGAACCGAAAATAGGGAGCCTGATGCATTCGATAATCGGCGACGATTATACCGGAGACGACATAATGCGATTGGGCTACTGGCCGCACGAATGCACCAGCACCACCATCTGGCTACAGGACATTTTGAGCCAGTTCGGCATCGAGAGCGAAATGAAGCGCGGGTACTACCCATCGAAAAAGGCGTACATCGACAACGAAGGCACTCGGCATTCCCAGATAGTGGTCTACCACCCCGAGATAGGGCGGCGGTTCAAGTACGACCCGAAGTGGCAGAAACATTTCCTGTTCGACGACTTCAACGGCATCGAAAAGGAGGCGCTGGTTTTCGCTTTCACCATGAACCCGGATGGGTTCTACCTGCACCCTTTCAGGAGGAACAAGGACAAATCCATACGGCAGTATGCGGACGTCGAGACGATAAGGTCGACGATTGGGACGCTGACGTAAGAAATGATGTGCTCCCGATGGGATTTGAACCCATGTCTCAAGCTCGATTCGCCAGGCAAATATGATTTGCCTTGAAGCTCGAATCCTTAGCCGGGCTAGACGACGGGAGCGTCTGAACTTCTCAACTATTGTATTGAAATCATCGCTTAAAAATAAAACGTTTTACGCGGCTACACGAGATGCATCGCGAGCGCGAGCGTCACCGGCACGGTGAATCCCAGCAGCGCGCCTGCGATTATTTGGCCGGTCGTGTGCACGTGCAGCTTCAGCCTCGACCAGCTGATGAGCGGTATGATCAGGTACAGCGGCGTGAACCATGCGCTGACCATCGACATGATTGTTGCTATGGCCGTGAACGTGTACAGGTGCCCGCTTATCTTCCACTTGCTGCGCACCACGTACGCGAGCGGCGACATTATCAGCAGCGAGATTACGCCGAACACGAAGACCTGCGGCATGCCCACGGATCGCATCAGCATCAGCGCGATTATCAGCGCCACTATGGACAGCCTTAGCGAGCGGATGTTGAACTTGTCCGGCTCGTTCGCGTACCTGCCGATCAGGTCCATCGCGACAAAGCCGATGCCCGAGAACCCCAGGAACACGATGAGCGTCTCGGACGTCGGGTGCGCGCCCGGGCCGAATATGAAGATGTACGAAGCCAGCGCTATCACGGACAGTATCACCGTATTGCTGGCCAGGAAAGTGTTCTCCACCTTCTTCGCGAACTCCGCGCTGTGCAGGAAAGCACGCAGCGACGCGAGCTTGCCGGCAGCTTTCTCTTTCAGGTCAGACATGCTTTTCGCAACCCCACAGTAAACCAGGCGCAAAAGAAGGCCCGGTATTTCTTATTTAGTTTCCTGTTGCTATTTTTATTTGTATCGTTCGGGACATGCTTTCTCATATATGGAAAACCGGCGAAAATGGTGAAAAGACCGCATAAGACAATATTTAACATGCGGCATCCAAACTACTGTTATGGCCAGGCTGCTCGGCTTTTCCCTCGGCAGCATATGGAGGTGGGCAGGCGAAGGCAACGCGGCGGAGCTGCTCGGCTATGCGCGGCAGCTCGGCATCGACGGAATCGAGCTGAACTTCTCGCTGGGCATGCTGCTCGGCATGAGGCTTGACGGACGCCTGCTGTCGTGGCTTAGAAAGCTCGGCTACGTGAGCGTACATGCGCCCTTCGAGCTGCAGAAGCCGGCAGGCAGGCACGGCGCGGAAGAGTTGGCAAGCCAGCTGGACCGCATATGGGATATTTACAGGAGGATACGCGCAAAGAACTTCATCCTGCATCCAAGCCAGCTGCCCGGCCGCAGGATGCTGGACTGGTACGGGTTCAGCGTGTCGACGGAGAACATGAGCAACGGCTACGGCTCTTCGGCGGCAGTGCTGAAGAAGGTGATGCGCGACTATCCCGACATAAGGCTTTGCCTTGATGTCTCGCACGCGTTCTCCGTTTCCGGCCGCGAAGCCGCAAGGCTGGTTGCCGCTTTCGAAGGCAGGATTTCCCAAGTGCATCTCAGCTGCACGTGCGGGGGCAGGACGCACCAGTCGCTCGGCCGCGCGACGAAGGCGTTTATGCGGTCGATAGAGCCGGTGAAGCGGCTGCGCGTGCCGTTCATTGTGGAGGAGGACATACGGAAAAAGGACATGGAGCGCGTGAAGGACGAGCTGCGGCTCGCGAGAAGCATTTTGGATGAGCCCGGCGCGATTTGAACGCGCATCAACCGGTCCGAAGCCGGCCGCTCTATCCGGGTTGAGCTACGGGCCCGCCACTGCGCCGCTTCTTGCAGCGCCGACAACTAAACATTCGCAGCTTCCGTATAAAAAGTTGCCCTTCCGGCAACGCCGAAGCCCGGCAATGAATTTAAATAATATGCTCTTCAATAATTTTTATTACACCTCGGAGAAAACACTTGATAAAATAAAAACAAGGGCAGTGAGCATGGATTTGACGCTTGCGAGTTTGCTGATCGCGGTTCCTCTGACCGGCGCGATGTCCATAGCCGTGGCCGTCTACCTGTACTTCTACGTGAAAGGGAAGGACAGCGGCACGGCAAGGATGAAGGAGGTCGCGGCCGCGATAAAGGAAGGCTCGGACGCGTACCTGAAAAGGGAGTACATGACGCTTGCGGTCTTCGTAGCGATAATGTCCGTCATCATATCCTTCCTGCTGAACAGCTACCTTGTCGGCGCGGCTTACGTGCTCGGCTCCGTGTGCTCGGCGCTCGCAGGCTACTTCGGCATGGAGGTGGCGCTGAAGGCGAACGTAAAGTCTGCCAATGCCGCGCGGACGAGCCTGAACAAGGCGTTCCCGATTGCATTCTATGGCGGCGCGGTCATGGGCATGTCCATCGTCGGCATCGCCTTGATCGGAGTGAGCCTGCTCTATTATATTTTCGGCGATCTGAACATAGTCCTCGGTTTCAGCTTCGGGGCGAGCGCCATGGCGCTTTTCGCAAAGGCGGGCGGCGGCATATACACGAAGACGGCGGACATAGCTGCGGACCTCGTGGGCAAGGTCGAGAAGAACATACCCGAGGACGACCCTAGGAACCCGGCCGTGGTCGCTGACAACGTCGGGGACAACGTGGGCGACGTTGCCGGCATGGGCTCGGACCTCATAGACTCGTACATAGCAAGCGTGCTCGCCGCGATGATACTCGGGGCCGCGGGCGCGTCCGTCTATGGGATCATGGGCGTGAGCCTGCCGCTCATAATCGCGGCCATAGGCATACTCTCTTCGATAGCGGGCCTGTTCTTCGTGCGGGTCGGCGAAAAAGGAAGCCCGGGCGCAGCGCTCAACCGCGGCACTTTCGTTACAACCGCGATATTCGCGGGCTTGTCGTTCCTGCTGTTCTATTTCCTCAAGCTGGACATGAGCGTCCTTTACGCCACGATAGCCGGTCTGGTGGCGGGCGTTATCATAGGAATCACGACCGACTTCTTCACATCCATAGACAGGATGCCTGTGAAAAGGACGGCCGAGGCCTCGAAGACTGGATCTGCAATAACTATACTCACGGGCTTTTCATACGGCATACTCAGCATCATACCTCCGATAATCGGAATCTCGATTGCGATGATAGTTGCGTGGTATTTCGCGGGCGTGTACGGGGTCGCGATGGCGGCCGTCGGAATGCTTTCGATTGTCGGAATGATAATATCATCGGACGCGTACGGCCCGATAGTGGACAACGCACGCGGCATAGTGGAGCAGGCGGGAATCGGCGGGAAGGTGCTCGACATAACGGACAAGATGGACGCGGCCGGCAACACTTCGAAGGCGATAACCAAAGGCTTCGCCATAGGCGCCGCGGCGCTGACGGTGCTTTCGCTGTTCGCGGCGTACGGCGAGCTCGTCGGCGTCGACAGGATAGACATAACCGATCCTTATGTGATGGCTGGCACGCTCATCGGAGCGATGATGCCGCCCGTGCTCTCGGCGCTGCTGATACTCTCGGTGAGCAAGAACGCTTTCGTGATGATAGAGGAAGTGAGGAGGCAGTTCAGGGAGATACCCGGGCTGATGAAAGGGAAGGCCAAACCAGACTATGCGAGATGCGTGGACATCGCCACGAAGGGCGCGCTGCACGAGCTCATGCTGCCCGGCGCGCTGTGCATAGTTGTTCCGTTGGTCGTGGGGCTGCTGCTCGGCAAGTTCGCGCTCGGCGGGTTCCTCGGAGGCAGCATACTCACCGGCATAATATTCGCCCTGTTCATGTCGAACGCCGGCGGAACGTGGGACAACGCGAAGAAGTACATCGAGGAAGGGCACCTCGGCGGCAAGGGATCGGAAGCGCACCACGCAGCGGTCGTGGGCGACACGGTCGGGGACCCGTTCAAGGACACGGCCGGTCCTTCGCTCAACACCATGATAACCGTCATGTCGCTCTCGGCCATGCTGTTCGCGCCGCTGATTCTCGCTTACGCCCTGGTCTGAGCCCGGAGGGATTTCTTTTTATGTGCACGTTTATAGGTTTTTTACATTGCACGAAGTGAAGGTGAAGGGATGAACCTGCTGAACGATCTGCCGGCCGGGGAGGAGCCGCCGCAGAGGATAAACGCTATCATCGAAGTTGTGAGCGGGTCGAGGGACAAGTACGAGTACGACGAGGAGCAGGAGGTGTTCGTGCTCGACAGGATACTCCACTCGTCAGTCATATTCCCTATAGATTATGGATTTATCCCGCAGACATGGCAGGACGATGATGACCCGCTGGACATTATGGTGCTCGGCCTCGAGCCGCTGGAGATAGGATGCATGATACGCACAAGGCCGGTGGGGTTGCTTGTCATAGACGACGAGAAGGGCGAGGACGCGAAAGTGCTTGCAGTGATAGAGAGGGATCCGCGCTTCGCGGACGTGCGAGACGTGACGGACGTCCAGCCGCACACGCTTAAGGAGATACAGGAGTTCTTCGAAACCTACAAGCGCCTGGAACCGGGCAAGTGGGCTACGTTCAAGCGCTGGGGCAACGCCGAGGACGCGAGGAGCATCATAAACCGCGCGATGGAGCTCTACAAAAAGCGGAAAGGGAAATAGTAAAAACATTTTGATGTAGCTATCGCATCTGCGGCGCCGGCATCCTGTGGGCGCTGTGGCAGAGCAGGAAGACGGTCGAGCTGAAATAGCCTGTTTTTTATTTGTTCAGTTTCTAATTTGGTTTAGAGCTTGTATGAAAACCCCCAAACAGACACATCTGAAGGTCAAGACTGGTTACGACAGATGGTCTAAGACTTACGATACGGACGAAAATCCTCTTTTCGATTTGGAAAGTCCCGC
>Ga0315289_10010767_pt1 | contig 13046 bp, 8 predicted proteins | sample YL17G11_40_MG_FD_203452 | JGI IMG/M metagenome (GOLD analysis project Ga0315289, IMG submission 203452) | Sediment microbial communities from Yellowstone Lake, YNP, Wyoming, USA - YL17G11_40 | ecosystem: Environmental > Aquatic > Freshwater > Lake > Sediment | place: USA: Wyoming | collected...
TTTATCCCGCAGGGAAGAGGGGTATCATAAAAGGCTTTCGGAGATAAAAAATCAAGAGCTTAAAACCACTGAAAAATTCGCCAGCATCCACGATTTAGTGCAGGTTAAAGAAGAGGGCTTAGAAAAGCTTCTGACTTACGACTGGTACAGAAGGGGTTCTTTTATCGACCATTTCTTAGGGAAAGATACAAAACTGGATGATTTTGCCAGATGCCAGTATCCAGAACAGGGTGATTTTGTCAACCAGCCTTATGAATACAAAATCGATCAAAAAGAGGATTATCTTGAGCTCGTCCTCTCTCGAAGTGGCTTTGTCTGGGTGGATAATCAAAAGGCGCATATTAAGTTGATTAAAAAAATTTCCCTCAAAGGAGATAAACAAGAATTAGAGATAACCTATGAATTGGAAAACAAACATTCCGGACCTGTGGATTTGTGGTTCGGGATAGAGTTTAACTTCGGAATGCTCTCCTGTGAGGATGAAAGGAAAAGCTATTTTGTGAAGGCTGTTGAGCTAAAAGAGAAAAAGCTCAGCTTAAAAAGCGAAGATGAAAATATTGTATCTTTCGGGATAAAAGATAAAGCCTTAGGATTATTTATAGATTTTAAGCTTGATAGACCAACAAGTTTATGGCAATTTCCGTTATTTACGGTTTCTTTGTCTGAATCAGGTTTTGAGAAGACTTACCAGAGCACCATTTTATTCCCAAACTGGAAGATTAAATTAAATCCAGAAGAAGTCTGGCAGGTTAAAATAATTAAAAAAATAGATGTTCTGTAGTAGTAGGTCAAGCATGTCCGCCGAAGGTGGACTGCTTGACAAATAGATTTATTGGTAGGTCAGTCATTCCTGTAGATACGAGCCAGCCCGCCCTTTGGACGCCAGGCTTTGCTCTCTGACAATCATGAACAGACAAGAATGTCTGTTCTACCACTCTTGCACTGGTTGTCAACAAGTCCTTCGGACATGGCTGACCTACAAGAGATTTTCTTCAATAATTTTCTTCTTTAAATTCTTAACGTGGGTTCCTCCCCAGTAGAGCTTGTCACATTTAGAGCAATAGACGAAACTCTCCTGAGTCTTAAAGACGAATGGCGGGACTTTATTCTCCACCTCTTTTTTAGGAACTGAAACCAAGATTTGATTGCAGACTATACAGCGGGTGAAAAGAATTTTTTCATCAGGTTTTAAATTGAATTTTCTCAAAACCTCTTTTAACTGCTCCAGAGGCTCGTTGCTGGATAAAAGTAAAAAATTTTTCTCCGCAGACTTGAATCTTTTCAACTCCGTATCCCGGCTCAAAATTATCCGGTCTTCCTTCAAAGCCCCTGAGACTAACTCTGTATCCTCAATATCCAGGCTGAAAAGGGTATCATACCCCAAGGTCCTGAGCCACTTGGCTAACTTCCCTAAATTGTCATCGCAGATGAATTTCATAAAATGACCTAAGCAAAGTTAATGATATTTGTTGAGGTTATTTTAAATAATCGGAAGAGGGTTTGTCAAGAGTTTTAAATAAAATATTTTCAGGTATGTCAGACATTCCTGTCTGACAAATTGAACAGGAAAGAATGCCTGTTCTACCATTACAAAACTAAAAAGACCTGACACGGGGGTCTACCCCTACAATCTTAATATGGACAGAACAATGTTCTGTCCATACAAATGCTTGCCTGCATCTTCCTGAGAAGTTATATTACTACTTTAGAAAGAAGGAGTGAATTTGAAAAAGGATAAAGATTTTAAAAAAACTGCAATTCAGTCTGCTTTGAAGGGTGGGGAGATTTTGCAGAAATGTCATGGAAAGGTTATAAGGATAGGTTACAAGGGAGTGGTGAATTTAGTTACGGAGGCGGATCGTCTATCTGAAGATGGAATTATAAAAATCATCCAAAAAAATTTTCCTGAACATAATATTTTAACTGAAGAAAGCAAAGGTTATGAAAAGAAATCGGATTATAAATGGATAATCGACCCTCTGGATGGAACCACCAATTATGCCCACGGATTTCCCGTATATTGCATATCTATTGCCTTGGAAAAAGAAGGAGAAATTATCTTAGGTGTGGTCTATAATCCGGTTTTAAAGGAGCTTTTTGTGGCGGAGAAAAATAAAGGTGCTTTTTTGAATGATAAAAGAATATGCGTATCAAAGACCAGAGAGCTATCCAAAAGCCTTCTGGCTACTGGTTTTCCATATGATATAAGGGAAAGCAAAATTAACAATTTAGACCATTTTAGAAATTTTGCCCTTACTTCTCAGGCTATAAGAAGGGCTGGTTCTGCGGCTCTGGATTTATGCTATTTAGCTAAAGGGATATTCGATGGGTTCTGGGAGCTTAAGCTTTCACCCTGGGATACTGCCGCCGGGATTTTAATGGTGAAAGAAGCAGGTGGAAAAGTTTCTAACTTTTCAGGTAATAAGTTCAGTATCTATGATAAAGACATTTTAGCTACGAATGATAAAATCCATAATCAGATGATTGAACTTTTGGAGAAAGGTAAATTTTAGAAATGAATCTGAAATATATCAGAAATTTTTCCATAATTGCCCATATCGACCATGGTAAATCTACTTTGGCTGACAGGCTCTTAGAGTTCACAAAGACTTTACCTCCCAGGGAGATGAGGGAACAGGTCCTGGATAATATGGACTTAGAAAGGGAAAGGGGAATAACCATAAAAGCTCATGCCATTCGGATGAACTATAAGAGTAAAGATGGAAATGAGTATATATTAAATCTGATCGATACTCCAGGACATGTTGATTTCACCTATGAGGTTTCCAGGTCATTAGCGGCCTGTGAAGGTGTACTTTTAGTGGTGGATGCCTCTCAGGGAGTCGAGGCACAAACTATCTCCAACCTTCTCTTGGCTTTAGAAAACAATTTGTCCATTATCCCCATAATCAATAAAATTGACCTGCCGAGTGCTCAGATAGATCTGGTCAAAGGTCAGTTAAAAGAGCTTTTGGGAGTTGAGCAGAAAGAGATACTATTAGCCTCTGCTAAGCTTGGAGCAGGGATTGAAGAGATATTGGAAGCTATTATAAAAAGGATTCCAGCTCCTTCTGGAAAGGATGAAAATCCTTTAAAAGGTTTGATCTTCGATTCGGTCTTTGACCAATACCGTGGAGCTATCCCTTATATAAGGGTTAAAGATGGCTGTCTGAAAAAGAGAGATAAAATAAAATTTTTTTCCAATCAGAAAGTATATGAAGTAGATGAAGTTGGTTATCTCAGATTGAAATTAGTCCCTGCAGAAAAGCTTTCAACTGGTGAGGTGGGATATGTAATAGCCAATGTCAAGAATGTAATTGACACCAAAGTAGGGGATACTATTACTTTATCCGATAATCCAGCCAAAGAACCCTTGCCAGGTTTTAGAGATATCAAATCGATGGTTTTCTCCGGATTTTATCCGGCTGATTCTGAGAACTATGAGGAGTTAAGGGATGCGATGGAGAAGTTGAGAATGAATGATGCCTCTTTGATCTTTGAGCCGGAGAGTTCCAATGCTTTGGGATTCGGATTCAGGTGCGGTTTTTTAGGACTTCTTCATTTAGAGATAGTTCAGGAAAGGTTAAGAAGGGAATACGGGCAGCCTATAATTGCTACAGTTCCAAATGTGGAATACAGAGTGACCCTGACTGATGGGAAGACTGTCTATATAGATAATCCTGCTTTTTTACCCTCAACCGGTAAAATTGAGAAGATCGAAGAGCCATATGTTCTGGTTCAGATAATCTCTCCTTCTGAATATATAGGTAACATAATGAAATTAGTTATGGAAAGGAGAGGAGTTTATAAGAATACAGTTTATGTAGATAAGACCAGAGTTTCACTTCACTTTGACCTGCCATTATCTGAGATAATCTTCGATTTCTATGACAAACTGAAGTCTATCACCCGGGGTTATGCCTCTTTAGATTATGAATTAGCTGATTTTAAGGAATCGGATCTGGTGAAATTGAATATCCTGATTAATGGGGAATCGGTTGATGCTTTATCCTCTATCGTACACAAAGAAAAAGCCTATTTCTGGGGAAGAAGCTTATGTCAGAAGTTAAGGGAGCTTATACCCAGACAGCTTTTTGAGGTAGCTATTCAGGCGGCTATTGGTTCTAAGGTGGTTGCGCGGGAGTCTGTTAAACCTTTAAGAAAAAATGTAACAGCTAAATGTTATGGCGGTGATATAACCCGGAAAAGGAAGCTTTTGGAAAAACAAAAAGAGGGGAAAAAAAGGATGAAACAGGTAGGCTCGGTCGAAATCCCTCAAGAAGCTTTCCTGGCAATTCTGCAGGTTGAAAGATAACTCTCACTATATATAATTAGATAATCTAATTGTAGTTGCCCAATTTATTGGGCATGATTTTATATTTTAGTTGCCTAAGAGGGTAGCGTTACCTTTCCTGAGGCAACGGTGTGCCGTCCTTAGGGGAGTGAGGACGCTACAGCCTGTGGAGGTCTAAAGACCTCCGCTACATTTTAGCTCGATAAAGCGAGCAACTACCTTTCCACACCTTCTTTGTTTATTACAGAGATAAACTACCTTCTATGTGGGCTTAAATTTTTGTCTCACTTTACCGATAACTTTATAAGTAAAGCTTAATTTTACCTTTTCAGGGATATAAGATAATGAAGAGAAAAGAGAAACCTTCCATAAAAGGTTATATCGAAGTAATAGTATTGGCGATTTTGATCGCTTTTATCCTTAGGACTTTTGTGGTTCAGGCATATAAAATCCCCTCTTCCTCTATGGAGGATTTGCTTTTGGGCGGGGATTTTATCCTGGTAAATAAGCTTTTTTATCATTTTAAAGATCCCAAATCTGGGGATGTTGTAGTTTTCAAATATCCTCTAAATCCCAGCAAGGATATGGTGAAAAGGGTGGTGGCAACAGAAGGTCAAACTGTGGAAATAATAAATAAGATAGTTTATGTGGATGGAAAAATGGTGCCAGACCCTTTACTGGGTAAACATATAGACCCGCGTATCCTTCCAGTAGATTATTCCACCAGGGATAATTTTGGACCAGCTCAAGTTCCGGCGGGTCATCTTTTTGTCCTGGGGGATAACCGGGATGATAGTCAGGATTCCAGAGATTGGGGTTTTCTGGATATGAGTTATATTAAGGGTAAAGCTATTATCGTTTACTGGTCCTGGGCAATAGATCCGCATGCTCCAAAGTTTGAAAGCCCATATATAACCCCTTTGCTCGAAATAATCTTCTACAATTTAGGACATCTCACCGAAAGACTGCGTCTTAACCGTATCGGGACAATAGTTCAATAAAAGCATACAGTAGACAGTAGACAGAAAGTAGGGGCGCCCCCCTGTGGTTACCTATTTTTTTATGTAGAGACGTTCAATTGAACGTCCCTATACTCTGATTTTCTTAGTTGACAATCAAATAATTTATCAATTTATTAAGGGTATAGTTTTACAAGGTAGGCGAAAGGTTTAGCTTGCGATTAAATAACTCACCCTGAATCCCTCTCTTAAAAAGAGAGGGACTTTCGCTCCCCTTCTCTTCTTAAGTCGAAGATCCCGCCATAGGCGGGGAGAAGGGGTCAGGGGATGAGTTCGAGAGCGATGGGAAGAAGAATCCGATGATTGGCAAAACCATATCACATTACAGAATCATAGAAAAGTTAGGTGAAGGCGGTATGGGTGTGGTGTATAAAGCCCAGGACACCAAGCTGGATCGGATTGTGGCTTTAAAATTCCTGCCCAAGCATCTTCTGTGTGATAATGAAGCCAAAATTCGATTTGAACATGAAGCTAAAGCTGCTTCAGCTTTAAATCATCCTAATATCACCACAATTTATGAGATAGATGAGGTTGAGGGTGAATGTTTTATTGCGATGGAATATATTGAGGGAAAATCGGTCAAACATCTTTTAGAAGATAAGACTCTATCACTGAAGGAGGTTTCAGATATAGCGATTCAGGTGTGTGAGGGGTTAGTTATTGCTCATGAGAAGGGAATTGTTCATCGGGATATCAAATCTGATAACATAATGGTTACTACCCGGGGTCAGGCTAAGATAATGGATTTCGGCTTAGCTAAGCTTAAAGGTGCTACCAGGCTCACCACGACTGGCTCAACCTTGGGGACTTTAGCTTATATGTCACCAGAGCAGGCTCAGGGAATAGAGGTTGACCAGCGTTCAGATATATTCTCCTTTGGGGTGGTTTTATATGAGATGGTGACCGGACAATTGCCTTTCAAAGGTGAGCATGAGGCGGCAATAATCTATTCCATTATAAATGAGACTCCTGAGCCTTTAGCAAGATATAAAGCCAATGTTCCAGAAGGGTTGCAGAGGGTTATTGATAAAGCTTTAGCAAAAGATAGAGAAGAGAGATATCAGGATGTAGATGATCTATTAGCAGATTTAAGAAGGGAGAAAAAGAGTCTTGAATATGTGAAGGTCGGTCAAATTCCTAAAGAGGAGATTGCTCCCAAGTCTAAGAATAAACTTCTACCTTTTATAGTTCCTGCTTCAATTGTCTTCATTTTAGTTTTGCTTTTCTTAATTTTAAAGCCTTTCAAATTTGAAATAGTTCCAGAAAAAGGAGCAGTAGCTAAGGAGAACTCCTTAGCCATAATGTATTTTGAGAATATAGCTGACCCTGAAGACAAAGAAAAAATTGCCCAAATGATTACTGCTCTTTTAATAACCGACCTTTCTGAATCCCAATATATGCAGGTAGTAAGTCGGCAAAGACTATATGATATTTTGAAACTTTTGGGCAAAGAAGATTTAAAAGTTATTGATAAGAGTATAGCTACTGAAGTAGCCAAAAAAGCTGGAACCAAATGGATTCTAACCGGAAATATACTCCAGACTGAACCAAACATAGTTTTGACCTCGGATATATCTGAAGCCAGCACCGGCAAAATCTTAGCCACTCAGCGCATAAGCGGAGAAGCGAGCGAAAACCTTTTCGCTGTGGTTGATAAATTAACTGCAGAGATAAAAAAGGACTTATCCTTGCCGGAGAGGGCGAAAAAGGAGCTGGATAGACCGGTGGCAGATGTTACCACTCATTCGCCCGAAGCATATCGTTACTACCTTGAGGGAATTGATTACGAGTATAAATACTATTTCTCAGAGGCTGAGAAAAGTTTCAGAAAAGCTTGGGAAACTGATTCTACCTTTGCAATGGCATATTATCGGCTGGCTGTGAGAACATGGGATAAAAAATTACTTGCTAAAGCAGTGAAATATTCAAACAATGTCAGCCAGAAGGAAAAACATTATATAAAAAGTCTGGAAGCATTTATATCAGGTAATTATGCACAGGCGATTGCAGAGCTAAAAAAGATAGTGGAGCGGTATCCTGATGAGAAGGAGGCATTTTTGTTGCAAGGAGAATATTATGAAGATTACCTGGGGGACCCGGAAGAGGCTGTTAATCAATATACTAAAATCCTTGAAATAGATACTCTCTTCAAGGAAACTTATAACAGGCTTGCCTATGCCTACAATGAACTGGGCAATCTTGATAAATCAATTTGGGCGATAAATAAATATATATCCTTAGCACCAGATGAAGCCAATCCCTATGATTCAAGAGGAGATCTGTATGCCTATAATGGAAAGTTGGACCAAGCGATTGAATCTTACAAGAAAGCTGGGGAAGTAAAACCTAATTTCTCAATTAGAAAATTGGGTCATATGTATCTCTTTAAAAGGGAGTATGCCAAAGCTGAAAGCTGTTATAAAGAGCTTTGCTCCAACGCTGACAAAGGTACTCGGTCAGTGGGAAGATTTTATCTGGCCTATATTCCTCTTTATCAGGGGAAGTTCAAAGCTGCCCTTCAGGTTTTGGATGATGGGATTACCGCAGATAGAATGGAGCAAATTGATGAATGGGAGAATGTATATAAACGTTTCTTCAAGGCAATTATCTATAGGGAGAAAGATTTGAATATGGCTATGAAGGAATTTGAAAAATGCATTGAAATTAATCTCAAGCATGATCCGGATAATATCTTTTTCATGCCGAATTATTATGTCCTGCTTTTGGCAGAGAAAGGTGATTTTAAAAAAGCTCAAGAGGTAGCAGACGCTTTGAAGAAATATAGTGAGGAAAAGGATAAGACCTATATATGGGATTACTGGTATGCTGTTGGATGTATTGAGTTATCAAGAGGTAACCTGGAGGCGTCAGTGGCTAATTTTGAGAAATTAGTTAAAGCGCACCCAGGCATTTATTCGGGATTTTTGCTTGCCAACGCTTACCTGGAGTCGGGCAAATTGGGAGAGGCGGTGGCTGAGCTGGAGAAGATAATTTCAGTATATAATGATGACCAGGCATTCAATGCAATTCGGGCAGTGAAAGCATATTATCTTTTGGGCTTGGCTTATGAGAAATCTGGCTGGAATAAAAAGGCGATTGAGAAGTATGAGGAGTTTCTGGATATCTGGAAAAATGCTGATCCCGGAATTCCAGAGGTGCAGAATGCCAAAGAGAGATTAAAGAAGTTAAAAGGTAGCCGCAATCTTTAGATTGCGCAAAGGTCTTCGCAGACATAAAGTCTGCGGCTACCCAGTGTTAACCGGCGACACCTGAAGTTGAGGATGCGAAGAAAAGGCTGAAGAAACTAAAAGCATATAGTAGACAGTAGACAGCATAAAGGGTGGGGGTGACCTGTTGGGTCGCCCAGAATTTTTTGTAGGGACAGAACATTGTTCTGTCCTTTAGTAGTTCATTCAGTAATTTCATCTCCCTCTTTTTGGAAAGGGATAGGGTAAGGGGTTGCCCTCCCTTTATCCCTCTCATCAAGAGAGGGATAAAAATCAAGGCAATTGGCCAAATAATTCCTTTTGTTTCCTCCAAACATTTTGTAATATAAAAGTATGGCTATAGGTATTTATATCCATATCCCTTTCTGCCTTTCCAAATGTCCCTATTGCGATTTCAACTCCATAGTCTATAACTCTGAGCTGGCAGATGAATATGTTAAGTCTCTTATAAAAGAAATTCAGCTCTTTTCACAAATTCAAACTGAAAAACTTGTTATTAGAACTATCTACTTTGGAGGGGGGACCCCTTCGATTCTGAAATCTTCTCAACTCGGAGACATCTTAGAAAAACTTTTCACTTCTTTTGGGATTCAAACTGATTCAGAGATTAGCTTAGAGGCCAATCCAGGGACTTTGACAAAGATAAAAACTAAAGAACTAAAAGGTTTAGGCTTCAACCGGGTGAGCTTAGGGGCTCAGTCTTTTATAGATGAAGAGTTAAAGACATTAAGGAGAGTCCATACCAAAAAAGAGGCTTTAAAATCATATATGACCTTAAGAGAGCATTTTGAAAATTTAAGTATGGATTTAATCTTCGGCATTCCAGGTCAAACTTTAAAGACCTGGAGAAAAAGTTTGAATATGGCTCTTAAGCTTCATCCAGAACATCTCTCGATTTATAGTCTAACCTTGGAAGAGGGAACCCCTTTCTATGTATTATGGAAAGATAAAAAATTAAGTTTGCCAGAAGAAGATTCAGTCAGAAAAATGTATCTTGAGGCTATAGGTTTACTTAAATCTCAAGGATATAGACATTATGAGATCTCAAATTTTGCTTTAAAGGGTTTTGAATGTCGTCATAATCTTAGGTACTGGGATGGGGCTGAATATACCGGCTTTGGAGCAGGCGCACATTCTTATCAAAAAGGTATAAGATGGGGGAATGTTAAAGATATTAAAAAATATATTGAGCATTGCCAAAAGGGTATTTCAATTACAGATTTTCAAGAAAAGCTTTCCTCCACTCAGAAGATAAATGAATTTATTCTCTTAGGATTGAGGAGAACAGAGGGGATTGATTTGAAAAAGTTAAAAGAAGATCTGGATTTTGATCTGGAAAAACAAAAAGAAGAAGAAATTCGAGATTTAATTAAAAATAAATTCCTGAAAAAGGTGAAAAATAATCTAAGACTTACCCTGAAAGGGATTTTAGTAGTTGATACAATCATCCAGAAGCTTACCCTATAAAAAAAGCCCCCATATGGGGGCTTTTTTATTCTATGCTTTTCTAAAAGAAAAATATCAAGGTGCAGTGAAACAATCAGAATGGAATTTCAAAACCTTTCTTAAGCGATCATATATAAAGCTGTTGTTCAGGGCTGGATATCCAGGATAACCTGAATAGGTCTCAAAAGTGACATTGCTGGCTGGTACTTTTCCCAGAAGTACATTATAGAAAACATCAGCCTGCTCATTGAACCCAAACTCATCCTGCTCTCCGCAATCGATATAAAATTTCAGCTTTTTAACCAGAGTATCACTCGAAGGAAGGTTCGTGATTCTGGTCTTCATATCGTTATTCAGCCATTTCTGCCAGACTAAGGAGTCAAGATGCCCTAAAGAATTGAAGGGAAGGTCTACTCCCAGACCTGAAGGGGTAAGCTGGAAGAAGGTGGAAAGATCAGGATCAGAAGGGTTATGGGGTGAAAAGGCAACTGCCATAGCGAAGAAGAAAGAAGATAGTCGGTCTAAGTTATCCAGATCAATCTGGTGGTAACCATTACCTGATTCATCCACTCCATTTGAGTCAAAGAATGCCTCGATAAGGGGTCTTAGAAAGATTGAGTCGGAGCTTAAAGGGGCAGACATAGCACTAACTGAGCCAAAGGTCAAAGGATAGTCTGTGGCTATCCTTAAGGCACCATAGCCACCGTTGGCATGTCCTGAGATCCCTAAGTTCTTTTGAAATAATATGCTATCCGAAACGAAGACGGTAGTGTCATGGTCTATTAATGTAATGGTATCAATTCGTGTATAGACGAAAGTAATTATTCTGGTGGTGGTATCAGGGGGTGGACAGGGGGGTTGTTTAGTTGTGTCACTTGTACAAACGGTATCAGTTGTTTTGGTAATAGTAGTATCGATATAAGTGAAATCGCTTACCTTATAAGTTACTCCTCTTATCCTTTTCCCATAGTTGTACAGGAATCTATCCATCAACTCTTTAGTTACGTAGTCCTCATATCTCCCACCGAAATTAGAAGAGTCTGCAAGAACTGAATTATTGAAGAAGCTACCTCCGAAAATACCAGCGCCATCCGGCATAATGATTATCATTGGCTGGATCTCTCCTGTGGATGTCATTTGATCAGCAATGGTTTTTACATTGTAGAAATGCTGGTAACTCCACCCGTTTTCCTTAAAGCCGTGCAGAAGAAACAGGATCGGATATTTATAATTACTGGCTATCCCTTCTTGATAACCTGGAGGCAGATAAACCAGAAGTGTTCTTCCAACCGGATCATTCAAGACATTTTCCAGAGAGGAAAATTCAAAAGTATTCTCGAAAAGCCCTCCATTACCTATTTCCATCTTAAGTGGATTTTTCCTCTGGCTACAACCTGAAATTATTAAGAGGGAAAGAAGGACTAAAAAGATTAATTGTTTTACTCTTCTCATCTTGAACTCTCCTCTTTAAAATTTATAGGTTAAGGTGAAATAAGTAGTATGGTTTGCATTTTCATATCTTCCAGGAAGATTAGTTTGAGAATCAGGGCTTACATCTTTTGAAGGTTTCAGGAAATTCTGCCTGTATCCGGTGAACTCATAAGAATACCCTAATTCAAAAGATTTAACCTTATAACCAACTCCCAGGGTAATACCATTTTTTTCTCCTGAATCGAAGAACAATGGGGTTAGGGTCTTATCCGGTATAGGAGTAGGGTTCAGGAAATAGCCAGCTCTTAGAGCTACGCTGGTATGAGGTCGATATTCCAGACCCAGGCTAAATCTGGTTACATCTTTCCATTCTAATGGAATTTTATATTCTGTAACTTCGTTACCAAATGGGTCCTTCCCATTTTCCTCAAATTTAAGCTCTTTTAAAGTGGACCAGGTAGTAAAGTTTACATCACAGGTCAAGGTAAGATTAGCATAGGGCATATATGCAATTCCCACTCCAAAGTCTGCCGGGAGTTTAAACTTGACATCAGAGTTAAAAGTAGAGTTCAAGGTATTACCCCTGAGGTGGTTTGCGGCAACTGGATCAATAGGGTCAATTAAAAAAGCTGTGGCAGAATCCATCGGCAGATATACGGTAAGCTCCCTGGTTCCGGAAAGGTTTATAGTTATCGGGCTTTTCATAGAAACACCAATCTGAAACTTAGGAGAAGCCTTGAACAATAAACCGATATTACCTCCAAATCCCCAGCCGTCTCCTTCGAATCTATTATCAACCGAGAAATGGGCAAATTGTTCTAATTGATTGTAGGGAGAAGGGAAATCAGAGGGAACTAAATCTACCTTCGTAAGGATTAAATCTCCTTTCTGGATACTTATTCCTGCACCGAGGGATAGTTTCCCTTCCATAAACTGCCTGGCTACACTGGGATGAAAGTCCAGAACTGTTATATCTGCTTCATGGTCATACTCCGGATAGGGTATGTTGTTATTGTATCCCGGCAGTGGATCAAACAGGTCCCATTTATAACTACTACGATAAGGGATAAAGAAAGACAGGCCGGTTACAAAACCGTTCAATTCAGGAAATTTTAAAAAGCCGCTGAAACTGGGCAAGGAAAAAGTTTTGTCCTCCGGGTACCATTTGATGTCATTTCTGTAACCGACTTCATATCTATCCTTTTCAACTTGAAAAAAAGTCACATCAGGAGTGAACTTAGGCCTGGGATTCAATACCATAATGGAGAAATTAACCTCAGATTTTGTCTGGAAGGCAAGACCAGCCGGGTTCCAGTATGTGGCGCTCCAGTCATCTGCTAACCCGCGGAAAGCTCCTCCCAAGCTAAGTGCTTTTGCACCTACACCCGAAGGGGTTAGTCCGGATGAATATGTTTTTAAAGGATAGATAAGGAGGAATAACAGTAATACAGAGACAATCAGGTTTTTAATTCTCATCATCTGCTCCTTGAATTAAAAGGTTAAATATAAAAGCATTAAAAAAAAATTAAAAGCTTCCACCTCCTTTTATATATGACCAAAAAGACCTTATATCTATTCTTTCTCCTATAACAAAAACTTTTAAGTCTTGAAATTACAACATAACTCTTT
>Ga0315289_10010768_pt1 | contig 13045 bp, 12 predicted proteins | sample YL17G11_40_MG_FD_203452 | JGI IMG/M metagenome (GOLD analysis project Ga0315289, IMG submission 203452) | Sediment microbial communities from Yellowstone Lake, YNP, Wyoming, USA - YL17G11_40 | ecosystem: Environmental > Aquatic > Freshwater > Lake > Sediment | place: USA: Wyoming | collected...
AGCAAAAGTTTGTGGAAGTGGCGGTGGTGGGAGTATTTTGTTTTTTGGAGACAAAGAAAAGTTAAAAAAGAAATTTGGGAAAAGAGTTATTGATTTTAAGTTTGATTTTGAAGGGCTGAAGTGGATTTAAAGAATAATTTTAGTTCAATGTATTTTTTAGTTATATGGGCGATACCAGAATCAAACTGGTGAATACTCTGTTCGCAATATCAGATTCTTATATATTCTTCAGATACTAATTTGAAATTGCTCGGTGTAAAAGAATATATCCTAAAGGATATACTTTCTAATAAAAAGGTTATAAAAAATTCAAAAAAGATTAAGCTGATTGTAGTTGCGGAGTATATTTCAAGATAGCTTCTTTTGCTCTTTTTTTACCCTCGTCAACTATTCTTCCTATTTCTTTAGCATTTTGAGCACTTTCTAATCTTAATTGATTAATTGTTTGTATAGATTCTTCTTGATAACTCACGATAGCATCAACTAATTTTTGAACTGATTGAGGATTGTAAACAGAGCCATATCCTGCTTTTAATGCAGCTCTTTCAAGGTCTCTTCCTAATTCAGCAACATCTTCTAATCCTTTATTTGCTCCTTCTTTCATTGCTTCTAAAGTCTGGGTTGTTTCGTGTAATCCTAATTGTGAGGTATAAACTGCATCTAAGGTTGTGAAGACATGTTCATTGGTCGTGAAGAAAGTAGCAGATCTTCTGTGGACTTGTTCCTTAACATCATGAGTCTGTTTTAATTTGGCAACTAAAGTCTCTCCAACATTATAACCCATAGAAAGATTTTCTGCAACATCTTTAATGAGCTGATATTTTCTATCTTGATCTTCGAATAATCTTCTTGCTTCATCTCTCTTTAATTCTAATCTTGATTTCTCTGCAGAATCTCCCCCTTTATATTTTTCAACTTCTTCAACAGTTCCCTTAAATTCTACTCTAGATGCATCGAGAATATCTGTTTGTTTCTTAAGAACTTCTTGTGAAAGAATTTCTGCTTCTTTTAATGCAAATCTAAAATCTATATAAGCGTTCATTATAGAATCTTCATTTTCAAGCTGTTCTTTAGTATCTTTAGAAACCGCCCCATATACGTCTCTTATTTTTTCAAATCTATCATGAGTTGTTCCTCTTCTTAATCTCATCCACAAATTACTCATTTTTTCTTTAAAATCGATTTTTCCATCAGACAATTGAGCAATAACCCTCTTTGAATCTTCTCTAATAGAATCAAACATCTGAGTTATATCAGCATATCTGTCAGAAACATTTGTGTCTTGAACTTTTTCTCTTACAAGGCCACTAAAAGCACTTATATGTCTCACAGTTTTTGCTATACTCACTACTCTCGGTTCATCAACACTGACAATATCTTCAAGTAGATTAGCTAATTGTGATTCTTCTTGTGCTTTATCAAGAAATCCAAATTTTTTTAAAACATCTATAGACCTATCAAGATATTTTTGAATTGCTACCATTTTATAAAAAGATTAGAAATAAAGTATTTATAAATCTTTCGATATTGTAGTCATTATAAAGTTTATACAAAGTAGGAAGGTTTAAAAATAGAGAAAATTATATTTGTAAGAAAATGATTCAACAAAAAGAATCTTCTAAAATGCAAAATTTGAAATTGGACGAATTCTTAATGATGGTCGATGTAGCAACTACAGTTAGACAAAAACAAGAAGAAGTAAACCAACAACTTAATATTCATGAGGTTAGAGATGAATTAAAAAAGAAACTTCAAGATACAGCACAGGTTACTGGAGAGCAACTTACTGATTTTCAAATAGGAAGTGCAATAGATAGTTATTTTGATGGCTTGTATTCTTTTCAAGAACCACAAAGAGATTTTGGCACAAAGGTTGCAGAACTTTATGTAAGTAGAGTTAGATTAGCAAAAAAATTCGGTATCCCACCTCTAATTGGAGTTGCTGCAGCAGGATTAATTTGGTTAAGTGCTGAAGGAATACGTTCTGCTCATTTAAAATCTCAAGAAAGAAGTGTTGAAACAGCCGTAGAAACAGCTTATCAAGAAAAACAAAAACTTTTAACAGAAACCCAAGAGATGTCATCTTCTCCATTTGTAGCTAAACTTCCAACAACAGAAAGAGCCAAATTACAATCTCAACTATCTAATTCTCAAGAAAGACTAAATTCAATGGGTCCTTTCTTTCAGAAATATTGTTCAGATGGAACTGCTGAAGACGATATAACAAGAGAGAACTATCAAGAGGCAAGAAATAGTTTAACAACAACAGAAGATTCTATTAGCAAAATAAAAACAGAAGTCCAAGAAGGAAGATTAATAATACAGGCTCAAGAGGGTTTAATCTTAGCACATAGAAATTTAGAAACTCTTATAGGAGAAATTCGTGGCTTAAAACCTTTAGAAACTTTTTCTCAAAGAGCTGAAAGAGTATATTCTGTAGGGATTGGTGAAATAGAAAGAAGAAACTTAAATGAAGCAAGACAAAAAGAAAAAGAACTTGGAGAAGTTAGAAATGATATAACTCAATTTTCTAATCTTACCTCTCAAACAGAGACATTATATAAAAGTATAAGCGCGGTTGTTAAGGAAGAAGAAGCATCACAGAGAGGAGACGCTCTTTATCAAGAAGCAAAACAACTTACAGTATCTGCTGATGTTCCAAGACTTTCTCAAACAGTATCTCAATTACAAAATCTCAATACAATATTAAATCAAGAATATACTCTAAGAATAATTAATAGAAATGGGGTAAGGAGTGGAATTGATAGATATTACACAGATAAAAGTGGAAAAAGAGTTTCTGGATATTATCTTATAGTAGAAGGAATAGATGCTAAAGGAAATGTTCTTCAAATGGATATAAGAAATGAAGAAGATGGACAAACAGAAAGAGTGACAATGTGGGGGGAGAGAATTTCTCAAGAAGTCTATGAAAGAGTTAAAGAGGATAAACTTGACAATGGAATAATTAACAATGATACTGTTGGAAAGAAGAAGAAGGGCTATCTTAGAGAAGAAATGACAATGCAGGGTATAACTAAACAAGGTCAAATAACTAGGTGGTAAAAATGTCAATAAGTGGAAATTCAGTTCATGGAAAAATTAAAGGAAAAATAAGAGAAGTTGAAACTCAATCTGAAGATTTAGCATCGCAACTTTACAAAGTTGAACAAAATTTAACAAATTTAACAACTGAAAGAGAAAGTTGTTATAGTTCTCTTGCAGCTAACTACCTTCCAGAACTTGATGCTCAGACAGTTCAAGCTACTTTAAGAGAGGTAAGAAGAGATGTAGAAAGAGTTTTTAGAGAAAAGCAAGAGAGAAGAAGTGCTTTGGAAAAACTAATGAAAGAAAATAGGGAGAGAAACCATAAGTTGGAAGAAGAAATTGACATAGCGACAACACAAATAGAACAACAAGCTCAAGAAAGAGATAAAACTCTTCAATTAATAGGGGGGGGTTTACAAAAAGATAAAGATTATCTTCAAAGAGATGAAGAAGCAAAAAAATCAGAAGCTCGGCTTCAACAATATAAGAAGAGAGTTGAAGAGGTAGAGGAAGAAGCTAGTAAAAAACTCCCAGCATTTGAACAGAATAAAATTTTTAGTTATTTATTAAGGGTTGATTACGGAACAACCCAATATAACAGACAGGGTTTAAGAAAAAGATTAGACTCATGGGTTGCAGAAAAAGTTAATTTTAGTGAAAATAAAAAATGTTACGACTTTTTGAAATCAATGCCTGAAATGATGAAACAAGAAGTTGCAAGAAGACAAGAAGAGTTAGACAAAGTCGTATCTGAAATGGAAGAAATAGAATCAAGAGTAGAAAAACAACATGGTTTGCCAGAAATAGTTGCTCGGGCAGAAAAATTAATGAATCAAAGACAAACATCAATTGAAAAAGACAAAAGAGAAGATGAACAATATGCCACTTATGTAAGAGAAAGAGAAGAAATAGATAGTAAAAAAGATCCTTATCATCTTCAAGCTGTGCAAAAAATTAAAGGATTTTTAGAGGGGGAACAAATTGCAGATTTAAAAACAAGAGCTAGACAAACAAAAGGAACAGAAGATGACAAACTCGTAGATAGAATAGATAATATAGACACAAAAATACAAGAATTAAAAGACAAAGCCAAGTATGTAAGAACAGAAAGAGATGCTACAGCAACAAGATTAGATGGCCTTAGAAAGATAGAAAAGAGATTTAGAAGTAGAGATTATGAAGGAAGCTATTCATCTTTTTCTGATGGTTTTGATGTAAACACATTACTTATAGGATACATGTTTGGAAAAATTACCTCAAGTGATATAAACAAACAAATTGACTCTTCACAACATACAAGAACTCCAAGCTACCATTCATCAAGTGATTATAGCAGTAGTCACGAGTCAAGTCATTCAAGTAGCAGTGGATTTGGGGGATTTGGCAGTTTCTCTAGTGGTGGAGGATTTGGTGGTGGCGGTGGATTTTCAAGCGGAAGAGGCTTCTAAATTCTGTATTAAGAAAGTATATCCTTTTTGATATACTTTGTGTAAACGATTGGTCTAATTTACCAAAACCAATTATAAATTTAAAAGTTAGGTTTTTATAATTAAAAGAAACCGAAAAGTTTATAAGTATTACCAGAGTAATACTTTTATAAAGAAAATAAAAAACTATGAATTTATTTTCTGTCTATCAAAATTTGAAAATTTTAATATGGTTAATGAATCTGATATGGAATGTGTACCTGCAAAATTAACTAAACGAATAGTTGATGAAATGGAAGAGCTTATTAAACAGGGATGGTATGCTAATAGATCTGAACTAATTCGAGATGCAATTCGTGAATTAATTAAAAAACAAAAGGTTGCTCAGTTGGAATCTGCTATAAAAAGCGATATTCAATGGGGGCTTTATGGAAAATAATGCTGTTTCTGATACTGGGCCAATTATTCATTTAAGCGAGATTAATTTAATTAAAGTTTTTGATATTTTTTCTGAGGTAGCAATCCCTGAAGAAGTTGAGAAAGAATTGAAAAATAGCAGGATACTTCTTTTCAAAAAAATAAGAATCTTAAAATTATTGCCTGATTTTAAAGATAAAGTTAAAATATTAACAAATCAAGAAAATCTGGATTTAGGAGAAGCTTTTGCAATAGTTTTAGCAATGCAGGAAAAAGCAGATTATTTTTTAACAGATGACTTAGATGCCAGAACTGTTGCTGTAAAATACAATTTTGAAGTTCATGGAAGTATTGGAATTATATTAAGGGCATTTAGAGAAAAGATAATAAATAAAAAAACTGCAATTGAAAAAGTAAATGAATTATATGCAAAATCCTCTTTATTTATAACCAAAGATTTAGTTGATAATGTCATAAGGGCTGTTGAAGAGTTTAAAAGATAGTTAATAATTTCGTGGAAAACAATTTTCAATTCACTATCTTAATCTTTTAATTTGGAACTTCAAAAAATTTTAGTTTTTTGACAGTGATCAGAAATCTAAACTTGGGAAGATTTCTGACATTGGAAATTGTTTTGTGGGCATTAATCCTAAGTTTTGGTTCACCAAAACTTTTCATAAATCTGAAAGGTCTTTTTTGCAATTATACTCCAACTGTTTGTTGTTTTCACGTAGTTTAATGCGTTTTCAGAGAATTTTGTCCTTAGTCTCTTATTTTTTAGAAGTTTTATTATTGATTTGTAAAAATCTTTTCTATGCTTGACTGCGATTCCTGCTTTGCTGTTTCTTATTTCTGCTCCTAATCCTTCAATATCTGTTACAATTGCAGGAGCTCCAACAGAAAATCCGTGCGCGAGAACACCTGACTGACTCTCGCTCTTGTAAGGCAAAACAAGGATATCAAAACTTTTTAATTTTCTATAGAATTCCATTTCATCATAATCTTTTACTGTAAATTCTATTTTCTTTCCAGCAGAGCTTTTCATTATAGCTTCAAGAACTTTTTCTATATATTTTTTTGTTTCTTTTGCAACATGGGGTTTTAATTCCAAGGACAGAAAAGCATTTGGAACTTTTTTAACAACTTTTGACCATTGCCTTATCAAAGTCCTAAACCCTTTGTTTTCACTTGCTATTCCTGCAACACCCACAACCAAATCTTTATCAGTGTAACCAAATCCTTTTCTTGCTTCTTCTTTATTTATTTTTGAATTAACATCTTCTCTTGAGCCATGTGGGAGAACATAGACATTTTTTGGTATCTTGCCTATATTATTTTTTAAAGCTTGTTTTTGATATTCTTCATGAAAAATCCCTGCATTTAATTCTTTTAAGGATTTATCAACAAATTCTGCAAAAGGTTTTGCTAATCTTTTATAGACACTATGGTAAGTCATAACAACAGGAATACCTTCTTCTTTTATCATATTTATTAATTCAATGACTCTCCTGTTTTTGTCATTATGTGTTTCATACAACCCATATTCATGTTGAATATGGACAATGTCTGGTTTTTCTTTTTTTATAACAGCAAGGACTTTATGATGCCAGGTTTTATCTCCTTGGCTAATTATTGGATAGTCTGCTTGTTTTGCATCAGTGTGAGCTATTATCTTAAAACTAACATCTATATTTGCTTTTTTTGCATAATTTTTTAAAGCAGTTATGTAATGATTAGAATAATATGCTACTCCGCAGGAACGAGGAATATAACTTGAAATCCATATCACCTTTTTTACCATAACTAAAAAAGGAAAAGTTGTTTTAAATATGTTTTGATTTTTAATCTTTTTATTTTTTTGTATCAATAATTTGTAAGATGATTTTAAGTTTGATAGGGGTAGATTAAGTTTTGCAGATGAAAATTTTAAACTTTGTTTGGGTGTTCATAAGCTATGGTACCATAAGGACTATTTAAATACTATGGTACCATATAATATATATTTGGGATGGTACCAAAAGCTTTATATACAAATGGTACCATAAAATAATATGAAACTCCAAAAACAGGTGGCTTATAAATCAAAGGGTAAAGATTATTTTAAATGGGTTTTAATAGTCCCTCAAGAAAAAGTTACACAATTAGGTTGGAGTGAAGGGGCAGAATTAAAAGAAGAAGTTAAAGGAGATTCTCTTGTTATAAAATCAATTTCTAAAGAAGATATTAAAAAAAATCCAGAAGAGATGTTATATGAAGAGTTCAAAAAATCCATAAAAAATATTTTAGAGAGGCATCCTGCAGGATTGACATGGTCTCAGATAAGAGATAAACTTAATTTTTTTCAAAAAGCCCCAAATAATAAATGGGTAAGAAGATTGGAAAAAGAAATTGGGTTAAGAAGAATTAGGGTTGGTGGGAATACTTTTTGGAATTCAGAGTATGACACTATTTATACAATAGGTTATGAAGGCTATACAATAGAGAAATTCATAAAAAAATTAAAAGCTACTAACATGCAACAATTGATTGATGTTAGAGAAATTCCTCTAAGCAGAAAAAACGGTTTTTCTAAGACTATTTTAAGGGAAGAATTAAAAAAAGCAGGAATTCTTTATAAACATATCCCTGAATTAGGCTCCCCTAAAAGTATAAGATACCAACTACATAAAGACTGGAACTACAAAAGATTTTTTGAAGATTATAAAAATCATATAAATGATAAAGATGTTTTAGAAAATATTTCTGATATTGAAGGAAGGGCAAGAAGGAAAAAAACTATTTTATTATGTTTTGAAAGAGACTTTAAGATTTGTCATAGAAGTATAATAGCAGATGAATTGAAGAGAAGGGGTTGGAAAATAAGTCATCTATGAAAATGGTTCTTTTAAATAATTTAGTTGTTATTGGACAAGGAGCACCTAACCAATTGAAAGATGGAAGGCAATCTATTTGTGTATGTGCATATTCTTTAGACTTAAAACAGCTCATAAGAGTTTACCCGGTTCCTCTTGGATGGTTAAGAAAATGGGATATTTTTAATGTTGAAGTTGAAAAAAGTTTAACAGACCATAGAGAAAATACATGGAAGATAAAAAATTCAAAACAGGATTGGAAAAAATTAGATAAATATCTTCATAAAACAAATGAAAAATATCCTGAAGAAAAAAGAGAAGAGTTAATAAATTCTATTGGTTTTAGTGTTCTTAGCGAATTAATAAAAAATAAAAAAAGCTTTGGTATAGTAAAGCCCATAATTAAAGACTTTAAATTAGAACAAAAAAGGGATAAGACTGTTAAGCAATTAACACTCGGAGAAGCAGAGGATTTAGATGAGCCATTTACTATAATAAATCAAGAGGATTATAAGTATAAACCATATTTAGTTTATGAGTGTGAAGGAAACTGCGAATGTAAGAACAAGATTCATAACCAAAGTATTGTAGAGTGGGGATGTTATGAATTTATGAGAAAAAATTCTGGTAAAGAGATTAATTTAAAAGATAATCTTAAATTATTTGATGATGAATATACCAAATATTTACTTGTTGGCAATATTCATAAAGCCCCGCAAACTTATATTATTATTGATATATTGAGGTTTAAGAAGAAATGAAAAAAGAAAAAGAATGTTTAAATATCTTACTGAAATTTTGTTTGGTTTTTCTTGGCAATTTGTAAAATCAATAAATTTCATTATATACAAATATTTTTAAAGATAACCTTACATATATGTTTATGCCAAAAAAAGAGAAGATTGCAGGATTAACAAGAGACCAAATTAAAAAACTTGGTGCTGCAGAAGAAAAAGAGAAAAAAGCTTTAAAATTTTCAGAACTATATTTAAATTCCACTCCTTATAGAGGATGGGATAGACGTGAAGTTGGGGCTGAAGCAATAGGTAATGCAGAAGAGGCTACAGAAAATTATAAAACTATTGCAGAAGAATTAAAACAGGCCGGGAATTATGCCCTTTCTAGAAGGTTTTATGATAAAGCAATTCATGCAATTGGAGGAGCAGTAAAAGTTAATGGGGAGTTTCATCATGAGATTGATAAATTAAAAGATGAAAAAGCTGCATTAAATACATATAGAAAAGGAAGAATAGAAGGATATTTACACAAAAAAGGGAAACAGAATAAAAATTTAGAGAGTGCTGCTGTAACCTCAATTATAGGAATAATTGGGGGTATATTTTTTTTATCTCCTAACTTAACGGGAAATGTAATAGGCAACATGACAAATTCAACTTCTAATATTATTGGAGCCGTTTTGCTTGTTATTGGCTTAATAGGAAGTTTTTTCTGGTTTAGAAGTAGAAGAAGATAAATTTATCAGTTCAAGCAGTTTATTAGAGGTCTGAAATTGCAGAGGGGGGTAACTAACTCTGGAGTGTTTTTTCCCTTTTAACTTCTTCCAGCATTAATCTTGAGATAATATATTCTATTGTGGATTCTGCACCTTGATTTAAATTTATAGAATTTCTTGACAAGCCGTCATAACATCCGCCTGTTGTTTCATTGTATATCATTTGTTTTAAATGATTTTTTCCCAGGAACCAATTGAATGCAAGAACTGCTTTATCATAATATTTTTTGTTTTTTGTTATTAAATATGCTGTTAAATAGGTTTGAACCATAGAAGATGCATCTATTGGCTGCTGATCAAAGAATGCTCTTTTTCCATTTCTATTACACCAACCATTTTGTCCTATTGGGGATAATTCGTCTTTGATAAAAACAATATTTGATAGGAAATCTAAGGTTTTTTCAGCAATTTCTAGATATTCTTGTTGTTTTGTTAAATCATAAGCTAAGAAAAGTGCTTCTGGAAGTTTTGAATTAGAATAAGTTAAATATCCCTCAAACCAAGGCCAATCCTCTGTTGCTTCTTTTTTGTATAACTCAATTAAAGGGTCTATTAATTTTTTTATTTTTAAAATAATTTCTTCTTGATTATATTTTTTATAATAATGATATAATCCAATCACAGAAAAGGCCTTAGCTCTTGGAGAATTTATTTTTTCAATTAGGTTATAAGAATTATCAAAAAGTTTTTTTGATTTTTCAATCATTTCTTGGTTTTCGCTTTTATCAATTAAATAACCCAATGCCCATATTGTCCTGCCAAGAGCATCTTCGCTACTTTGGATCTGGTTTTTGGTGTTATATTCAATATTATTAAACTTCCCTTCTTTGTCCTGAACTTTTCCTAAGAATTTTAGATAAATCTCTGTAAGTTTTTTAGAAGTTTCTGATTTGTAAATTTTGTCATGCAATACAGCAACAATTAAAGCTCTTGAATTATCATCTACACTATATCCTGAAGATTTGTCAGGGACAGAAAGCTTTGCAAATTGTATACAACCAACATTATCTGTCAGATTAATTAAATGATTTAATTTTATATGAGGGTATTTTTCAGTAGTTTCTTCTCTTAATTTGACTATTTTATTAAATATAGAAAAATAACTTAATGCAACATTTTGCCATACCATTGATCTTCCAAAAGAATAAGCATTGTTTTCTAGTTTGTTTCTAAATTCATCATCAGAAAGTATTCTATCTATTGCATCTGAAAAAGATTTCGGATTTTTGAATCTGACTAAAAGCCCTCTTTCTTTGTCTAAAACTTCTTTTGCATAAACACTTGGAGTTGAGACTACTGCTTTTCCACATCCTAAAGCATAAGATAAAGTTCCAGAAACTATCTGGTTTTTATCTAAATTAGTGCAAACATAAATATCTGTTGCAAGAAGACATTCTATTATTTCATTTAGTTCAAGATATTTATTATAAAACTTTACATTATTCTCTAGTCCAAGATTTTTAACAAGTTGGATTAGCTTATTCCTATAGTCTTCTCCTTCATTTTTTCTAATTGCAGGGTGGGTTTCTCCTATAACCAAATAAATAATGTTTGGGTATTTTTTAATTAAGGAAGGAAGAGCTTTAATCATATATTCTATTCCTTTCCCTTTGCTGAGAAGACCAAATGTGGACAGCACAATATTATTTTCCAGTCTTAATTTTTTCTTAAAAGATTCTGATGACTGAAGAGAAGTATCTGGAATTCCATGAGGCACAATATAAATTTTATTTTTAGGGATTTCATAATCTTTATTTAAAATCTCAACTGCTTTTTCTGCCATAACAACAATAGCAGCTGATTTTTCTCCAATAAATCTTACAACTCTTTTTCTTGATTCATCTGGATATGGTAAAACACTGTGAAATGTTACAACAACTGGCTTTTTAACAGTTTCCAAGAAAGGGATTATATAATTTCCATATTCTCCACCAAACAAACCAAATTCATGCTGGATACAGATTATCTTTATATTATCTGAGCGATTTATTCTTTTTGCAATATTTATATAATCTTCAATGTCGTCTTTATTCATCTGCATAATTACTCTGTTGTCATAATTGTACAGACTTGATTCTTCATTCAATGCAATAACTCTTGATTTTACTTTTGGATTAGTTCTCTTATTCAAAGATGTAATTAAGTCTTGCGTAAACGTCGCTATTCCACACTCCCTAGGAGGAAAATTGCTAAGAAAACCAATTTTTGAATTTTTAAAATTTAAAATCTCTTTTTGTTTCATCTTATAATCATCTAAACTAATAATTTAACTAAAGATTTGAAGTTTATAAAATAAACTATTTTTTCTAAAAATAAAAAAATAGTTTAAGTTAAAGTTTTTATTTTAAATATTTATAGATCAGTGATTTATTATTAAAATGCAGAGAAGGTGATTAATTTTTTATCTGCAGAACTTATTAGTCTTAGAAGTTATCAATTAGAGTTTTTTAATAATTCTCTTCTAATAATTCGTAAAATGCTTGAGGATGTTTGCATGCTGGACATGTGTCTGGAGCATCCTTGCCTTCATGAACATAACCGCAATTTCTGCATTTCCATTTTACAATTTTATCTTTTTTAAAAACAGATTTATTTTTTACATTTTCTAAAAGTTTTCTATATCTTTTTTCATGCTGCTCTTCTACATCTGCAATCTCTTTAAATGAGCTTGCAATTTCTTGAAATCCTTTTTTTCTTGCTATTTTTTCAAAATTAGGATAAAGAGTGCTCCATTCCATTTTTTCACCGTCTGCAGCTGCCAAGAGATTTTCTTCAGTTGTTCCTATTTTTCCTGCAGGATAGGTTGCGGTGATTTCTAATGGCTTTCCAATTTCATTTAAATATTGGAAAAATATTTTTGCATGTTCTTTTTCATTCTCAGCTGTTTCTAAAAAAATTGCAGAGATTTGCTCATAACCTTGTTTTTTTGCTTCACTTGCAAAATAAGTGTATCTGTTTCTTGCCTGGCTCTCGCCTGCAAAAGCTTTCAATAGATCTTTTTCTGTTTCACTTCCCTTCAGAAATCTCTCAGATTTCTGAGAGTCATCAAAATTCTGATTTCCTAAAGAATTTTGAGATTTTAATTGTTTCATATTAAATATAATAACCTGTTATTTAAGAACTTTTCCACAATCCATGCAGATTGCAGTAAGCTCTTGCTTCTTTTACTTCAAAACAAAATTCTGCTTCTGGCTTATCTCTTGGGTTTAGGAAAATTTTACAAACTTCTCTAGATTCTAAAGTTGCTTCAATCCATTTAATATAATGCTCTGGTGTCATTGGATGTTCAACACTTCCAATCTTTACTAATTTTCCTTGAATAACAGGAACATGTTTTTCTTTTGAAGCATCAACTGTATTTTCTTTTTGCAAAACCATTGGCTGTCCACAACAAACTAAAGCATCTGCACCTTCATGCAGAACTTCAATTATGTTTCCGCAAACATTACACTTCCAAATCTGTTTTTGTTGAGTCATTTTATATTTTTATTAGATATGTAAAGTATTTAATATTTTTGATGTTTAATGATTATTGTAAACTAATCTTTATTTCAGAATCACTACATTAGTCATTCCTCTTCGTTTTCTTTCAATTAATTGCCTACCTTCTAATCTATCAAGAATTCTGGTTACTTTATCAAATCCTGATTTTTCAACTAAATCTGATTGAAAAATTGTCAGTAGATAATCATTTCTCTCGATTTAAAAAATAGCTGGCTTTTGCCAGTAAATAATGTAAACTTTTCTGCCTTGCGGACAAGAAAAGTTTACTAATTTTTTTAATAATG
>Ga0315289_10010771_pt1 | contig 13042 bp, 9 predicted proteins | sample YL17G11_40_MG_FD_203452 | JGI IMG/M metagenome (GOLD analysis project Ga0315289, IMG submission 203452) | Sediment microbial communities from Yellowstone Lake, YNP, Wyoming, USA - YL17G11_40 | ecosystem: Environmental > Aquatic > Freshwater > Lake > Sediment | place: USA: Wyoming | collected...
TGTCCTCGTCACATTAGGCATGAAAGGCGCTGTGCTTTCTGTGGAGGAAACCCTTTACAACATTCCCCCATGTAACTCTGTGGTAGTGGTTGATCCGACTGGCGCAGGGGACGTTTTCATGGGCGGCTTTCTAACCGAGTACGTTCGCCAAAAAGACTCGTTGTGGTGCGCTTGCGTAGGCTCCGCCGCTGCCTCGCTGGTTGTCGAAGGCATCGGACCAACATTCTTCGGAGAAAAAGAAGAAATTTATCGAAGAGCCCGCTCTATCTATGAAAAAGAAATTAAGCAATAACGCATATTGTAGTGCGTAAAAACTGTGTACAAGGCTGTGACACCATTGGGACGCATCAATAAAGGAGTTAAATGCAGCGTATCAGGTTGCAGCAGGGAAGCTGTTCGTTCGATTTCAACCGAAAAAGCCAGGTCTGCAGGGTTAAACGTTGGCAGCGACGAAAAACGTGCTTATCTGTGCAGGGAACACTATAAAGAGTTCAAGAAAAAAACCAAAAAAGACAAGACTATGGATAAGTGGCGTTACGGCGTCTAAAGAGAGTGAGCACCATGCGAGTATTACAGTTACACTCTAACTTCATCGTTTTCAAGCCTATAGCGAAAGAAATCGTTATGGCTGAGGAAGCGGAGAAAAAAGAAAACCGCGTTGAGGAAGTCGTGGTTCTTTTTGTGGCTGTTGAGGAAGGCGACGATGCGGCGGTAGCCCAAAGAGCCATCGACGACGTGCACGCTTTCTTGGAAAAGTTGAAGGTTAACCGAATTTTGATTTATCCCTATGCTCACTTAAGCAGCAACTTGGCAAGACCCCCTGAAGCGCTGAAATTAATTAAAGCCATGGAAGCCTACGCAAAACAAAAAGGCACAGAGACGTACCGTGCTCCTTTCGGCTGGAACAAACAGTTCACAATATCCATCAAAGGGCACCCGCTGGCAGAACAATCCCGATTCTATGCGCCTGTTGCAGGTGAAGCAGAAGTTAAGAAGGAAGAAACGGTTTCCGAAGCAATAAAAGCTGAGGAGAAATTGGAATCCTTCTGGCATATTCTCCAGCCAGACGGGAGACTGGTGTCAATAGACGACTTCAACTTCAAAGGGCATGTAAACCTCGAAAAATTTGCGAGATATGAAATCAAGAAAGTGCGGGCAAGTCAGCAAATGCCTCCACATGTGCTCTTAATGAAGCGGCTGGAAATAGCAGATTACGAAATGGGAAGCGATCCTGGTAATATTCGTTGGTACCCGAAAGGTCGAATGATTAAGTCTCTGCTTGAACAGTTTGTCACTTCTAAGATGATAGCTTACGGCGCCATGGAAGTTGAGACTCCAATAATGTATGATTCCCATCATCCAAGCTTGGCGGACTACTTGAACCGTTTTCCAGCACGTCAATACCTCTTGAAAACGGAAGATAAAGAGCTCTTCCTCCGGTTTGCTGCGTGCTTCGGGCAGTTTTTGATGATGCACGATGCTCAATTCTCTTATAGACAAATGCCTCTGAAAGTTTACGAGCTAACACGTTACAGTTTCAGGCGCGAAAAAAGCGGCGAAGTTGTAGGTTTAAGACGTTTGCGCGCGTTCACAATGCCCGACTGCCACGCCTTCTGCACCGACTTGGAACAGGCAAAAAAGGAATTCGTAACGCGATTTAACCTGTGCGTAGACGTTTTAAGCAACATAGGCTTGTCCAAGGAAGATTACGAAGTAGCGATACGATTCACGAAAGACTTCTACGAAGAAAACAAGGAATTCATCGCAGACTTAGCTAAAATCTTCGGTAAGCCTCTCTTGGCTGAAGTGTGGGCGGAGCGCTTCTTCTATTTCAGGCTGAAATGGGACGCGAACTTCGTAGACAATCAGGATAAGGCAGCGGCGCTTTCAACCGACCAGATAGATGTTGAAAACGCAAAGCGATACGAAATAACCTACGTTGACGAAAAAGGCGAAAAACAGTATCCGCTGATTCTGCATTGCTCTCCCAGCGGCGCTATCGAGAGATGCGTGTACGCTTTGCTGGAGAAAGCTTACAAAGAACAACAAAGCGGCAAATTGCCAATGCTTCCCCTGTGGCTTTCACCCACACAAGTGCGCTTAATTCCCATGTCTGACAAGTACATGGAGAAAGTCGAAGAAATCGCGCAACAAATCGAAGCGCACTGCATACGCGTGGACATTGACGACCGCGTGTCCACTTTGCAGAAGCGCGTCAGAGAAGCAGAAACCGAGTGGGTTCCCTACGTAGTCGTGGTTGGCCAGAGAGAAATCGAATCTGGCGTTCTAGCAATCAGGGACAGAGAAGCTCATGGTAAAGTTCACAACATGAAGCTGGACGAGTTGATAACGAAAGTTAAAAGTGAACTCGAAGGCAAGCCTTTCAAACCGCTCCCGTTGCCGCGAAACCTTTCCAAACGACCACAGTTCTACGGCTGATAAACGAACCGTATGGATTACTGCCAAAAGCTATATCAAAGCAGTCATAATATGAACATTAAAGCCAGAGGGAAAACCATGGACAAAGAACCATTAATCTACATAGACGGAGAATACTATCCGAAATCCCAAGCCAAAATTTCCGTCTTCGACCACGGCCTCCTGTACGGTGACGGCGTTTTCGAAGGAATCCGCGCCTACAATGGTGTCGTTTTCAAACTCAAAGAACACATCGACCGCCTGTATCAATCGGCGCACACGATGATGCTCCAGATACCACTAACCAAGCAACAAATGATCGAAGCTGTCCTGGACACCCTGCGAAGAAACAACATGAAAGACGCCTACATACGATTAGTCGTTACAAGAGGTATAGGTGACCTTGGTTTAGACCCGCGTAAATGTCCCAAACCCACAGTGATCGTGATTACAGGCGCTATCATACTGCACGGAAATGAAGCAAAGACGAAAGGAATAACCACTCTAATCTCATGGGTGAGAAGACACCCCGTGGACGCAACATCTCACGAAATAAAATCCCTAAACTATCTCAACAGCGTCATGGCAAAAATCGAAGCCAACATGGCAAATGTCGACGAAGCCGTATGCCTCGACAAGAACGGGTTCGTATCCGAAGGCGTTGGCGAAAACCTCTTCATCGTTAAAAACGGCAAAATCTTCACTCCGCCTGTTTGCAGCGGTGCGTTACACGGCATAACAGCTCAAGTAGTGAGCAAACTCGCAGCAAAACTGGGACACGAAGTTACCGAATCAAACATAACGCCCTATCAATTGTTCAACGCCGATGAGGCGTTCTTCACAGGAACAGCCGCGGAAATCGTGCCAATCAGAGAAGTAAACAAGAGGCAAATAAGCAACGGAAGCCCCGGTCCAATGACAAAGAAGTTGATGGCTGCTTTCCAAAAGGTAGTTCTTGACCCCGCAGAAGGAGTGCCAATCTACCCGTAAGTCAACGCTGAGAAGAGACACAAGTAAAAAAATTCTTTTTATTTATTCTTCTCCATAAACCGTTCAACCTCGTTGAAAGCCTGTTCCAGCATCTCAACAGGTGGAAGGATAACTCCTCTGACGTGCCCAGCGCCGTAAACTGGATCAAAGCCAGAACCATGTACGAAGAGCACTCCAGTTTCTTTCAGGAGGTCCAAAGCGAATTCCATGTCTGATCTCCATTTTGATCCTACCGCGTGAATTTTTGGAAAAACGTAGAACGCTCCTTCTGGTTTTGCGCAGCTTAACCCTTCAATTTCGTTCAGTCTCTTCCATGCGTAATCTCTTCGTTGCCTAAGCCTATTGACTAGGTCCTTCACGTGGTCTTGCGAACCGTTCAGAGCCGCTACTCCAGCTTTCTGAACAGGCGTGTTCGCGCAAATTCTTATTCGTCCCTCTTTTTCGATGCATTGCTTCAGCTCGTTCAGCTGACCATGCGGGTCATAGAAGTACATGTATCCAAGTCTCCATCCAGTCATCAAGTGAACTTTTGAGAATCCATTTAAACCCACCACAGGCACATCTCGAGCCAAGTGCGCTGTGCTGGCAAAATTTTCAGTGAAAGTTATTTGATCGTAAATCTCATCTGAGATAACAAGGAGGTCGTGTTCTCCCGCCAGGTCTATTATTTGCTTTACAACTTTTTCTCCGTAAAGCGCGCCGCAAGGGTTGTTTGGGTTGATTATGACTATCGCGCGGGTTTTCTCGGAGATCTTGCCTCTTAAATCTTCGATGTTCGGTTGCCATCCCTTTTCCTCAACAGTTTCATACGTGACCGGTTTTCCATCGAAGAATTTGGCGTAGGAAATATACGGCGGATAAGATGGGCCTGGTAAAAGAATTTCATCTCCTTTGTCTATGAGGGCAGCAATGACCATCTGTATTCCTTCTGAGATGCCTGAAGTGACCATGACATCCTCAGCGGATATATTAACGCCGTTGACTCGTCTTTCCTTTTCAGCTACAGCTTGCCTAAGTTCTGGTAGTCCTTCCGAAGGCGAGTAATTGTTATTTCCTTCTTCAACAGCCTCAGCTAAAGCTTGCCTGACATGCGATGGAGTTCTGAAATCAAACGCCACAGGATCGCCTATATTCAAGTAGAAAATTTTTTTTCCAGTTTTTGCAACCTGCGCTGCGTGGACACCCACGTCACGAATTGCATATTCAATTGCCTTTACTCTTGATGTTACCTTTATGTTTGCCAAGGGTTAGCCCTCTATTCAGGCAAAGGGTGCCTTTTCAAGAAATAAAGCTTGCGAAGAACTGCGCGCATGAATGAACACAGTGGCATTTTGTTTCGCAGAGAAAGGAACATTATATCGCCGATTTATGCCAAGAAAACCAGTAATCTACATGTGCTCAGGCTTTTCAGTCACTAAATATTTATTTTGTACCAAGTAATAATACTTAACAGTTAGGCAGGGTGAACTTGAGTGTTTGGCTGGAACGGTGTCTTTCTACAAGTTAACTTAAGCAAGAATAAGGCAGTTGCCGAATCATATGATTCGAGCTTAGCCTTCAATTTTCTCGGCGGCAGAGGATTCGCGGCTAAAATTCTCTGGGACAAACTCAAGCCGGGAATCGATCCGTTATCGCCTGAAAACAAGCTTGTTTTTGTTGCTGGTCCATTGACTGGTTTTGGTTTGCCGAACAGCGGAAAATTTGTTGTTGCCGCAAAGAGTCCTTTGACGGGTGGTTATGGGGATGGGAACATTGGAACTTTCGCTGCGGTTCAAATGCGTAAGGCTGGTTACGATGCGGTTGTCATAGAAGACAAAGCAAAATCTCCTGTGATTCTCCACGTTAAAGATAAAATCGCTGAATTTGTGGATGCTAAAGATTTCTGGGGTTTGAATTCTTTCGAGACTGAGGCGCGATTGAAGGGTCTTTACGAGCGCACAGCCGGCATTGTTAGCATAGGTCCCGCGGGAGAAAACCTTGTGAAGTTTGCTACCGTTGTTTCTCAAGAAGGTCGTTCTGGCGGAAGGCCTGGCATGGGCGCTGTTATGGGTTCCAAAAATTTGAAGGCTATAGTGTTCGAAGGGTCTGGAGATCTGCCAGCTGCTCACCCAAAAGAGCTGAAGGAGCTAAGCGCTGAAGGCTATAGAGAAGTTTTAACCAAACCCAACTTTGCTTTTTGGAAAAGGCAAGGGACGATGAGCACGATCGAGTGGAGCCAAGAGAATAGTGCTCTTCCCACTTTCAATTATCGCGAAGGCGTTTTCAGCAAGGCTGAGAAAATAGGCGGGTTCGCCATGGAAAAAATCAAAGTTTCTAATCGCGGTTGCCCCCAATGCAACATGACCTGCGGTAACGTTGTTAAAGACTCTGACAGGAAACAGTCTGAACTTGATTACGAAAATGTGGTCATGTTAGGTTCCAACATCGGGTTGGGCAATCTTGGGCAGGTTGCCGCTTTAAACCGTGTCGCAGACGAACTTGGCTTGGACACGATTTCTCTTGGGAACGTGCTTGGTTTTGCCATGGAAGCTTCCGAAAAGAGACTGATTGACGAAAAAGTTTCATGGGGAAAATTCAAAGAGACAAAGGCGCTGGTTAATGATATAGCTTACAGACGCGGTTTAGGCAATATGCTTGCCGAAGGCGTTCGATCCGCTGCTGCTAAAATAGGCGGCAAATCAGGCGATTGGGCTATGCATGTTAAGGGCTTGGAGATAACCGCTTATGACTGTCACGCTGCACCTGCTATGGCATTGGCTTACGCCACGAGTTCCATTGGTGCTCATCATAAGGACGCGTGGGTAATCTCTTGGGAAGTCGAATTTGGACGCGAAAACTACAGCGAAGAGAAAGTTGACAAGGTTATAGAGCTTCAACGTGTCCGTGGAGGAATTTTCGAGTCGCTAGTTGTTTGTCGTTTTCCTTTGGTTGAGCTTGGCTTGGAGCTTGAATGGTACCCGAAGTTTCTCACTGCTGCCACAGGAATGGATTTGACTTTGAATACTTTAAACCAGATTGCTGATCGAACATTCAATCTGATTCGGGCTTTCTGGGTGCGCGAATTCGGCAGTAATTGGACAAAGGAAATGGATGTTCCGCCTATGAGGTGGTTTAAAGAACCCTTAACCAAAGGTCCGCTAAAAGGTTCAAAACTTGATTTAGTAAAGTACAATGTTATGCTGCAAAAGTATTACCGGAAAAGAGGTTGGGACGAAAGAGGCATACCTAAGAAATTAACGCTGAAAAAACTGGGGCTATCTGACGTAGCTAAACAGCTCGGAAAGTATGTTAAATTGTCCGAATAAAGGTTGCAGTCTGTGGAGACACGAGAATGGGCAGCGCATTTGCCGTTTCAGTATGATTTGGCGAAGTAGACCATTTCTTTGGCTTTTTCTCCGCAGTAAACGCACGCCGCGATGGGTTCTTCTTTTTCGAAAGGTCGCAACCTAATTGTGGCGCCTGTCTCTTCTTTTATTTTTTCTTCGCATTTTGAGCTGCCGCACCACGATGCTTTGATGAATCCGCCTTTCTCAGCGAGTACTTTTTTGAATTCTTCGTAGCTCTGTACAGTTGTGGTTTTTTCTTCTAAGCCAATTCTTGCTTTCGCGTAGAGATTGTGCTGAATTTCTTCCAGCAGCTTCTCCACCGCACTTACGACCATTTCTTCTTTAACGGCGGTTTTCTGGTAGGTGTCGCGTCTTGCCACGGTTACCTGTTGCTGTTTGAGGTCGCGGGGGCCAATCTCTATTCTAACGGGGACACCTTTGAGTTCCCACAGGTTGAATTTCCATCCGGGCGTGTACTCTTCTCTGTCATCTAAAACGACGGCTAGGTTTTTCTCTTTGAGTTTGTCCGCGATTTCTTTCGCCTTGAACTCTATTGCAGTTGAGTCAGCGTCTTTGTAGGGAATTGGCACTATGACGACTTGAACTGGAGCCACTTTCGGCGGTAACACTAATCCTTTGTCGTCTCCGTGAACCATGACTACAGCGCCTATCAGCCTTGTGGATATGCCCCATGAAGTTTGCCAAACGTGATGTTCCTTTTCGTCTTCTCCGATGAATTTTATGTCGAAGACTTTGGCGAAGTTTTGGCCTAGGTTGTGTGATGTTCCCATTTGCAGCGCTTTTCCGTCGGGCATTATTGCTTCCAGCGTTGTTGTGTAGAGGGCTCCGGCGAACTTTTCGCTCTCGGTTTTTACTCCGACAAGCACGGGAATCGCCAACCAGTTTTCCATGATGTCTCTGTAGTGGTTTAGGATGCCCATCACTTCTTTATCTGCGTCTTCTTTTGTTGCGTGGGCTGTGTGTCCTTCTTGCCATAGAAATTCTCTGGTTCTGAGGAAGGGTTTAGTGGCTTTGGTTTCCCATCTTACGATGTTGCACCACTGGTTGATTTTAATGGGCAGGTCTCTCCAACTTCTTATCCACTTAGCAAATGTAGCGTAGATTATCGTTTCAGATGTCGGCCTAATGGCAAGCCTTTCTTCCAGCGGAGAGCTTCCGCCTTCTGTCACCCAAGCGACTTCGGGAACGAATCCCTCAAAGTGCTCGGCTTCTTTTTTCAGAAAGCTTTCAGGAATGAAAAGCGGGAAATAGACGTTTCTGTGGCCGCTTTCCCTTATTTTCTTGTTGAAAACCTCTTGAATCTTCTCCCACATGGCGTAGGAGTGTTCTCGGAAAATTATGCATCCTTTTATCGGAGCGTAGTCTGCTAGCCCTGATTTGAGAACGACTTCGGTGTACCATTCCGAGAAGTCACAGTTTTTCTTGATTGTTACTCCAGTATCAGACATAGCCTGTTCGCTCATTCTGTTTTGTACTGGCTGCATATAACCATAACGCAGAAACCTGACTCAAAATAATCCGCGCGCCACCGAATTAGGTAAGAGAAGCTCTGGTGAAAGTTACTTTTAGACTGCAAGAACCAAGGTTTATTTCGCTTTTTTACATTTTCTGATTAGTGTTTGCGTTTCTTGAAGTAGACCAGCAGACCTATGCCTATGATTGCTACTGAAGCTACGGAAGTAGCCGCGACAAACGTTGTTGGGAAAGACTCTGCCGTTAATGAGTCATCTTGAGAAGGAGAAGGTGATGGATATGCCGGCTGTGGCAGTTCCATGGTTACGCTGGAAATGTTGAAAGGAGCCATAAGGGGATAGTTGTCCTTGTTGTTCTCGTCGACGATGTATGGTGTGTCTCCTATGCCATCTCCCTCCTGATCCTCGCCATTGTAGTCGCTCCAGTAGTTGCCACCTGAAGGATAGCCCTTATCCCAAACATTACTGCATTCACCCCAAATCCAAGCACGTTGATACCTCTCTACAACGTTGTTGTGAAAAATGTAGTTGTTATCAGAGTTCTCTATAATGAAGCTGTTTGAGTTATCCAGTACATTGTTTCCGGACACGGTGTTGTTGTTTGAATTGTCCGCTAGGTGAATGCCACTCATGTATGTGTTGCTGGTTATATTGTTTCCTGATATGACATTGTTTGAAGCTGAGTAGGCGCGTATTCCATCGTTACCATTCGCTTGCAGGTTGTTTCCGAAAATGATGTTTTGAGAGGAGTCTTCAATGCCGATTCCTGCTGTTTGAAACTCTCTGACTGTAAGGTTTCTAATTATGACGTTGTGTCTTTGAAACAAAGTAACCCCGAAGCTTTCAGTTCCTTGAAGGGTGTAGCCGTTGCCGTCGATGATTATGTTGTTTCTTTCTACTATGAGCCGTTCATAGTTGTTACCTGTGAAGGTGTAGAGGATTTTGTCGGTTGTAATTATGTTTGCTGTGGAAGGTTCGATGCTTCCGTCGGCTCGAATGTAGATTTTGGTGTCAGCACTGACAGGGAAGTTTTCATTCGGGGTATATTGCTCATTTGCAGCGGTGGATGAGGTCATTACGATGTATCCCACGAAGGGAGCGGGGATGCCGCCGATTACGTAAAAGACGCCGTTTACGAAGGCAACGCCTAGAAAGCCGCGGCGCGTTGGCATGGACGTACCAACTGCCCAGCTATCGCTTGCTGGATTGTAGATGCACGTTGAGGTTTCATCGAAAAAGACAATCCGTTTTGATGCACCTTCCCCTGATGTTGCAGCTGCATTTGAGGATATTCCTCCATAGGTAGGTGACGCGGCTCCAATGCTCCAGCTGTCCTGTTTAGGGTGATAGATTTGGATGAACGCTCCTAAATCCAGATGAGAAGCTCTAGCCAAGAAGTAAATTTTGTCATCAGAAACGGCTGAGGCACCACTTGTGAGGGTGTTTGGAGGAGGAGTACCGGTAGTCCAAGTATCAGTTGCTGGGTCGTAAACTTCATTCAGGGCTAAGTAGCCACCTGTTGCATAAGAGTTAGTTCCGCCTATGAGGTAGATTTTCCTGTCAACCACGTTTGCCTGCAGTTCCATTCTGGGCGTGGGCATGGCTGTTTTAATTTCCCATTTGTTCGTTGAGGGGTCATACACCTCGTTTACTCCTGTTTGGTTATTGTAGCCGGTGCACCCGCCTATGCAGTAAATCTTGTTCTGATAAACTGCCACGGCAAAACTACATCTTGCAGTCGGCATTGATGCCCTAAAAGTCCACGCGTCCGTTTCTGGGTCATACATTTCGGTAGTGTTAACTAAAGTTCCGATGCTTGGTCCGATGCAATTTCCCATCAGATTGGTGTCGTCGCCTCCGATTGCGTAGATTTTTCCGTTAACTTCGGCAACTCCAAGGCGACTCCTAGCCGTTTGCATCGGCGCTTTCGCCGTCCAAGAGTCATTGGCTGTTTCGGCAGAAGATTCCCCAGACTTAGCGACGCTTACGCATAAAGCGATTAGGAAGACGAGGACAAGCATTACAGCGACGTTTTTGCTCACGTTTTATCCTTGTTATATTAGGCTGTTGCGCGGATTAAAGCGTTTTTGTCAAGGTTTCTTGACCAACCGCTGAGTTCTTAGTCAAGATTTCTTGACTAACGCTTTGCTGCCTATTTTAAGTAGGTCTGTAGAGATGAGTTAAAGTATATTACCTATGCATTTTCGCGTGACGAACCGCATTAAGGAGTAAAACACTGTTTTCAGCTTCGTCCCTTATACAAGGTAAATCTCAGGAGAGATGTAATTCAAGCATATTTGGAGCCTAATAGTCAATCAATGCAGAAACCTATAGGGGGTAGGTCTCACAGGCTCTGCAGAAACTATAGAGGATAGGTCCCATATTGGCTGCACTGTCAACCAAAGGAATGGTAAATCAAGGCAGAGCCTACACAATTTCCCTTTAAATAAGGGGGGTATAGTCTTTTCCGAGCACTAGAAGTGCTATCTCTTTTTTGCAATACTAAGCGTTTTCTCCGCCGTTGAAACACTGAAAAGCAAATCATCAATCGTGGCAATGAACGTGGCAAGTTTTTCTTCAGCCCTTATTCGCGTAAGAACCTGATTGCCTTCTCTAATCGTTACTATGAACAATCCCACAGGCGTCTTGAAATTGTCAGGAGAAACCGCACTCGCAATAGCCTCAGCAGTCTTCGCATCGCCATACTCAAGTATAATCTCCGCTTCCAACCGCTTCACCTCTCAACTGCTTCCCCACCAAATCATTCACAATTCCCACAAAATTCTCAATCTGACCTATCGGAACTTGGGCACCAGCAGCTATGTTGTGTCCTCCACCACTTCCCCCGCATTTTTCAGAGGCGACACGCATAACTTCGCCCAAGTTAACTCCTTTCTGAACCACGATGCCCGTTGTTCGGGCGGAAAATTTCGCCGCACCCTCACTTTCAATATTTGCGTAAGCTATAAGCGGTTTCTCAGAATTAGGCAAACCTGCGGAAAGAATAGATGAGATGGTTCCAATGATTTTCTCGTTTATGAAACTCTCACCATAAACAACGTAAATGTTCTCGAACTCCCGCATCCTTTCAGGTTTCTCCATCACCCAGCCAAGGTACTTATTGATGTTTTTCCTGTAATCCTCCAAAACTCTGTTAGCTTCTTCAAGCGCTGCACCTCTGTCTCCCATGCAAACGGCTATCCCAAGACTTGGTCTATCCATGCGACCCGTAGAGTTCAGCACTACGCTAAATTCTCGCGCATCTCTAAGCGCAGTCCACGGTTCTTCCTTGGCTAAAACGTAAATGTGCCCTATGAGATTTGCAACTTCAAAATGCAAACCTTTAGAAAGCAGATAATCAGCAAGAGCGGAGCACAGCATTTTCTTTTCACCATCAGTAAGATCTCGAAGCGCTCGCCATTTCTCACCCTCTTTCAGTTTGATGCCTAAACTGTTTAGAAAAGCTACGCTTGCGCTCTCTTCTCCGCTTATGCCTGGAATAAACGGGCTTGTTGTGGTAGCAAGAGTCTTATAGATAGGACGCGTTTCTCTTCCGAAGAACATCAAGTCTTTCTCCACCGTAACAAGATTCGCGTTTACAGCATCTTCCACTATTTTCTCGTTTAAACCGCCTAGTTTTCGCTGATCATACTTATCTTGAATATCGCCTAACGCTCCAACCAACGCTATGGGCGCCAAATCCACGTTCTCCGCGTTTACGGCTTTGGCTACGAAATAGGCTACTCCTGAACCGCTGATGTCTGTTGCGCCGTCTATGCCGTGCAAATGCGGATTCACCTGAACAAAGTTGGCGTTATCCGCGTTTCCAGTGATTTGGTGATGATCCAAGATTAACACTCTGAAGTGTGGAACTTTCTCGTTTAGCAGATTGAGGTAGCCGCTTCCGAAGTCCGTTAGAATCACCAGTTGCGGTTTGTCCGAGATTATTTCGCCTATGATTTTCTCGTCGATCCACTGCGTTATCCTTGCTCGAAATCTCGCGTCAAGTCGGAACAAGGCTTTTCCGATGATTCCCGCTGCTGCCACACCGTCTGCGTCCAGGTGCGAGAAAACATGAATGGAACCGTCTTTCTCCACGGTTTCCAGAATTGCCTTTGCGGCTTGCGCTGCTGACGCTAAAAAGTTTTCAATGGACGTTTGCTCTGTGGACATGACAATCACCTTTGCCTAAAGTTAATTTCAGGATTTAAAGCTGGCGTATTAGCGTGATGGCTCAAAAAACGGGATTAAGTTACGGATGCTATTTTCGCTTCGTATTTCCAGTCCCGCGGCAAAACGCCCTTTCGCTTGTAATATCTTGAAAGTTTATGGATTCTTGCCTCTATAACTTGCATGGATCTTTTGTTGTGGAGGTCTTTCTTGTTTTTCTCCATGTGAACCGCGAGGCTTTGCGTCTTTTTCATCAAATTAGCCAAGTCTTCGGGCATTGAAGGGGCTAATCCTTCTTGGCGGAGTATTTCGGTTATGCTTTTGCCTGTTATTGGTTTTGCCAATGGAATTGCGTATTGGTCTCTGAGGATTGTTCCTATGCTGCTGAGTGAGTGTCCTTCTTTTGCTAGTTTGATGATGAAGGCTTCTACTTCTTCTGGTTCGTACCTGCACCAGCTTGGTGGTCGCCTGCTGACTGGGCGTATTGAATGAGATTTTCCTTTTTCCTGTTTTGGCATCTGTTGCACCTTACACTCTGCACTTATGACCCACGGAAAACGCGTATTTAAGAATAGCTGTGCATTCTGGGAGAATAGGGCGTCTTTCGGTTGTTTGGCTTTGTGGAATGAAGGCTGAACTCTGGCG
>Ga0315289_10010772_pt1 | contig 13042 bp, 10 predicted proteins | sample YL17G11_40_MG_FD_203452 | JGI IMG/M metagenome (GOLD analysis project Ga0315289, IMG submission 203452) | Sediment microbial communities from Yellowstone Lake, YNP, Wyoming, USA - YL17G11_40 | ecosystem: Environmental > Aquatic > Freshwater > Lake > Sediment | place: USA: Wyoming | collected...
TTCAAGACGCCATGTCTTTCGGGATTCATTTCACGTTTCTCCAGTTAAGGTTTGAATTCCCCCGATGCTTAGTGGCGGCAAAGCATCATTTTCCAGGTCATCATTTTCCCCTGGCTTGACACGCGGAGAACATACATGCCCATGGGTATAGGCTGCGTCGACAGCGCCGCGGTCCCGCCGGTCAATTGGGTATGCGTTGAGACCAGCGCCCCCCGCGAATCGTATAGATTCGCCTGCCATGCAATATCCCCGGGTGCTTGAATGATCAACCTGTCCGGCATCAGGCGCGCGGCAAACCGCCCGCTGTTGGACAATGCGACCAGGCCGAACCGGTTGACCGTGGCAACCGGTGAAGGCGGATACGCCCACGGCTGCTCGGGCCAATCTGCGCCGGCCGTCCATACGGGTTGGCCGTATTCATAGGCGCCAAGGTCCGGACGGCCGTCAGGGACCGTTGTTTCCGCTGTCAAGCCGGGGAGGGCTTTGCCAGCATTGACAGCAGGAGAGCCGGCGCGGAGGGAGTAATCATTGTTCTTCGCATTCGCAAACATCCATTTCGCCGTATCGTCGCGGGCATACAGCATATTGAGAGCTCCATGACCGAGACCACCGTCTGCCATATACCCCGGCCAGGCGGTATCGACGTCGCCGCGAGCCGGTTCACAGCTGTTGACCCACGTATTATTGTAAACTATCGCACCTGTTGCGCCTATATCGTTGAAATCTATAAAGAAGTGAGGCCCGGATGGGATTCCCGGGAGAAGAGGCGTTCCCTTCCAGCATACATTATGGTGCATTATCCAGCCGCGGGCGCCATTGTCATATTCAAGGGCGATATAGCAATTTTGCAGGAAACCTACATCATGGATCCAGTTATAAGAAACTTCCACCCGGCCCGAAGACTGGCCGGCAATGGTTCCGGTTTCGTTTGATCCATACGCGGCAATTCCCAGATCGTTGTATTCGATCCGGGTCCGATTCGCAGCAGTAGCAGCAGTTGCCGCTTGTCCTATCTGAATATCCGCACGGCTGCACCCTTTAATGGAACAATGACTGACGACATTTCCCATACCATCGTTTGGATCAGCCCGGTCTCTCTGCATGAAATAGACGCCAGCCTGATAGTTGGCGATATAATCGCAGCTATGAATTCTGCAGTTGGTGACCGTGTTGTATTTGCCGTTCAGGATGATTCCCGACAGGGCACTGCCGATCACGGAGCTGTTCTTGATGACATTGTTGCTCCCTGAGACAAAGATGCCCGCATCGCCGGTATACGGATCGAAAGGGTTGTGCCAGAACCCTTCAACTCCGGCCTCATACCAGTTGTATTCATCGCGATGGCACACATACTTGAAGTGGCAACCGTCGATGATGCAATTGTTCGCGCTTTCCAGCGACAGGGAAGTTGCTATCATGCGAATGCCGGTGAGGTTGACATATTGCTTTCCCCGCAGATCGAAGCCGAGAATGCGCTTTTTTGCCTCTACCAGATGACTGGAAGGATCGCCGCCGCCGGGGGCCCAGAGGTAGAGAGCATGTGAAACGCTGTCGTGGTACCATTCATTAGGAGCATCCAGCAGCCCGAGCACATAGGAAATAAAGCCCGGTCCGGTGGAGGTGCTCCACATGCTGTTGGTTCCTTTCCCGCTGACGGTCGTGTTCGTTGCTGTGGAGGTTGAGCCGGTGATTTCGCCGATGCCGGAATACCAATAGTTGCGCAACGAAATCAGGCCGCCGCTGAAAAAATTGGCGGGTCGATTAAACAAGGCCGCGGGAAGCGGATGGGAACCGTCTTGACCGATAGGCATATTGAACGAGGAAACGGACCCGCTTCCGCCTCCCACACATACCAGGGTGGGAACGGCGATCGGCTCCAACTGGTTCTGATATTGTTTCCAATTGTAAACTCCCGCCCCGCAATACGTCAGGTAGGGCGAGGGGTTGTAATTTTCGTCAACATTGGGCGCGCGGGCAACCCAGGCCATTTTTCCGTCAATGATGACCTGGTTGTTGTATCGTCCGATGGTCCAGTTCATGGGGGCTTTGTAAATGCTCCCTGAATGCACTGTCCAGCCGGTGACAGGATCAGCGCCGCTGATTACCGCATTTTCCCCATTATACGCCCGAAACGTGAGCGGCGCGCCTGCTATGCCGGTCCAAAACGGCTTGACGGTTTCGCGGTAAATGCCTCCACGGATGTTGCAGATACTCCCGGGCCTCATGACCGTTGCCGCTTTCTGGATAGTCCGGAATGGACGGCTAATATCAAGACCATCAGCCTGATCGTCGCCGTCAGTTGCCACATAGTAGGTCTGGGCATCATTTGCGCCGGTGGTCATGATTCCCGCAAGCCGGAACCGGTCGATATCGCATATCGTTCCGCTCCCTCCCTGGACGGTGATAACGATCGAATGAATGCCGGTAGCACTGGCGAATGGCTTTGCAGGAAGGGCAGTTGAAGAGGCATTGGCGTACGGCATGGTATTTGGGATCGGCGATATCGTGGCTAAAACAGTCCCGGTGGGAGAATCAAGGCGTATCTGAATTGATGCGCCGGATGGATTATGGGGATATCCTGTCCAGAGAGAAACATAAATGGAATCGTATTCGCCATTGAGAAGATTGATTGAATCGAAACGGATCCAGCTTCCATTAGTAAGATTCTTGACACCAAGCCGTGGTTCTTTATCCACCGGAGGATCAAAGACGCCGCCTTGCTTGGAGGAAAAATGTTCCACCTCGATATTCAGGGAAACAGGACCGGTGACACCATAGGCGGCAAATTGGACCGCAATTATCAGCGGAAGCACCCCGCCAAGACCCGGAATTATCTCGGCTTTCAAGCTTGAAGCCGCGCTATAAGATTTGCTCATTAGTCTGTTGCAGGCGCGGAAACATTTCGCGAACATTGAAATGCATTTCATAAATACCCCCCCCTTTTTTTGTTATCTCTAATGAATGAATTAAATCGCTTAAACAGTGCAAAGCAATTTCAAGCCATTCGTAAACACTTGCTATTAAATTTATTGAAAATATCTCTGAAAAACAGAACTATGTTGATAAAAAGTGATATAGTGATATAGTATTCAAATAGCCGGTTATCAGCTGTAAAGAAGCATCCAATATGGGCTATCGCATGAAAGCATCTCCAATTTATAAACTTACTGATGCCATCGAACAGCGGCTTTGCATTATTCCGGACAATTCTTCAGAAGGAGACGCCGCAGATGCTGTTGAGATAAATAGACCCCGGTAGTCACGTTCGGTTGTATCATTGATCCGTGGCGCGGGATGACTCTGCCGTTGCAGGCAAGCATATTCGCTGTCATGCTGCCGAAATTCTGAAAGCTTTTTAGCGCCGGAGCAAGGGAAGAATAATGAGCGTGCTCATCTGATTCGCTCCGGATGGCGGATACCGGTTCAGTCATCAGGACCGGATAATTAAAAAATGTCGGCATAGGAATATTAGTGCCGTCAGTGACCGGTTTCATATGCCGCACCCCGGAAAAAGCCGGCGATCCCGACCTGCCATAGCTGATCGTGACCGGCACTGTTACCGGCGCCTTAAGGCGCAGGTTCAGCTTGTCGGGCGCGAGTCGCGTTATCGTGTCGATCGCCATGAGCATTCCCGCGGGGGTCGTGTAGCTGAAATCAAGCGTTGAGTCGTTTTTCCGCCAAAGGGCGGTGTCCAGAATGAAAAAGCCGTATCGTTCCGGATCGCTCGCATAATTGACCAGCGAATCTTTGACATTTGCAAGCTTCACCATGATGTCCTGCCGTTGCGCATCCTTGAACCATGCGCTTTCAAAGCGCGGACCATAGGCATACTCCGTCAATCCCGCGAACTCACGAAGAAAGGCCAGTCCCAACCGTTTGCCCGCGGTGTCCTGGCCCGCGGCGGAAAGGTGAAGCTCCGCGGTCAGATCATAGACGGGTATGGTCGCGACATTCGGATCGGTAATTGACAAATCGAATTGCGTCCCCCGGACGACGATTGATCCGGGCGGATAGGTGTTGCCGATTTGTACAATCAGGCAGGGAAGGGCGGGATTGCCGGCATGGGTGCGCACATTGGCGAGCAGCGTCTGCAGCTTTTTCCGATAGCCGAATGCCCTGACCCCTCCATCCTGATAGCTTTCGGCGTCGGTTTCCCCCTGGTACCAGATGAAACCTTTGATGGAACCGTTGACTTTGTCAATCATATCGCAGATTCCGTATCCGCCGTCAAGCGATCCCTGGCCCGGGTCCCAGGAGACTATGCCGCAGCCGCTGCAACATACGATAGCGATCCCTTGCGGAACACCGGTTTTTTCGTACATTGTTCGTGCGAATGAAACCGAAAGGTTATGATTGGCAAGCGCCCAGGGCGACCATACCGTACAACCGTGGCAATAAGCATACGTCGCGGCCTCGCTGGTCCCGCCAATATTGGATTGACCCGATGCGATCCATATATCGCCAACCAGGATATGTCCTATTGTCAAAGCCGCATCAACGACCGCGCCGGAGGCGTCGACGCCGCGCATCGAAATAGTGTATTCGCCGCCCACCGGAAGCGCCTTCAGCAGGCAGCTCCAGGAAAGATTTGCAATGGTTGCGCCGGCCGATTTCCAACTGAATCCGCTCAGGATGGCGCCGCCCTGTTGCGCTACCTGGAACTCGATCGATCGCACCGATGCGTTGCACGAACCGCGCGCGGTGATATCCGCCGTTCGGTCGGATGTCCGTTGGATTACCTGATATGCCGCCAGATTAGAAACGGACAAAGCATGCGCCGATTGATAGCAGGAGAACATTGCAAGCATGGCAGCGGCTATTGTCGAGCCGGCATTCCCGCAGAACCCCGAAGTCAAGTCAATTCTGATACGCATACACGTTTGCTGATGTACCTGCCGTTTTCGCATCAATGCCCGGCATGCATCAGCCGCGAAACAATGATGCCGATTTTCCGATTGTCCGAATCAAGGCACCGGACCTCTATGAAATACATCCCTTGCGATCGAAACTCCCGGATTGCGCCGGCCGCGTCGAGGATTCCTATGTTCCTGCAGGCGAAGACGCGGCCGCGTGCATCAGATATGCGCACAGAGAGCCTGGCCGTTCCCTCGGGCACGGCAAAACGCACAAGCCCGCCGGCATCGATCATCATGCCCGGAAAAACAGCTCCGCTCTCCGGCCGGTTGATTGACACACGCAAATCTGCGTTGATATCTTCCGTCGGCGCGGTCACGAAGAAATCGCCGGCGTCGTTGCTGCGATACGCCTGCGGCCCGGCGTCCGCATCGCACGCGGATGCATCCTGGGTTGCTGCGCAGGCCCGCGGGTTTTTCGAGGCGTTGATTGCGATATGGTCTTTCCAGTTGACCAGGACTTGATTGGATCCACAGATCGCGTAGCGGCCCGAAGCGGTGCTCCCTTCCGGCCACCCCATGAAGAAGCAGAGCCATTTGTCCGAATTGCACGACCAGCGGTTGCTGTCGGTGCCGTAGCCCAGAGACACGGTAATGCCGCTATCGATTTCATACCAGGGGCAATGGGTGCTGAGGTTTGAAGAATTGACGGCCCACGAATTAATATCGGTGCTCTGCATCGTATTTTTTATTAGTAATTCCCAGGAATGGACCTCCATGGTGATATGCGATCCGCCGACGGCACGCGTAAACCACATACCCGATGGGGACATTGCGACCCCGCACCCTTCTCCATAGATCACTTTGTCCGCAGAGGATATGGCCCCGGTGCCCGGCATCGTGTATTTGAACACATTGCCCAGGGGATTAGAGGAAAGCAGGCGGAGGATCATCCGCGAAGCATCAGCCGCCATGCCGAATTGCCATACCGCGTACTGGAAGACGACCACCTCTGCATTCTGCGCCGGATCGGCCGCATTCACGCGCCACAGGTGTTTATTACCCTCATTGTCAAATTCATCGCCCGCCAGCATATAATAGATCCAATCGATGCCGTTGACGCGCGCCCAATGCAGATAGCCCATGCCTTCATGGCCGCCGGTCTGCGGCGGGATTTTCGCCAGATCATGCAGGCCGGAGCCATCGATATTCATGATCGATACGTAGCGGCCGCTATCGTTGGTGCATCGGAAGAAGGCGATTCTCTTGCCGTCGAAGCTGATGGCGGGAAATCGGCCGCTCATCCTGGATTTTGTCGCATCACCGCCGCCGCCGTTAAAAAGTTTTGTAGCGCTGACCACGTCGTTGTTCCTGATATCATAGCGCATGATGTCCGCCCCCGCGGCCGTGGGCCAGAGCACCGATCTCTGCGTTGAAACGGCAATGCCGTCAACGGCAAAAGCCCCGAACATCAGGCCGGAAAATACGATCAGTATTGCGGCTGCATAGGTCATTTGCGATTGTTTTAAGCGCATTATTCCGTATCTTCCATATTGAATTAAACGCTTAAGCTGGGAATAGCACTTTCAGGCAATTAGCAGCTATGCACGATTAAATTTATTGAAATTATCGCAGGGGTACAGAATTATGTTGATTATAAGTGATATAGTGATATATTGTTAAAAGGGCCGGTTTTCAGATTCATCAAAGCTTTTTGCCGAAAGCGTTCCTATGATGACGCCTGCATTTATCAAGCTCGCTGATGCCATCGAGCAATGGCTTCGCATTCATCCGGATTCTTCTTCACCATCGGTTCGAGCTGCCGCTGAGCAATGGCATGTTTCATACCGGACCGCATGGAAGGCATTTCAGGAATTAATACGAAAGGGCGTTGTAGCATCCAGGCATGGCAGCTCAATGATGCGTATTGCACATGGTCAACCTGTTGCCGCATCGGGCAAAGTCGGAGCGGCGCATCTGCGCATTAAAGATCGCATACTCGACGGCACCTATCAGGCCGGCAGGCCGTTTCCGAAGCTCGATTACTTTGCCGCGCATGAAAACGCATCGCGTCATACCGTGTCGCTTGCATTCTCCCGATTATGCCGCGAAGGGCTTGCGCATCGCGTAAAAAGCCGCTGGGTAGCGGGCCCTGCGCCGCATGCTGCGCCCGCGGGAGAATCGTCGCAGGGGATTGATGCGCCGGTGGTTCTATTTCTGGCCCAGCATGCGCGGGCACTGTCGGAATTCTTCGGTGAATCCTTCACCAGCAGGTTTTTTCTCACATTCTGCAACGAAATAATGAACCACGGCATTCAGGCATTGCCGGCCCTGCGGAGCAAAGATCCTGATGAGGTAATGACGATTCCGGTGGGGCTCGAAGAGGTTAAAGGAAAAATCCGTTCGCTGAAAAACCGCTATTGCGGAACACTCCTGGCATGCATCTTTCCGGATGAGGAAAAAATAGTCGATTGGATAGCAATGCTGGCCGGCTTTGACAAACCGGTAATCTATTTCGATTATGCCGCAAAGGGCGACCGGTATACGCGCTCGCGACTGTCCGCGGGCAGGCACTATTTCCGGATGTATATGAACGAGCCGGCAGCCACACTCCGCGCCCTTGCCGCACTGGTTCAACGCGGGCACCGGACCATCGGGATCCACGGCGCGGACCAGTTCGATTGGGCGAAACGGCGCGCCGAATGCCTGTGCAGGCAGGCATCGGAATTCTCCCCGCCCGGACCGCGCATTATCATCGCGGCCGGCCCTGCCGAACCGCATTGGCAATTCAGCCGGCATTTCCACATCCACGAAATCATCTCGTCAACCGTTGAAGCGGCACCGGCGTCGGATGGCGGAGCGACGGGCGAGGGCCGGTCAGCAATGGCCGCGTCGCTGGTTGAGAAGACGCCGACGCTGGTCAATCTGCTTCGCGATCATGCGCCCACGGCGCTTATTGCCCTGAACGATTATATGGCGCGCGAGTATTACTACTGGTGCACCGCCCTGGGCATCCGGATACCACTCGATATCTCGATAGTATCATTCGACAATTTGCCCGCCGCGACATTCTTTCCGGTCTCCACGGTCGACTGGGGCTTTGAGCGGCTGGGATATCAGGCCGCGCATATCATGATCGACGATCTGCCCGTCCGGGCCGACCGCGAAGGAGGAATTCCCGGGCCCTGCACGCTGATGCATCGCGGGTCGATTGATAAACCGGGAGATCCGCGGCGGATGCGTGCGCTGTTGGGAAACTGAAGTGCGGCAGCAATGCTGCCTATTATGGATGCTTCCGAAATGCAGGCAGTGATCGGGCCTGCAGACTCACATGCAATTCGCATCTGCCGCTTGATCGTTGCGCAATACATACCGCTGGACACATGGTCGCGCTCATACGATCATGTAGGCTTCGTCCCCGGACATCAAAGAAGCGGATAACAGAAATTTCTCTGTTATGCGCGATTGCCGGCCTGTTCAGCGTTGCCGCGTTGCGCGGAGGAATGGTCCCGGTGCAGACGGTGCGTATGTTTTCATAGGGATTGGCGAGAGAATCGACCCGCAGCACCTTGACGCCGCAACCCCGGGCAGGATCGACCGACCTTATTCGCATGGTGTGAATATACTCGACGCTGCCGGTGCACTTCTGGCGTGAGGTATCGGCCAGGTAAATCCGAAGGCAATTCCTGATCGTATGATGGGAACCGACCCCGTAATATGCCGCGCATGGTCTTCCGCTCATAATGAAACGGATTTCGACGGTATCGCTTCCCAGCCATTGATAGGAAAACGCCGCCGCCCCTTGACTTGCAAGCGCATAGGAATGGGAATATGCGGCAGGGGTGGGCGCGCAATGATAGGCGGTGAGTCGCGCCTGCACATACATGGTCGACCAGTATTCCTCAATCCTGCCGACAGGACCAATGCCCGCTGCATACAGGTCCGCCACCCATCCGGCGCCGTGGCGAAAATTGACAAAAGTATCAACCGACGAAAACGTCCCGTGCGGCGTGACGAATGTTCCATTCGATGGGAAAGCGAAATGCGGTCCTTGCATGCCCCCATACATGACGAAGCCCGAGAATTCATCGCGGTATTCATAGAACATGCCGAATGAATCGGTCGATACCACCGCCGCGCGTATCGTGTCGCGTTGCGCGCCAGAGATATAGATGTTTCTGAATACGAAAGAATCCTGAGCTGTGCCCGTGATCTCGGTGCGCTGTGTGCCGGTGTTGGTTGTGTATTCCCACCAATTGCCCACGGCCAGCGGCGCGTAATCGGCAACAACTCCCCGGACCTGCGCTGTACATGATGCGGCGATAAGAAGGCAAGGAAAAATGTGGCGTTTCGCGCTCATGATGCTCCTTTATTCGGGAAGATCAAAGCGAGAATCAAGCATCTGCTTGCTAAAGATGACAACCCGCTTCTTATCATCAACTCCCACGGGATACAGGATAATCGCGGCTGCGGCGGGATGGCCGCGCCAATGTTCGGGGGAATTCCCGGACAGAACCCGCCCTTGCGCATCAATCACGAACAACCGGCCCGGCCGATAATCGCTGTTGGAAATCAGCAATTGGCTGATGCGAAATCGGTCTTCACGCTGCGGCATGATTGCGGATGCGGAATCCATCAGAAAAAGGCCGTACTCGAATGGGTAGCCGTATGACGCGATAAGGGACCGGGCAAGGCCCGATCTTTTTGCCGGCGCGCTGGAATATCGTGGATGATTGTAGGTGAACCGCACCACGCCGGCGGCGGTATCGACGCTGAAGGTCCGGACCGGAAACCAGTCATGCAGATGCGAGGCCGGGAACGGGTCCAGATACAGGGCGAACCGTCGCGGGTTTGCCGTGATTTCGTGCAACAGGCCCGCGCGATAGTTCATCTCAAATGTCAATGTATGGTCGAAATAAAGGAACCCCGCGTCAAACTGAATGCGGTACAGGAACGCGCTGCCGGCAATCGGCATGCCGGCATTTGAATCGGAAACGACGATCCGGAAGCGCGTATAGCCGATCAGCCGGTCGTCGGGGATTTTATCGGGAAAATGCACGCCAATGGCAAGCGTGTCCTGCATGACGAATCGGACGTCCGCCGCCGAAGCGAAATTCCATTCGCGATCGACAATCGTATCGCCGTGCAGCAAACGGCATGCGAATACGAGGAAGATTATGGCAGCCGTTCGCATCATGGCATCACCGTCCTCACGCAACGGAATGACTGAGGGTGGCGCGCGCTGGAGAAATTGCCCAGCCGCGCCGAGTTGGAAACGTCGTTTACTGAAGACAGAAAGTAACCTCCGCGTGTCACCCGGAACGGATCTATGTCGCCCGCTGCAGGTGCCGAAGGTCCGGCGGGATCGATTTCCGGTGATCGAGCATAATAGGCGCTGTCGTACCAGTCGTTGCAGAGCTCTAGCATGCAGCCATTCATGTCATACAGCCCGAACCGGTTGGGCAGTCGCTGCGCCGGGGCATGGATCGTGTCGTGGAAATTGCCCCGGTACCAGCAATATTCGCCCGCGCGCGCGCTGTCATCCCCCCACGGGAAACGGGACGCGACTCCCGCCCGGCAGGCGTATTCCCATTCGGCCTCGGTGGGAAGCCGGTAGCCGTTTTTTTCCCGATCGCACGCTACGGCAAAGTAGTTGCCGAAAAACTCGCTATTGCCCGTGTCCGGAAATCCGGAATAGCATGAATCGAGCCCCTCCTGCGCCGAACGCCAGTTGCAGCAGCGCACGGCCCAGTGCCAGAAGCAGTTGTCAACCGGCTTGTTTGCTTCGTAGAAAAACAATCCCAGATATTCAGGACGGTAATCGGGCTTGAAAAGCTTGAACGCCGCTTCGCTGATTTCGGTGGTATCCATCCAATAGTCGTGAGTGAAGGCAACCGGGTGCTTTGGAGCCTCTTCCCCGCGGCCGGAATCGCTGCCCATGAGAAATGCATGGTCTGCCGCGGGGACCAGGCGCATGCCCTTGTCATTCGGCAGCGTGTCGTAGACCGTGATTTTCGCGCGGCAATTGTCCCCGTGAAAACCGGGGACCTCAAAAGGAATGCGATGAAGGCCTGGCGCTAATCGCAGGAAATAATCCGATTGGAGCGGGACCGTCCAGGTGGCCCCCCCGTCGGAAGAGATCTGGATGCCTGCTAAAAGCGTGTCGCCGTCGGCGTCCTGAATGTCCACCTCAATGATTCCCGTACACCGGTTGTCAAGAACGCGGATGCTGTCCTGGGGAACGCGGACAAAGCCGATTGAAGGGTCCGCGGCCATGCAGACCCACGGTGCGGCCGTGATGATCAACGGGAGGATGCTCCTCATCACGGTTTCCCGTCTCCGTAGACAAATGATAATGCGGAACAGCCTTGCAGCGCCGCGGCATAAACGCCCGTGAGGACACGGTGTCCCCGGCTGTCGCGGCCGTCCCAGAATACGGATGTTTTGATGTCCATCGGGATTTTTCGAACTGCCGTCCCCCGAAGATCAAAAATGGCAAGCGTACTCTGCCGTTCGATGCCGGAAACCGCGAACATCATGCCGCCGGCTGCCGCATGGCACGCCAAAGCAGGCGTTCGATTCATACGCTGCGAGGCCGGATGCGGGCGCGCAATTCCGGTCGTGCCGAGGGAGAATAGCGCGCTGACTTTGGAATCCGACCCGGCGGACAGCGCGGATATAAGCGCCAGAATCAGCGCCGGTGTTCGCTTGGAACTCACCGGGATTCCCCTTCAATGATGATCATTATGGAGGCGCGAAGGATCCGGGACGCATCCGCCGGTGTCACGCGGCGCCCCTGTATAGTGAAGGATCCGGCCTTTCGGGTCGCCCCGACCGGGGTTGCTTCCGGGGAACCATGCCGAATGACCGGAAATGCCGCGGTGCGGGGGATCGTGCGATCGTATTTCAGGATGTTCAGATAGTCCGATGCTTTCGTTTCCCGGAGATACACGCGGATCCTCGAAAACGGCATGGATCGAATCGCCTTGATGCGCACTGAATGTTCGGTGATAGAAAAGACTGTTGTCTTCTCGGTGTCCGCCGTATCAACCACAAACACGCGCAGCGACGAATCAACCTGCTTATATGATGTCATGAGATCAAAGTGCGCCGTGCTGCGGCATTTCAGGCGGAAAACCAGACGCGCGGTATCGGCGTTGAGCGCCGAATAGGAAAAGAACGTGTCCGGCGCAGGCTGAGCTATCGCGGAAACGGTATGCGCCGCCGCTTCGGGCACGGTTTGCACATGGTACTGCGAGAGTTTGAAGCCGCAGGATGGTTGATCGGCGTAATCGCAATTCTGCGCCACATTGCCGACGCCCTGAATGGCGACATTCTGTACAGGTCCCACCACGCCATGGCCGGTATTGCGATAGAGAACTCCCCCATAGAAAACGCCGGCAGGAACAATGATCGAATCATAGGCCGGCCAATCCTGACTGAAAAAAAAGTTCATGCCGAAATATCCTCTGAACCAATCTTCGACATAACCGTTTTCGTCATGAAGACAATAGCGCTCCTGCTGCACCGATACCTGGTTGCCGGCCCAGGTAGAATCAATGACCACGAAGCTGTCTTTTTTCATGGAAGCGACGGTCTGCTTTAAAATCCCATAGGGCCCCTGATACGTCCACCAATTCCCAACGGCCATGGGGCAATAATCGCGCGTGAGGCCGATCGTTGCAGAGGTAAAGGAGAGCAGGCAGGTTATCGCGATAATCAAATTCATGCGCGGGTTCGATTGCATTTATTTCTCCATATCCCGGATACACCTGCCTTGACAATTGATGCGGCAATGCAGTTTGTCGGAAATCAGATACACGCCCGCTTTAATACCGGCAGGCGCGCCAGGTATCATCACCGCAATGCGCAATGGCGCCTGCCGGTCACGTGCCGTTGCCGGCAATGTGGTGATTGTTTTTATCGGCGAACGCAGGACCCAGTCCTCCCAGGTCCATCCGCCGACCAACATCCGCGTCCCATGTGAATCATATCGATATGCAACCGGCCCGATGCTGTCCTGCTGAATGAAAAAGTTGAATTGTGGATGCTTGACTGTCTGGTAATTTGCATCGCGCGAAAGATCGCAGACGCCCGAAATCGCGTAGACCGCGTTTTTTTGGGCGCCGCCGATGGTGATCATCGTATCGCAGACGCTGATGCTGTCGGGAACCGCACCGTTGCGGGTA
>Ga0315289_10010773_pt1 | contig 13038 bp, 14 predicted proteins | sample YL17G11_40_MG_FD_203452 | JGI IMG/M metagenome (GOLD analysis project Ga0315289, IMG submission 203452) | Sediment microbial communities from Yellowstone Lake, YNP, Wyoming, USA - YL17G11_40 | ecosystem: Environmental > Aquatic > Freshwater > Lake > Sediment | place: USA: Wyoming | collected...
TCCCCTTATCTAAGGCTCGGTAGACGGTTTTCTTGCCCGGGCGATAGGTCGCCGAAAGTCCCAGCCGGTTCACCTTGATCCCGGAGCTCCCGAAAGTCGTCTGCGTAAAAGTGGATTCCACAGCATTTATCCTGTTAGAAGAGCCCTGTTGAAGAAAATCCTATTCCGTCACCAACAGCACATTCACTGCCTTCACAACAACCTTTACCGAATCTCCGACTTTGAGACCGAGTTCCTCCAGCGAATCCATCGTCATCACGGATGCCATTGGCGACTTCGCCGGAATCTCAAGCCGGACTTGACACATCACTGTGCCTTTCTTGATCTCCACGACTTTCCCGGTCAGTTGATTGCGTGCCCCGTACTTCATGGGACGACTCCTTCTCTGTTTGTCTTTGACGAACAGCTATTTTTCACGATTGTGCTTCAACCACTCGATGGCTGCGGTCAGTATGGGATCTTTCCCTGCTCGCACATCTTTCACCGTGGGGCGAACCTCGATATCGGGCAGAACGCCTACGCCGACGAACTCCTTGCCATCCGGATAGAAGCAATGCGCCGTGCAAACGAACGCGTTGCCTCCACCCGGCAGGGAGAAGATGAGCGGCTGACCGGTGGAGCCGCAAGTTGGCTCTCCGATGAGAGGGCCGCGATTCATGACATCGAAAGTGACACAGAAATCCTCCGCCGCCGAGCCGGTTCTGGCACTAATGAGCACCGCGACGGATTTCTCGAAATGCTTTGAGCCGTTCGGAGGCCAAAGGCTTTGCGGCTCTTCATATTCGCGTTCCGAACGACCCCATGCGCGATACATGGGACGATATTCGCGCGTGACCCAGCGTCCGATGCGAAACGAATCGTCGGTCAAGTATCCCAATAGACGGAATCCCGTGCCGCTGTTGCCGCCGCCGTTCTCTCGAAGATCGAGAATGAGGGCGTCGGCTTTCTGTATGAGCGGAAAAAGAGAATCGAACTGCGTCACCGCACTCTCATTGGAAAATGTGTTGATCGCCATATAGGCGATGTTGCCTTTCAGCATTTTGAATTCCACATCAGGAGTCGGCGCACTCTTCTTGGGAGTGCGCGACAATGTCCGTGTGAAAATCTTGCCCTTGCTATCTTGTAGCTCGAGTTCGACGGGACTCTCCTTTGCACCGTTGAGGAGCTGATAGGAGTAAATCTGTTCGGCGAGACCTTGAGGAGTTGACGCTCTTGCGAAGGGAGCAATTCGGCTGTTCGCATAGTCTTTCACCGGCAGACCGTCAATGCGGAGGATTTCGAGGCCGGGCCGAATGCCCGCTTCGAACAGGCTGTCGTCGAATACTTTCGTGATAAGCACATGGCCTTCGATGAGACGAGTCCGAATCGGCGGCCAGCCGTAGACCTGGTCATACAGCGCTGGAGGCCAGTTGACTCCGGTATGCCCATCCTTGAGGTAAGCGCACATCTCTTGCAGCGCGCGGTAGTAGTCGAGCGTGCTCTGCGCCTGCCGAACCTTAGGTAAGAAAGCCATGTAGAGACTGTCCCAATTCAGCTCCGGCACGCGCTCGAAATAGACAAAGTTGTATTTGATTTCGGACCAAAGTTTCGACAGTCCAGCCACCTTTTCATCTACACTCAGATTCTCTTTGTAGGGGGTGTTGATGAAAGGATTTTCCCAGAAGTACTGTCGCCGTTTCACCCGTTCGGCAATCTGCTTGTACCCTTGCGTGCTGCGAATGCTGTCCAAATCCGTGTCGGATTCCATGTGCTGCAAGTTCGTGTAGCCCGCCTCGATCGCCTCGCGCAGGAAATCCACGGCTTTCTCTTTCTGGCCGAGCAGCGAGTAGCCGCAAGCCAAGTTGTAAAGGACAGCCTGCCAAGCCCAATCCATCTCTTGAACCTTGGGATAGGTGCGAAGCTCTTCAAGAATGGGAATCGCCTTGACATAGTCTCCTTGCCGCCAGAGCTCGCTGACTTGCTGAAGCTTGCCCTGTATCAGTTTCGTCGAATCTACAGCGTTGGTAGATGGCTGTGCGAACGCAAGCGAGAGTAATACAAGGAGAGTCAGTGAAGCTGTGGTAACGCGCAACATCGTTTGGACCTCTGTTTGTCGAAGGTTTGATTCATCCGCAAATCCGTTGTGGGATAACGATTATCGCGGGCCGTTGCGAGCACGAAGCAGCCATGCTATCCATTGATCTATGCCTTCGCCCGTCTTTGCGGACATGGGAAGGATGGCGATCTGTCCATTCGTTTTACGGATGTTGCTTTTGATGCGTTCGACATCCACTTCCAGATGCGGGGCGAGATCCATTTTATTGAGCAGGCACACACTGCACTCGCGGAACATCAGTGGATATTTCAGCGGCTTGTCCTCGCCCTCCGGCAAGGATAAGACGACGACCCTACGGTTTTCGCCGAGATAAAACTCGGCGGGGCAGACCAAGTTGCCGATATTCTCGATGAAGAGAAAGTCAATCGCGGACAGGTCGAGGTGCTTCAGTGCCGCTTGCACGAGATGCGAGCCCAAATGGCAATCGCCTCCAAAAGGCTCCGTGTTGGCTTGCACAACCGGAACACCGAGGGGCTGCAAGCGCTCGCTGTCAATCGTGGAAGTAATGTCTCCTTCAATCACCGCGCAAGAGAATCCGCGCTCTTTCAGTGCAGGAATCGTCTTTTGCAGGAGCGTCGTTTTGCCGGAACCCGGCGAGCTCATGATATTGACGGCAAAGACGCCGTGCTTATCAAAGAGGGCGCGGTTTTCTTGGGCGCGAAGGTTCGATTCCTCCAAGACATCACGAATGATCGGAATTTCCATCTTCTTTTGCCTCTTCATTTTCAACAGTGATGCCGGTCAGCAGGATGCCTCGTCCATGCAGAACCTCCACATCGCCTCCGCCACATTGTGGGCAGACGAACACAGGCAGCTCGATGCCAAATTCATGAGTGCACGCGCGGCAGCGACATTTCACATCAATCTGCTCCACGGATAGGTTCGCATTGGGCAGGCCGCTCTTTCCCTTGATGGCATCGAAGACGAAGATGAGTGTGTCGGGAATGACCGCGTCCAACTGTCCAACCTGCACGCGGACTTCCCTCACGGAATCCGACGGAACATCCCCCGGCAATGACGCGGCGACGGATTTCATAATGCATTCGGCGATGTACAGTTCGTGCATACGAGTCCTAACAGATTCGCGGCAGTAGTTCTCCGGCGGGCCGGTGCAAACGGCGAATTCCGCCAGCCTCTGTCTCGATTCGAACCACGCCCTTGCCGTAGCCAGTGATGCGTCCGATGACTGCGGCTGCATGACCAAGTGCATGTCGGTGTAGAAGTGCCACAACACGCTCCACTTCGCTCGAGTCTACGACCATGACGACTTTGCCTTCATTGGCCAAGTGCAGCGGCTCAAAACCAAGGAGTTCGCAGATTGCTTTCACACCGTCCTGCACCGGAATAGCGGCTTCTCGGATGAGGATATCACATTGTTGTGATTCTGCCAATTCTGTCAAGGCCGCTGCGAGGCCGCCGCGCGTGGGATCGCGCATCCACTTGACGCCTCTCAATTCGTTCAATACAGAGCCAATGAGGTCATGCAGGGATGCACAATCGCTTTCAATTGTCGTCTGCAACGCCAGTCCTTCGCGAGCGGCAAGGATGGCGATGCCATGATCTCCGATGGTCCCTGAAATCACAACAGCATCGCCTTCTGTAATAGGACTCTCTGACAATCCGTGTCCGAGAGGGCAAATGCCGAGTCCTGCCGTATTGATGAAGATGCCATCGCACTCGCCGACAGGAACGACTTTCGTGTCGCCGGCGACAATTTCAACTTGAGCCGCGCGTGCTGTCTCCGACATGGAGGTCACAATTCGCTCCAGAGTGCGGATAGGAAAGCCTTCTTCGAGGATGAATCCCGCGGATAGATAAAGCGGCCGAGCCCCCATGACAACAAGATCATTGATGGTTCCGCAAACCGCAAGTTTGCCGATGTTGCCGCCGGGGAACTCAAGAGGTTTCACGACATACGAGTCCGTTGTGAAAGCCAACTGATTTTGATTCAACTTCACAATGGCGGCATCGGCAAGCGTGTTCAGCAGTGGATTAGAAAATTCCTTGACAAAGAGCTCTTTGATGAGGCGGCGCATCGCCTCGCCACCAGCTCCATGACCGAGTGTGATGACCTTATCGTCCATGATTCACAGGCGAGAAATGATAAACCGCTGAACACGCACCTTCAGCGGATACCATGCAGGCTCCACGCGGCGTATCGGGAGTGCATACTTCCCCGAAGAGAGGGCACTGCGTCGGATGAATTCGGCCACGCAGGACATCTCCACATCGGCAGGCGGCATCCTCTTGCGGCGGCTCCAATTCGACGGAAATATTCGCGGCGTCCCATTGTGAATAAGTTGTGCGAAGTCTCAAACCGCTTTCTGGAATCACCCCAAAACCTCTCCACGGCATATTGCACGGCTCGAACATTTCACGAATGACCTCTTGTGCGCGGACATTGCCTTGCTTTCGCACGACGCGCCGATATTGATTTTCAACGACAGCACGCTCTTCGGCAATTTGGCGGCAGAGCATCAGAATTGTCTCCATGAGGTCCACAGGTTCAAATCCTGACACGACGCAAGGAATCGAAAAATCTCGCGCGATGAATTCAAAAGCGTCCAGACCGACAATCGTCGTCACATGACCGGGCAGAATCAAACCGTCCACCTGGACATCGGGCGCTGCAAAGAGGATACGAAGCGCTTCGGGCATCGTTTTGAGCGCAGAGAGCAAACGAAAGTTTCCGATTTTGGTGCGGGCGGCTTCGGCGAGTGTCGCTGCAAGTGTGCACGCGGTCGTCTCAAAGCCAATTCCCATGAAAACGACAATGCGTTCGGCATGTGCTTTTGCCCATTCGAGGGCATCGGCGGAAGAATAGAATACGCGAACATCCGCTCCTCGAGCGCGCATGTCCGCAAGTGACCGCGTGGAACCCGGAACACGAATGAGGTCACCAAATGTGGTGATGCTTACATCGGGCAGTGTGGAGAGCGAAATGGCCTGGTCAATAAAATCGTTCGAGGTCACACACACGGGACAACCCGGCCCCGAGATGAGTTTGACCTCTGGCGGAAGCAAATCGTGGAGCGCATGGCGATAAATCGCCGCCGTATGACCTCCGCAGACTTCCATGAGTCGCACGGGCGAGCACAGGCCAAGGTGCGCAATCTCTTGGGCGATTTGGCGCACTACATGTGCATCACGAAAATCAGTCAGCGGTTCCATCGGCAGGTATCTCGCTGATTTCGCGCAACAGGTCGAGGGTCTGCTGAGCTTCCTCTTCATTGAGGATTTCGATAGCATATCCCGCGTGAATGATCACATAATCTCCGATGCGAGCATCCGGAGTAAGTGTCAACATGATTTCCTTGCGCACACCTCCGAGTTCGACGGTTCCGCGCACCCCCTGCATTTCGAGAAGTTTCATTGGTATCGCAAGACACATCGCCTACTTCTCCTGCGCATTGGCAACGACGGCTTGACCGAGTGACACTCCTCCATCATTCGCCGGCACCTGATAATGTGAGAGTACACGGAATCCTTTCTCCGACAGTCGTTCCTCGAACGCGCTGAGCAAAAAGGCATTCTGGAAGCAGCCTCCACTAAGAGCAACGGTTTCGAGGTTGTGTGACTCGCGGATGAGCTCGCACAAACGAATGAATCCGCTGACAACTGCTTCATGGAAACGCCGCGATATGATCTCTTCCGAGATTCCTTTTCGGATATCATTCACCAAGGCATGAAACATCGGCATGGGGGAGAGAATCCATCCGCCGCCCGACTTTTGCACATCCATCGGATAGGGAGGTTTCGGCTTAGAGGAAATGCGCCCCTCGAGGAGCATCGCGGCTTGGCCTTCATATTGCCGTCGCGTGCCGAAGAACAGAATAGCCGCAACGGCATCGAAGAGCCGTCCCAGACTCGAAGTGATTGGAAATATCTTGTCTCGCAGTTCGGGATTCAGCAAGGACGCCAAATCTGGCTTTTTCCGCTCCAACAGCAGGTCATGGACAAATTCCAACGGCAACTCATACATTTGTTCGCCAAATGTCTCGTAGAGCCAGGCCAGAGCCATGCGCCAAGGTTCTTGAGCGGCACGATCTCCTCCAAGAAGCGGAACGGTTTGAAGATGCGCCACGCGTTCGAAGGAACGGAAATCGCCCACGAGCACTTCTCCGCCCCAAATCGTCCCGTCGCTGCCATAGCCGGTGCCGTCCAAGCAGAGGCCGATGGCACGCTCGCTGGTCTCATTTTCCGCCAAGCAAGAAGCCAAATGCGCGTGGTGATGTTGGACGCGAACAAGAGGAATGTCTCGTTCGCCGCACCATTTGGCAGCTAATCGAGTTGTCGCATAGTCGGGATGAAGGTCGCAGGCGGCCAGCTCGATTTTGGCATTGAAAATGTGCAAGAAGTGAGCAAGCGCAGTCTCTTGAGCTTTGACCGTGAGGTCGCTGTCCATATCGCCGATGTGCTGTGACAAGAGAGCGAAATCTTGTTTGCCCAGACAGAATGTGTTTTTCAATTGCGGCCCGAACGCGAGAGTGGGACGCCGAAACGGCTGCGGCACATGCACCGCGTGGGGAACATAACCTCGCGCCCGCCGCCAGAGACGCGCGCGTTCTCCAACGACCTTCACGACTGAATCGTCGGCGAAAATATGAATGGTGCGGTCATGAAGCAGCGCGGCATCGGCGATTCCGCGCATGCGATTGAGGGCGTCACTTGCCTCGTAGCCAATCGGCTCATCGCTCACATTGGCACTTGTCATAACGAGCGGGCCGCCATAACGCGAAAGCAACAGGACATGGAGCGGGGAGTAGGGCAGCAGCGCGCCAAGGTATGGGTTCTCCGGTGCCACGGAATCAGTAATCGAAGAGCTTGCGCGTCTTTGCAACAAAAGAATCGGAGCTCTTGGCGATAGAAGAAATGACAGCTCCCTGGCGGAGGTCTCGCAATGCTCGTGCAAGCTTTCCACGCTGGGGAACATTAGAGCGAAGGGTTTTTCATCCCGATGTTTTCGCCTCCTGAGTTCTTGCACCAATTCGTCGTCACATGCATCGCAAGCAAGGTGGAATCCGCCGATTCCCTGAATAAGGACAACACGCCGGGACTTCAACGATTCGACAGTCCGCATCAGAGCATTATCTGAGTCACCCAAGGGTTGCCAGCCGCATTCCGCGCTTGTGAGGAATTGCAGTCTTGGGCCGCAGTCGGGACATGCCACAGGTTGAGCGTGAAATCGGCGATCCGCGGGATTTTCGTATTCGGCACGACAGCGCGCGCACATTTCGAAAGAGCTCATCGTCGTCAGCGGGCGATCATAGGGAACATCTTGGATGATGGTGAAACGCGGGCCGCAGTTCGTGCAATTGATAAACGGATAGTCGAATCGCCTGTCGCTCGCATCTTCGAGTTCGCGCCGACAGTCGGCGCATAGGGCAAAATCCGGCGACACTTGCGTGAAAGCGTCCTCCAAAATCTCGCTTTGGAGAATGCGAAAATCCAAGAAATTCGCAGGCGGCAGTTGGCTTTCGGTCAGCCTATCCACCTGCGCCGCTGCGGGCGCTTCGAGGATGATGGACTCAAGGAACTGACGCACGTGCTCTGAATGCCCCTCAATATGAATGAGAACACCCTTGCTGTTGTTCTGCACGGTGCCGAGGAGGTCGAACTTGCGCGCGAGATGATAGATGAAAGGGCGGAATCCCACGCCTTGTACCACCCCCGAGACATGAATCTGTAAATGCTGAATATCCATACCTATAGTAGACGAAAAGGCCTCGAAGTATCGAAGCCTCTCATAGATAGCCCAAAAAAATGTCTTATGCAAGCGCCTTTGGGCTGCGCCGAATTTTACATCAGAGACCCAGGAACTGAATTCCCGCTCCGCACGCTGCTACAACAAACCCTGCCAAGGCATGAGAGTAGCGTTCCATGAAACCGAGGTTTACTTTCGCCAGCCCGCGCACCGAGGCGTAGACCAGAGTCAACATGGTCCCGATGGTGAACACGCTGAAAGTCAGCGCGACTGCAAGCACACTAAAGGCATCAGCGCGTGCTGCAGGAACCATGAGCAGCGGTATCAAAGGCTCACAAGGGCCAAAAACGAAAATCGTGAAGATGATCCAGGGTGTGATATTGGCCTGGCGTTCGTGAGAACCCTCGTGCGAATGCGTAAAGGCACCACCCGGATGCTTGTGAGTTATGAGGCCGTGCGAGTGTGGTCGGGAGGACGCTTGTTTGACGGCACGGCGGATACCCCAAATCATGTACGCGAGCCCGAAGCCGAACAGCAGCCATCCGGCAATTTCACCGCGGACCGATTCGAGAGCGGTGAGTTTCAGCAATTCCACACCGAGGAGCAGTCCAACCATGCCGATGACTACCGAACTTGCCACATGGCCGATACCGCTCAGCAGAGTGATCATCAGGGTCCGTCGGTTCGACCACTGCCGAGCCCTGGCCATCGCAACAAAGGGTACATAATGGTCAGGCCCCAGGAGTGTGTGCACAAGACCCAGCGTGGCGGCTGTGCCGAGAAGAAGTGAGAATTCGGCGGTCATTTTTGAGTGTGACCGGGATGAAAAGCGAATTCGCTGGCGGTCATTGATGCCGGGACAGGGTAAACTCCGGCGCCGTGACAGAGAGGACAGACGACTTTTTCAGTTTTTCTTACCTCGATTCGGCCGGTACCATGGCACGCATAGCATTCTTTCCCTCCGGCGCCGAATCCTTTGCCATCGCAGTAAGAGCACCGATAGCCATGTTCTTCCATGATACAGAGATTATCTGTCCAGCCCCGGCCATTGCACTCGGGGCATGTTTTGGGTTCTCCCTCGCCAGGCGGGGGCGTTGAAGGTCTTTTTTCGGTCATCGTGAGGGCTCCTCGCTTGAATTCTGTCTAATCCAACTGCGAACAAAGTCCAGGGTTTGCTTGAGTGCGGCGCGAACTGCCGGAGTCAATTCCTCTGAGAGCGTTTCGAGATCCTGCGCTTCCACCGCCAGCACATCCACGACATCGGGCATTTCCAACGAAAGCTGCCTTCCCAATTCGAGAGCCGTCGGCAGGCTGATCTGATGGCTGGTCGTTAGACTGTGCGAGGGCGTCAATGCTCCGGCGGGAAAGTGGTGCAGTGTTCCAACCTCGGCTGTTCCCGTGCGAATCGTATCTACAATGAGGACTCGCTTGCGGCCCACGAGCAGGTCGAGAAGGTGAAATCCCGCCAGCGGTGCGAATACGACATCGGCCGGGAGGTCGTGCATATCTTCATCCTGAAGCCTGCGTGCAACCTCGGGGCCGAATCCATCGTCGCTGAGAATCTCATTGCCTAAACAAAGAACCAGAACAGGTTTTGCGGATGTCACGACATTGCCCACACAACGACTCGTCTCATGGCAGCCGTGGGTTTTGGGTTAGCAATTCCTATGCGCCGTCTGGATTACCTCGCCGCTCTCCGCGTCGTGAATCACGAGTTCCAGCGGCATCTCCCCCGGGAGGGTATGGGTGGCACACCCGAAACACGGGTCATAGGCTCGGAAAGCCATCTCGATCCGGTTCAATATGCCGTTGGTAATCTCCGTTCCCTTTTTTATCAATCCCTCGGCGGCGCGCTTGATGGACATCGTAATCGCGGCATTGTTGTTCGTCGTCCCGACGATGAGGTTCGCCTCGGTGACGATAGCATTCTTGTCGGTCTTGTAGTGATGGGTCAGTGTTCCGCGAGGAGCCTCGACAATTCCCACTCCCTCGCCGACGATGCCCGGAGGCGGGCTGAATATTTTGTCGGAGGTAATCTCATCGTCCTTGGCGAACGCCAGCGTCGCCTCGCAGGCATAGACTAATTCGACGACGCGCGCCCAGTGGGTTGCGAGCGTCGCATTGACCGGCGTTTTGCCGCTCTTGTCTTTCGTTAGGGTCTCGTAAAACCGCTCGTATTCCGCTTGCGCGAGTGGTGTCGTCATCCCATCGGAAGCATTCAGCCGCGACAAGGGCGATGCCTTATAGACGCCTGAGTCCACCCCATCCACGAATCCCTTCCATCCGATTTTCTTCAGGAAAGGATATTTGAGATAACTGTAAGGCTCGACATGTTCGGCTACATATTGCAGATAGTCTTTCGGTTCGTACTTGCAGTGTTCTTTCCCGTCCGGTCCCACGACACGCACTCTGCCGTCATAGAAATTCACCTTGTTGTTGGCATCCACCAAGCCCATGTTGTAGGTCTTGTGGGCGTAGGCATCCGATAGAATCAGATCAACATAGGCCTTGTTCGCCAAGACGACATCATTCAAAACCTGAAGGGTGAACTTGCTGAATTCCACCATCTCTTCGCCGATTTTGATCATTTCCGCCTGCTCTTCCTTCGTGATTCGTTTTGCCATGCCGCCTGGAAGTGCAGTGACCGGATGAACCTTCTTTCCGCCGATGATTTCGATGATTCGCTGGCCCCGAGCTCTCTGAGCAATGACCTTCTTCCCTGCATCTATGCCCACTTTAGCGATCACGCCGAGGATATTGCGCTCGGCAGGAGGCGCATCGGGACCGCATACAAAATCAGGCCCTCCGAGCGCATAGAAATGCGTGGTGTGGTCTCCGGCATAGAACGCATTGTAGACCAGATTGCGCAATTTCAGTGCTGCGGATGGAGGCGTCACGCCAAACACGGCATCGGTCGCCTTTGCTGCTGCCATATGATGGGCATCCGGGCAAACGCCACAGATGCGTGTCGTAATGCGTGCCATCTCTTCCACGGGTCGACCGACACAGAATTGCTCAAATCCACGCAGTTCCGGCACCTGAAAATAACAGTTGGCCAAAGAACCATCGTCATTCACAAAGAGATGAATCTTGCCGTGGCCTTCAAGGCGGGTGATGGGGTCAATAACGATGCTTTTCATACTTGCGCCCTCCGCAGGAAAGAATCGGCCAGCGTGAATCGGTAAAAGGTTCCAGCGGGATCTGCGATCATGGCAATGATCCGGTCAATCTCATCGGGATCTGTTGAATCAATCACGCTGGCGATTGCGGAAATCATCTTTGCCCCTTGATCGCGAACATTGATCGGTCGGCCATAGCAGCCGCGACAGGGCACGCCGGCCTGCACGCATTTGGCACCACATCCCGAGCGTGTGGCAGGGCCGACGCAGACAATTCCCTGCTCCAAGAGGCAAAGGTCCGGATCAGGGATAATCTCGTATGGCCGAATGAATTTCGTAATTTTCTTAATATCGCGCGTGCGTGGACATTCATCACAACAGCTCTTATCGGTGGCTCCCAGCACCGTTCCCTTGGGTGGCAACGGTTTTCCATTCTTCAAAATGTCAATGACCGCCTCTATCACGGTCGCAATTTGGTCCGACTGCGGAGGGCAGCCGGGAATAGTATAATCCACATCAACGACCTGCGGCAAGGTCCACACGGTGTCCCACATGGCCGGGATATATAGCTCCCCTTCGGGGACTTTCGTGTGCGGCTGGGGAACAATCTTGTTGGGATTGTCAACGGACGGTGATTTGCTATACACATAGTCGAAGATGGATTGCCGATCGCAGAAATTAGCCAGCCCCGGAATGCAGCCGTCGGACGCGCAGCTTCCAAAGGCGCACAGGACAACCGATTTGCGGCGCAGGAGCTCCGCAATGGTGAAGTTCTCGTCATTGCGGATGGCGCCGTTGAACAGCGTCAGCGTGATCGCACCGTCGTCAAGTGCTGCCACATCTTGGTATTTGAAATCCGCCACGCACGGCCAAAGGGCAAGATCAAAGAAATCGGCGACGGCCAGTATCTTCTCTTCAATGTCGAGGATAGCGATGTCGCAACCCCCGCAGGAGGCCGCCCAGTAGACGGCAAGTTTCGGTTTCGCCATGATGGCATCCCTTCTGCGAGTTAGTATGTATGAGCCGCATGGCCCGGCTCGGCCATGAGCGAGTAACGATCGGGTTTGTTCAAGTCAAATTTCATGTCGCGCAGCTCCAGCGGTCCGAGCGTGCGGATCTGCTCCGTGAACTCTGTCACGACACTTTGGAATCGGGCTCCTTCGGATGCCGACACCCATTCGAGCCGCAGCCTTCGCGAATCAATTCCCATTTGTTCGAGGAGCTTTTTCGTCAGTGGAACCCGCCGCATACATTTGTAATTGCCTTCCACATAGTGGCAATCCCCGGGATGGCAGCCACAGATGAGCACTCCGTCAGCGCCGGAGCGCAAGGCGTTCAGGATGAAACCGGGATCCACGCGGCCGCTGCACATCACCCGCACGCTTCGCATATTCGCGGGATACTTCATTCGGGCGGTCCCCGCCAAGTCGGCGCCGGTGTAGCTGCACCAGTTGCAGAGAATCCCAAGGATTTTCGGTTCAAAACTCATACAAGGATTCCTTCGATTTGCGCATAGATTTGTTCGTCGGTGAAGTGCCGGGCGGCGATGGCACCTGTCGGACAAGCCGCCACACAAGTGCCGCACGCCTTGCACATCGCGGAATTCACATTACTTACTTTTTTCGTTTCATCGAAAGTGATGGCATTATAGGGGCACAAGCCGTTGCAGATGCGGCAACCACTGCAGAATTCTTCGGCGATTTCGGCATAGGCGGCATCCATCAGCAACTGTCCCTGAGTCAGCATCTTCAGGGTATGCGCCGCCGCGGCGCCGCCTTGAGCCACGGTATCGGGAATGTCCTTGGGACCTTGGCACACGCCGGCCAGGAAAATACCTTCGGTGGTCGTAGTGACCGGCCCAAGCTTGGGATGGGATTCAATATACCAGCCATCGGCTCCGACAGAAATATTGAATTTGCGCCCCAGTTCTGCGGCGTCTTTGCGTGCTTCCATCGCGGTGCAGAGCACCACCATATCCACAGGGATCTCCCGAAATTTCCCAATCAGGGTGTCTTCGCAACGGACAGTCAACGCCCCTTCGGCCATGCGCTTGCGCGAGGTCGCCACGATCTCCGTTCCTTTGCCTCGTATGAGGTTCACTCCCTCGCTCAGAAGGCGCT
>Ga0315289_10010774_pt1 | contig 13037 bp, 14 predicted proteins | sample YL17G11_40_MG_FD_203452 | JGI IMG/M metagenome (GOLD analysis project Ga0315289, IMG submission 203452) | Sediment microbial communities from Yellowstone Lake, YNP, Wyoming, USA - YL17G11_40 | ecosystem: Environmental > Aquatic > Freshwater > Lake > Sediment | place: USA: Wyoming | collected...
GGATTCACAAAAACGACGCCCCTGGTCTTGCCAAAGGGCTGAACTCGAATCGAAACCTCAGCATGGAGCCGGGAAGAACGCTTTACACAAATACAAAGCCGGAAATTATCGGCGGCGAAGATCCGGTATCGGAAACCTTCGACCCGCTCACGCGATTGTGTCAGCGATCGATAGCAATCGGAACCGGACTGAGTTACCAGATACTCACGAAGGATTTGCAGGGGATGAATTTCGCGGCCTCGCGCGCGAACATCCTCGAAGACCGGCGAATATTCCAGATGATCCAGAAATGGTTTATCAAGGAAGTTTGTCAGCCTGATTATGCGATATTTGTAAAGTGGATGTTTCTCAGTGGTAAAATGGCGCCATTGACATACGCTGATTATATCATTGATCCGTGGAAATGGTCGCAGTGTTTCTGGCAACCGCCGGGATGGGACTGGGTCGACCCGACGAAAGATGCCAACGCATCGATTGAACTCTATAAGAACAACATGACCACGCTCAAGGAACACTACGGCAGCAAAGGGAAAAACTGGCGCGCGGAATTGCGACAGATCGCCGAGGAAAAGGCCGCGATGAAAGATCTCGGTTTGCAGATGCCCGAGGAATTGCTCGCGGAATCGAAGAAACAGGAAATTGAGAACACGGTGAGAAACGCGATTGAGGATTTCCAGTGATTGTCAAGGCGGTAACGACGGCGCGGTCACTTGCGGCGGCGAGATCGCCAAGAAACATATACGGGGGAGGCGAGAATGAAAATCGGCGTACCTGTGATGGACGCGAGCGGAGTGGCTCTGGCACCGCAAAAAACATGGTTTACAATGAAAAAGACCGACGAGGAAATGGAGATATCGATCCATGACGAAATCGGTTTCTGGGGGATCACCGCAAAAAATTTTATCAAGGCGCTGAACGACTCTCCGAAAGCAAAGAAAATCCATTTGCGAATAAACTCTCCAGGCGGAGAGGTGTTCGAGGGTAACGCGATTTACAACGAGTTGATTTCCTACGGCGCGTCGATCCGGGTGACAATCGACAGCCTAGCGGCGTCCATGGCGTCGGTTCTGGCGATGACGGCGGACCCGGGGAAAATATCGATGCCGGAAAACGCCATGTACATGATCCACAATCCGCTGATGATGATCGGCGGCGACGCGGAGACACTACGGAAATACGCCGATGTGCTTGACAACCTGAAGGAAGGCATTCTATCGGCTTACATGCGACATTCGACGAAAACACGCGCGCAGATGTCAAAAATCATGGACGAAGAGACGTGGTTGTCTGCCGCAGAAGCAAAAGATATCGGGTTTGCCTCGGAAGTAATCGAGTCAAAAGATTCGGCGAAAAACGAGGCGAACCGAGAAAGGGTGGCAATCTGCAAGACGAGGGTCATGGCGTTGGCGACGTTTCCAAAGGCGAAATCAACCGAGGGTGATAATCCACAACCTACCACAAGGAAAGGGGATCCTATGGATCTCTATCTTGACAAAAACGGCAATCTGGTCGACAGGGCAACAGGCCAGATCGTCAAAACGAAAGAGAAGCTCGTTGCCGAAGGCGAGAACATCGCATTGCTCACAGTCGATGCTCGTGAGAAAGAAATGTTCGAGGCGCGACAAAGCGCAGCGGCAGCGGAGAACAAGCGCATTTCCGATATTCGAGCGATGTGTGCGGGTGTCCCTGGCTGCGACGAGGCGTTTATCGCTGGCCTGACGAAACCAGAGGTCACGGTCCAGGCTGCGCAGTCTGCGGTGATGGCGAAGCTCAAGGAAGGTCTCGCCCACATCGAGACAATCGCCGGCGGTGACGAGAGTGACAAGACTCGCGCGGGACTCACGAATATGATTCTCGTCAAGTCTGGAATCGAACGCGATCCGAAAAAGATCGCCGAACTCCATCAGTCCGAACTGGCGCCGGTTGCCGGACTCCAGGGTCTGATCCGGTTTTGCGCCGCGAAAGCCGGACTCAAGCAGGGTGCGTTCGCCGGAAACGCAGACATGGGCCGGATTTTTCTCGCCCTGCTGGGCTACGACGTGCCCGGTATCCCGCGCGCGGCCATGGGGATGAACACAAACGATCTCAACTCAGTCTTGAGCACAACCGCCAACGCCGCGATGCTCAAAGGTTACGGCGACGAGGCGACGACCTACCAGCGCGTGAGTCGCAACGTATCGCTGACTGATCTGAAACAGGCAGACCTCTACAAGACCAGCGGATCGCCGGACGTTCTGGTGATTCCCGAGGGTCAACCCCCGAAACTCGGAGTCGTGTCTGACAAGGTCGAACACGGACAACTCCGCAAGTGGGGACGCGCGTTTTCGTACCCCGAGGAAATGGCGATCAACGACCGTTTCGATTTGCTCACCACGCTCCCGTACCAATGGGGCCGGGCGATCCCGCGCGAGCAGAACAATCGTTTTTGGAATCTGTTGCTTACCGGCAACGGCCCGAATCTCGGCGAAACCGGAGCGGCACTGTTCCAGGTTGCGGGCGCTGCGGCGAATCAGGCAGCGGCAGGCGGCGCGATTTCTCAGACTACGCTCTCAGCGGGATTCGTGGCAATGCGGCGATACGCGCGCCTGAATCCGGACGGCGGACAGTCGCGAACGACAAGATTGAATATGCCTCCGCGGATTATCGCGACGGGTACGCGCAGTGAGTGGCTTGTCAGGCAGTTTACAAGTAACGTGTACGTGCCGCAGACCACGCCTCCGGCGAACACGAACATGAACGCGGATAACCTGTTTCGCCAGGGCGCATCGATGGGTCTGGAGCCGGTGATCGAGTCCCTGATCGACGACCTCGTCGCGGGAACGAACGCCTGGTTGTTGTTGCAGGATCCGAACATTATCGACTACTCCCTGACTTTGAGCTTGCAGGGTCGCGAGACTCCGCAGACTATGAGCCGCATGGGCGGAGCCGGTGAAGTGAAGGGCTTGATATTCGACATCGAGCACTTCTTCGAGGTCGCATTTGTCGATTGGCGCGGGTTCTGGAAGAACGTCGGGGTGTAAGTAGTCTGAGCAACTGAGTAGTCGAGGGCATTTTTTCGCACAACAAAAACCGGAGGAACTATGACAATCAGGGTAGACGAAGCGTTCCTGGTCGGGAGCATCGACCAGCACGAGCAGATCACGGTGAACAACAGCGACGAGGGAACTGCGCTTGTTGACGGAGAGGTTTTCCACGTTCATACCGTTGACGGATCCGTTGTGGGCATGGTTGCCCGTGGCGACATCGCTATAAGGGGAGACGGAGAGGCGCAGATCAAAGGGGAATTCTCCTTCAAAAAACGCGCAGGCGTGACGTTTGCGGCGCTTGACCAAATCTACTGGGCACGCGGCCACAACGAAGCAGTGCATCGCTCGGCTGCAAAGGCCGGGGACTTCTTCATCGCCGAGTGCACGAAGGAAGCCGCATCCACGGATGGATACGTTTACGGGCGTGTGGGCGAACCGAAGGACAACCTGAGCCTGAGCGTGTCGAATTCCAGTAGCTCGACATCGACGAGTTCCCAGTCGGATTCCTCGGGTTCTGATTCTGTTTCGTCTTCTGATTCCTCGTACTCGCAGAGCAGCAGGTCGGACAGATCGGAGTCAAGCGAATCATTGAATAGCATTTCGAGCAATAGTGACGAGTCGGTCAGTTCGAATAGCGATTCGTCGACATCGGTCTAAGCGTAGTATCGATAGCATAGAGGGCGGGAGAAATCCCGCTCTCTTATGTAAACACAAGCGAGGACACCTTGGCTTTCGATATTACTCAGGAGAAAACGGATTTCAAAGACATCGAGCTCGACGAGTTCGGAGAGTCTGTTGTTTACACGAACGGCAAGACCGGCAAGAAAAAAACCATTTCCGCGATACGCCCCACAACGAGAATTGCGCAACTGAAAACAGTGAGCACGCAATTCAATCCGATAAAAACCCGCATGGACCTGATTGTGTCTCGCATTGACATTGCAGAAGTCAACAAGGGCGAAGACACGGTGAAGCTGAGAGTCGAACCAGACGACGACAATGAGAAGACGCTGAAGGTCGCGCATTGCTCAGACGAATACGGAGCCTGGCGATTGGGGCTTGTATGAACGTCAACATAATGCCGGTGATCCGTGGCAAGGTGATCGGCGCGGACCGCGTTTCGTGGATGATGGGGAAGGCGCCCGAAGACGTTTCGATCGGCGTTTTCTCTGGATTTATACGCGGTAGAAATCAGTTCATCGGCACGGCAAAAAAAAAAGGCAACGTATCCGGACTCGTGCGCCGTAGGATTGAGCGCATAAAAAACTGGGGCGGTCGCATTTCTCCAAAACAGAATTCGGACACATGGACGCGGCAATTTTCGTCGCTGATGAAGGGCCGCGTTGATGGGAATTCTCGCGACTTGAAAACGCTCAGTTTACATGTCGGAGTTTTGTACAGAGACAAAAAGCGAATTCACGAAGCCGCAGAGATCATGGGATCTGGCGGAGCAATAAACTCGCCGGGCAAGTACATGATAGTCCCAATTTACGCAAACCTTCAGCGCGTCGGAATATTTCTGAAGACAGGAAAGAGCGGTGAGGATCTGAAGAGGTATATGGCGCTTGGAAATATGTTCATTGTCAAGCGCGGCGGAAAAATACTGTACTTCGATAATGACTTGTGGAATCAGGGCGACCGAGGCAACGCATTGATGTTCGTCGGGATGAAGACATCAAATGTTCGGAAAAAGTTCGATTTCGATGGGCAGTGGAATAAATTCAGCCCGAGATTTATGAAACTTGTCGGACAGGGAATTGATCGCGCCGTGAAAAGACTTGAGAAAAAACAGACGGCGGGCAAGATATGAAAAACCTATCGCCACACTTCACAAAAGCAGAATTTTGTTGTCACGGTCTGGACTGCTGCGACGGCACAACGCGGACGTGGGGCCGAAACGGAGGATAGCATGAGGTACTGCGTCTGCCTGCACAATGGAGGATCCGATGATGAGCCGTTGAAAAACCGCCTGATGTCGCGTGTTATCAAGGCGTGGTTACACGAACCGTGGAGCCACGTGGAGTTGCACCGTGGGGCGATCAATACTGGTGACAATATGCTCATGCCAATGGGTTATTGCTATTCTGCCAGCGGCTACGAGGGCAGGGTCCGACGAAAACACATTATGTTTACGCATTCGGACAGGTGGACCATCATCGAGTCACCTGATTTTGTGCATGCAATAGATGAAAATATCCTCACAACATTTGACGAGATCGAGGGTAGGCCCTACGACTACCTGGGAGCAATGCTGTGCCCGATCCGCCCGACCGTCGGATTGCGGAATAGTTACTATTGCATTGAGGCTGTGAGGTGCATGCTCGGGTTGATACCTTTCGGTGGAAAGTTTCTGCCTCTTGTCAGAGAACTATACAAACGCAACTGGAAACTCATTTGGTGTGAAGGGCGGGCAGCGTGAACGAACAACGGGAAGTGTGCAGCGAGCACGCGGGGATATGCGCGCAGTTGATCGAGAATACGCGGTTGACAAAGGAAATCCACAATGCCCTGTTGGGTGATATGGGTAGCGATCGACAAGGGTGGATTCCTCGCGTTGCTATCATGGAGAAGGTGATAAGCAAAGTTCAAAGCATGGCGATCACTGCCTCTTGCGCTTTTATTGTCGCTGCGCTCGGCGTGATCTGGGCGTTGATAACTCATCAGGTTATGTTGAAATGAGTGACGACAGATTTGAGTATGTATTTGTGGTCGCGTTTGCATTCGGCATTGTGACGGTGTTTATTTGCATGTTTATCTGGTGTTAAGGGAAGGCGGAGTGAGATGGCTGATGAACTGACGGTATTTAATCGGATCAAACAGTATCTTGGTAGTGACGCGCCAAAAGCGGGAACGTGGCGTGTCGATTTGTCTCCCGGCGTACCTATTGCGATCACGCTGGGAAATTTATCCACGCCAGTTAACAATGTTTACAACCGGCATGTATCCTTGTCGATTCGCAAAGACGACGTGCTCGACTTGATAAAAAACAAACTGAACACGATTACTGCAAAGCCTGACAGACTTGACCCGGCAGCACTTGAAGGCACTGAGTTGGTAACATGGACATTCATATTGAGGCAGGGCTGATATGGGTATACAGAAGAAACTTGCACTTTCAATAGGTACCGGAACCGGCACACCAAGCTCTACGAATGCACTACTAACTAGTGCCAATGCTCGCGGGGGCATGTCGTTTCGATGGGCGCAAAACAAAACGATAAACACTATCACAGTACAAATTGCCAATGTTGCTGGAACGCAAGCACTCAGAAAAGCTACGATGGAGATTTTATCCGATGTAAACCAAGCTCCGGGTGTAAATCTCGCTACGTCCGTCGAGCGATCCAATTTCGTCAATGGCGAATTGACGTTTACTTTCACCGGCGGGTATGCTGTCACCGCCAACACACCAATTTGGTTTTCCATTAAAAACACCGCCGTCGCCCCAACCGTGGATACGTTCAGAGCATCGGCGGCAACGCTGACCGGATTTTGTTCCGACACAAAGGGCGCAAGTGCTAAAGTGGATATGTGTTTTGCTACCTCGACTGACGCATGGGGCACAACAACAATTAATAATGGGCAGATGATGAGTTTAGTGGAGTTTGCGGACGGTACCTATGATGGCTGGTCGACATTAGCCATTTCGACATTGACTGCTTGCTACGGTAATAATGTTCCCGGCATCAAGCTCACATCCCCGTCAAACGCCAAAATAAATCTGCGTTCAATAGAGGCGCAGTTCGCTATAAACACCGGCACGCCGACGGGAACTCTCACGGCGAAAATTAAAGTCGGGGCGACGTGGTATCCGTCGGCAATCACGTATGTCGCAGGGGTTACGGTAGCAGCAACGAGAGTGTCGTTTGCTTTTGCTACTCCGGTGTCCATTCCACCGAGTACTACGTTTTATGTAGGATTTTTTAATTCCGCCGCAGACAGCGCTGCTAACTGTTTTAATCTCGCGGCATGGACATTGTTTACTACAACCGGATTTGAATGGATGCGTTGGTGGGGAGCGACGGCGAGCAACAGCACAGACTCCGGCACAACGATGGTTGACGTAACGACAATTCTGCCGGTAGTACGTGTGATATTTGATACCGATGGCGAATTCACCGCACCCACCTTCCCGGCTGCGGACACAGTAGACCCTCTGGCGGCACAATACGGGTGGGCAAGCGAGTACACGCCCGCGATGGACGTGCCTGCACTCGCCAAAGTTGCTCCGAGTGATACCCTGCGGGGAGTGGCTGGCACAATGGATCTACCCGCCATTGGATCGGTCGTGCCACCAGACACCCTTGAGGGCGTCACCGGGGCGTTCGACGAGGCGGCGAGGAATACGATCACGCCCGAGCATGTAGAAAACGCATACCCATACGTTGCGCTGGGCATTCCCGAGGTCGGCGGACTTGGAAGCGCGTCTTCGCAGTCGTCAAGGTCGGATTCGTCGTATTCTCATTCGTCATATTCTGATTCGTCGTATTCTCATTCGTCATATTCTGATTCTGATTCGGTTTCTTCGTCTTCGGATTCTAATTCTTCTTCGATGTCTTCGGATTCTTCAGATTCCAGTTCGTCTCTCGAACTCGAAACCGGCGAGTGCATCCAGGCGCAAATCACGGCGAAGCTGAAAGCGCTGCTAGGGATCATCAAAATATCTGCCGGATATCAATACGATGTAGCTGCGGTCGAGCAGGCGCGCAAGGTACTGGAAATCAACGACAGATGGGAATTTATTCTTCTTTGCGAAAACGAACCAGACGTCGAGGAAGACTTGATAATTCGAACGCTGGAATATCCAGTCTGGTTTTTTTCAAAACAGGACGACGAGCTAATCGGCGACGCGGCACAAGACAAGGACAGCGAAATCGCGTATCACAACCGGAATGCCGTCGCGGATATTACCAAAGCGATTAACACCGATATCTACCTGGGCGGGCTCGCCGAAAACGTCGAGATCGGGCCGGGAACTCACGAGCTTTACATTGACGAGAACACAACGCTATTCGGGACATGGTGCATAATCAAAGTCACGACGTCAATTGACGCCACAAACCCATACAAACTGAGGTGAGAGAGGAGCCGTTTTATGTCCGCTGAAAAACTTAACATGGTCCTGTTCGAGAAACAGACTGACGCGCACACGCCCGAGTATACGCTCGGAGCCAACGATTTCATTGACGTGATCGAAGGCGCAAAAGCCGACATCACGCCCGATGCAGAGGCGGACGCGCGCGGGTCCACGGCGTTCGACAACTACCCGCCGACGATCGGTCGCACTACGGTTGAGATCAGTATCATGTTTTCGCTATACTCTTTAGGGTCCGCCGATCCCGACCTCGTGCGATGTATGGAGTGTGCCGGCTGGCGTCGCGACCTCGATAAGCCCTATATCGTGCTCAGTCCGACATCTGAGATCGTGAACGCGGGATCTCTGCACGCATACCGCGGCGGGCCTGGTGCATCGAAATCGCTGCTTGAGAAATTCGGCAACGTGATGTTCGACGGATCCCTGAAACTCGAAACCGGCAAGCGCGCGACCGTTTCCCTGACCGGCAAAGGCAAGTACATCGCGCCTCCGGTGATCGCGACCATGCCTGCAATCGACAGCAATCGCGAGCGAGAGACCGCACCCGCTATCAAGGCGGCAACCGTGTCTATTATGGGTCAAGCGTACAATTTCACGACGATTGAATTTACATTTGGGCAGAACGTAGAGAATGCGAGCGATCCCACGGACACATACGCGGGCGGGGAAACTGAAATCACAGAGAGAAAAATCGACTTCTCGGCAACTCTCTACATGAAGCCGACGACACCGTTGATCCCACACGCAGATATCTACGCAGGCACTCAGGCCGCGATAAATATCGCATGGGGGACTACGCATTGCGCGCCGGGCGGATCGGATCTTGAGATAAACGCGCCGACTTGCGTGTTGACGGATGTTAAAAAAGGCAACAGCAACGGAATCGATACTTGGGAGGTAAAGGGAACTGTTGTGAAAAACGATCTCAAAATCAAAATCTACAACGGAAACACTTCGTCACTGTCAAGCTCCAGCGATTCGATGTCCAGCGATTCGAATTCCAGTGTTTCGGACAGCTCAGAATCAACGAGTAGTTCTTCAATATCAGTATAACCTTTTCAAGCGAGGGCGTTATGATTATTATTTCTCCTACTGCAAAGTTGAGGAAAGACATCGACGGAGTGACGTTTGTTTTCAACCCACCGATCGGAGAAACGGAAATCGCGATCATGCAGTGCCTCGAAGGCGAGACTATGGCGAAAGCCCGAACGCTCGCCGACGAGGAAATCAAGAAGGCCGGGAAGTCGAAAATCAGCGCCGAAAAATACAAGGAAATCGTATCGCGGCATATCGCGGAAATCACATCAGCGGCGCGATACGAGTCTTTGCGAGGTATGGATCGCGCGCTTGACATTGCGCTGTGCGGATGGGAATCGGCAACCGAAAAGCTGCCGGAATTTCCGAAGGACGGACGCCCGAGTCAGTACATGTCGATCACCGTGAAGCAACGCGTTTTTGAATGGTATCAAGAGCAGTTCTTGCTCGGAAGGAAAGAACAAAAAAACTGATAGCGGCCCTGTTGCTTGCAACTGACGATATTTTCGGGAAGGCATATGATTGTGACACATGCGAAGATGAATTCCGGGAGAAATCGGGTTGCGGTGGCGGGCCGTGTGATGTCGATATGTTTTCCGCGGGCGTTTGGAAAATTGACTTTTGCCTTGAGTGCTATGGTAAAAATCCAGAATGCACAGAATGCAAGGGGAGCAACAGCACGCCGGTGTGGTCGTGCCCTCGCACCATGGCCGATGCGTGTTCTAATTTGTTGCTCCCCTACTTTTTTGAGTGGTGGCATAATCGGGAGGCGGGCTGGCCGTTTGGAAATTGCGCAATGTCCGGGCAAACGAAGCAACTCGTTTCCGCGTTTCGCGTTTTGAGTCAGCAGCAACACCTGATAGAGGAACGGAAGAATGTCAAGTAGAATAGAAATTGTAATTTCGGCGGTAGATCAGGCGTCGAGTACGTTCAACTCGTTTCGTGGGCGTGTTGACAAACTGGCGAAGGACGTGCATCGCGGATTTAGCACCATCGCAACGATTCCGAATCTGATAGCTGGCGCCGCTATCGTACAGATGGGAAGGCATTTTGTAAAGGCCGCATACGACCTCGAAATATTCCGCGCGCAGTTGCTCGCAGTCAGCAGTACCGTGAAAGAGGCCGAAGACGCCCTTGATTACATGCGAGAATGGGCGCGAGTGTCGCCGCTTGGCACCAAGGACGTTATTGATTCCTATGTGCGTTTGCGTGCTATCGGGCTGTCGCCGACGATAGAGGAAATGAAGACGCTCGGCGGCGTGTCGCTGATGTTCCACAGGCAGATGACCGAAACGCTTGACGGATTCATAGGACTTAATAAAAAGACGCTGCGACAGTACGGTATCGACATCGATAGAACCGGATCGAAGGCGATACTCATTTCCGGGAATATCCGAAAGGTTGCTGAGAAAGATTCCGCATCGATTCGAAAAGCCGTTCTCGAAGTCTGGGCAGAGCGATTCCCGAAGGCCTTGGAACTTGCATCCAATACGTTGTCGGCAAAAGTCGAAATCATGCAGTCGAATATCTGGGAATTCCAGGCGCAGTTGACGGAGCACTTCATGCCTGCGATAAAAGATGCTGTTGAAGGTGTGGGTGGAAGCGTGGAAGACGCGCAAAAAAACATAGCGATTATAGTCAAGGTGCTTGCGCCGATATTCATGGTGTTGGAATTGGGTATCCGTGGAATAAAAATGATAATTTCTGCGATTGCTATGAATATGGTTTGGCTCGGCAACAAAGTTTTCCAGTTCATAATTGACGTTGCGCAAAAGCCGTTCAGGGTTATACAAGATGTGATATTGAAAATTCAAGGAATGCTTGAAACTTTGATAATGGCGAAATGGGTTCCGAAACTCGCGAAGAAAGGCCTCTACGATATTTATCAAGGATTGACAGCCGTTTCTAATGGCGCTGGAAGTGCAATAGGCTCGCTGGATAAATTCGCAGAGTTTGGAGATATCACATTCGAAGAATTCCGCGCCGGATTCGTCGGCGATCTTGAGTCCATGGAAGAGGCGTGGATACGTTGGCAAGTGATAATAAACAACGCCGACAAGATAAAAGATTTGAAAAAAGGCAAGCTGCCAAGTACAAATCCTTACGCGCCGGAGGGGGATGAAGATGGCAAGGCTGGAAAGGCTGGAAAGGAATACGAATACGAGGAGCCTGAAAGCGGCTATAAATACGCGCTCGAAAAAGCGGAGGCTATCGCTAAAAATCATTTCGCGAAAATGGAACTGATCGCCGTAACCGCCGACGAAAAAGAGAAACTGTGATATCAACAGGAACTCTACGAATTTCTCAACAGCAGCGAGGCGATGTATTTGTCAGCCGAAGAGTTTGAGGAACGAACGACGGCCCTGAAGCAGAAACACGCCGCCCTAAGAAAACAGATCGCCCTTGATAAGGCGGAGGTTATAGCTAAGAACCAGTTCGCGAAAATGGAACTGATCGCCGTAACCGCCGACGAAAAAGAGAACCTGCGATATCAACAGGAACTCTACGATTTTGTCAACAGCAGCGAGGCGATGTATTTGTCAGCCGAAGAGTTTGAGGAACGCAAAACGCTTCTCGCACGGATACACGCCGCACTGAGGAACGAAATTGCGCAAACAGAAACCGAAGCGCAATGGGCGATGTATTCGAACTTCGGCCAGTCGATGATGGATCTCAGCTCAGAGGTTATTGCGCAATCTGTAAAGGATTCGCGGGAACAGAGGGATCTCCAAATCGCTATGGCAATAGTAAATGCGGCGGCTGCGGCTGTGGCCATAATCTATTCCGCGGCAACGGGCACTGGCGATGTGTACGAAAAAGTAATCAAAGCTGTGGCCGGAGTTGCCGCAATAGCAGCGACAACGATCCCGCAAATCGCGGCGATGCAGGAACAGAGCTTTGCTACCGGGACCAGTTACGCGCCCGGCGGCATGGCGCGCGTCCACAAAGACGAGACTATTTTCCTACCCAGGGCTTCGCAGGTCGCGACCGCGCGAGAATCCGCACAGCAACCGGTTAATATTTCGGTGAGTTTCGGCGGTGGCGTAACTAAGGAAACTCTGCCGGATATCAAGAAAACGCTTCGGAATCTCGGCAATCAAATCAAGTACGGTATACGCGGGGGCATGATCCGACCGTCGCAGATCGGCCTCGCTCCCGCATAGGCGAGGGCACATGGAGTCTACAGTAGTACTGACCAGGGGCGCGACATCGATCACGATAAACGCGCCGCAATACGGTGCGGTTACGCGCATAGCAATGGCGCTGCAAATAACGCGACGCGGCGACGGCAAAATCGGCATATTCGACGAGGGCAAACAATACGACACACGATACGCTGATCTAAATTTCATGCTGCCGGAATCGCAACAAAAAAACCTGCAAAATCTATTATCGACAAATGCGCGCGGTGCACAGTTCCAATTTCTCGCGCGATCTCGGATGAATCCGTTCGGTCCCGACTTGGCTGGCGGAGAGCGCCGGTTTCTGGTGTGGGCCGAGGATTTTACGCTTGGGAACGCCATAGCTGGCCCGTGGCGGAACTTTCCGACTAACCTGACGTTGGCTATGTCCAGCGCGCCGCCGTGTTCCCTGCCCGTCAAGCGCGACCAGGGCGGCAATCTCAGCATCGCCGGGATATCTGGATTCCGGCAGCCCGAGGAGTGGCCGGCATCGGAAACTACGTATGCGGTCGATACTGTGATCGGGCACGGCGGGAGCGGCGCGGCGGAGGACGGCACTTCTGGATCCGATTCCTGGTTTACAACGATCGACGCGACGTGCAACGAGTCCATGGCGGCGCGACTCGTGCATAATCTAACGCAAATTACGCGCGGAAAAACATTCGCGATTATAGGCGCTCGTGCGGCGTACATTTTTGG
>Ga0315289_10010775_pt1 | contig 13037 bp, 14 predicted proteins | sample YL17G11_40_MG_FD_203452 | JGI IMG/M metagenome (GOLD analysis project Ga0315289, IMG submission 203452) | Sediment microbial communities from Yellowstone Lake, YNP, Wyoming, USA - YL17G11_40 | ecosystem: Environmental > Aquatic > Freshwater > Lake > Sediment | place: USA: Wyoming | collected...
CGGGAATCAGCCCGGCCTGCCGCATCCGCAAGAAGATCTCCTCGGTGGACTTGGCGATCAGCAGGTCGGAGAACTCCACCAGCAGGTAGTTCCGGCGGTTGATGGCATAGGTGGCGGGGTGGGCCAGCGCATCCTGGATGTTGTCGTAGGTCAGGTGGAAATCGCAGCCGCGGTAGAGGCGCGGCTGCGGACCGCAGGCCGCGGCCAGCTCCGCAATCTTCTGGTCCACCAGCTCGGAATCGAAGCGGAAGTCCAGGCTGGCGTGGGGCGTGGCGACCATGTCGGTGGTCCCGGTCTGGGCCGCCAACCGCACCATGGCCACGCATTCTTCCAGCGTGGCGGGCCCGTCATCCAACCCCGGCAGGATGTGGCTGTGGAGGTCGATCATCGAGCCGCACCCCTCCGCTCCCGCTCAGATGAACATTTCTTCGTCGTGGGTGGCCCGCGCCACCGTGGTGCGACGCTCGCCGAAGAGCACCGCCAGCGCCGTGCGGATGCCCATGGTCAGCCCGTGGAGCTGCCGCAGCGGCCCCAGCACCCCGCGGTGCAGCAGCGAAACGGTCTCCTGGAACCTTCCCGCCGCGTCGTCCAGCACCAACTCGATGCGGTCCATCTGCGCCCGGGCGCGGTCGGTGGCCTCCTCGAGGAATTCGTCGGCGCGCGCGAGCTGCTTGCGACTCAGCTCGAGGACTTCGCTGGCGCGACTGGTTACGTCCTTGACCTGCGCGCGCACCTCTTCCAGCACCCGCTGGCTCTGCTCGGCCAGGGGCTCCATCTTGGCCACCAGCGGCGTGATCTGCTTCTTCATAGCCCGCGAGGCCAGATACATCGCGAACAGAATCACCGTTTGCACGACGATCGCCACGGCGGCCACCACTACAGCGGCCGTGATGGTGTAGGTCTGAAGATCGCTCATGAACTCTACGGGTGGAGGCTCGCGCCCCGACTAGCCTTCAGCCTCGCCCTCCGAGCCGCCGGCCACGGCTTCGCGGTAGGCTTGCCGGCCGGCCTCGATTGCGGCGCCCAGGTGCTCCTTCTGCCGACCCACCGCGGCCCGGCCGCGGTCGATCGCCCCGCCGGCCGATTCCCGGACCTCCTCGGTGCGCCGCTTGAGATACTCGTGGCCCTCGCCGGCCTTGGCGCGAATGTACTGCCGCGTGTCCTCGCCCGATTTGGGCGCAAATAGCACGCCGATGGCCAGGCCCAGGCCCAAGCCAAACGCGAAATACGCGAACTTGTTTTCTTCCGCCATCTTGCTGCCTCCCGTGGCTGATACCGCTTGCCTGCTCTACTATTATACTATTTCGGAGACCGCGGGCGGCCCCAACAGGGTTTCCGGGTCCCCGCACAGGAGAAAATGCCGCAGCGAACCCCTCGCAAGCTGGAGGCGGAGGCCCTCTGGGAGTACGCCTTGCGCGCCCTGGCCGCGCACGCCCGCTCCCTGGGCGAGCTCCGCCAGAAGCTGCTGGGGCGCGCCCGGCGCCTCGAGGACGTCCCCGCCGTGCTAGTGCGCCTGAAGCAGGCCGGCTTGCTGGACGACCGCCGCTTCGCCGAGGAGTACTCCGCCAACCGCCTTGAAAACCAGGGCTTGGGCCAGGACCGCGTCCTGCGTGACCTGCGCCGCCGCCGCGTCGCCCCTAAGCTGGCCGAGGAGGCCGTCAAAGCCGTCTACCGGGACACCGATGAGGTCAGCCTCATCGAGCAGTTCCTCCGCCGCAAGTACCGCCACACCCCGCTCGAGGCCTTCCTGGCAGAACCCAAAAACCTGGCTGCCGCCTACCGCCGGCTGCGCGCCGCGGGCTTCGCGCCCGCCAACATCCTGGGAGTGCTGGGCCGGTTCAGCGCCGACGCCGCATGGCTGTCCTCCCCGGAAGAGCCTGCCGAATCCGAGGAATGAGGCGCCTTTACTGAACAATCGCGGCGGGGTTGGAGAGCTCCCCGATCGCGGCGTTCGAAATCCCGACCACGTCCCCCGGCGCCAGGGCGTAATCGTCGCCGATCATGATGCCCGTGCCGGTCAGCAGCACCGAGCCGGCCGGCACCGGGTTGGCGCGCAGCAGGTAGCTGACCACCTCTTCGATGTTGCGTTTCAGGTGGCGGGTGGAAACGGTTCCCGAGAACCGCTCTTCCGCGCCCCGGTGGATGGTGCAGGTGATGCTCAGCGCGTAAGGGTCCTTCAGCTCGTCGGCGGTCACGATCACCGGGCCCAGCGCGCAGGAGGCCGTGTAGATCTTCGACTGCGGCCGGTAGAGCGGACTGACGCGCTCGATGTCCCGGGCCGAGACGTCGTTGGCCAGCGTGTAGCCCACAATCCGGCCCTTTCTTCCCAGGACCACCGCCAGCTCCGGCTCCGGCACCGTGCAGTTGGAGTCGAACCGGATGCCGATGGCCTGGCCCGGCCCCACGCACACCCGCGCCGTCCCCTTGAACCACAGGTCCGGCCGCGGCTCCTGGCACACCTGCCGGTAGATGCTGCCCTCGAGGCCGTGCCACTGGCAGCGGAATCCGGCGGCCGCGTCGTAGGTGCAGCCGCAGGCCCAGACCTCGACCGGATGGATGGGGATGGCCGGTGCCGCCTCCTCCGGATGGTGGCTGGCCATCTGGGCCGCCAGCTCGATCAGCGGCGCGGCCTCGGTCTCCGCCTTGCGGATCAGGTCCACGGTGGTGTAGCCGGGAATCGGCCGCGCCAGGCCGCCCTCGAAAACCGCGGCGGTGGCCTTGTTTTCAAATTTGATCTGTCCGAGACGCATCCGAAACTCGATACTTCATCTAGACCGTGTGGTCATGGTCCGCCAGCCCCGCCGCAGCCGCCCCCTCAGCGCCGGTCCGGAAAGCTCACCTTCGGCAAGCTGCGGGCGGCCGGCTCGGTGCGGAAGTAGGCGTCGTTTCTCTGGAACCCGAACAGGGCCGCCGTGATGTTATTGGGGAACAGTTGGATATTGGTATTGTAGACCCGCACGGTGTCGTTGTACTTTCGCCTCTCCACCGCGATGCGGTTCTCCGTGCCGGCCAGTTCGTCCTGAAGCCGGAGGAAGTTCTCGTTGGACTTGATGTTGGGGTAGTTCTCCACCACCACCAGCAGCCGCGCCAGGGCCGTGTCCAGGCGGGCGTTGGCTTCGATCTTCTCCTGCGGCGAGCGCGACCCGATCAACGCGGCCCGGGCGTTGGCCACCGACTCGATCACGCTGCGCTCCTGGGCCGCGAAGCCCTTCACCGTCTCCACCAGGTTGGGGATCAAGTCCGCCCGCCGCTGCAAGGCCACGTCCACCTGCGACCAGGCCCCGGTGATGTTCTCGCGCTGGACCACCAGCTCGTTGCGCATGCCGACGAGCTTCACGCCCAGCACCAGGCCCGCCGCGACCAGCACGGCCAGAACGATGGCGACCACTCTCATAGACACCTCACTTCTCCAGACGGTCCACCGCCGCGATGACCGCCTCGACCGATCTCAGGTACGCGGCGAACACGGAGCCGGGGTCCAGTTCCCGCGGCTTGATTTTGCCTTGCCGCAAATCCAGCAGCCTCTCCAGCGGAGCGACGTCGATCGAGAACCGCTCCCGCGCCTCCCGGATCACCTCGCGCTTCTCGAAGGGGGCCGGGTAGCCCGCCAGCCGCAGGGCATGGCGGATCAGCACGCAGAAGGTGGAAACCGAATCCACCAGCAGCCCGCGCAGCAGCTCCTTGTCCGCCAGCACGCCCGCGGCCTTCTGGCGCAGCCGGAGCAGCTTGGCGCGCAGCTCGTGCTCCACCTCCGCGCGGTAGAAGCACTCCTCAACCTCCAGCGCGGCCGCCACGTCCTCGCCGTATAGCACCCGGTGCCGCTCCCGGAGGTCGTGGAACTCGATGGGGAAGCAATCCGTCGAGGTGCGGACCTCCTCCGCGCTCATCAGCAGCGGGGCGGGATGGCCCTGCTCGCGCCACCAGCGGAAGATGGCCCCGGCGTCAGCCAGCTCGCGCGGGGTGATCTCGCGCAGCACGCACAGCACGTTCAAGTCCGAGAAGCGGCCGTGATGATCCCCGGCCGCCGCCGAGCCGTACAGGATCACCGACACCAGCCGGTCCTGGTAGGCGTTCTTCAGTCGCTCGACTAATCGGGAGAGCAGGCGCTCCATATCTTCGGCCTTCCTCACCAACTGCCGGAGGCCCCGCCCCCCCCGGAATCGCCGCCGCCGAACCCGCCGAAGCTGTCCGAGGAGTCGAAGCCGCCGAAGCCGCCCCCGCCGCGGGAACTGCCCCAGGTCCGGCCCACTATGGCGCCGGCGATCAGAGGAAGCAGCCAGCCGCCGCCGGAGCCTCGGTAGGCCCTCCGGCTGCCCCTCAGGCCCGACAGGACCGCGAACACCATCACCCCGCCCAGCAGCGCCAGAAGGGGGATAGGCGACTCCTTCCGCGGCGGGCGCCGCCGCACCGGGGCCGGCTCCAGAGCCACGCGCTTGGCCTGGGCGATGCGCGAGCCCAAGTCGTGGGCCGCCTCCCGCAGCGCCTCTCCATAGTTGCCCGTGCGCAGCGCCGGGCCCATGGCGCGCAGCACGCTGCCCGCGTAGCCGTCCGGGATGATCGGTTCGAGGCCATAACCCACTTCCAGCCGGAAGCGCCGGTCGCGCGGGACCAGCAGAAGCAGCAGGCCGTCGTTGCGCTCCTTGTGGCCGATGCCCCACTTGCGGAACAGGACGTTGGCCACCTCCTCGAGGGGCTCCCCGGCCAGCGTCGGCAAGGTCACCAGCGCCAGTTGCACCCCGGTGGCCTCCTCCAGCCGCTTGGCGTACCGCTCCAGTTGCGCGCGGCTGCCCGCGTCCACCACACCCGCGAAGTCGCTGACGTAGCCTTGCGGCTTCAGCCCCGCGAAGTCGTAGCCCGGCGCCGCCGCGCACGCCAGCGCCAGACACAGACACAACCGGGGCAACTTCTTCACGGCTTTAATTCCACAGTTTACTACCTCGCCGCTCGGGCATGTGGCGCGCCCCGCTCAGCACGCCAGGTCTTCGCGGCCGATGCGGAAGCCGTCCAGGTTGCCCAGCACCGTCAGCGCGATCTGCCGCGGCTCGAAGAACTGCTGCGCGGCGCGCTGCACGTGGGCCGGGGTGACCTGCTCGATGCTCTCGATGAGCTCGTCCAGGCTGAAGAAGCGCCCGAAATACAGCTCCTGGCGGGCCAGGTTGGCCATGCGGCTCGAGGTGGACTCCAGGCCCAGCATCAGCGAGCCTTTCATGTAGTCCTGGGCCCGCCGCAGCTCCTCTGCGCCCAGCGGCTTCTCTTTGAACTCCCGGAACTCGCTCAGGATCAGGTCCACCACCTTGCGCGCCGACTCCAGCGAAGTGCCCGCGTACACCGACAGGCAGCCCGTGTCCCGGTAGGGATTCAGCTCCGAGAAGACCGCGTAGGCCAGTCCCTGCCGCTCCCGGATGTTCTGGAACAGCCGGGAACTCATCCCGCCGCCCAGCACGTTGCTGAGCACGTAACCGGAGAACCGGTCCTGATGAGAGAGCGGGTAGGACGGCACGCCCATGCACAAGTGGACCTGCTCGAGGTCCTGCTTCTGGCGAGTCGCGATGCGGGCGTGCGTGCTGGGCGCCGCATCCGCCGCCACCGTGCCGTTGGGCGGCAGGCCCTCGAAATGCTCCCGCGCCAGCTCCAGCAGCCGGGCGTGCGTGAGGTTCCCCGCCGCGGTGATGGTCAGGTTGGAGGGCACGTAGTGGCTCCCGTAGTGCCGCTCGATCATCTCCCGGTCGAACCGCCGCACCGTGTCCTTCGTCCCCAGTATCGGCTTGCCCAGCGAGTGCCCCTTCCAGAAGTTGGCCGAGAAGATCTCGTGGACCAGGTACTCCGGGTTGTCCGCCTCCATCTTGATCTCTTCCAGGATCACGCCCCTCTCTTTCTCGATGTCCCCCTCGCGGAAGAGCGGATGGAGCGCCAGGTCCGAGAGCACGTCGAAGGCCGTGGCCAGATGCTCGTCCAGCACCTTGGCCGTGAAGCCCGCCAGTTCCTTGGCGGTGAAAGCGTCCAGGTTGCCGCCGATCGAGTCCACCGAGCGCGCGATCTCCTCCGCCGAGCGCTTGGTGGTGCCCTTGAACAGCATGTGCTCGATGAAGTGCGAAATCCCGTTCAGCTCGGGGCTTTCGGCGCGCGAGCCCGTGCCCACCCACAGCCCTGCGGCCACCGAGCGCACATGCGGCATGGCTTCGCTGATGACACGGACGCCGTTGGCGAGGACAGTCCGCTCAATGTCGCCGGTCGCTATGGCAGATTGTGGCATGGCCACTCTGCAGGGGCCTCCTTTTCTTATTCTCCCACCTTTCGCCCCCCTCTGCCATCGGCGCCGGGTGCGCTAGACTGGAGAGATGAGGCCGCTGGTAGGCCTGGAAGTCGAAGAAATCAGGGAGGTTATTGGCCCATCGGAACCTGCCTTCCGCGCCCGGCAGCTCTACCGCGCCATTTACCGGGATCGCGCCGCCGACTTGGCAGCCGTCTCGACGCTGCCGCTGGTGTTGCGCCAGCGCCTCGCGGCTGAGCTCGAAGTCGGCCTCCCGCAGCCCGTCCGCCGCTTCGACTCCGCCGACGGCGCCTCCCGCTACCTGCTGCGTCTGGCGGACGGCCGCACCGTCGAGACCGTGCTGCTGCCGGAAGCCGCCCGCCAGACCCTCTGCATCTCGACCCAGGTAGGCTGCCCGGCCGGCTGCCAGTTCTGTATGACGGCCCTGCTGGGCCTCGAGCGCAACCTGACGGCGGGGGAGATCGTGGGGCAGGTCCTCTACGTCGCGGGCGCCAACCAGCTTTCGCTCCAGAGCAGCCGCGTCAACGTCGTCATGATGGGTCAGGGCGAGCCCCTGCTGAACCTGCCCGATGTCCTCAAGGCGACCCGGCTGCTCGCCGACCCGGACGGCGTGGGTATCTCACCCCGACGCATCACGCTCTCGACCGTCGGCCTCGTGCCCGAGATCGAGGAACTAGGCCGCGCCGCAGTCCGTCCCAAGCTGGCGGTGTCGCTGAACGCCTCGACCGACGAGGTGCGCCGCCGCCTGATTCCCGTGGCGCGGCGCTATCCGCTCCAGGACCTGCTGGCGGCCTGCCGCGCCTACCCGTTGCGCCCTTGGGAACGCCTGACCTTCCAGTACGTGCTCATCCAGGGCGTCAACGACAGCGACGCCGACGCCCGCCGCGTGCTCCGCTTGCTGGCCAACTTCAAGTGCCAGGTGAACTTGATCCCGCTGAACCCCGGGCCCGGAATCCCCTTCGACGCCTCGGAGCCGCACCGCGTGCTGGCCTTTCAGGCCATCCTGCGCCGGGCCTTCCCGTGTTTCATCCGCAAGCCCCGCGGCCAGGACGTCTTCGCTGCCTGCGGCCAGCTCCAGCGGATGGGCGGCGGTAGGGTTGAACCGCGGGCTCACGCGCGCGGCTTGGAATCTGCTTCAGAGCCGCGACCGTCAGGGAGCGGTCTGCACCAGTAGCAGCCAGTCGCCCTGGCCGGGCGTCTTCATCTCCGCGTGGAGCGCCGCCGGTCGCCGCTCCCCCGTGCGGGGATCGATCCAGGCGGCCTTGGGCTTCCCCTGCAGCTTGCGCAGATCGAGCTTCACCGACGGGTTGGCTGGCAGATAGATCAGCGCGAACGTGCCGTCCTCGGAGCGAGCGGGCATGATGTAAGTGCGGAACTCGGGGTCTTCCGGGTCTTCGGCCAGTAGTGACCGGTCGGGCCGCAGCTTCCACCAAGCCACCGACTCGAAGACCTCGCGCAGCACCTTCATCTGGCGCCCGCCGGGGGAGTCCAGGCACTCCCACCAGGCTGGCGCCACGCCGGAGCGCGGGTGATCGAGCGGCACCTCCGGCTTGCGGATCCACGGCCAGATGCCGTGCGCCCCGTAGGTCACCCCCGCGGGAGGCGCCGCCAGCAGGCTGTAGTACGCCGCGCGCCGCACCTGCGCCTCGCCGATCGGCCGCTGGCTCTGGTAGTCGAGGTGGAACTCGTAGTTGATCTCGCCGTCGATGACCGGACGCGCCGGTTCCATCTTCCAGTCCACGGCCCCGCCCTCGGTGGCGTTCCAGCGCCACTTCTTGGCGTCGTTGCCGTGCCCGCTCTGGTACATGAAGAACGTCACCCAGGGCTCGTCCTTGAACTCCGCCCAGGGCATCTGCATGCCGCGCGGGTGCAGCGTGACGGGCCGGTGCCCGCGCCCGTCGCCGAAGACCGCCCGGCCGATCTTCTTCCAGCGCTCGGCCTTCGGCCCCCGGTAGTCGCCGTCGCCGCCCAGGATCCACAGCACCTGGTAGGCGCCGTAGCGCGCCACCATGTACCGGGCCAGCAAGGCGGCCTGGTCCTCCGGCAGCGCTTCGCCGGGGCTCTCGCGGTCCTTCGAGGTCAGCGCCCACAGCAGCACCGGCGCCGCCACCAGCCCGTGATCGTTCACGGCGGCGATCTTCTCGTCCATACGCTGGAAGAATTCCGGCACGACGGTGATGCGTTCCGTGCCCCTGAAGGCCACGCGCCCCGCCTCGTCCTGGCGTCCGGCCCGCCACTGCGTCATCACGAACTGGACAGCGGACAACTTCTTCGCAGCGCGGTCGGCCAGGTACTTCTCCCATTCCTCGCGCGTCGAGAGCAGAGCCCCGTTCCAGGCCGTGTCGGCCAGCCAGAACCAGGGCGCGCCGTCGCCCCGCACGAAGTAGCGCCGATTGGGCGCCAGCCGCGGACCCCCGCGCCGATACAGCTCGTTCCGGCCGCGGTAGGGAACCACTCGAAAGCTGCCGCCGCGGCTCAGCCCGGCGTCGCTGGGAGCCGAGGGCGTCACCCGGTACTTCCACGTCCCGGTGTGCTCCGGCGAGAAGCGCGCCCTCCAGGCCCGGCCCCCGTCCCAGAAGGCCAGCACCTCGTGACGCTGGCCTCCCGGTCCGGTGAACTCGACCTTGACCTCTTCGGTCAAGGGGGTGGCATAGTCCTGCGCGGCGGTGAAGGTCACTTCGAACCGGCCGTAGCGATGGACCTCGGCCCCGGCGGCCGCAGACACCACGAGCAGGATCAGTGCGACCAGCACGGCGGTCCTAGGGGGCCGGCTTGGGGCGCGGCGTGGCGTCGCCCGGGATCAGCCCCAGGACCCACTTGACCTGCTCGACGAACATCTTCTGGATCTCGGGGCGGTCCCAGACCTCGTTGGGGTGCCCCAGGCCGTTGTACAGGACGCGGCCCTTGCCGTAGTTGCGCGCCCAGACCACGGCGAAGTCCTTGTCGGTGCGGTGCACGCGGGGGTTCTTCAGGTCCACCTTGTCGGCGTCCAGGGTCAACAGCACGCGCACCCTCTCGCGCGAGAAGTTCTTCGCCTGGTAGATCTCGTCGCGCATGGTGAAGGCCCGCGGCAGGTACTGCATGCCCGGGAAGCCGGGGTCCTCGACCACCAGCGGGGCCTCGAAGGTGTTCCAGGGATGCTGGTCGAACCAGCCCCCGATCATCTCGCCGTACTCCGGCCAGTCGTAAAAGGTGTCGGTGGCGGCGTGGATGCCCAGCAAGCCCTTGCCGTCGTCCTTGACGAACGCCAGCAGGTCGGCCTTCTGCGACTCGTCCATCTCCAGCGTCCCGGTGGTGTAGAAGATCACCGCGTCGAAGAAGCTCAGGTTCTTCTGGTTGCCGCCCTTGACGGGTTTCTTGGTGATCCACTGGCAGTCGGTCTTCAGCCACGTGTCCCAGAGGCCCGTCTCCTGGCCGAGCTTCCAGAGGGTGCCCATGGCGTAGGAAGTCGAGTCGTGGTGGAACCCCTTGGTCTGCCCGATAAACAGGATCTTCTTCTTCGGCTGCTGGGCGCCTAGCGAGGCGCACAGGGCGAGGGCCAGCAGCGCAGCCAAACCGGTCTTGCGCATCGAAATACCTCCGACTGGCATCTTCTCATCGTGGGGGTCGGCGGCGCAAGTTGCCTGCCGGGCGGCGGCTTCCCTTGTCCGGGAGCTGCGTTATAATCGGAGGGCAGCAATTGACTCTGATCAGGGAGGAGAATGAGTAAAGAAGACAGTATTGAAGTCATTGGCGTCGTGGTGGAGAAGTTTCCGAGTGGCAAGTTCAGCGTCCAACTGGACGAGGAGCGCAAGGTGCTGGCCTACCTGGCCGGCCGGCTGCGCCGCAACCGCATTCGCGTCCTGGCCGGCGACCGGGTCACCATGGAACTGTCCCCCTACGACTTGACCAAAGGCCGCATCACGTACCGCCATAAGTAGCGGCCGCCGTCGGTTTTCCCCGATGCCATCACGCCGCGGGGACGCCTGGGTGTTCCCGGCAGATCAGGCCGGCACCTGACCATGTCCTGTGCGCGCCAAGCTCCGAGCCGTCCCGCCCGTGCATAAGGTTCTTGTCATCCTCGGCACCCGCCCGGAAGCCATCAAGCTCAGCCCGGTAGTCCTCGAGCTGCGGTCCCGCCCCGGCTTCCAGGTCCAGGTCTGCGCCACGGCCCAGCACCGGGAGCTGCTGGACCAGGTTCTGGACGCCTTCGGCATCGTCCCGGACTACGATTTGAACCTGATGCGGCCGGACCAGACGCTGGCGCAATCCACGGCCCGGATCCTGGCGGCGCTCGAACCGGTGCTGGCCGCCGAGCGCCCCGATTTCGTGCTGGTTCAGGGCGACACCACCACCACGCTGTGCGGCGCCCTGGCCGCCTTCTACCACAGAATCCCCGTCGGTCACGTCGAGGCCGGGCTGCGCACCTGGGACAACTTCCAGCCCTTCCCCGAGGAAATCAACCGCGTGCTGGCCGGCCGCCTCAGCACGCTGCACTTCGCCGCCACCGAGTGGGCCGCGCGCAACCTGCTGGCCGAAGGCGTGCCGGCCGGCCACATTGCCGTCACGGGCAACTCCGGCATCGACGCCGTGCTCTATGTGCGCGACCGCCTCGAGCAGGGGCGGCTGCGCGGGCCCGCCTGGCCCCAACTGGACCCCGCGCGGAAGCTGATCGTGGTCACCGCCCACCGCCGCGAGAGCTTTGGCGAGGGCTTCCGTCGCATCTGCCTGGCCCTGGCCCGGCTGGCCCAGCGACCCGACGTGCAGATCCTCTACCCGGTCCACCCCAACCCCAACGTCGAGGAGCCGGTGCGCCAGCACCTGGGCGGTTTGGCGAACGTCTTCCTGGTCCCGCCGCTCGATTACGTCCCGTTTGTGGACCTGATGCGCCGCGCCTGGCTGCTCATCACGGACTCGGGCGGGGTCCAGGAGGAAGGTCCCTCGCTGGGCAAGCCCGTCCTGGTGATGCGGGAGAAGACCGAGCGCCCGGAGGCAGTCGAGGCGGGCACCGTGCGGCTGGTGGGCACCGACGTCGAGCGGATCGTGGGCGAGGCCGCCCGGCTGCTGGAGGACGCCGACGAGTACCAGCGCATGGCGCGCGTTCACAACCCTTACGGGGATGGGCAGGCCAGCCGGCGTATTGCCGACCTAATCCTCTCATTCCTAACCGGAAAAACCGCCTGAGGGCGGCGTCCGAAAGGCCCCCCGAGCACCCTCCGCAGGGCAGTGTTCTTTGGGGTGGCCCTTATAATGGGGCCGGGGTAGGGGGTACAACCCATGCGAGTCTCATCCGGCGCCAGCCGCGTCAAGAAGCCGCCAACGGAACCGTGCGAGGATCTGGCCGCGCAACTCTCGGCACGCATCGTGGGGCAGCCGGCCGCGGTCGGCGAGATCGTCCCGTACGTCGAGATGTTCCAGGCCGGGCTGGCGCCCGAAGGCCGCCCGGTGGGCGTCTTTCTCCTGCTCGGCCCCACCGGGACGGGCAAGACCCGGACCGTCGAAGCCCTGGCCGAAGCCATCCACGGCAGCGAGAAGAACCTGCTGCGCATCGACTGCGGCGAGTACCAGATGGACCACGAAGTGGCCAAGCTCATCGGCGCCCCGCCCGGCTACCTGGGGCACCGCGAAACCCAGCCCATGCTCAACCAGCAGAAGCTGAACGCCGCCACCAGCGAGCGCAGCCCTCTGGCCATCGTGCTCTTCGACGAAATCGAAAAGGCCGCGCCCTCGCTGACTCGCCTCCTGCTCGGTGTCCTGGATCGCGCGGTGCTCCGGCTGGGCGACAACACCTCGGTGAACTTCGAAACCAGCCTGATCTTCATGACCAGCAACCTGGGCGCCCGGGAGATGATGCGGGAACTCAATCCGGACTTCGGGTTTCACGCCGCGGCGCCCCGCCCGCGGGCCGAGCTGGCGGGCAAGCTCGAAAGCATCGGCCTGGCGGCCATGCGGCGGATGTTCTCGCCCGAGTTCGTCAACCGCATTGACGTGGTGATCACCTACCAGCCGCTGGATGCGGCCTCGCTGGCCGCCATCCTCGAGCAGCAGATCAGCGAGTTGCAGAAGCACGTCAACTACCGGCTGGGCGAGCGCGGCTTCACCGTCGAGGTGCCGCCGGAGAGCCGCGAGTGGCTCCTGCAGCGGGGGACCAGCGCGGAGCACGGAGCGCGCGAGCTGAAGCGCACCATCCACCGCCACCTCACCCAGCCGCTGGCCACGCTGGTGGCGGCCGGGAAGATCGAGCCGGGCGCGCGGGTGCGCGTCGAGACCGCCCTCCCGGGTGGGAGCCTGGCGCTCGAGGTGATCGAGCCGGGGCTGCTGAAAAGGCTCGTGCAAGCCGGCCCCACCGCCCGCGATCTGCCGCGCAGTGAGGCCGCCGGCGCGGTCGTGCCCGCGGACCGCCCTTACTGAGCCGGCGCCCCCGCGGCAGGCTTCGCCGGAGGCTCCCAGCCTTCGCTTATGCTCCGGTTCCCCTTCAGGAAAAGCTCCAGCCGGAAGCGCACCGGGCTGCTCAAGCGGCGGTAAATGACGCTCCCGGTGCGGAGCTGCCGCGCGTCCAGTTCCAGCGTCCGGCTCTGTTCCCCGTCGGCGATGATCAGGATGCCGCGCTCGGCCTCGGCGAGCGCCGGCGCCTCGCGGTCCCAGGTCAGGTGCAGATTGTCGCCGTACTCGGCCACCCCCAGCTTCAGGGCGTATGGACTGCCGCCGCGCACACTGGGGAGACCTAAGTTCAGGTAGGCGGCGCCTTGCGTCCCCAACCAGCCGCCCAGCAGGACCAGCACCATGC
>Ga0315289_10010776_pt1 | contig 13037 bp, 8 predicted proteins | sample YL17G11_40_MG_FD_203452 | JGI IMG/M metagenome (GOLD analysis project Ga0315289, IMG submission 203452) | Sediment microbial communities from Yellowstone Lake, YNP, Wyoming, USA - YL17G11_40 | ecosystem: Environmental > Aquatic > Freshwater > Lake > Sediment | place: USA: Wyoming | collected...
ACGGATAGAAGACCACCTCGTCCCCCACGCAAAGGCGCCCCGTCTCGACGGTGCCCGCGACCGCGCGCCGCTTGTCGCCGTCCTCGGTGAATTTATAAACGTCCTGAACGGGCATGCGGAAGGGCTTGCCGGCAGGCGCCGGTTCTTTCTCGAAACGGTCAAGAGAGACGAGGACCGTATCGCCCTGGTACCACGGCATGTTGGCACTCGGCGCGGCGATATTGTCGCCCGCCATGCCGCTGACGGGGATGAAGCGGGCGGGCCTCACACCGATCTCTTCCAGGAAGGCGGTATACGCCTTCACGATGCCGTCAAAAACCTCGCGGTCATAGCCCACGAGGTCCATTTTGTTGATCAGGACGGCGATCTGCCGGATTCCAAGCATTCCGAGCATATAGCCGTGGCGGCGGGAGTTTTCGCGGACGCCGTCTTGGGCGTCAATCACGAGGAGGGCGGCCTCGGCGTGCGAAGCGCCCGTGACCATGTTCTTGAGAAACTCGATATGCCCCGGCGCGTCCATGATGAGAAAGTCGCGCTGGGGCGTCTTGAAGAACACGCGGGCGGCGTCAATCGTTATCCCTTGGGCCATCTCGTCCTTGAGCGCGTCAATCAGGAAGGCGTATTCAAAGGGTTTGGAGTTGCGGCGGCAGAGAGCCTGGACCGCTTCGAGTTTCCCCTCGGGAAGCGAATGCGTGTCCGCTAGAAGGCGGCCCACGACGGTGCTCTTGCCGTGGTCCACGTGGCCCGCGATGACAATGTTCATTTGTTGGCGGGTGGATTCGGTCATCACATGTATCCTTCGCGCCGCAAGGTCTCCAGCCCGCCGCCGTCGTCCTTGTCCTGCGCGCGGCCGGACCGCTCGGCGACGTGGGCGAACTTGCCGCCGCGCAACTCTTCGATGATCTCACGCGGGGTGCGGGCAGTCGAATCCACCGGCGCCGTGCATGGCCAACAGCCCAGCGAACGATACCGCTTCCCCGCCCCCTGGTCGTAATAGAGGGATACGGTCGGGATCTTCTCGCGCTCGATGTACTCCCAGATGTTGAGTTCCGTCCAATCCAGGAGGGGGTGAATGCGGACGTGGGTGCCGGGCGCGAAGTCCGTCTTGTAGTGGTTCCAGAACTCCGGGGGCTGGTCGGCGACGTCCCACTCGCTCTCGCGGTCGCGCGCGGAGAAATAGCGCTCCTTGGAGCGGGAGCCTTCCTCGTCGGCGCGCACGCCCACGATGACTCCCGTAAAGGCTTCGGGGTGAGTGTCGAGTTCGTAGGCGCGCTTGGAGTGGTTGAAACGGAAGCGCGGCCAGCGCCCGCTGAGGGTGTGTTTGAGCGCGTCGGTCTTGAGGAGGCGGCAGCAGGTGAGGCGGCCGGCGGCGCCGTCCGGGAAGGTTTGTTTTCCGGCGAGCGCCTCCGTGTTCTGGCCGTAGATCATGTTGAGCCGCCACTCCACGGTGAGCTGGTCGCGGTAGGCGATCATCTCGGGGATCTTGAAGGCGGTGTCAATGTGGATGAGCGGAAAGGGCACGTGGCCGAGGAAGGCCTTTCGCGCGAGGTAGAGGAGGACGGTGCTGTCCTTGCCGATGGACCAGAGCATGCCGAGGCTCTTGAAGTTGGCGTAGGCCTCGCGGAGGATGTGTATGCTGATGCTCTCCAGATGATCCAACCGGTCCATCCGCTGTCCCCCGTGCGCCGTCCCTCACGCGCTATCTCTCACGCGCCATCTCCGGTGTGGCATTTCCAGCGGGGCAGTTCGCTTACGCGAGATCTTCGTAGGGTGGGGCTTGCCCCGCCATATTCCCGGCAGCGCCAATCCCCCGCGTTGCCGCCTACCTCAGGGATTAGGGTAGAAAGCCTCTGTTGTCAACGTATTTCGTGAAAGCGAAAACGGGGACAGACCCGAGTGGCACCAAACACAGCTGTTCGCAAGTGCTGTGACATGTAGCGGGTGTCTGGGAGATACTGGACAGGATTCACAGGATTAACATGATTGGGGCATTCATCCATTTATCCTGTGAATCCTGTTAATCCTGTCCAGAGATACGTCAACGAACTTCCGATCTGGAGCATTGGATTAGCGCCATTGGGGTCTGTCCCCCTTAGGGCTTGTCACGGTTCATCGGTGGGCCAGGGGGGGATGCCTCTCTCGGCCAGTTGTTTCTTGTAGAGGACCTCGAAGGGCCGCTCCTGAGCATAGGGCGCGTCCTCGTTAACCATCGCGGGCAGGACTTCCTCCCACCACTTGTCGTAGGCTTTGCGCATGTCGGCGACCACTTCCGGGTGCTTGTCCATCACGTTCTCCTTTTCGCCGGGGTCGCCGGCCACGTCGTACAGCTCTGTGTTGTTCACCAGCAGGAATCGCTGGGAGCGCACCGCGCACTGGGAGTACTTGGACTCTTTGGCCTTGCCGCGGTCCCAGCGTCCCACGTGCGTGAAGAGATAGCGGTCGGGCCAGTCGGCTTTTGGGTTATTCAAGAGGGGCGCCAAGCTGCGTCCGTCGAGTTGCAGTCCCTTGGGAATGGAGGCGCCGCACAGTTCCGCGAGAGTCGGGAAGAGATCAATGTGCGCCGCGAGCCGGTCAACGTCCACGCCAGGCTTGATATGGCCGGGCCATCGGAAAAACGCGGGGACGCGAGTGCCGCCTTCGTGGGGGGTGCCTTTCTTACCCTTCATGCCCGCGTTGAACACCGCTTCGCCGGCGGCGGTTCCATTGTCGGTCAGGAAGATCAACAGGGTATTCCGGGTCAGTCCCCATTCGTCCATTTTCTTGAGCAGGCGGCCCACATTGTCGTCTATGTTCGTGATCATTCCGTAGAAGTTCGCTGTCTGTTTGTTCAGGCCCGCGTCCAGGTACGGTTGGGCGTAACTCTCGGGAGAAACGTATGGACCGTGCGGGGCGTTCGTGACGATATAGGCAAAGAAGGGCTGGTCCTTGACCGCGTTGATCCATCTGAGGGCCTGCGTGAAGAAGACGTCGGTGCAGAATCCCTTGGTCTTGACGAACGTGCCGTTGTGTTTGACCGCGGGATCGAAGTACTTGTTGCCGGGCGCGTCACCGCAGCTGCACTGGTAGGCTTGGCCGATTCCGCCGGCGCCGTGGATGAAGACTTCCCCGAACCCGCGGTTGTGCGGCTGATAGGGATCTTCGTCCCCGAGATGCCATTTTCCGAAGATGCCGGTCTTGTAGCCGGCTTTCGAAAGCAGCTGGGCGATCGTTACAGCTTTGAGGCTCATGCGCTCCCGTTCGAGGATCGTGTGGGTGACACCCGAGCGGAACTCGTGACGTCCCGTCATGAGGCTGGCGCGCGTGGGGGAGCAGGTGGGGCTGACGTGGAAGGCGGTGAAACGCGTGCTTTCCTGGTGGAGCTTATCGAGATTGGGGGTTTTGATGATCTTGTTCCCGTGGCAGGCCAGGTCCCCGTAGCCTTGATCGTCGGTCATGACGAGGATGACGTTGGGTTTGCCGGCGGCCTCTCTTGGGAAGGCGGGCTGCCCGGTCAGGAAAAGGCATCCGGCCGCCCCGATGGTTTTCACAAAGTCACGTCTGTTCATGGTGCAGATCCCTCCTTTATTCTTGATAGACGCACTGCCGCCGTGGACGCGGATGAGGCGACTGCTCGGCATGTGTGCCACGGCGACACTTTTCATTTCGTGCGCGCCGAGGTTAGCGGGGCGAGAAGCGAAGATTCTCTCTAGCGCTCCGGACTTCTCCGAATCTCGAAGTGTCGCTCCTCTGCGGCGCGCAGCGTGAGGGGAATTCCCGCGTGCAGGTCGCCACCGGAATGAACGCGCTCGGCGCCTCCAGTCGCCGCGTCGCGAATCGAGTAGCGCCCTTCCGGGGCGACAGTGAACCACTCGGGGAACTGGTTGATGCGGGGCCAGTCGAGAGGGAGTTTCATGATGGTTCTGTGACGGGGCGCATCGCAAAGGAGTGTGCCCTGCCAGTCCTGTTCGGCCCGGATGGCTAGAAGAAGGCCGTCCGCTGAATCCACGCAGCCGAATACCACGTCCTCGCGCCAGGGTTGGATGGAAACCCCGCCGGTTTTCCAGAGACAATACATAATCGTCGTGCGCGCAAAGTTGCCGTCGCAATGCCACCTTTCTATGGTGCCGTCCTGCTGCTGTTTTCCCCACATGACGCGGATCTCCGAGTCAATCCAGTCCGCGGTGGAAGCCACGCGCTCGCGGTTGTACAGGTTCAGAGCGCCCTCGATGGCGTCGGCGTAACCGTCCGCGCTGTCTTTTTCCCAGTTATATCCACGGTACTTCCCGGCCAGGCTGGCAAGGGCTTTTAGCGTGGCCTGGCGGTAGGCTTGGGTGCCGTCCAGAAGATAGACCGTGTAAAAGCCATTTAGATTGTAGCCCCATGTGTCGTCCAGGACCTTGTCAATCACGACGCCGGTTTGAGGATTGACAGCGTTGAAGAACAAGCCGTCCTTGTTGCGTCCGACTTTCAGAATCCGGTCGAGCATCGTGTGGATCGGTTCGTGATAGGCCTGCTTTTTCTCGGGCCGGGCAAAGTGGACGGTGGCATAGAGTTCACAGAGACCCGACACGATCTCGCAGCCGTGGTCGCGCAGGCGCAGGTGCGCCACGTCGCGGGTGGGGTGGTGGTTCCCAAGCAGATAATAGTCGCCCAGGCGCACCGCCCAGTCCAGGTATTTCTCCTCGCCCGTCATCCAGTAAACGCGCGAAAGGACCTGAAGCATCACACCGTTCACTTCCACATTGTCGGAAACGATCTTCCCCACGGGGGTCTCGACCGGCGCGTACTTCCAAATGTCGTCCAGAAGGCCGATCATGCGGTCGCACCAAGGGCTTGGGCCGAGCCATTCCGTAATGGGCAGCAGGCCGTCCTTCACGTATTCCGACGCGCCGAACAGAATACCGGGAAGGTTTGGTTTCTCGTTCAGAAAGGCGCACTTGGCGAAGTCGTAGGTATCAGGAAGCCGCTCCACGCGATTGGTGAGCCGAATCTCCGCCGCCAGCATCTCCCGCATGCGCGACTCGAAGAGGGGGCGGTCCGTGAAAGACGTGGAGAGCACCAGGAAGGGGTAGTTGTCCGCGGCGGTGTCCTTGGCGTTCCAGTATCGGTCTCGCAGGTTGCGGGGAATCAGACCGCTCTTCGGATCCGCCAGCGCCAGCCAACCCATTACGTAGCGTTGGCAGCGGCGCAGCCCCTCATTGGCGGATTTTCCGTTCTCCATGGCCTTTCGGAAGGCAGTGGTTGCGTCCGCGGCGGGTTTCTTGGAGCAGGCGAGGAGCGCCAGGACTCCGGACAGAAACAGCAGCAGGGTGACAGCACCTCTCATGTATCTGTTGTGCCGCATGAGATGACATCCTTTCCTTCGATGTTTTCCATTCGACCCTTCAAAGCGCTCCACACAGAAAAGGTTCTCTTTCTTTTCAGGCTCAGAGTCAAGCGCAATCGGGTCGCGGTCAGAGCCAGTCCCGGATCGCCTCGATGAACGGGCGGGTGGTGACGGGCCAGTCGTACTTCTCGATGGCGAGCTGCCGGGCGCGGGCGCCCATCCGGTGGCAGGCCTTCATGTCGCGGGTGAGGTTTGTCAACTCGTCGCTGAATCGCTCCAGTGGGCAGAGAACGCCGTGGACGGCGTTTTCGATGGCAACTCCGCGCGCGCCGGTTTCGGTCGAAAGGATCGCCGTCCCGGCCGCCAGGCAATCCAGGGTCTTGAGGCTCACGCCCGACCCCGTGGTGAGCGGATTGAGGGCAACGTCGGCCATGGCAAGGAGACGGTTCTTGATCCGCTCCTCGCGCTCGAAGAAGAGGAGGAGATTGGGGGGGCACACGGCGGGCTGCACGGTCCAGCACACGGCCCCCACGATGACAAAGAGGATTTCGGGATGGCGTGGAACGAGTTCCTCGATAATGAAGCGCGCCGCGGCGGTGTTCGGCTGGTGCCCGCTCCCCAGGAAGATGGCCATTGGTTCGTCACCCACGCCGGCGGTCTTCCGGAGGGCGGCGCGGTCCATACCGGCACAGTCGCTCTGGTGGGCCTGGCAATCCACGCCGTTGGTGACGACGATGATACGAGAATCTGGTCGAGCGCCGGAATCGGCGCGCGTGCCCCCGGCCTCGCCATATAGACTCCGCAAGTGCCGGCCGTCTTCTTCCGAGCACGCAGTCACAAGGCGCGACCGCCGCACGGCCTCGCGTTCGCATTTCATCACGCGCCGCAGCGCCCAGCGCTGCCAGAACCCGCGTCCGTAAAGATGCTCTTTTAGAACCGCCTCCACGTTGTGGCTCTCGTAGATCACCGGCACGTCCACCGTAGTCCCGCGCAGAAGCGGAACGAAGTAGGGGTGGGAGAGCACGATGACCCCAGCGAACCGCGCTTCTCTTGCGAAGGCCTTCCGAAGCGGACGATTGTATCTCGCCGTTAGGTAGGCCGCCACGTCGTCGCATGGCGTTCCGGTCAGAGCATAAAGGACTTTCCTAAGCAAGGCGCCTGGCCGGTTCTCGGGGATGTTGATCTCCTCAAGCCCCTGCGCGGGCGCCTGGCGGCGATAGGAGGGGGCGGAGGTTTGGGTCAGGATAGTGACGTGGGCCTCGCGGGCAACCAGCCGGTAGTGATTGAGGAGCCTGGCCCTCCCGCCGAACGAAACCGGAGTGACCGGATAGTCATTCAGGACAAGAACGCGGCGGCGGGTTTTGTGGTGCAGGATTTCGGCGGCGGAGTCCGCGATGCGGTCCCAGTCGTAGCGATCACATGCGATACGGCGCGCGGCGGCTCCGAGGGCGCGGCGAGTCCCTGGCGACGCTGCCAGTTCGCCGGTCTGCGCGGCGAAGCTACCCGCGTCCGTCACGCGGAGGTGTTCGCCGTTCGCCGGACCAGCCATCAGGCCACGCGCGCCGTGCGGAGTGGAAAGGACCGGCAACCCGGCGGCAAAGAACTCGAGCATCTTGAGATTGGTCCCGGAGCCGGAGAACATCGGGTTGACGGCGAGGGTCGTGGCTTGAAAAAGAGCGCGCTTCCGGTCGTTATCGAACTTTCCGAACAAGGTCACGTTGCCGGGCATCCCGCCCGAGAGATGGGGGCAGACCGATCCGGCTATCACGAACCGTATCTCCGGACACTGAGGCGCGGCCTTCTCGATCAGGAAACGCGCGGCTTCGATGTTCGGCGCATGGTGGCTTCCGAGAAAAAGAGCGCAGGGCATCGCCGGATCCAGTCCGAGCGACCGGCGGGCGGCCGCGGCCGCCTCTTCATTATCGAGATCCACCGGGGTGATCTCGGCGGAGTCCACACCGTTGGGAATGATGTAGACCTTGGTGGGATCGAGTCCATACAGCCGGGTCATCTCGGCGGCGTCTTCGTGGCTGCACGCGAAGACCACGTCGGCCTGGCGGCACATGGCGCGCTGGACACGGGTGGTCCGGGCGGCGAGGATTTTTCCCTGCCAACCTCGCAGGGTCTGGCGCTGCATGAGGCCCTCGACGTTGTAGCTGTTGTGCACGATGAGCGGACGCCGGCCCGTCAAACCTTTCATAAACAGCGGCAAAGGAAGTGGATAGTCGAACATCACGATCCGGCTGGATGCAATGACCTCGCGCGCGCGCCGCAGAAAATCCTTGTGAAACCGGGTGGCGAGTTCAACCACGTTGGCGGAACACTCCGTCTGCCCCAATCCCCGTTGCATGACCTGGTAGAGGCGGTGGTGCAGCCTTGTTTGCGGGATGCGGTACTCGGTGCAAAGATCGTTGTGGTGAATGGTCTCGGGTTGCACGAAAGGATGCGTCGGGTTCACCATGCGAACACGGAAGCCGCGGCGGGCAAGCCGGCTGTAGAGATGAAAGTAGCGCATCTCGCCACCCGAGCGCGGCGGCGTGAAGGCGGGGAAGAAGTTGATCGCCGCAATATCGAGCGGTTCTGGAACGGGAAGTCGGGGCATTCGCGGCATCCTTAGGCTTTAGGCTTTAGGCTTTAGGCTGTAGGCTGTAAGCTGTGGGCTTGAGACTCGAGGCTGGAGACTGGAAGCTCTTCTGGTTCTGTTCCTACAGTCTACAGCCTAAAGCCTACAGCCTCCAGCCTACAGCCTTTCCTCCTTCTTGCGCAGCATGATGTAGTAGTCCTGGCAACCGAACAGGAGGTTGTTCAGGCGCTCCACGTTCTCCCGCTCGGCGCCTTCCCCTGCAGGCACAAGGCGCTCATTTTCCGGAATGGGGTGGATCATCCGCGTTTGCGTGTGTTCGAGCCCCGCGCACTCGCAGAGCAGGCGGAGCGTCTCCGGCGCCAGGAAGGCCTGGTGTGTGGGGTCCATGAAGTACCAGCGGTACGCCGAGAAGCTGCCGGGATTGAGCGTTTCGAGAACGCAGACGCCGGCGGGCGCAAGCTTGGCCCGAACGAGGTCCAGGAAACGCCTGAGAACTGGGGGCGGCAGGTGCTCGACCACTTGGAAGGCGACGATGGCGCCGAAAGTGGCGTCGGGCTGTGCTTCCAGAAACGTCAGTGCGTCGGCGGACTGCACCTCGAGCCCGTCTTCGCGGGCTAGATTCGCGCAAGCCTGGTTGATCTCGACGCCGGTGGCGGGAATTCCATGCTCGTTCAGAAGCGCGAGAAACTCGCCGCGCCCGCACCCGACGTCCAAGACGCGGCGCTTATCGGGCGGGAGGGCGTTTAGGTGCGGCTCGATCAGACGAACATACTCTTCCTGCCACTTGCGAATGAGGTCTTTCGGACCGCGCCAGCTCTCCTCGTAAAGGAGATACGAGAGGTCTTCGCAGAGCGCTTCGGCAGATGCTGTCGAAACAGGGGTCGTTATTCCCGGCTCCGCTTTTCCCTCGCGGGATAGGGGAGTGGCGGGCGGGGTGGCCGACCGGATTTCCTCACGGAGAAGATGCAACATGCGCTGCATACGGGCCTCGGTTTCCCGGCGCATTTCCTCTCCGAGTTGGCGCACCTGGCCTGCGGCTTGGAGCGTCTGATCCACGCGCCTTTGGACTGCTTGCACCTCGGCGTTCATCTCTTGAATCGCGCGATTGGAATCATCAATCCTCTGGTGGACCTCATGGATCTTCTGGTTGGTCTCTTGAATCCTCTGCCGCGTTTCGAGCGTTTTCTGGCTGGTTTCCTGGATCCGCTGGTTGACTTCCTGGACCCCCTTTATGAGCGAGTCGTGGGTCCGGTTGATATCGCCAAAACGCACCTCCATGAGAGTAAGGACGGAGTCGCGGGCCCCGAGGTGCGCCAGGATCTGCGAGAGGGCCTTGTCCACCTTTGGGCCGTGCTGGGCCCACAGATGGATGGCGTTTGCCGCGCTGCGGTTGAAGTTCACCTGTTTTCCCGTGACAATCCGGAAGAGACGCTGCACCAACCGTTTCAGGAAACCCCACCGTGTCCCGGGAGGCACGCTCGCAACGTCAACACTCTCGTCCAGAAGAGGCAGCAGCTGGCTGGTCAACAAATGCGAGGGCATTTCCGGCAGATCAATGCGTTGGGGCGCGAGGGCGGAAAAAGCAGGCTTGCCCTCGCCAAGGCCTTCCGCACTGTCCGGGGCGGGCGGTCCCTCAGCCTGGCCCTTCTGACCTTCCGGCGCTGGTCTTGGGGAAATCGTGGACGGACTGTTGTCCTGGAGGAACACCTTCTGCGGCGAGGTCTCGGCCGCCCGCAGGTTGTCCACGATTTCTTCCGGATCGTAACGTTTCATGATGATCTCTCCGGTTGCGCTTGAATGGCACGAACTATAAAGTGCTGAGTGCTGAGTGCTGAGTGCTGAGGACTCCCGACTTGCTGCTGAGCCCTTAGCGCTCCTTCTCCATCGGCGCCCATCCCTCGGAGGGCCTTCAGAGTGAAGATGCGGGTTTGGCCCGCCAGGGCGGGCGGGAGGGCGAAGCTGATGGTTCCGTCCGGGGAAAGCTCTGCCGCTGCGTGGCCTCCGGTCCAGGAAAGATGGAGCGCGGGAAGGGGTTCCCGAATGCCCTGGAAGGTTTTCTTTTCGGGAACGATCCGAAGATTCGGAGCGAGCGGGCAAAAGACAAAACGGCCCTCGCCTTTGAAGACGCGGAGGTGCCGGGAAGAGCCTTGCTCCAGAGAAATCCGCCATCCCTCCAGGAAAAAACGGTCACAGGCGGCGCTCTCGTCAAGGAGGGCTGGGGGATGGCCGAACGCCGACTCGATCACGTGGGATATCTCGGCGGCGGGCTGCCGCGGGCGGGAGATGGAAAAGACGGGTTGGAGGCGGGCCAGGCCATAGAAACGCATGTCCCCCGCCAGTAAAACGCGGAACCGCCAGGCCTTGTCTATCCAGTCGAAATTCGTGGCGAGGTGCGTCTCATCCAGGTGAACCGCCACGGTCAGGGTATAGTCGGCTGGGCCCAGGTCCATGTCGAAGTCGAACACGGCCTCCGCTGTTTCCCCGGGTTCATAAGTCCCAAGGGTTTGCCCGAGACCGCACGTGTTGACGCCATAGACCTCCACACCGAGGTGATTCCGGATGAGAATGCCGATGGTAGGGTTGGCAATCCTCTCGAGGAACAGGATACGGATAGCCAGGCGGACCTTCTCTCCGGAGGCAAAGACCTCGCTGGGTTTGCCGCCCTGGTTCCTGATCTCGATCCCCGCGATCAGAGCCCTGAAGTTGCCGGACCTTTGGGTCCCCATCGCTCCGGCGACTTCTCCCTGGTTCACGAGAATCTTCATGCCTCCCACAGCGGAACGGTCGGCGATCCGGGCGTTGTAGAAGTCAATAATCTCATCCGGCGCTCCGCACCGCTGGACGGTCCCGTTCTCCAGCAAGACGGCGTGGTCGCAAAGCGTGAGGACGGCGGTGGGGTCGTGGGACACGAAGAGAATGGTCACGCCCTTCTCGCGGAACTCGCGAATGCGGCGAATGCACTTCTGGGAGAAATAGGCGTCCCCGACGCTGAGGACTTCATCAATGATCAGGATGTCGGGGTCCACGCAGGAGGCAATGGCAAAGCCCAGCCGCATCACCATCCCGCTGGAATAGGTGCGGACGGGTTGTTCGATGAAGTCGCCCAGTTCGGAGAAACGAACGATCTCCGGAAAGCGTTCTTCGATCTCGTCATCGCTGAGCCCCAGCATCTTGCCGTTGAGGTAGATGTTGATGCGGCCGGTGAACTCGGGGTGAAAGCCGGTGCCCAGTTCGAGCAGCCCCGCCACCCGGCCCTCCACCTCGATCCGGCCTTCGGTGGGGAAGAGCGTGCCCGTGATGATTTTGAGGAGCGTGCTCTTCCCGGCGCCGTTCGGACCGACAATGCCCATCGCCGTTCCGCCGGGGATCTGCAGGTTGATGTCGCGCAGAGCCCAGAACGGCGTGTGCCACTGCCTGCGCCCGAGGGTCATCCATTCCTTGAACCGGTGCCAAGGCCGGGCATACAGATTGAACCGTTTGGAAACATGGGTGACGGTTATGGACATGCGTTTCGTTCCCGCAGGGCCCCATCCAGAAGGTCCCACGCCTTCTGTCCAAACATGGTGATCAGGGTGTTGTTCATCTCGACATACAAAGGCCGGCGGGCGTAAGGGTTCTTCTTCAGGCAACCAACCGCCGTATGCCCCCCATCATCCTCTTCGCCCAGGGCCGTCGCTTCGGGGCTGTGCGAAGTTACCAGGATGGCGCCCTTCTCATCGTTGGTTTCGAGGAGGAAAAGCGGGAACATCACGCACGCCGACGGCTTGTGCCAATCCGGCGAAAGACCGTTTTCGATGCAATAGACATGGATCACGCAGGCGTAAAAACCGAACTCGCGCGTGTCGGGGGTCAGGAACACGCAATGCTCAAGGGAGTCCTTCGTCAGAAGCCGGTCATAACTCTCGTCCCACTCATAATACCCCCCGAGTCTCTTGATCCGCGCGTCCAGCCACTTGAATCGCCGGCGGATACCGGGCAGGATCTCCTCGATGCGGCGCCGTTCCGCGGTCGAAAGACGAGAGGTACAGACCACGCAGCACGAGGAGCGCTTGCGGCGCGACCCGTTGCGCCCGGAATCCGGTATGCACAGGCGCGTGTTGCAAACAAAGGGTTGCGTCATCGCTTGGGTGTCGAAAAGGAGATTCCCCATCTCGAGAATCCGTCCGTTCTCTCTCAGATAATCCACATACTTCTCGATGGGATCCCGCTCGTAGGATTCGGTGTCCTCGCGGAGCCTCTTCTGCAGTTGGAACTTCATTTGGGGACGGGGTGTTCCTTTCCACTATGGGGGTTCAGAGTCTTTCCGACAGCGATCGGCGCAGAGCGGCGAGACGGCTTTGGATCTCGGAGAGCTTCGAGGAAAGCGGGGACGGCGCTTCAGGGCCACCGCACGGAGTCTCCTGAGCGGCGGAGTGGATCATCTCTTCGATCTCGGAGAGCTCCTTCTCCACGCCGCGCAGGAACTCGAGGTCTTGCCGGCGCTTGGTTCTTGCGTGGTCGAGTTCGATCCTGTAAATGCGGGAACGGTCGCGGCCTTTCAGGGCGATGTACTCGATCGCCAGGAAGATGACCACGATGATCGCGACGGGGCTGTAGAGGCTGCGCAGAAAGTCCTTGCCGTGGGTGGTGAGGATCAGGCCGGTAACGAAGACGGTCACAATGGCCAGAATCAGGATGATGTTCTTGACAGGGGAGGGGGGGCGCGGCTGGCGTTTGCGGAGCCTGGCCGTGCCGGAACGCGAGGGAGTGGACGATGTGGCGGCCATAGTTCTCTTTGCGCCGGATCCCGGGACTCTTCCCGCATTCCGGGTGTTTCGGCGCGCACCCGCGCCGGGAGTGACCGGGTCGGCTAGTCAATATCCAACACCGCCCCGCAAAATCGCAAGCACAAACTTTCTTCATGAATCTTCACGCATCTTCACGCATCTTCACGCATCTTCTCGCATTTTCTCGCATCTTCTCGCGAGGGTCTTGCGATATGGGTTCCTTGGCCGGTTCTATCAGAGCGTGGGATGGACAGACACGGACGGACACGGACGAACACGGACGGAATGGGGAGGGAGTATGCTATTTCTCAAGACCCTCTCTTCACGCCATTTTCGCGCATTTTCATCTTTCAAATGAGAAGCCGGACATGATACCCTCCAG
>Ga0315289_10010777_pt1 | contig 13036 bp, 12 predicted proteins | sample YL17G11_40_MG_FD_203452 | JGI IMG/M metagenome (GOLD analysis project Ga0315289, IMG submission 203452) | Sediment microbial communities from Yellowstone Lake, YNP, Wyoming, USA - YL17G11_40 | ecosystem: Environmental > Aquatic > Freshwater > Lake > Sediment | place: USA: Wyoming | collected...
GGTACGCCGTTCTGCGACACTTGACCGCAGCAGTGAGCCGGCCCGGGTGGCCGGAAGGACAGGCGATGAATCAGGCGGTTGAGACTCTCAACCAGTATCTGTTCGGCGAGGAAGACGCCGAAGCCTGCGCCGTGCTGGACGGCGCCTCCGTGCCCGAACTTCTGGGCCGGCTGGACGAGCTCCAGCCGGAACACGAGTGTCTCTATATGGGCGAACTGAAGCCCGATTTGGCGGAGGTGGCCCCCTACCTGGTGCGCCTGGAACAGGGCTCCGAGTTCTCCGCGTGGGTGGTCGAGCAGGGCTGGGGCAATCACTGGGGCATCTTCGCCTTGAGCCAGGCCAGTCTCCGGGAGTTGCGGCGGCACTTCCGCACTTTTCTAAAGGTGTATGACCCTAACGGGAAGCCGCTGTTGTTCCGCTACTATGACCCCCGTGTCATGCGCGTCTATCTGCCGACCTGCAACGCCGAGGAGCTGAAGGCCATCTTCGGCCCGGTGGCCGGCTACCTGCTCGAAGACGAAGACCCCGGCGTGCTGCTGGCCTTCCGGTTCCCCTCCGGTCAACTGGTGCAGCAGAAGAAGCAGCTTGCGCTAAGGAAGGAGGATTGACATGCCGCCCGCAGCGCGAATCGGCGACATGCACACCTGTCCGTTGGTGACCGGGGTAGTGCCCCACGTGGGTGGCCCGATCGCCATGGGCTGCCCGACAGTACTGATCGGCTTCATGCCCGCCGCCCGGGTCGGCGACATGGCCGTGTGCGTCGGCCCTCCGGATGCCATCGCGATGGGTTCCTTCACCGTTTTCATCGGAGGCATGCCGGCGGCGCGGATCGGCGACCTGACCATGCACGGGGGCGTCATCTCGATGGGCTGTCCCACCGTCATCATCGGTTGAAGCCGGCAACAATGCCGGCTGCCGCCTGCAAGCTCGCCCCACTGGCAGGCTATGGGGCCAATAAGTGTCATGGAGCCATGGGCCTGCCCTACTGGGTACTCAGGCGGACCACTGGTCCAGGTAGGCCAGTGCCTCGGCTTTCAGCCGCTCGGCTTTCTGGTTGGGGTCGGCGAGGCTGGCGTCGGTGAGCACCTTAGCGGCGAAAGCGAACTGGGGGTCCTTGTCAAAGCCGCTCCCCAGGATGAACATGAGCGCCAGCAGGAGGGTCACGCCGCGCTCGGTGGCCAGCCCGTAGCTGCGGGCGGGCTGGAGACCGCTCTCGATCAGCCGGCGGAGGGCCCCGTCGCCCACGTACCGGAACTTCTCGGGGTACAGCAGCCAGAACCGGCGGAGCATGTAGTCCTCGAATCTCCCCGCGCCGGATTGTGAGAACCCCTCGGGGGCCTCGCTGCGGACCTTGGCCAGCGCAGTGTTGATGTGTTCGCCATTGGGGCCGCAGACGTTCTGGAGATAGTCGGCGGTCTTTTGGAAGAGGCGGTCCACGCGGGTAGCTTCGTCGGCGGCGCTGTCGTTGAGGATCTGGGCCGCCCAGCTCACCTGCGGGTCGGTGTCGAAGCTGTTGCCCAGTAGGAAGATCAGCTCCACAAACAGGCGCAGGCCGTTCCGGGAGCTGAGCCCGTAGGCGCGGGCGCGCGCAAAGCCGTCGCGGACCCTCTGGCGAAGCTTTCCCTCGCCCAGCAGCCGGGCGTGCTTGGGAAAAGACTGCTTCAGCTCTTCGGTGGTCCGCTCCTCAAAGTGTTTCACCGCGAGCTGGTCCATGGCCTCCATCTGATCCTTGCGGATCTTCAGCATCGTCTGCTCCTCCCGTGAACCCTTACAACCGCAGTTTATACAGGCCGCCGACCGGAGTGAAGCCCAAGCTTCGGTAGAATCTGTCGATGCCCGCGGTGTTGATGTTGGTCGAGACGCCCAGGCAGACTTCCCGGGCGCCGCGCGCCCGAGCCCACTGACGGAATCCCTGAATCAGCCGGGCGGCGGCCGGACTGCTGCGGTGGTCCGGCTCGACGAACAGGACCAAGTCACAGGCCAGTTTCTCGTGACAGAAGAAGTAGTCCGTCAGATAGCCGCCCAGCATGCCCACGAGCGCCTGATCGTGCTCGGCGACCAGCCCGCAGTAGGTCTCAGGGTGCTCGATGATGTCGGTCACTAGGCTGTGCACCTTTTCGGGCTCGTAGGGCAGGAAAGCGAAGGCGCTCTCGGCGTGCATGTGGCGGCCCATCTCGACGGCCCGGTCGATGTCTTCGTGCTTGCATGGGCGGACGATCATCGATGGTTCACCACCAGGACGTTGGACAACGCCTGACCGGCGTTGGCGACGACGAAGGTCCTCTGCGGGCTGCCGGGGGCGGCGAGCAGGCCGTTCAGGGCGAGGTCTAAGGCGCTCTCGCCGCTCTGGAGCGCCCGCTTGGGCAGCGGCACGCTACGCCACTTCAGGGCGCGGCTCCGGTAGTCGAGCGCCAGGACGGTGAGCACTGCTGGGCCGGCAGCCCCCTGAATCCGAATTCTTCCGGGTTGTGTCGTGGGCGCCGCAAGCGTCAGAACAATGCGGGCGTCCGCCGCCTTGGGAGGAGGCGCAACCTGCCCCTGCGGTCCGGGGAGTTGGGCCAGGCGGACCGGGGAAGTCAACTCATCCAGCCACAGGAAGACGGCGTAGGTGGCTTGATTCGGGGGCAGGCTCAAGTGCGCGCACAGGTCCGCGTTGAAGTGGGTTTCGATGTCCTCGACGGCGGCCTCGCCGCGCCGCGGGCGCCGGTCCGGGTCCATGACCAGCGCCAGCGGGACCGCGCCGGGGCGCTCGGCCGGGGCGTGGTAGACGCGTCCGGTGTCTAGCTCGATGGCGACGATCTGGATGGCTCCGTTGATGCGTCCCCCGTACATCCCGGCGTACCGTCCTGGCAGGCGGGCCGCGGCCAGGAGGGCGACCGTCGGAGCACCGGCGTTGCGGGCTGGCCGCAGCGTGAACTCCAGGGCGAAGCCGTCTTCGGGCAGCGGGGGTGATTGCGGCTGCTGGCCGTACCAGAGCGGGCGGGTGATGACCAATTCCTGCGCCAGCAGGGCGCTGAGAAAAACTGTCGAAAGCCAGAGCACAGCGACCCCCTCAGCCCTCCACGACGAGTACCCGGGAGACGGCGTTGCGCAGGCACGCCACCAGGAAGCCGCGGCGGGGGGGGGCGAGGGCGTCCATCCAGCCGGGGCCGCCGAAGAGGCCGGTCAGGTCGAAGTCGAACGGAAGGTCTCGGGCAATGCGGGCCGCGTCGGGCACCGGGAAGCTATGCCACTTCAGCGCGCGGTTGCGAAAATCGAGCGCGAGGATGGTGAGCTGGTCCGCGCCGCCTTCCGCCGCGGGAGGGCCCAGAAATGCCGGCCCGGCGGCCCCGTAAACGCGGGACTCTCCGGAGGCGCGCTGGAGGACGATCTCGGCGCCGGCAGCCTGCGGAGTGGCGCCGGTACGGCGGAAGTAGAAGGCAGGATGAAACGGGCCGGCAAGCGCGGGCGGGGCTGCGCCTTCGGGTCCGGGAAGAGGCACGATCCGGGCGGGCGAGGTCATCTCGTCCAGCCACAGGAAGACCGTGTTGGTGGCAGCTTCCGGCGGCAGGACCAACTGCGCGCGCAGGTCCACGGCGAAGTAACAATCGATGGATTCAATCTCGGCTTCCTCGGGCTCCGGGGGCGGCGGCTGGGGCTTCATGATCAGGGGGAGCGGCACGGCGTCATCGCGGTCGGCGTTGTTGTGGTAGACGCGGCCGGTCCGGGTGTCGATCGCGACGATCTTGACGGCGCCTTGCGCCCGGCCACCGTAGATCTGGGCGTAACGGCCGGGCAACAATCCCGCGGCGAACAAGGCGACGGTAGGCGTGCCGGCCTGGCTGCTCGCCGGACGGATGGCGAAATCCAGGGCGAAGGTCTCGGGTGGCAGGGGCGGGGAGTCGGGCTGCGGGCCGTACAGCGGGGTCGGAGGAATGACAATGGGGGCGGAGGACATGGCGAAAACCTCAATAAGCGTGTGTGGCGCCGATCGGCAGACTCGAGAGGCTCCGGCCCTTGGCGCAGGCGGTGCAGTTGGTGCAGAGCGTGAGGCTGGGCGAGTTGACCGCGAACATGATGCACTGGTTTGCCAGGGCGTTGCAGTGAGGGCCTCCCGGACTGACGTAATAGTTGGGATTGGCCGTGCCGATGGGCAGGTTTTGGGAAGCCAGCCCCAAGGCATGGCCCGGCTCGTGGACCATGGTGTGGAGCGCGGAGTTGTTGATGTCGGCGGGCGAGTTGAGCCAGAGCCTCTCCCGCCAGCGGATTCCAACCAGGGTGGACCGCCCGCTCTGCAAGCCGGAGCCCTCCTGCCAGTTGGTGAAGCTCAGGCGGATCCGCACGGGGCGGGAGAGATCCACGGCCAGGCCGTCGAAACTGACGCGCAGCACGAAGCGGTCGTCGCCGGTGGAGGGATCGCCGGCTTCGCTGAACGTGAAGTTACCCCGGGGCACCGGTCCCGTGTTCCGGTTCACTGACCAGTAGGTGGCCCGGACGAACCAGTGGCCGCGCTCCAGCAGGTACTGATCGGCCGGCAGGGTGATGCGGTTGCTGGTCCGGGTCAGCCGGAAGGTCTGGGTGACGGGAGCGGGGTCCCAGCAGATGGTGTCGATCATGCAGAGATGGAAATAGCGCGGGGCCCCGGTGCCGTCGCGCACGTTGCCGGCCCAGGTGGCGGCATCGTTATCCTTGATCATCCGCTGATGCGCGGGACTGGCGTCGGTCCCGGTGCGGACCAGGTGCACGAAGAAGTTGCGGAACTGCGGATCCATGCGCGCGGTATCGGCACGGTCGGAGTAGGTTCCGGCGCCGCCGGGACGCTGCATGCAGTCCAGTTCGTAGAAGATGCGGCGCCAGACGACGTAAGTTCGCGCCGAGATGCCGCCCGAGTAGCTGGAATTGTCGGTGGCGAAGACTTCAAAGCTGTCACCTCCGTACTGGGATGGGAAAAACTCCACGACGTCGGTCCAGCCGGAGGCATCCGCGGTGGAAGTGGTGCGGAGGGCGCCGCCACCCTCGGTGTCGAAGCTGGCCCTGAGGTTGGCAGGCAACCCGGTGCCGTTGCTGCCGCCGGGGTTGAAGTACCAATACACGGTCTGGCCAGAGACTGAGCGCGTTGATCCGGAGACCCAGGCTACGCGGGCCCTGAAGCGGATGCACCGGCCGAACTCGGGGTGGGCCGGGTCGGCGTCCATGTTGATGAACTGGTTGCGCGAGCTGGCTGGCCGGTTGACATAAGAGCCACCGGCTTGCCGGACCGCCTCGACGACCTCCACCAGGCGGATGCGGTCACATTCTGCGCTGCCGCTTGGCGCGCTCCGCCCGCCGCTCGCAAGACTGCTCGGCGAACCTCCGCCACCACACATCGTTGCGCTCCTCGCTTGTGCCGAGGTTACCACAGGCGCCTGGCAACCTGCCAGGCGAGGGTGGTGCGAGCCCCTTGCTATGAGGAGAGCTGAGGCGGCCACGCCCGCCGCCTGGCGCGGCAGGGTTGGCATTTCCCGCCGATAGTGCTATTAGTTGTTCGAGGAGAAGTTGTCATGCGTCGTCTTCTTGCTGCCTCTCTGATTTCCCTGACTCTGGGCGCGACCGCCGCCGCGCAGCAGAAGAAGCGCGTCGCCGTCCTGGACTTCGAGTACGGAACCGTGCGCAGCGGCGTGGCCGCCATCTTCGGCACGGACCGGGATGTGGGCCGCGGCATCGCGGACCTGATTGTCGAGAAGCTGGTCGAGAACGGCGCCTACTCGGTCATCGAGCGCAAGGCCCTGGATAAGATCCTCTCCGAGCAGAACTTCGCCAACAGCGACCGGGCGGACAGCTCGACCGCGGCGCGCATCGGGCGGGTGCTGGGGGTGGACGCGATCGTGATCGGCAGCATCACCCAATTCGGGCGCGACGACAAGAGCACCGGGGTGGGCGGCGGCGCGCTGTCGCGCGTGACCGGGCGCTTCGGCGTCGGCGGCATCAAGCGCACCGAGTCGAAGGCCGTGGTGGGCATCAGCGCCCGCATGGTGGACACCGAGACGGCCGAAGTGCTGGCCACCGCCAAGGGCCTGGGCGAGTCCACGCGCACCGGCACGAACCTGCTGGGCGCGGGTGGCGGCTCGGTCGTGGCCGGCGGCGCCGTCGATATGACCAGCAAGAACTTCGCGGCCACCATCCTGGGCGAGGCGGTCAACCAATCGGTCACCCAGCTCAGCCAGCAGCTTGTCGCCGGCGCCGGGCGGCTGCCCACCCGCGCTGTGGTCATCCAGGGCCTGGTGGCCGACGCCTCGGGCGGCGCCCTCATTCTCAACATCGGCAGCAAGGCGGGTGTCAAGGTCGGCGACCGGCTGCAAGTGCGCCGCAAGATCCGCGAGGTGCGGGACCCGGCCAGCGGCAAGATCCTGCGGAGCATCGAGGACAAGATCGGCGAGGTGGTCATCACCGAAGTGGACGAGCGCTCCGCCGCGGGTTCCTACACGGGCGTGACACCGGCCAAAGTCGGCGATGTGGTCAGGAACTAGCCGCTGGCTGAGGCGCGCGGCTCGAAGCGGATTTCCGAGCCGCGACCGTGAGGGGGCGGATGGCTACGGGAGGGTAATCCATGAGCTTCAACATAGGCGATACCGCCGGCGACTACCAGATCATCGGCGTGCTTGGCGCCGGCGGCATGGGCAAAGTCTACAAGGTGCGCAACACCATCTCGGACCGCCTCGAGGCGATGAAGGTCCTGCTGCCCAACCTGGCCGAGGAGTCCGCCCTGGCCGACCGGTTCGTGCGGGAGATCAAGCTGCTGGCCAGCCTCGAGCATCCCAACATCGCCTCCCTGCGCACCGCGCTGCGCCTCGAGAACCAGCTCCTGATGGTCATGGAGTACGTCGAGGGGACCACACTCGAGGAGCGGCTTCAGAAGGGCCCCCTGCCGGTGGTGGAAGCCGTCGAGTGCGTTGACCAGGTGCTGGCGGCGCTCGAGTACGCGCACGAGCGGGGCGTGGTTCACCGCGACATCAAGCCGGCCAACATGATGCGCACCCCCGGCGGCCAGGTCAAGCTGATGGATTTCGGCATCGCCAAGGCCGCCGCCGACCGGCGCCTCACCATGACGGGCACGACGCTCGGTTCGCTTTACTACATGTCGCCGGAGCAGGTCAAGGGCAGCGCGGACCTGGACGGGCGCTCGGATCTCTACTCGGTGGGGGTCTCGCTCTATGAGCTGGTCACCGGGCAGCGGCCGTTCAAGGGAGACAGCGACTACGCCATCATGGTGGCCCACCTCGAGCAGGAGCCGGTGCCGCCCATCCAGGTGGACCCCAGCCTGCCGCCGGTGCTCAACGACCTGATCCTCACCGCCATCCAGAAGGACCCCGCCAGGCGCTTTCAGACCGCCCGGGCCTTACGCGCGGCGCTGAAGAACCTGAAAGGCGCGGCGCCCGCGCCGGGGCCCGTGGCTCAAGCCGCAGCACCGCTTCCGGTCGCTCCGCCACCGTTCCAGGCCCCCGCCGCGCAGGTTCCCGTGGCGCCGCAGACTGCCCAACCCGCCAGCCGCCGCGGCCTGTACATGGCGGTGGGAGCGATCGCCGCCGTGGTGGTGCTCATCCTGGCCGCCAGCCAGTTGCCGCGCTGGCGGAAGGCGGAAGCCGGTCCGCCCACTGCGGTTACAACGCCAGAGGCCCCGGCGCAACCTCAGCAGACCGCGCAACCGCCCGCCGCGCAGGAGCCGCCGCCGGCAGTTCAGCCTCCACCCGCTGCCCGGGCTCCCGAGACCCGGTCGGCAAGGCCGGAGCCGCAGCGTACCGCCGAGCCGCCTGCCGAGCCAGCGCCGGCCAAAGCCGAACCGGCGCGCGAAGCTCCCCAGGAAAGCGCTCCTCCTGCCGAGCAGCCCGCAGTGCGCGCCGAGTTGCTCCAGTTGCGCGAGCGCGTCATCACCCTGGCCAGCCGCGCCAACGCGCTCCGCTCCAGTCTCCAGAACCTTGAAGCGCAGCAGCGCCGCGCCGGGCTGTCGCTGCGCACGGACATCGCCACCTCCTGGCGCCGCATGGAGGCCTTCCTGGACGAGGGCGAGGCTGCCTTGAAAGCCCGCGACCTGCCCGGCCTGCGCCGCAGCCTGAATCTGGCTGAGCGCGAGGCCGACCGCCTGGATGAGTTCCTGGGGCGCTGAGCCGCCCCGCCGCCCCTCTTACGGCAAGGGTGTCTCGCGCTGGATCAGGTGCAGGATGTTGCCGTCGCAGTCGGCGAAGAACACCACCCGGTTGCCCTTGCTGGCCGCAGGTTCGCTGAGGAACTGCACGCCCTTCGCCTGAAGCGCGCCCAGCGCCGCGTCGAAGTCGCGGACCGCGATGGCCAGGTGCCGCAGGCCGGGGTCCTTCATCTTCTGCGGCCCGCGCTCCCCCTCGGCGAGAATGATCTCGATCATCGAGCCGTCGGGCGCTTTGAGGAAGTAGCCCCGGCTCGACTCCGACCGATAGTTGATCGTGAACCCCAGGTGATCCACGTACCACTGGGCCAGCCGCTCCGGCTCCGGCGAGGCCATGCCTGTGTGTTCGATTCCTTGGAACATACCGTAAGGATTGTATCAATCCGTGTGATATTCTCAAAGCCGGTGTCCCTCCGGCGGCTCCTCCCCTACGCTGTGCTGCTGGCGGAAGTGCTGGTGTTCTTCCGCCTCGTGCTCTTCGGCGAGGGCTACGTCATCCCTTGGGACCTGCGCTACTTCCACTACCCGCACGCCGCCTTCCTCGCCGACTCTCTCGCCGCGGGCGAGCTTCCCCTGTGGGAGCCTCATACCTACTGCGGCCGCCCCTTCCAGGCCAACATCCAGACCCAGGTCTTCTACCCGCCCCTGATCCTGGCGGTCCTGTTCAGCAACTGGACCGGAGCCGATCTCTACTACACGCTGGAGTGGGAGGTGGTGCTGCATGTCTTCCTGGCGGGCCTGTTTGCGTTCTGGCTCATCGAGCGGCTCACCGCCAGCCGCTCGGCGGCGTTGCTCGGCGCCACCGTCTTCCAACTCGGCGGCTACTTCGCCTCCCAGATCCAACATAGCGGCGCGGTGAGCGCCGCCGCCTGGATGCCCCTGGCCTGGCTGGGTGTGCTCGCCCTGGGTGAGGGCTTCTGCCGGCGATGGCTGGCGACGCTGGCGTTGGCCCTGGGCATGGCGGTGCTTGCCGGCCTGCCTGCCGTCACCGTGGTGGTGTTCGGCTCAGCGCTGCTGTTGGCTCTCGTGCGAGTGCTGTTCCATCGGGCTTCCTGGCGCCTGCCCGGCGCCGTGCTGCTCGCAGGTGGGTGGGCGCTGGCGCTGGCGGCGCTTCAGTTCATCCCGGCCGTCGAACTCAACGCCCACAGCGTCGCCCGGTTCCGCGCCGACTGGCTCCAGGGCGGCGGAGGGCTGCCGCTGGTCAGTCTGGCCTCGCTGGTCGCTCCGAACTACTCCCACGTTTTCGACCTGTCGCCATACTCCGCACCCTTCAACCCGACGTTCCTCTACCTTTACTGCGGCATCCTCGGTCTCTCGCTCGCCCTGATGGCGGTGGTCGCGTCCAGGAGCAGGGAAGCCGCGATCTTCGCGGTGCTCACCCTGGCGTGCGGCTTGGCGATGCTGGGCGACTCCACACCCGTGGGCCAGTGGCTCTTCCTGCTGTTGCCGCAGTCCATCCGGGGCGGCCTGCACCCGGAATTCGTCATGCCCGCCTTCATCCTGGGCGTGGCGGCGCTCGCCGCTATCGGCGCCCGGCGGTTCCTGGTCCGACCGGCTTTCGCCTGGATGGCCGTCGCAGTCGCCGCCCTCGATCTTACCTTGGCCGGTTCCGGCCGGCCCATGAACACGGGCTCGCTGGCGACCGAACCCGGCGTTTCGCGTCGCCAGTTTGAGGGAAGCCGGCAGGCCCTGGAGCGCGTCCGGCTGCTGGTGAACAGCGAGTTTCCGCCGGCCCGGGTCGATACTGTCGATGCGTCGCTGAACTGGTCCATGACCGCTCCGCTGACTCGCGTGCCGACGGCCAACGGATGCGATCCGCTGGCGCTCTCCCGCTTGATTCAGGTGCGGCTCAGCTTTTCGGAGGGGGAACGCTGGGGCGCCTGCTACAACGTTTCCAATCTTGCTTCCGGCGCCCTCCGCGTGGCCGGCATCCGATACTTGCTTTCCCGCTCACCGCTGGTCCATCCCGGCTTCGTCCATACCGCCGACCTCGGCGCCGAGCGCGTCTACCGGGACGCCAACGCCCTGCCGCGCTTCTTCCTGGTGAGTCGGCTGCGCCACGCGCGCAACATGGAGGAGGCCGCTGCGCTGCTGCGCTCGCGCGATTTCGACCCCCGCACCGAAGCCATCGTGGAAGGCGCGGCGCCGCTGCCTGCCGGCGCCGTTGGCGCCGTGCGCGTCCTGCAGTACGCCCCGCGCCGGGTGCTGCTGGAGGTGGACACGCCCGGGCCCGCCTTCCTGGTGACTTCCGAGGCGCACTACCCCGGCTGGCACGCCCGCCTCGACGGTAGCGAGCAGCCCATCTACTACACCAACGTGGCCTTCCGCGGGCTGGCCGTACCCGGCGGCCGTCACCGCGTCCTCTTCGAGTTCGCTCCCGCCATCCTGGCGTGGTCCGCCCTCCTCAGCGCCGCGGCCTGGGCAGCGCTGCTGTGGGCGTGGCTCCGAAGACGCAGGTGTAGTCCCTGACCCCGCAGGGGAAAGCACGCCTGACACAGCAGCCGCGCCCCATGGCTCATGGCCCGGCGGAACGGGCCGCAGTCCCGCCCATCGCGCAGTTTCCTCTTGCTCTCCCTGCGCCGGAAGTGACATAATCGTATCGGCCCAATCAGCCCGCGGTGAAGGTGGGTGCCAACGGCGCTTCGGAAGAGGTGCTGGAGTCCCTGCCGGCATACGTCGGCGAAGGCACGACTGGGTCAAGGGCGTTTTCCAGCCCGTTCCCGGGTTGGCGGAGTGAGCCACACCGCTGACCCTGGGGTGCCTTCGTTTGTGGCCTGTGAGGGGAGGTAGTATGCCCACGTTGACTTTTCGCAAGCGTCGCTTTCCGACCAATCAAGACTTGACGTCCCCCAGCGTGTTGTCGCTGGTGGACAACTCATCTGCCACGCTGAGTGCGGATGCCTATATCTCCATTCCCGATCCCGCGAATCCGGGGCAATGGCTCCAGTATGCCTTTCTGTTCTGGAATGTGATGGGCCAGATAGCCCCCACTTCCACCACTGCCGTCAGCGACATCGGGACCCAGCCGGTCACGGCCACCGCTTGGTACTGGCAGACCGGACCCTCTGGCCCGGGGACCGGTGTGACCGCCTACACGCTGTCGCAATCCCAGGACCAGATCGTCACCGACTGTCCCATCGCTTCCGTGACCCCTGCCGGCGCTTGGGCGGGCGGTAGCGCCACCTTTGTGGCCACCGCGGCTGCCGCCGTCCAGATCACGGCCAAGGGCGACTACGGCCAGGAGGACTTCAACACCTGGATTGTGCTCGGCTCCGGCAGCGCCAGCGGCAACGTTCTTTCGGTTCCCAAAGCCGGCTGGACCGCGGCCATCGCTGCGTACACAGTGGTGGAGAAGAAATTCCCTCCCCTTGACATACGCGAGGCTGTGCGTGGTGTCCGCATGAAGATCTTGGAGGTTGGCGACCCCGCCGATGACGTGGCCCGTCTCGGGCACCGCATCAACACGGCCAAGCAGACCTTGGCGCTGGCCGCCGACGAACTCAGCGGCATTCTGGGGCGTCTCGGCCAGATGGACTCCAAGGAACTGGCGGCCGCCGAAACTGAAGTCCGGGCCCGCCTGGCCCGGCTGGAAGGTACGGTGGAGGTCATCCAAGCGGCGCTGAAGGGAAAGCAGTCGCCCTGAGGCCGTGCCCCAGGTAGGGAGCGATTCAGCCGGCGCGCTCCCGGGCGCTGGCGGCGCCAGGGTCGTTCTGGTCGGATTCGAAGCCCAGGACAACCTGGGTGTGCGATACCTCTCCAGCCGGCTGCGGCAGGCTGGCCACCGCACGCAGATTGTCGCCTACGGGCGAGGGCCCGAACCTATCGTCGAAGCTGTTCGGGCCCTCCAGCCCCACGTCGTGGGCTTCTCCCTCCTTTTCCAGTATCTGGTTCCGAACCTGGCGAGGTTGCTGGCAGAGTTGCGCACCGCCGGCGTGGACGCGCATTTCACCGTGGGCGGTCATTACGCCTCCTTTGAGCCCGAGGCGCTCCTGCGCGCCGCAACTCAACTGGACAGCGTAGTGCGGTTCGAAGGCGAAGAGACACTGCTGGAGCTGGCCGGGCGCCTGGCGGCTGGTCTGCCGTGGAGGGACGTGCGCGGCATCGCCCACCGCGCGCCGGGCGGCATCGTCGGCACCCCGCTCCGGCCGGGCCGGGCCCATCTGGATGAACTGCCCTGGCCCGATCGCGACGACATACCCTACGAGCGGCAGCCGCTGCCCATCGCCTCCGTGCTGGGCAGCCGTGGCTGCCCCTGGAACTGCTCCTTCTGTTCCATCACCTCCTTCTACCAGCGCAACGGGACCACCGGGCGCAGACTCCGCCACCCGCTGCGCGTGGTGGACGAACTGGAGCACCTGCACCGCCAGCGGGGCGTGTGCGTCATTCTCTGGCAGGACGACGATTTCCTGGCCGGCGGCCCGCCGGCCCGCGCCTGGGCCCATGCCGTGGCGCGGGAATGCGTCCGCCGCGACCTCCACCGTGGCCTGCGCTGGAAAATCTCCTGCCGCTCCGACGAGGTCACCCTCGAGGCGCTCCAGCCCCTGGTGGAGGCGGGCCTGCGGCACGTCTACCTCGGGGTCGAAGCGGGCGACCCGGAGGACCTAGCGCATTTGAACAAGCGCCTCTCACCGGAGGTTCATCTCCGGGCGGGGGAGGTGTTGCGGGGCCTGCAACTGTCCTTCGATTTCGGATACATGCTGCTGAATCCCTGGTCCACTTTTCGCAGCGCGCGGCGGAACCTGACGTTTCTCCGAGACTTCACCCGCGGAGGCTATGCCGGGGCGGTTTTCTCGCGCATGTTGCCTTATGCGGGCACACTCGCTGCCCGGCGCTTGCGCGCTGAAGGCCGCCTGCTGAAGGAGGACGTATGCGCGGACTACG
>Ga0315289_10010778_pt1 | contig 13034 bp, 8 predicted proteins | sample YL17G11_40_MG_FD_203452 | JGI IMG/M metagenome (GOLD analysis project Ga0315289, IMG submission 203452) | Sediment microbial communities from Yellowstone Lake, YNP, Wyoming, USA - YL17G11_40 | ecosystem: Environmental > Aquatic > Freshwater > Lake > Sediment | place: USA: Wyoming | collected...
GCACAGGGGCTATTGGAGGGTTTATCTCGTCATCACTTCGTTCATCGTCCGCGACCGTTGGCCCGCACCGGAAGTCCCACTGAAATACAGCCGCACCCAAACACGCTTGACTTTTGGCCCAAAAGCGGTATTTTATTTATGGGTCTGGGAACTTCAGGAGGGTACTTTTATGGGCAACAGAAAGGGCAATTCTCCTCGAGAACGAAGGGACGGGAAATTCTCCCTGTCCGAGCGGCATTCATCGCTCCCCCGGGAACGCCCCGCCCGACGCCGCCAATGCGCACCCCAGGGACTCCAGCAAATAACCCCACGAACAACCATAGTCGGGGCGCGACCGCCCGGCTCCGGGGAGGGACCGGGCGATGTCCCGCGGGGCATCGAGGTTCTGATCAAGAAGGCTTCAGTGGATGCTGAGTTCAAAAAGCTCCTGACGGACAAGCGCTCAGGGGCAGCCGAAGAGATCCAGTTGCGACTCGACCCGGCGGAGGTTGCGATGCTCAATAGCGTGCCAGCCTCCCAACTGGAGGCGATTATCGCCCGAACTAAGGTGAGCTGGAAAAGCAGAGCAGCATTCCTCGGCCGGGCGGCAGCCGTTATGCTGGCTGCATTGGGCACAGCCACTTTGACAACCGGTTGCGGGACAAAGGGTCATGATGCTGATCGCTCGGAGCTTGCCAAAAAAGAGATGGAAGCCCCCGCAGACGAAGACTCCGGGCCTCAACCCGGGGGTGGAGGGGTCTGAAAATATAAGGGAGTAAAGGAGACAACGGTTATGAGAAGGAACAGGGCGAGTCCGCTCAAGCAGCAGACCCCTCAGACCACGACTGTCGGCGCGCAGCCGCGGGGTTCCGCAAAAAGCCCGGAGGACATTCCGCGCGGGATCGAAGTCCTGGTTAAGAAAGCGTCGGTTGACCCTCAGTTTAAGGAATTGCTTCTCAACACGCGGGCGCAGGCAGCGAAGGAAATCCAGTTGGAGCTTGAGGCGGTCGAAGTGCTCATGCTCAGCAGCGTGCCCAGGACACAACTGGAAGCAATCATCGCCAACACGAAGGTTAATCCCACGACCAGAAGGGCGTTTCTCGGTACGGCGGCGGCAGTCATGTTGGCGGCGCTGGGCGCGCGGTGACCGGAGGATGCGGTGGTCGCGAGGAGCCGGCGACGGAAGGCATCCGACCAGACCGTCCAGAAGCTAGGAAACCAGCATCCGAACCCCGTGTCGAAGAAGATGCTTCGGGGATGACGCGGTCGTGAAGGGCGTTCGCCCCCACGCTCCCGGGGCGGAAGAGCAGGCGGCGGGATGCCCGAATCCGGAACCTGATCTTCGGTCCCGTTTTCCTCGAAAGACAGGAGAGACATGGCAGGCGACATCACTCTCGTTAACCTCAACATGCTTTTCATGCGCTACGGCGAGGAGATCGAGCGAGAGCTCCACGTCCCTTTAGGGTGCCTCTACCTCACCCGTGCGCTGGAGAACGCTGGCTTCGAGGTGGACTTCCGGGACTATCAACTCTGTGAGGCTTCGGACCCATTCGACATGGAGAGCTTCCTGTCGTTTCTAAAAGACCCGGCGCCGGTCATCGGCTTGTCGTGCATGGCCAACCTGTTACCTTTCGCCATCTTAGCCATGCGGGCGCTGAAAGCCTGTTACCCGGACCGCGCCCTAATCCTGGGCGGAGTGGGCACGAAATCAGTTGAAGACAAGGTACTTCGGCGTTTCCCCTGGCTGGACGTTATCTGCCGCGGCGAAGGCGAACTGACTGGACCCGAACTCCTCAGGGCCCTCCGCAGCGGCGAGGACCTCTCGGGGATCCAGGGCATTTCTTTCCGAAAGGACGGCTCGGTCTATCACACTCCCGACCGCCAGCGCATCAAGCCCCTCGACACCATCCCGTTTCCCGCGTTCGAGAAGGTGGACCTGAAAAGGTACGCTGGTTACGGCATGATGACCAGCCGCGGCTGCCCGTACCCCTGCACGTTTTGCTCCGTGGCGCCGGTCTGGAATCTGGAAAGCTATTCTCGCAGCCCCGAGAATATCATCGAAGAGATGAGATTGCTCAGGGCGGAAGCGGGGGTGGACCTGTTCCTTTTCCAGGACGAGTTCTTTGTTTCCGGCAAGCGACAGGTCATGAGTTTTTGTCGGGCGTTGAGGGCTTCGGGCCTCGACGTAGAATGGAAAGCCTTCGGCCGGGTCAACCTGACTGACGTGGAAATGATGCACGCGATGGCGGACTCCGGCTGCATCGAGCTGAGGTTCGGCATCGAGTCGGGTTCGGATTACGTCCTGAAGCGGATCAAGAAGGGATTCACTGCCGCCGAGAGCCTGGCATTGATTCCGCAGGCGGTCGAGATTTTCCCCCGCGTGGACACGTTTTTCATCTGGGGCTTCCCCTTCGAGAGCATGGAAGATTTCAACCAGTCGCTCTTTCAGATGGTTTCGTTCCGCATGATGGGATCGCGGGTGCTCCCCAGCCTCCTTTCGCTTCTTCCCCAGACAGAAATCTACAAGGAGTGGTCCTCGACAGCCCGCCTGAAGTTTTGCCCCTACCTTCTGCCGGAGTTCGTATTCACCGGCCACGAGATATGCCGCGGCATCAGCGTCGAAATCCCGGAGCGATACCGACCGTACTTCGCGCTCATAGCGGAAAACCCGGACATCTTCCCCGGCTTCTTCCACGTTGACCTGGAGAACAACGTCCTGCCCAAGCTCAAGCTCCTGCGCCAATTCGGCTTTTACGCCAGTGCGAACACCGAAGAGACAGACGCTCAGAGCTGCGGCGCGCATTCGCCCCGCATGGAGCCTCAGGAACTCGCCACGCGAGCAGGCCGATAAGACCACCCCGGGTCCCAGCCTTTCACCGTCAACGCAGACGCCGGTCGCCTCCCGTGCAACCCATGCCCACATTTCAGAAGAGGATCTGGCGCGAAGCGGTCCTACGGAAGGACGCTGACCCGGTAGAAACGAAGCCCGAATGGGCCGGTCGTGGTGTCGAGCGCTTCGGCGGTCTCACCGTCGGCAACAATTGCCTCGCCGAGCCGATACCACGTGTCCAGGTCGTCCGAGAAGAAGACCTGGTATCGCTTTCCAGTGGTGCTTGACCAGCGGAGCTTTGCGCCTCCCTCCTGTGGGACTATCTCCACAACTTGCAGGAAGGAGCCGCTGTCCGCGGGGTCGGTTCCGGCGCGGAATTCCTGGGCGTTTGTGAAGCCGTCATTGTCGTAGTCGGCTTCGGGGTCGTTGACTGTTTCGATGCTGTGCCACGCCTTTGTCTCCCAGGCATCGGGAAGGTGGTCGTTGTCGGTGTCGTCGGGGTCTGGAGGGAGGAAGGTGACCGGATGGACGAAGCTCTTAGTCCAGTCCGGCTGAGGCGGGTTGGTTCCGGCCTCAAGCATTTCGGTCCATTTCTCGTCGGTGAGCCTATCGCTCATAGGCCACTTGAACTCGTAGTAAGAGAAAACTGGCCCGGCGCCCAGAACGATTCTCCCGTCGGGAACCATGTATGCTACAGCCATCAACTTGACGTATCCGACGCCTTCTTCGAGGACCTGATTGGTGTTGCCGTCGGTGTGGACGTCGGCGATGAGTGTGGTTTTGACTCCTTTCTCGTCGGAAATCCCCTCTACAAGTGGCTTCAATTCCTCGCCAAAGTTCTTTATGTAGAAATAGTCGGCTTTGCTAAGCTCTCTCCCTTCGAGCTCGGCGATGGAGAATTCGACGAGGCGGTTCAGAATGTCCTCCAATGCCTGGAGCCTGTCTCTCTGCGTCGAGTCGAGGACGGCCATATCGTCGAGGCCAACCCTGGTCATCCGGGTCAAAGCCGAAAGCCGGCTGTAGAACTCAGGAAGTGGTTCCACGTAGCCGGGGACGTCCGGCGGGACGGACGTTACTGGAGGGGTATAGCTCTGCTTTGCGTAGAGGATGGTGTCGTGCCTCAGTTCCGTCCAGGAGGCGAGCGCGGTATTCAACTCTTTATGGTGCCAGGGGGTCCCGCGCATGAAGGCGGGATAGCCCTGCCCGTAGTTGCCGAGCAGCGACTTGAGCGTATAGAGCCAGCTCCAGTAGAGGTTCTTGTTCCACTCCTCCTCACTGAGCGAATCGAACAGGAGCATCAGCTCGCTCAGTGATTCATCATAGCCAACGTAGTCAGTGTCCCCCTCGCTCTCGAGGATCGCCAGCGCCTCGTCGGAGCCGAGTATGGTCATCACATCCAATCCCCTCGGAAAACATCTCATCGGACCAAGCATCGTAAACTCCATCGTGAAGGGCTTGCCCGTGCCGGTGAAAAGGGTGACTACCGGCAGAACCAGGTTCTGGAACATGTATGAATCGGGGATGAACCGCTGGCCCATCAAGCGCATTCCTTTTGTCTTGCTCAAAACCTCGTCGAGCTTTTCCGGCGTTACCGGCGGAACAATCATGCAATTGCCCGTCCCGCCGAAAATCTTCGGGTTCCGGAGCAAAGCCAGCTCCAACTTCAGTTGAAACATCTTTTCCGGGTCGTTGAAGTCCGCGACGTTCACCGGCGAGCCAAAAACCTTCAGGACGGATTCCTTGTACTCGTAAGGGGTGAGGTCATCGGCGAGGCCGACGAAGAAAGCCGTTACCGCGTAAATTCGATTCCAGCTGTCCGCGATGGGGTTGCCTTCCGCCAAAAGGCTGTCGAGGGCAAGAGAGATGAGCGAAGCCTGGATTGTCTGAATCCTCGCGTCCTCGATGGAAATCAGGGCTTCGCCGTCCGGCCCCCAGGACTCGCTCCCCTTGAGGAGGAAAGCCATCCTTCCGTACCACATCATCGCCTTGAAATACTTCTTCAGGGTCTCGCTTCGGGTGTAATGGCCTCTGGGGACGTACTGCGAGTAGTCCTCCCTGTAGATGAAAATGTCGCTCTCACCGAACCCGCCGTGCGTCTCGATCTTCTCGAGTTCGCCGTTCACTTGCGCAGAGACAAAATCGGGAACGACCACCTGAGCGCCAAGGAGCTTCATCGCCACCGCAAAGAAGGCAACGTTTCTCCGGGCAGCTTCCTTGAGTTCTCCAGAGAATGAATCGTACTGCCTGACCGATTCGTCGAACAGTGCGTTCGACATCACTACCAGCTTTGGGAAGAATTCCTTCTCCTCGACGCATTTCAAAATCTCGTCGAATTGGACGTGGTAGAGATGGAGAAGGGAGTCGGGGGTGACGAAAATCGGGACGCCCGCGTCCTTCAAATCGAGATACGGGTCAACCATGTCGTCGTAAGGAAGGCCGCCGGAGTCATGCGGATTGCGCGACCTGATGACCACGAAGCCGTTGCGCTCGATAGCCTCTTTCGCGTCATCGTCGATTTCGAGCTCCGAGATGCACCACGGGTTCGATATGTCACGGATGTCAATCGGAAGCGAATACGAGGGGGCGCCCTCGGCGACGGAGACCGGCTGCCTGTCGTAGTAGGAGGATAGTTGAAGTTTTTTCAGACCCTGTGTCGAGTCGGCTTGGGCGGGAAGAGGGATGAGCAGTAGCGTCGCCGCCGCGAGAGCAATTACCACAACACACAGAGCCGCTGTGGGAGTTTGGTGATTGGGACCCTTCATGTTCGTTGCCTCCTGTGAGTGAGCGTAGCGTCCAACAAAGCATGGCCCCAATGGCGGGAAAAGATACCACCCAGGTTCTTTAGCTCATATTATATCACAAAAATCGCCAAAATCAAAAGCCAAATTCAGAACTTCGCGCAGCTCTGTCTCCGGAGGACGACGCCCCCATCTCCGCCCGACACTGCGGGATCACGACCTGGCAAAGGCCCACGGCGCGACTTGCGGGGAAAATCATCCCCGCGGAAGAAACGTCAAACTTTGAGGCGCGTCAATTCGATTCTCGCCCAATCGCATGCGCCGAGGTGATATTTGGTGTCAGCGACGCGGACGTGTTTTGCGGGCGGGCGAATGGGGCCGAGGTTCTGTTTGTCGCGCTGCTCTTGAATGATTCGCTCACAAACCATGTCCGCAGCGACGGGGTCCGTGGAGACCAGAAGTCCGTTGTGAGGCCAGAGGTACTTGGGGTTGACCTGCGGCCCGCCCTGGCACAGCGGACGAAGAGCGTCCACAATCACCAGCCGGCATTTGTCGCGGATGACCGGCATGGCGTTGAACTGGCAGCACTCGGCGCAACTGTCAGAGTGGAAGGCGTAGGTCACGTTCTTGTCGGAGGGGTTGAGTCCGCCGATTGCCCCGACCCAGTTTTTCAGAGCCACGGCAACTCCCGCGAGCCAGTGTGCCTTGACCCCGGGGACGTTGATCAGAGCGGTGCATTTCTCGGTGATGATTTTGCTGACGTGCGTCTTCGGGTCGTAGCCAAAGCGCTGGTTCCGGGTCTGGACGCCCTCCATGCCGGTCCCCGCGCTGTCTCGGTCCCAGATGATGATGTTCTGCTCCTTGACGCCGATGTCGAGGAGGCGAGAGACGATTGCGCGGACGACTTCCGGATGGGTGGCGTTCATCATGACGTTCATCTTGACGCCGACTACGTCGGAGGGCTTGATGAATTTCGCCCATGCTGCCTGCGGGGTTTTCTCGTCCGAGAAGCGCATGATTGCGGCATCGAGCATCTTCTGGACGATTTCAGGGGAGGGGCGGGCGCTTGCGTCGAGAACATCTTCGCTCTGGACGAGAACGACGCGGCTTTTCGCTGGCTTTTCTTCGGCGGAGAGTTGTCTCATCCCCACGGCTGCACCAACCGCCGCGGAGGTTCCACGGATGATGAATTGCCTTCGTGTCAGATTGTTCATTCTTGCCTCCTCATAGAATTCATTCACTTGCTGGCGCCCGGAGCGGGAAATCCTTTAGAGGCGTCGTCGAGGACGAGGACCCAGTCGTTGCCGCGACCACAGGAAGCCGGGCTGAACTGTTTTGTGCCCGTAGTCGGAAACTCGCCGATGGCACTTGAGGTTCCTTTTCGTGGATCATACCAGAAAGCCCTGACGTTGCTCCCGGATATTTTGTTCATGTTGACGGTGACATGCTTGCCAGTTGGGATATAGACGAAGGCGTAGCTTCCGTCGGCGCCGCGGGTCGCCTGGACGTGATCAGGGCCTTCACCCTGTCCTTCGGCGATGATTGACTGGTCGGGGACCCGAATCAGGAACGGACGCGACTCGAGGAGACACCGGGCGTGCTGCATCTGGAAGGTGGCTGGCAAATCAAGAGCGTCATACCAGTAGGTTCTCGCCGAGGAGATGGGATTGCGGCCGGGAGCGTACATCTGCCAGATGTCGTGGCAGCCGTAGGTGTGGCCGTGGGCGCCGGCGAAAAGAGCCCAGTAAGCGGCCTGCCTCACGTCGTGCTCGTCGAGCCAACCGTACTTCGGATTCCAGTTGACGGGGTGGTCTTCGTAACGAGGCTCGCCGTCCATGCAGGGCTTCGTCGGCGTGCGCTCGTAGTCCTTCGCTATGGCGTTGTAGTTTGGAATGTTCTTCGCGGAATGCCCCGACTGAATCATGTTGAAGTCGAGCCACGCGTCGTTGTGAAACCACGTCGAGGACGCTCCCGCTCCGTTGGGATGAAAAGTCATCAGGTGCTTTCCCTCGTCCCCTTCCTTTAGCCCCTTCGCCATCGCCCGCCAGACCTCTTTTATCTCGTCGCTATCCGCGGGTCTGTCTCCGCCGAGGACCCAGATGATTGCCTTGTCCCGGTAACGCTTTCCGAGGAACAGCCCGTAGGCGTAGCCGTTCGATGGATTGAATATGCGCTGCCCGCCGCGCCCGGTTACATGGCTCCCCCACGTCGGAAGCATCCCGATGTAGAGGCCGAGCGATTGCGCTTTGTTGACGATGTAGTCAACGTGCTGAAAGTACGGTTCGTTCGGCCGAGCAGGGTCGTTGTCAATGAGCGGGAGATGGCCGTATGGGTTGGAGTCGGAAGGACCATTGAGCTCCGCGAGGACGACTGCCTGGATGACGGTGAACTTCTTCGCTGCGCGGTTCGCCAGATACCTGTCCGCTTTCTCGCGGTTGAGGCGGTGGAAAAGCTCCCACGCAGTATCGCCCAGATAGAAAAATGGCGTGCCGTCCTCTTTGACTATGAAGCGCTTGTTCTCGCTGACCTTCAATCGGCTCATTTTAGGTTCCTCGGTTCCCCCTGAACCGAATGCCAGGCAGACGCCGAGAAGCGCCGCCAAAAACAGTACGGTTCTCAGCACAATCGCCACCTTTCTTGCAATAATTTGCTGTTTGACGAATACAGGAGGTTACTCCTTACGCATCAGGTAAACAACCCAGTCTTCGGCGTCCGGCTAAGGGCGGTCAGTTGCTCGCGAGGTCCACGACGCACCGGAAACCTATGGTCGCACAGCGGTCGAGCCCCGGCCACGTCAAAAGGAATTTGACCGCGAAGTTACACGGCTGCGGGCCGCCGTCCATGTACCAGTCAGAACCAACCGCTCGGTAATAAGAGCCGCCGCGGATTATGCAGAAGCGAGTCCGCCCATCGCTTCTTTCGCTCTCGGTCCATTGCCAGACGTTGCCGCACATATCGTAACAGTCGAATGGAGAGCGCCCGTCGGGGAAAGCCGTTACGCCGGTCGTTGCCCCGGTTTGGCCTGCGTTGCAGACGCCCGGCTTCATCTCGTTGCCCCATGGATAGCGCCGCGCTTCAGGCCCTTCCGCGGCATACTGCCATTCCTCCTCCGTCGGCAACCGCTTGCCCGCCCATTTAGCGTAAGCCCGCGCGTCGTCGAGGTCAACGTACACAACCGGGTGATCCGTCAAAGCCGGTGGCGGCGCGCCATTCTTCCAGTGCTTGAGAACGTTCTCGGGGCGCCTGGGTTTATACCCGGTCGCCTTGAGGAATTCGGCGAACTGCGCGTTCGTGACGGGTGTCAGGTCTATAGCGTAGGGCTTTAGCTCGACCTGACGCTCGAACACCATCGGCTGATGGAGCGGATGGAAGCCGGAGCCTTTGAAGTGGTCCGATTGCGACTCGTAGAACCCGCACTCGCGAATCCTGAACACGACCTTCATCTTGAAGCGTGTGCGCGGAATCGCGACCATCCCTTTCGGTATCTCCGACTTTCGGTACTTCTTTGTAGGCGTTACGAGGCTGAGCAAAGCGCGCCGAGCAGGGAAATCCGTGCTGACCTCGGCGCGAGCGTCGAGGCTTTTCTGCGAGGCGACGAATCCGGGAAAATCCTCCCCAAGAGCCGCGTCCGTGCCGGAAACGAACGCCCCGATGCCGCGTGGACGAATCAAGCCCGACAACGTCGCCTTCCCATCCTGAACATTCCCTTCGACCTCGCACCCCAGAATGAGGTCGAAGTATCGAGCGCCGTTCACGTCCGGCACTTTCAAGAGCGCGCGCTCGACCGCCCGTTCGGAACGATTGACCAGTGTCCATAATCGCAGTCCGTTCCCCTCCCACAAACTCGCGTAAACATCCGGAGCTTCCGTCTCGATGAGAGGAACCCATTTTTCGCCGGAGAACAGAGCTATGTAGCAGCGCTGAATCGGAAGCATTGCTCTGAGAATAGAGCGGTCGCGGGCGTTCCAGCCGACCCACGTGCCAAAGACGTTTTCCCAGACCATCACCCCGCTGCCGTTCATCCAGGCGGTGTGCAATTCCGCCGTATGGTCGTGGCTCCAGCGGTCAATCTGGTGGAGCATGTGGCGGCGCTCGAACCACTTGTTCCTCAGGACGCCGGGGACGCGGCTGTCCCGGAACACCTGCGCCCAGGACATGTGGTGGTCGTGAATGTTCTCCAAAGGAAGAGCCCCTTCCCCCTCCAGCACGACGCCCGGACGCGCTGCATCCAATTTCGCGCGGAACTCCGCCGCCCCTCGGCTCATCGTGTCGAGGAAAATCCCGTCCGCGTCAATCGCCTTCACGATGGAAACGACGGCATCAATGTCCGAATCGCATTCGCGGCGAGTCCCCGTGTCCCACGGGTTGTAGTCAATGAAAACCTTGACGTCGCGTGTGTGGAATGCGCGAGTTATCTCTCGCAAGCCGCCAAGACCGCCCGGCATATCGCGATAGAAATCGAATTGATTCCGCCCGTCAATCCCGATCCTCGGATAAGCGTGCCAGAGGACGACGCCGTCGTAGCCCCCGAATTGATTCACCCCGTCGTCGAGAAACCGCTCCACGGTGTATCGCCCGAGCTTCGGATCGTAGAAAGTCTCGTCGCACATCATCAGGAAACAGCACGAGTAGCACGACGAGACCCACGCAAAATCCTCTCGCCGGTAAAGAGCGTCATCGTAGCGCAGGCGGGCTCTCGTTTCCTCGCGCCATTTGGCTAATAGCCCGCGAAACGCGCCCCACTGAGCCGGGTCGTCGAGCGCCCGGATGAGGTTCTCATTCGAGTCAATGTCCCCTAACAAAACCTTGCGCGGGCCTTCGGTCGCCGCGTAGCCCCTGCCCAACACACGCAAATTGCCGAAAGCACCTATTCCCCCGGCAGCTACAATTGCTTTGAGGAACTCTCTCCTGCCCAGGCTACCCATACCTCCTCCGTAACGCCTCCGTCTCGATGAAGAGAAAGGGAGCACAAATCCACCTTCTGGTATGTGTCGCGAGGGCCTGTGAGTCTCGCCGCGTCCATCCACCCTGAAAGTGAGCGAGACGCCGACCGGCTTCTCACGCTCTCCGGGTTTACTCACCTCATGGAAGACTCCAGCAAGCACCCCAAAAAAGCACGCAGGTCACCCAGCCGTCAGCCGACACAACCACAACCTCCGCATCCCCTTTCCCTGATTACAGGGCGGAGATCAAGCCGACGTCCTTCATCGTCAGATAACCCGCGCGGGCGGAGACGACTTTTGGAATTGCGTTGATGAGTATCGCGGCGGTCGCCGCGTCGCCGGCTGTCCCGTTCTCGACGGTGACCTCCATAGGCGGGTCCGCATCAATCCGGATGTAGTCGTGCGGCTCCGGCGCCCCGACGTACATCTGAAGCTCGACGGAGATTACCCGTTCGCCTTTCCGAAAACCCTTCGCGGTATGTCGAATGCCCGCGACCTGCCCCTCGCGAACCTCCACGTACTGCGTCTTTATATTCCCGTCGGCGATGACCGGGTCAATTCTCTCCAAAAGGTTGTCCAATTCCCATCCGAGGCAATCGGCAAGAAGCGCAACCGATTCCACGAGCCCGACGTGTCCGAGCCTCCCTTGCTCGACTCGCCGCCGAAACTCATCCGCGCTAAGCCCCGCGCCTATCTTCCTCTGAAGCGGCTCACGGCGCGTCGAGGCGTCAACAATCCGGCGAGCGAGAACGCTTTTCACGTTGCTACACACGCCGCTCAGAAATGCTGGCAACGAATCGAGCACAAACCCGGGATTGACCCCCGTCCCCAGGACCGAAACGTCGTTGTCTTTTGCGAGGGCGTCGAGCTTCTCGATGACCTGCTTGTTCTTCCCGACGGGGAAAAGAAGCTCTTCCGTTGACGAGACAACGTTTATCCGTCGAGAAACAATCTCCTCTATCTGCGGCGCGACCTCGCTCAGCCGCGAGCCAGTCGAATGGACGACCACGTCCGGCCGCTGTGCAAAAACCTCTTGCACCTTGTTACTGACGACGATGCCGAGGGGCTTCTCCGCGCCGACAAGCTCCCCGAGGTCCTTTCCTGCCTTCTCGGCCGAGATGTCCACTGCGCCCACGACCTCCAGGTGCTCGTTTCCCAGAGCGATGCCTGCCGCTCTCGTCCCGATGCACCCAAGCCCGTAATGGGCGACCCGTATCCTCCCTTTGTTCTTCTCGCTCCCTGAACTTTTTTTCAAGAACTCACCTCCCGCTAAATCTACTTACCATACTCAGCCGCTGTACATAAAGCCCGCCCAATAGCCACACAGCAGAACACCTCGCCTGAGCCAACATCGGGGCTACTTGTCCGTTTTGCCGCCGGGGACGGCCAGGCGGGCCGCGAGAACTTTCGCAATGGCGTCCTTCAAGTCCGGTGCTGCCGTCTGCATAGCTTGCTCGAGGGCGGCGTTGACTCCGGGGTCCTTCATGGAAACCAGAGCTTCCTCGGCGACTCGCCGCACGACGAGCGATTCATCCGTCAGACACGACACCAAGGCGCCCACCTCGGCAGCCGAGCCGACCTTCCCCAGACCAATAAGCCCGGCGCATTTGAAATGCTCGTCCTGGGCCCGAGCAACGATGGCTCTATAGATACCAACCGCCATCTCTGAGTCACCCTCAGCCGCGCGCCTGTCCGCGAACCGCAGGAACGCATCGGCGACATCTCCTCTTTCGCGCTTGGACAGCTCTTCCTGTCCCACTGCCGGCTGGGGCCGCCGCGTCGGAATCCCCTCAATCCGCGATATTGCCTTATATGCCGCGACAGCAATTGCCCTGCTTGAGCTCTCGGCGCACCCAACGAGGGCGTCGAGCGCCTCGACGGCGTTCTTCTGCCCAAGGGAATGAATGATGAACGGACGGAATTCCTCCGACGCCTTGCTTAAAGCCTCCATCAGAGCCTGGACCGAAGCCCTTCCCGGAATCCTCTCGAGCGCGCGGCGGGCATCTTCCCTGAGCTTCTCATCGTTGAGGAGCCGCGCGATGGGCGGAACAAACTCGTCGTCCGCCGTAAAGGCAAGAAGCTCCAGAGCCTTCACTCGCGTGACGAGCGGCTTCTCGGCACCCAGCAGCTTGACGAGTTCCGCGCTCACCGCTTTCCTCTCGGCGGTCGCGCCCGGTCGCGACGCATGATGGGCAATGGTCTTCAACGCTTCTGAAGCGGCCTTGGCGACGCCTCGGTTCTGGCTCGCCACCAGTTCTCCGAGCGGCGCCACGGCAGGCGCCCCTACTTGTCCGGCGCTGCGCCAGGCAGCATATCGCACGTCGGCATTTCCATCTTGAATTTTGCCGATAAACTCCTTCACCTCCTGCTCGGAAGCGCCTCTCGCTGCCTTGCCGCATAGACAAACAAGCACCACCGAAGCCGCCAGAACGACAAACGGCCCGAACCCTTTTCTCGACGAGCTACGCATCTATATGCCCTCCCATTCTCACCAACAATCCGCAGGATATTCGCCGTCTCGATTTCATTTAGCCATCACAGGAA
>Ga0315289_10010779_pt1 | contig 13034 bp, 9 predicted proteins | sample YL17G11_40_MG_FD_203452 | JGI IMG/M metagenome (GOLD analysis project Ga0315289, IMG submission 203452) | Sediment microbial communities from Yellowstone Lake, YNP, Wyoming, USA - YL17G11_40 | ecosystem: Environmental > Aquatic > Freshwater > Lake > Sediment | place: USA: Wyoming | collected...
CCAGTCCTGCTGGCTGATAAGCTCGAGCGCCTGCGCCGTGTCATGCACCCACGTCACCCGGCGGGCGAATGCTTCGATCAATTGCCCGCAATCCCGGCGGCTGTCGTCGGAGCCGACCGCCAGAACAGACTCCAGCCTCCATGCCGGATCATTCATGTGCGGCGCGCCTCGCGCACGGCCCGGGCCAAGGGCCCTGACCGCCGATGACAGGTAGAGCGTCCATTCTCAGCCTGCATGACTCAGGTCCGCCAACGGCAAAAACGGCGCACGGTTCGCGGCGCGCAGCGGCCCGGCGCGCCGCTCATCCTCTACAGGATAGAGCCGCCGCCGCAACAGTTCAAGCCGGTAGCCGGCGTTACTTGGCCAGCCTATAGACTCCGCGGCTAACACGCTTGAAGTTATGCGTGTCGCGGAGGGTCGCAGCCACGATGCCGTAGAAATCCTTGCTGTGGCTCTTGTAGCCGGCCCTCGTGACGGCTTGGGCGACGTCTTTGGCGCGCATCCCTTCGGGATTCTTGGCCAGGACGTCCTTGATGAACTCGGGCAGCGGCCGGCCGGTGGCTCGACGCCGACGGCCCCGACGCGCCACGCCAACCCGGCGCCCTGCGACCGCCGCCCGTCTGCCTCGCCGGCCGCGACGACCGTCCCCCGCCGGCGCTTCTCCCCCCAAGGCGGCGATCAGCCGTTCAATCCCGCGCAGGCGGATCAGCACCTTCTGGCGTCGGGCCTCCAGCTTGCCCATCTGAGACTCCTTCCGTCGAAGCTCGCGGCGAAGATCATCGATCGTTCTTACTCTCGGCGCCATACATGCACTCCTTTCCCGTTGACCAAATCTCTAATGGAACCGGCAACTAGACGTTCCGAATAGAGTAGCATCACAACAAATAAATGCTAGCCCATTCCTTCACTTTTTGCATTTAAGTTTATTCCCTCCATTTGACATTTGTCTTCTTGTGCTTTTCAAGCCGCGCCGATTACCTGACGTTAGGTCCCAGCACGTCGGAAGCCGCGAACGGGGCAACCGAGAAGGGACATATCCATAACCACCCGGCGCGGGAACTGGAAGTGCAAGGCAATAGGGCGCACCGAAACCTGTTCGTCCCTGACAACGCCGACTCGGCAGGACAAACTGGAGGCATGCCCAGCCCCACCGTAAGGATCAGCAGCCACCCGCTCCCGCTGCGCGGGACGGCCACGTTCCGTCAGGAAACCCGCGAATTCACCCGCAAGCATGACCCGCGGCGCGACGTCCCGGTAATCAGCCACATCCGCGGCGCGGGCGAAGGCGCGCTGCCGCTGATCGACATAACGCGGCGGAACTGGGCCTGGACCGGATCTCTTGCCTGTCACGGCATCTGGTCGACCTGATCGGTTGGATTCAGTCCAACAAGCGAGGGGGCATCTTGACCGGCATGTGGGAGGACATCGCCGGGCAGGTCTGGGCCCGCGCGGGCCAGGACTGAGACCTGCTGGCTGAGGGCGCCAGGCGAGATCGCCGCCACCGGGCCCAACACAAACTGCACCGCAGCCAGGCGCACCTGCTGGAAGAGAAGGGCCCGGCGCGCCGTTAGGAGTTCATCCCGCGCGCGGGGACATCCACTACAAGATGATGGCCTTGTGCGACTTCATCGTCCTGCCCAGCACTGACGGGACGCGGTCGGGCACGCTGGTGCGGATCATCGCGATGAACAAGCTGTTTATCCCCACCGCCGCGCCTATCGTCCTCGCGTCGAGGGCGATATTTGCCCGGCTGGCCTTGCGGAACCGGCCGCTGAGGCGCGATACTGTCCATGCGGCGTAGAAGCCTGACCGCCCGACGACGCCAAGACCGGCCATGACAACCGACTATCGGCAGCTACAAGGCACGTTCCTGGTTCTCGACGGCCCCGACGGGGCGGGCAAGAGCACGCAGCTTCAGCTCCTGTCCCGGCACCTGCGCGACCGGGGCTTGGACGTGCTGGTGTTGCGCGAGCCGGGCGGCACGGCCATCGGGGAGAAGGTCCGCGCCATCCTCCTGGACCGCAAGCACACGGAGATGTCGGTGACCTGCGAGATGCTGCTGTACATGGCCAGCCGGGCGCAACTGGTGGCCGAGGCCATCGCCCCGGCCCTGCGGCAGGGCCGGTGTGTGCTGCTGGATCGCTATGTCTGGTCCACCGTCGCCTACCAAGGCGCCGCCGGGGCGAACGTGGACGCCATCGACCAGGTGGCGCAGGTGGCCGTCGGGGGGTTATGGCCGGACCTGACGGTGATCCTGGACCTGCCGGCCGAGGTGGGCCTGTCGCGATTGGCGCGGGCCAGGGACCGCCTGGAGCAGCGGGACCCGGACTACCACCGCCGCGTGCGCGAGAGCTTCCTGGAGCAGGCCCGCCGCCACGCCGACCGGTTCGTGGTGGTCGATGCCGCCGGCAGCGTCGAGCAGGTCCAGCAGGCCCTGCGCCGCTCGATCGAGCAGTGGCTGGCGGCGCGCCCCGGACATCGCGAATCATGACGACCCCTTTCGCGGACATCCTCGGCCAGGACGAGGCGATCCTTCAGCTCCAACAGGCCTGGACGGCTGGGCGCCTGCCCCACGCCATGCTGTTTGTCGGGCCTAACGGAGTCGGCCGGCGAACCACGGCGCTGGCGCTGGCGGGGGCGATGCTGTGCAGCCAGCCGGTCGAGGCGCCGACGGATGAGTTGGTCCGCGCGGGGCACGACCCCTCGCTTAGGAGGCTTCCGGCGATCCGCCAGGGGTGCGGGCAGTGTCAGGATTGCCGCATGACGAGCCGCGATACTCATCCGGACCTGCACCTGGTCTACAAAGAGCTGGCCCAGTATCACGACGACTCGGACGTCCGCGATCGCAAGATGCAGGACCTGGGCATCGACGTGATCCGGCAGTTCCTGATAGGTGCCGCCGGCAGGGTCAGCTCGCGGGGGCGCGGCAGGGTGTTCATCGTGCTCGATGCCGAGCTGATGAGCACCGAGGCCCAGAACGCCCTGCTCAAGACGCTGGAGGAGCCGCCGGCCGGCGTGACCATCCTCTTAATCGCCCAGTCGCCCCAGCAATTGCTGCCGACCGCGGTCAGCCGATGCACGCAGGTGCGATTTGGCCGCCTGAGCCACGACCTGGTGCGGCGGAGGCTCTTGGAGCAGGGGCTGGCGCCGCCGCAGGCGATCTTTTGGGCGGTGTTCTCCGAAGGGTCGCTGGGGGAGGCGATGGAGCTGTCGGGCCAGGGGCTTTACGAGCTGAAATGCGAACTGGTGGACGAGCTGGCCAAGCTGGGCCCGGCCGGCAACGTGGGGTGGGGGGGGCAGTTGCACGAGCGCAGCCAGAAGCTGGCCGACCAGATCATCCGCCAGGCCCGCCGCGCAACGGGCGTAGAGCTAGCCAAGACCGTCGCCGCCCGCCAGGCCGCCACCCTGCTGCTGCGCCTGCTGGGCGGCGCCTATCGGGACGCACTGGCGCTGGCCCACGGATCGCAGCGGCCCCTGGCCAACGCCGACCAGCGCGGCCAGGTCGAGGCGCTGGTCAAACGGTTCCCGCCGGGGCAACTGGCGGAGATGATCGAGCAGCTGGCGACCTATGAGCAACTGCTGTGGCGCAACGTCAACCTGAAGCTCCTGTGCGACAACGTTGCCGTCACCTGCGCCTCGGCGGCCCCGTTGCGGCTGGGCGGCTGGGCTTAGCGTTGACGCTGCCGGGGCGGCGGGCGTATAAGGAACCCCTTGCGCCTCGGCCTTGCGGGGCGCATCCGCAAGCCCGCGGCAGCGACAGGCCTGACGAATGAAGAACTTCCGCCGCTCCCTGACATACCTGCGGCCTTACCGCTGGCGGATCGCCTGGGGCGTCCTGTGCGTGGTGCTGCTGGCGACCCTGTGGTTCGGCGGCCTGGGCATGATGCTGCCGGGGGCCAAGATCCTCATCAGCGAGGAAGGCCTACACGGCTGGGCGTACTACAGCCAGGCCCAGGACCGCCTCAAGGCCAAGCTGGTCCGCCAAGAGGCCGAGGCGGGGCGAACCGTGCTGCACGTGGCGGGGCTGGAGGAGGACTCGCCTGCCGCCCAGGCCGGCATCAAGGCCGGCCAGTGGATCGTGGCTGCCCGACCCGCCCGCGCCGCCTCGCAACCCGGCACCGCCGCGGATTCCCAGCCGGCAATGGATATCGGGGAGGTGGTCCCGGCCGACGAGCTGGCCGAGAGGATCGCCGCCGTCAAGCCCGGCCAGGAGATCGAACTGGAGGTGGCCGACGTCCGAGGTTCAGCCGTCGGCGTGGAACCGCGGCGCAGGGTGACGGTGCGGACCAGCGATCGTCCCGACTACCGCTACGAGCTGCTGGGGTGGGTGGCTAACCACGTTCGCCGGCCGGCCAGCTACGCCGACCGCTTCGGCCTGTTTATGCAGTTCCTGATAGTCTTTCTGGTCCTGACGTACCTGCGGGGGGTCTTCGAGTTCTTCCAGGAGTACCTGGTGTCGACGGCGGTGTGGCGGGGCATCATGGACCTGCGGTGCGAGAACTACACGCAGGTGCTGCGGGCGCCGGTGATGTACTTCGTGACGCGCGGGGTCAACGACACGATAAGCCGGTTCATCCAGGACACCAACGAACTGGCCCGCGCCCAGGCGACGTTGTTCGGCAAGACGCTGGCGGAGCCCGCCAAGGCCCTCGCCGGGCTGGTGCTGGCGCTGCTGCTAAGCTGGAAGCTGACGCTGCTGGCGCTGGTGGCCGGGCCACCGTCCTATCTGGTGATCCGCAAGTTGGGCAAGAAGATCCACCGCGCCAGCCGCAAGGCGCTGGAGAGCTTGTCGAGCCTGCTGGCGGTGCTGGAGGAGACCCTCACCGGCATCCGCGTGGTGAAGGCCTATACCATGGAGGGCGCGGAGCGCAAGCGGTTCTTCCAGGTCAACCGCGGGCTGATCAAGCAGCAATACCGCATGGAGCGGATCGACGCGGCCACCGGGCCACTGATCGAATCGCTGGGCCTCACCTTCGGCATGGTCGCCGCCGGCGGGGCCGCCTGGATGGTCTTTAATCCCGCCGGAACGGACTCCATGGACCCGATCAAGTTCCTGACCTGGATGGGGACGCTGTTTGCGCTGTTTGACCCCGTGCGGAAGCTCTCGAAGGTGTCCAACCGTTTCCAGCAGGGCGAGGCGGCGGCCAAGCGGGTCTTCGAGCTGACGGACCTGGAGCCTGAACGCAGCGCGCCCGACGCCCCGATGCTGCCCCGCCACAGCCACAGCATCCGCTTCCACCATATCAGCTTCCGCTACCCCGGGGCGGCGGAGAGCGCCCTGACCGACGTGAGCCTGACGGTCCCGGCCGGAACCACCTGCGCCATCGTGGGACCCAACGGCAGCGGCAAGACCACCTTGGTGTCGCTGCTGCCGCGGCTGCTGGAGCCCTCTGCCGGACACATCTACGTCGATGAGCATGACATCTCGAAGGTCTCGCTGCGTTCGCTGCGCCGCCAGATCGGCCTGGTGACCCAGGAGACGGTGTTGTTCCATGCCACCATCGCCGAGAACATCGCCTACGGGCTGCGCCGGCCGCGGCGCGAGGACGTGCTGGCCGCCGCGCAGCGGGCCTACGTCGACGAGTTCGTCCGCGAGCTGCCCGACGGATACGAAACCATGGTCGGCGAGCACGGGGTCACGCTGTCGGGCGGGCAGCGCCAGCGGATCGCCATCGCGCGGGCCATCCTGCGCGATCCAGCCATCCTGATCTTCGATGAGGCCATGAGCCAAGTCGACGCAGACTCCGAGCGCCGCATCCAGCAGGCAATGGAGGAGTTCACCCGCGGCCGGACCACGTTTGTCGTCGCGCATCGCTTCGCCACGGTCCTGTCGGCTGACGTTATCGTGGTGCTCACCGGGGGCATGGTCGTTGACAGGGGCACTCACGGCGACCTGCTGAGCCGCTGCGAGCTCTACCGGCACCTCTACACCACCCAGTTCGCGGACACCAGCAGGCACCATGGCGCGACCCGCACCAGCTGAGGGCCTGTCGGCTACCTACCTGGTGGTCGCCGTACTGGCGGCCGCTCTGGGCATGCTGGCCTACTTGACGGGCTTCTCGCGCATCAGCGTCGTGGCGGTGATGCTGGCGTTGACCGAAGGCGGGATGGCGCTGCTGATCGTCATAGCCGGCGCGGGGTACGCCTATCCCCTGGTCCGGCGCCTGGGCGGCGAAGCCTCGAGCCTGGGCCTGCGGCTGGCTACCTCGGCCGCCCTGGGGCTGTGGATGATCTGGACGGCTATCTTGCTGGTCGGCTCGCTGACCACGGGGCTGTTGAAAGCCTACCTGTGGTGGCCGGTGGTGGCGGCGGGGGTGCTGCTGGCGGCCTGGCAGGGGCGGGAGCGAATGGAGTCGCTGCGCCTGGGCCGATGGTTTGACGGGCGGGCGCTGGCGTGGGTGCCGATTGCCTTGGCCGGCGCCGCCTGCCTGGCCGGGGCCACCCAGCCGCCCGGGTATATCGACCTGTGGGGTGACAGCTACGACGTCCTGGAGTACCACCTCCAACTGCCGCGGGAATACCTCCTCCAGCAGCACATCCAGCCGCTCGAACACAACGTCTACAGTCACTACCCGTTGGGCGTGGAGATGCTGTTCCTGCTGGGGATGGTGCTGCGCGGCGGGCCTTACCAGGGGATGTACCTGGCGAACATCCTTCACGGGGCATTTGCGGCGCTGGCGGTGGCCGGCGTGTTTGCGGGCCTGCGGCGAAGCGACGACACGCGGGCCCGCATCGCGGCGGTGCTGCTGGCCACCGCGCCGTTGGGGGTGTATCTGAGCTGGCTGGCCATGGTGGAACTGGCCCAGGTGTGCTACCTGGCGCTGGCGCTGGTGTGGCTGGGCCAGTGGCTTCAAGACCGCCGCGGCGGCGCAGCCGGCGTGATCGGTTGCCTGCTGGGGGCCGCCTGCGCGACCAAGTACCTGGCCGTGGGCTTTGTGGCCGGCCCGGTGCTGGCTGTGATGCTCGCCTGGTGCCTACGACGCCCGCGGCTGCTGGGTCAATGGGCGCTGGCCGCGGCGCTGACGGGGCTGCTGATGTCCCCCTGGTTGATTCGCAATGCCGTCAGCGTGGGCAACCCGGTCTTCCCGCTGGCCACGCGGGTTCTTGGCCGGGGCCACTTCACCCCGCGGCACGAGCAGCGATGGCTGGCCGGCCACGCACCGTCGGCCGAGCCGCCGGTTCCGCCCCCTCCCGGGTACGATAGGCCCCGCCACACGGTGGACCGAGTGATTCTGTTCTACCGCAATTTCCTTCGGCAGGACCTGGTGGGGCTGTTGCCGTTGATGCTGGCCGGGGTGGCGCTGGCCGCCTACCTGGCCGGTCCGGCCGGGGCGGGGGGCTGGAACTGGTCTATCGTCGCGGTCCTGGCCATGCAGTTAGGCGTCTGGACAGCGGCCACGCACGAAATGCCCAGCCGGTTCCTCGCGCCAGTGCTGGTTCCCCTGGCGCTGATGGGGGCCGATGCCCTCGGTCGCCTGTCGCGGCTGCGGAGAAACCCATTCCGCGCGCAGACCGCGGAGGGCGGGACCCCTTGGGGGCGGCCCGCGACCCTCGCGGTGCTGGCCGCCACGGTGATGGTGAACGTGATCACCATTGCGGGCGCACACGCCGCGGCGATCAAGGACCCCAGCGGCAACCCGCGACACTTCAACGGGGTGGACGGTGAGATGGTGGCCGAATGGATCACCCCGCGGGAGTGTCTGGGGCAACGCTGCCATCTCATGCTGGTGGGGGACTCGGCGCCCTTCTACAAGCCCCCTGGCACGATCTACGCCACTGTGTTCGACGCGCACCCGCTGGTGGAGATCGCCCGCCAGGGGCTTTCGCCCGCTCAGACGATGGCGCGGCTGCGCGAATTGGGCGTGACGCACATCTGGGTGGACTGGCTGGAGATTCTCCGCCTGGCCACGACTTACGGCTTCGATGAGCCGATGGGGCCGGAGGTCGTCCTGCGGCGCCGGCAGGGCCGCCCACCCGGCTTGCGAGTGCTGGATCAACTGGCGCCCTACGGCCTGGAACTGGTGCACGAGGTCAGCCAGGGGGTTGCGATGACGCAGACCGCACCGTCTACCCAGGCGGCCCAGACCGCTCCGGCTGGCGATCAGGCGGCTTGGCCCATCGCGAGCATTTACGCGCTGCCGTGGGCCTTGCGCGAGGCGCCAGCCAGCCAACCAGGCCGTCAATAGCGCCAGCCGCGATTCCGGGTTGTACAATCACGTCGTCATGAGCAAGACCGACCGGACGTGGTCATTGACCTTGCTGGCAGCAGGCCTGGCGCTTCTGTCGGCCTCAGGCTGCTACCGCCGTTTGCCTGCCGTCCAGGGCTACGTCGCCAGCCAGATGCAGGCCATCACGGCCGGCTCGCGTCCGCAGGCCGCCGGCCCGCTGCAAGCCGACAACGGGCCGGTCGAGCTGGTCGGCTGCGCCGGCGAGACATTGGGCTTCCAGATCGTCCTGGACGTCGCGCGCGGCGGGGCCGTGCAGTTGGAGTGGCCGGGGCTGGTCAGCGACCAGGGCGTGCCGCTGGCGGGGGATGTGGAGGTGTTCCGCGCCCTGCCGGTGCGCGTGGGGCAGGTGGACGATTGGCGTGTGCGGTTGTTCGGCCCGGAGGCGCCGGGCGGGATGGAGGTCTTCGACGCGATGCTGCCCCTGTCCGGCGGACAGGCCACGCAGCTCCGTCGCGGCCAGCGCCTGGTCTTCTGGATCGACGTGCCCCTGGCGCGCGACGCGATGCCCGGCGTCTATCGCGGGCAGATAAACCTGGCCAGCCGCCAGCGGCGCATCTGGTCGACCGAGGTCTACGTGCGCGTGCTGGACGCCGTGCTGCCGGAGCTGCCGGTGCTCAGCGCCGTGGCGGGCTTTGAGCACTCACAGGTGTTCCGGGCCTTCCTGCGGCGCGGCGATCAGCCGTACGACCCGGTCCGGCTGGACCGTTCGCAGGAGCTGGTCCGCCAGGGGCTGGTCCTGGTGCGGCGGCTCATGCAGCTTGGGCGGCGGCACCGCATGGACCTGTTCGATGCCGGCCTGTGCCCCGTGCTCAAGCGCGACCGGCTGGGGCGGATTCGCCTGGAGTGGGACGATTACGACGCGATCGCGCGGCCATATCTGGACGGCATCGCGTTTGAAGACGGCCGGCCAGTGGCGGCCTGGCCGATGCCGGTGTCCGAGGACTCACCCGGCAGCGCCCCCTACGGCGGGTTCGGCAGTCCCGAGCATCGCGCGGTGCTGGAGCAGGTGCTGGGGTTGTGCGCGGAGCATTTCGCCGCCATGGATTGCGCCCGAGGGCGGGTCTTCCTCTGGCCGATGCGCCAAGGCCCCGGCGACCAGGCCTACGCGCAGATAGAGATGCTTGCCGCCCTGGCCCAGGCCCAGGCGCCCGCTTTCCCGCTGCTGGCGCAGTTGCCGCCTTCGCCGCCGCCGGCGACGCTTTGGCCGAACCTGAGCGGGCGCATGGCCATGGCGGCCCCACCGGGGATGTTCTTTGCGCCCGGCGGCCAGGAGATACCCGGCGCGCCGCCGCTGGCGGGGTTGTGGCTCTGGCCGGGTGCGCCCCCGGCCATGCCGGCACTGGGGTTGCTGGAGGACGGCGCCTCCGTCCGGGCCTTGCCTCTCCTGGCGTACCAATACGCGGCGCGAGGGCTGTTTGTGCCGCGGGCCTTTGACTGGAGCGGCGATCCGTTCAGCGTGGCCTCCGGCTCGCCGCCGCAATTGTTCTATCCCTATTCCGAATCCGGCCAGCCGGCCCTGCTGGCCTCGGCGCAGCTCAAGCGATTGCGCCGCGGCCTGGAGGACCTGGGCTATCTTCAGCTCCTGAAGGTTCGCGGCCACCAAGCGATCGCGGATGAAGTATCGGGAACCTTAGCCCGCTACGCCGGCCAGGCGGGAACCGTGGACAATTACCTTGATTCTCGCCTGCACGGCTGGGCGCGCGAGCCGGCCATCTGGGAGGCGGCCCATCGATTGCTGGCGTACGAGCTGTGGGCGGCGGTGCAGCAGCGCGACGACGATGAGGGTCTGCGCCGGGCGCGGTCGCAGTGGCTGGACCAGTCCCGTGCAGCGGCCCAGGTCCGTGTGGAGCGCGTGCGGACGCTTGTCAGGGAGGCGCCTGCCGGCCGGCGGACCATCGACGTGGAACTGGACCTCTACAACGAACGGCCGCGGGCGGCGGCGGTCCTGGTGGAATTTGCCGCCCTGCCGCCTCCTTGGCAGGCCCGCAAGCAGACGCACCGTGTGGCGAATCTGGCTCCGGCGTCCGCTGCCAAGGCGCACCTACAGGCCGAGTTTGCGGAATTCCCTTATACCGATGATGGCAAGGTGCTGCTGCCGGTGAGCGTCCAGGCCGAACCTGAGCGGGCCCGGACCTTCGAGGCGGCGGCCTGCCTGGTGCGGGTAGCCTGGACGCAGCACCCGCCGGCCATCGACGGCTCGCTGGACGACTGGACGCCGCACGCGGGCAACGCGGCGGGCGACTTTCGGGCGTTGGCGCGGGCGGACGGGGAGCTTTCCCAGCCGGCGCGGCAGCAGACGCGGGTGTATCTGTTGCGCGACGCCGGGCGGTTATACGTCGCGGTGCGGTGCTTCCAGGCCGACCTAAGCCGCCTGCGCAGCCGGCCCGACAACCTGGTGCGGTACGAAGGCCTGGCGGCCTGGGGCGAGGACATGGTGGAGGTCGTGCTGGACCCCGGCCGGCGGGCCGAGGGCCCGGAGGGCCTGTACCACCTGGTAGTCAAGGCCAACGGGATCGTGCGGGCCCGCCGAGGCATCGACCGCCAGCCGCCGCTGGGCCGGGCGTCGCCTTGGCCGGCGGAGATCGCCTCCGCGGTCGGGCGGTCGGCAGGCGAGTGGGTCGTGGAACTGGCGATTCCCCTGTCGGCCCTGGGGCCGGGAGGGCAGGAGCGGACCTGGGGCGCCAACTTCGCGCGATTCTGCACGGCCGACCAGGAATCGTCCAACTGGGCCCAAGCCAACCGCAACCTGTACGATCCGCAAAGCCTGGGCCTGCTGGAATTGGCCGGGCCGCCCGCTGGGCCGTGATGGGTAACGCCCGCGCATGCAGGGCGGATCAGCGCCTGCGCCTTGGGCCTCGTACAATTGCCCGCGGTGATGGAGCGATGAAATCCTTTCCGATCATGTTGGACATGCGCGGCCGGCGGGCCGTGGTGGTGGGCGCTGGACCGGTGGGCCTGCGAAAGGTCCGCGCGCTGCGGGAGGCGGCTGCGGAAGTGACGTTGGTGGACCCGTCCGTGGAAGCCGCATCTGATCTGGAAGGCGTGAAGCTTGTTCCTCGGCCCTATCAGGCCCGGCAGCTCCGCGGGGCGGTGCTGGTGTTTGCCTGCGCCGACGATGCCCGGCTCAACGCCCGGATCGCCGCGGACGCCCGCCGCGCCGGCGCACTGGTGAACGTGGCCGACCAGCCGGGCGACTGCGACTTCCACCTGCCGGCGGTGGCGCGCGATGGCGACGTGGTGCTGGCCGTCGGCACCGGGGGCCTGGCGGCGGCGCTGGCGGCGCGGCTACGGGACCACTTGGCGGGGGCGATGCCGGCTCGGGCGGGCCGGTTCGCCCAGGCCCTCTCGGCGCTGCGCGAGCAGCTCAAGCATGATGTGCCCAGCGGCGCAACTAGGATGAGGATCGCCCGGCGGCTTAGCTCCCAGCAGGGCTACAATGTCTTCGTGCGGCAGGGTCGCACCGGCCTGCGGCGGATGCTGAAGCGACTGGTAAAGGACGCCTCGGATGCGGATTCTGTGCGTGGGGCTTAGCCATAAGACGGCGCCGGTGGCGCTGCGCGAGCAGGTGGCGTTTGACTCGCGGCAGACGGCCTGCGCGCTGGACGAGCTGCGCGCCGCCTGGCCGAAGGCGGAGTTCCTGGTGCTCTCCACCTGCAACCGCACGGAGATCTACTGCGTCCGGCCGGTGCACGGCCAGCCGCGCGACCAGCAGCTTCGGGACTGGTTGGCGCGGCAGGCGCAGGTGCACGGGCGGGAACTGGCCGCATGCCTGCTGGCCCTGCACGACCGGCAGGCGGTGGAGCATCTCTACGCCGTGGCGGCGGGGCTGGACAGTCTGGTGACCGGGGAGGCGCAGATCATCGCCCAGGTCAAGCAGGCCTATGCGCTGGCATGTGCCCAGCAGGCCGTCGGGCCGGTGCTCAACCCGCTGGTGCAGGAGGCCCTGCACGTAGCCAAACACGTGCAGAGCCAGACTCACGTGGGCCAGGGCCGCGCGTCGGTGGCGTCGGTGGCGATAGACCTGGTCGCGCGGGTGCTAGACCCCTTGCGGGGCAAGTGCGCCCTGAGCGTGGGGGCGGGCAAGATGAGCCGGTTGATGCTGTGCCGCCTGCGGACCCTGGGCGCCGGGCCGATCCTGATCGCCAACCGCTCGGCCGACCACGCCCGCCAATTGGCGGCTGCCACGGGCGGGAGCGTCCTGCCGCTGGAGCACCTGGGCGAGCACCTGCACCAGGCGGACCTGGTCCTGGCCTCCACCGGCTCCTCGACGGCGCTGATTAGCCGGCCGATGGTGGAGCAGGCGCAGCGCCGGCGCGACTTCCGGCCGATGCTGCTGATGGACATGGGCGTCCCGCGCGACGTGGACCCCCAGGCCGCGGGCGTGCAGAACGTGCACCTGTATAACATCGACGACCTGGAGCACGTGGCAGCCGGCTCGTTGGCCCTGCGCGACGGCCAGCGAGCCGCGGCCCAGGCAATCATCGACGATCACGTCCAGGCGCGGATGAAATCGCTGACCATGCTCCGCATCGCCCCCACGATCGAGGCGCTGTACCGGCGGATGGACCAGCTCATGCGACAGGAGCTGGCCCAGGCCCGCCGACGGCTGGGCGACCATGCCGACAGCCAGGAGCACCTGGCGGTGCTGGAGCGGACGATGCGGCGGACGGTTCGGCGGCTCATGCACCCCTTCGCCGTCGCCCTCCGCCGCGCCGCCGCGGAGGGCGACGTCTCTGAGTATCTTGCCGTGATCCGCCGGCTGTTCGACCTGGGCGGACAGGGCGACCCAATCGGCATCCACCCGCC
>Ga0315289_10010780_pt1 | contig 13032 bp, 16 predicted proteins | sample YL17G11_40_MG_FD_203452 | JGI IMG/M metagenome (GOLD analysis project Ga0315289, IMG submission 203452) | Sediment microbial communities from Yellowstone Lake, YNP, Wyoming, USA - YL17G11_40 | ecosystem: Environmental > Aquatic > Freshwater > Lake > Sediment | place: USA: Wyoming | collected...
GTTGGGCTTCTGAATTTTCTATACGGGCCAGGATTTTTAGACATTACATATATGATGGCATATCTGATTCTGGATTGAGTTTTTATGAATTTTTGATCCGGGCCAGGATTTTTAGACATTACATATATGATGGCATATCTGATTCTGGATTGAGTTTTTATGAATTTTTGATCCGGGCTGGAAAAATTGAATATTGCATATTACATCACATATCTGAATCGATTCTGGGTTCTGAGAATTTTTGATCCGGGCTGGAAAAATTGAATATTAGATATGTGATGGTATATCTGAATCGATTCTGGGTTCTGAGAATTTTTGATCCGGGCTGGAAAAATTGAATATTGCATATTACATCACATATGTGAATTGAATTTGGATATTAGATATTACATGGCATATGTGAATTAAGTTCCGGTGTATCCCAGCTGGTTCTGGTAAACCTGTGTGATGAGCCCACCCGTGTTGTCCAAGTCATAGAGCGACTTGGTGAAGACGAGAACCTCGTAGATTTCACCTGTAAACTGCCGATAACCACCACCTATAGACAACGAAGCATCAACTGGATGATTTAGAAATCCGACAAAAGTTCCTGTGGACGTGGGATTTGGATATAGGGTTCCACCTGAATATGAATAAATCCTTCCGACTTTATCAGTCCCTAGTGTTGAAAAATTATAGTTTATAGGTTCAGTTGCCGCCGCGGTAAATGATGGTATAGTGACATTCATATCATCACTGTAGTGCGCCAGAGTAAATTGATTTGTTAATCTATAGCCATTGTGAAAGTTTTGGTCTTGAGCATTCACTCCCCCAGACCCTGATAAATAATAGTTTTCATTATTCGTTGCTCCACTTGTTGTTCTTCGCACCACACCACACGTGGAGTAAGATGTGTTATTAAGAAGATTATAAGCACCAAAATTCAATCCAAAACTCGTTGTACCGTTCACTCCATTCACGAGGACCATATACCCCGGACCTTTCGTCGCCCTTTGGATGGTCGGTTGATTCGCGGCGGTCGCTTGGCTCGCATGATTCACAGCACTCGATTGGTCGTACCACTTCGTGACGTATCCGGTCGCGCCCCCGAGCCAATCCACCAATGGTTGCCCCGTCACCGGAGCTGTCAAGAGATTGCCGAGGCGGTCGGCGTAAAAGTCTTGGGTCGCACTTGTCGTCCCGTTGCGAACCTGCACAGCCTTCACGCTCGTTCCATTGACCGCCCGGAGACTGAACGCGCCGACCGCCGAGGTCCGTGCGGCTTGGGAAATCTGACTGAAGAGGGGGGTGCCGGTCATGCGCGTGGGCGTCATGTATTCAGCCGCTCCTATCATAACGGCCCGCCCAGGCACGCCCAATGCTGTATAAATTGATTGGACCTGTGTAGCCGTCAGAGGCGTGTTGAAAAGGCGAACATCGTCGATGGAACAAAGTGCACCGTTTGATGCACTGGATTGACACCCGAGATTCAACTTTGTAAAAGCTTGGATCGTGTTATTTGCAGTTGCTATCAATGAACCATTTACATAATAAGAAGAGAATGTATTTGAAGTTCCAACAGCTCCTACATTCGAAAAGACCATGCAGTGATGTTGCCAAACACTCGTTTGAGCCGTGACACTTCCGATTGTGGTGGCCGGCGATGAGCCTTTTCGAAACGATATAGTTGATGTCGCGCTCACTGTCAAAAGTCCGTTGTAATTCGTTCCTTGCAAATTTACATAGAATGGGGTTGTTCCTGCTGTCGTTGGATACGTCAGTCCCGAGTTGAGCCAGAGGCTCATGGTGGTCGAGTTTGAAGAAAGCCCGAACGACGAGACGTCATAGATCACGTAGCAATTTGGGTCAGAACCAGCGGGTGACAGAGTGTTGTTGAAGCTGATCGCCTGTCCGTAGATTCCAGTGACGTATGTCGGTGCAAATGTTCCGGCTGTACTCAAGTTTGGCGCCAGTCCGGTTATTGAATCGACATTTGACGATTCAAAAGCCCACTCCAGCCTCGGCTGGGGCATAACTCCGCCCCCCGAGTACGACAGACTCATCTAATTTTACTCGATACTAAAATTACATAAGCTTCACTCGTCTACTTGTCCGCTGTGGACTTTTTCTTCTCTGCATCGGACTGGTTCATCATTTCCTCATAGGTCAGCCTCGAGTTCAGGTAGTCCTGAAACGACTGTGTAAACTTCTCCGGTGCGGGGGTGCTCTTTTTATTTTCCTTCTCCTCCTTCGCCCTCCATAGTTCCCATTCATCACCGGTATAGGGTTTGCCCATCACGGACCGAACAAATCTCATCGGTACAGCGCGAAACTTGAAGAGTGTCTGCATTTGTCTTTCTAGGTTTTGAGACTCTAGGTGAGGACTTCACTGGTACATCCGAAGAACCTCCTTGATCACCTCGTGTCTCTCAATGTCATCCTCGGTAAATTGGATATGTTGAATATTCTCAGACTCGGTCAATTTTAGAATCAAATCAGAAAGTCCATTGTGCTCAAACCCCCGGTCATGCTGCATGACGTCCCCAGCAATCACCAACTTTGAATTGAAACCAATCCGAGTCAGGAGCATCTTCATCTGACTCGGGGTGGAGTTTTGCATCTCGTCCCCGATGATCCAAGCATCATCAAACGTACGACCACGCATATACGCCAAGGGACATACCTCAATCTTACCATCCTCCATCATCGTCTTAATCTCCTTGGGGCGAAAGTACCTCGAGAGGGCGTCAAACATGGGACGGGTCCATGGACTCATCTTCTGTTCGAGAGTTCCGGGCAAGAATCCGTGCTGCTCGTCGACGCTCACAGCCGGACGAGTCAAGATCAACTTTGAGACGCCCCCACGCTGGAGGGTTTTCGATCCAACATTGCACGCCAAGAGGGTCTTTCCAGTTCCTGCAGGACCAGAACCTATCACGATGGGAATCTTAGACGTGAGCAAATCTATATAGCGACGCTGGGCGAGGTTCCGTGCGCTCAACATGGTTGGTGTTTATTAAACTGTCAAAACCCTTAAACCGTCGGGGAGGATGTATATGTCCTCCCAGACCGTATTGTACTCAACGTTCACGGTAAATTGGTTTGCCATCTTTTGTATCACCTATGTGTTGAATATGTCCACTTGCAATTCCCTCTCGAAATTTGATGATCCACTCGACGTGTGTCGGAGGACCGTTCACGCGCTCAAGACACTTTGGACACTTGCAAGGCTTCATTGTTTGTATTTCTATTAAAAGACGCTATTTTTTTAGGACTCGTGGGTGACACCTGTTAACCATACAGAGCTGTGATGATCATATCTTTCGTCATACTGTTCGAGCCGCTGATACCTTGACGCTGTGCCATGGCGACCAGCTGCGGCTTTGTCTTGCTGGACAGAAGCGCTTTGCCTTTGCGAACGCGTCCGTTGGGTCCTTTCGACAAGTTCTCTGAGTAACGACGGTGTGCGACAGGCAACACGTTCTCGGCGTACGCACGCTTCGTGATGTTTTTACCCTTTTTGAGGTTATTGACGGCGCGGTTTGCAGACGTGCGAGTGGTGAGCCAGTTTGCCTCCCAGTTGCGTGCGTGTCTATCTGCATTTGCCGCTGTGATGCCAGAGCTGGTCAGTTTCGTCTTGAGCATGCGGCGTGTGAGCGTACGCAGGTTGTTCATGTTGTTGACGTACTTGTTCAGAATCTGTTTCGGGGTGAGTCGTGGTCCAGATCGAGCACGAGCCCGTACTTCGACATTCGTCGCGCGTCGCGCGTTCCGCACACCACGTGCAAGACCAGTGCGTTCAGCAGCCGTCATTGCCGGGAGTGGTACACGTTGAGCTGATGTCGGTCGGTTCGCCGAAAGAGAACGCGCAGCCTTGTTGATTGCGTTCTGAACCATCTTGCTCACAATCGCCCGGCGCATAGGAGAGTTGCCTATTCTTTGTGTGGGTCTGGTTTGCGTTCTGGCTGTAGGGTCAGGCGCCCCGCTTGTTCTCCTCATGTTCAGGAATCTGGTATTTCCGGCAACACGGCGAATCGTCTCACGGACGACGGGCGCCCCACGGGTTCTCGCCACGTTCCGGACGACGACGCTACGCGAGGCGTTACGGTCACGACCCCGTGTGAAGAATGCAGAACGAGAAGTAGGCGACATGCGCATGAAGTTGGCTGCGCTTGGACGACTGATACTAACACCGGGCATGTTTGCGAGCGCGCGGCTGGCAATGTCAGCTGCATTCATGGTTGGCGTTGGCGATCTGAACATCGCTCCTACGGATGGAGACGTGAAAGACACGGCACGTGCGCTCCGTACCGGTTTTCCGGAAAGGAAAGGATCCTTCAGAATGTCCGTGAATGACGGCAAACTGGCATCTGATACACCATTCTTGAGGCGGAACGCAGACAGCTTGTTCGTGTTGGCACCGCGGTAGCCTTCTTGGAGCATGCGACCCAGAAACGACTTGGTCCGTGGGAGACCGCTTTTGATTTCAGAGTCCAGAGCATTCAGGAAATAGTGTGCATCGTATTTGTACGACGTCGAATTTGAAATTCCAGAGCTTCGGTAGCTTCCAGAATTGATGACTGGGTTCGACCCAGTCTTCGTCAGACGTGACAGACCGAAATCCGTAATCAAGACACGCACCTTCTTACCTGTATCATCAATGAGGACGTTCCCGAGGTGAAGGTCGTTGTGCCGAAACTCGGGATACTTGGCGTGGATCTTCTTGAGTGTGCCAATCACCTGGATAATGATATTCGCCATCACCTTGTCGGTAATGCGGTCGCCCATCTTACGCAGCCACTTGTTCAGGGTTCCACCGTGTGCGTACTCTGTGTACATGACCATCTGCTTCTTGTAATTGAAGATGTCGGTGCGTCTGTTCGTAAATGCAGCAATTGGGACGAAGAGATTCTGTTCAAAAAACTTGATTGGTTTCGGAATGTGACGCGGGGCAACCTTATAAAGAGCCTTTTGTATGTTGTATTCGACGCGAGCCACCTGGTTTGCAGCTGAATGCACCTTATCCGTGGGTGAAACCTTGATGATGATCTTATGTCTCCCGGTCCGATCTGTTGATGCCAGAAAAACGACACCCTGCTGACCCGACGCTATGCGTGCCATACCTGGACGGATCTTCTTCTGACCTTTGGTGACATTGTATACGGTACGGAGACTGCCGTTGGACGCAGCTGACGTCAGCTCGTAACCGGTACGCCCATTGTTCGTTGAATTTTGAAACAAGCGATCCATACTTTGAATCAATATTTTAATGGGAGGCACCTGGACTATTGTTTCGTGGGCGAGTCGCGGTGGGTGACGCACGTGAATTATTTAGATTCATAGGGGAAGCGTTAAAACCCATGTTCGTCAGCATAGAAGCTCTTGCAGTTTGGAGCCGTTGAGAAGCTGCTCTTGAAGCTGTTGTTCTGATCCGCTGAGAAGTTGGCTTTTTTCGTATACCGGGTGTTTTCGTCGCGGGACGACGTGTCGAGAGGATAGGAACTCCATTTCTGCTCGCCGCAGCGAGCGCCCGAACAGCCGCTGCACGGGGTGAATTTGCTCTATTTTGTGTGTTGACAGGGGTTGGGTTGGTTGTATGTTTGAACAAAAACCCTATAATCATATTTCGATTCACATTTCCGGCAAGATTTCCCACTGGTGCACTCACCTCATGGTATGTCACAGCTGGATTGAAAAAAACAATACGACCCTTTTCGGGTATAAAAGTGTACACCTTATTTGAGTTTGGGTTTAAAATAAGAGAACCTCGTTGATTTGGCGGGGCATTGACACTCCCTATTTTGGGTGTATCTATATAGTAAAGAAACTGCAGAAATGCCTCACCTTCACGTGGGCTTGAAATGAGGTTTCTATGAAGCCTCTGCAAAAGTGCATAACTACTCTCGCCACCAGAGTGGTATCGAAGGTACAAACGAGTATTCTTTATTTTATCGCGAATGTTGGTAGGCAGATCTTTTGTGAGAAGAACACACAACCGCTTTAAATCAGGATCGTTCTTATAAAGAGGATTGTTACTGTAAAATCTGATATTCCGGAAATTCCTGGTCGTACTGACATTGCCTTGTCTCCAGTGGTTTCTGAGAGTTTTCACAAGACGCTTTATGTTATTCTGTCGTGTGGTCCCGAACTTCTGTTGCCGAACTTGGTCCGCCATTTACTATTAGTTGGATTTAAAAATCACACACCTTCTGACAAACGTAGGCAGTACGCACTGAATAGCATACCACGCAGACCGTACGAATGGACCAGCGCCGATAAAGTACAATTTGTTCAACAGGTTCTGGTTCCGGGTGTGTTGATGAAGTGCCCATATAATCTTCACGACACCAATGATATCGATTTGTGTGAGGTCAACTCGTGACACGTCAATGTAGGCGTTCACGGGCTGAGCGATGCTTTCAATGACATCTCTGACTTGTTCAAAATTAACGGGCTGAGACTTTGTGTACGCATCTGTGTCGACAATCACACTGTTGTCATAGACGTACATCCACATTACTGTGATGACTAGAAAATTTACACGCTCTTTGAGCGACCTAGCGTTTCTTAGCCATAAAATTACTGTACGCCTTATTCTGCGCACGACGCAACTTCATTCTCATATTCTCGAGACGACGACCCGCGTTGTTCATCTTCATCATGAGTTTGGGATCGTTATTCGATATACGAATCATCTGAGCCTTGATTGCGTTCATTCTGCTCAAGAGGCTTCGAGTCTCCCGTGTATTCATCGCCTTGGACAATGCGTTTGCGTTCGAGTTTGCGTGCATTACTATGCACCAACATTTTAAGACAAGCCCGAAGGGCTTGTCCGCTGGGTTAAAGCTGCGCGGCGGAGTCACACGTGACGCCTGATTTTTACGCACCCCCTCTCAACCTCAAAACGAGATGTAAAGTCGACTCTTTCTGCACATTGTAATCAGCCATCGTGCGGTCATCCTCGAGCTGCTTGCCTGCAAAGATGAGTCGCTGCTGATCCGGAGGGATGCCTTCCTTGTCCTGAATCTTGGACTTGACACTCGCGATCGTGTCTGAGCTCTCAACCTCGAGGGTGATGGTCTTGCCTGTCAGGGTCTTGACGAAGATTTGCATCTTATTTATTCACGAGACATTTGTTTAAACTCATAGATCAGCCTGTTTCGACACACGAGGTACGACGGATCTGCAATGGCTCTCCGCCAGTTTCTCTGAATCAGGTGGGCACAGTGATTCGCCATGATCATTTCGCGCGGACTCGTCATTTGTCGCAGTACATTCACTGCGTTTTCGACGACACGGTCGATGTGTTCGAACGGATCACGTGGAAACGGTACATTCATCGACGCCCAGACGACGTGACACAGAGTGTTTCGACACGTTTGTAATGTGGTCATGACTTCCGTGTATGCGTACTGTCGAATATAGGGTGCGAAAACATGACGGATAGTTGCGTTGATGTTTTCCAAGTCGTCGGCGCCGAGTCGGTCCGTCGCTTCCCAATGTGCCATGTTGGTATGATTGTTCAATTGGAATATGAGCTCTTCGAATAACCTATCATCCATAGAATTAATTTGTTTACACTTCTTAAATGGCAGGTCTTACCGGTACTCAGGCACTCCTGATTGTTCTCATCATGCTCGTGTTCTTCTTGGTCTTCAGACGTTCAGAGCGTCGTCCGCGCCCAGATTACCCGTGGCGTCCTCGTCCTGGGTGGTGGCCGGAACACCGCGCTCTCCGTGAGTACGAGGGGCATCGTTGACACCTGCTTCTATCTCCGAGTGATGCCGTAGATCTCCATCACCGTCAAAACCAATGTGGCGTGTGGGAATCTGCCCGTCTCTGCATAAAGTATGAGAAGTTCGCGACCGACACATTCGGCATTATACCGAAGCGTCTCGGGTATCATCACAGGGTTCAGCGGGATTGCATTCAGACGCTCGACCCACTCTGCACCGGATGTCGACACGGTCGGTGGCGTATTGCCCATCACGTACCAATCGGGACCCGTGAGCGGCGGAGGCGGTGGCGCAGGCAGGCTAAAGGGCGCGCGGCACATGGGGCACGGTGCGCCAATCGTACGGCGGCGGCTCGAGGTGTTTGCCGTACCACGCCGGGTCGCCCATTGTGTCAAACACGCCGTGTGGAAATAGTGACCACACTTGGTCTTTGTTCGCTCGGATGGAACCATATCGTTCATACATATAGCACAATCTGTCGGCACGTCAGGAAGAAGACCCTCCTTCTTGGCGTGGCGCCAGCACACTTCGAAACCGCGGAACCGCGGGCACTTGCACGGCGCACCCTTTGCCGTCGTGCCCGTACACGGAATGACCGCCTCAACTTCTGATGTCATACGCTGACTCTGCTTGTAGTGGATCCGGCACATCTCAAATCCAGTGCACGCCTTGTTTTTGCACGCCGCACCCTTTGCCGTCTTGCCCGTACACATGGTATGGGTCGGCACTGCTCGCACGCGTATGACTGGCTCGTACATGCGTGCGCGCATAGTCACACCGAGACGCTTCAAGTCCCGCATCATATACCGCGGAATGTGCCCTGTGAGAGCCGAAAGCTCAGCCATGAGTACGGTGATACGTGCCTCCATTTTGTGTTTATTTTTTTGCCGAAAAGTAATCTCACCCGTGGACATGACATCTTTTTTTAGGACAAGCCCTTCGGTCAATTGTGGATAGGCACGGGTGCACACACCTTCTCAAGTGGTGGTGATTCGGTACGAAGTTCCTTGGGTACCTTTGACGGCCAGATATACCCCCAGTGTGCGTATTCATCAACGTCAAACGAATAGTACGTTGGCATTTTTCTATTCAGGGATGCCCGATGTGACATCATAAGTGGTTCCCAGCCCCACCACCACGGCGGGCGAGGGTTTTTACAGCACGGCAACTTCTGCATTGTGTTCTTGTATCCACGAGCCACCCATTCATCAATCATAGTATTACAGTACAAAGCCAAAAAACATGTGTGTCCAGTCCACATGAGAGTCGCTGGGTGTTTCGTCCACCCTTTCGTCATTCCCATGAGGGCTCGCCAGAGCTGATACGCTTCGACGCGTTGTTTCCCGAGTCTACGATAATCAAGAGCTTTCGCACATTCGATGACAGAATCGGATGTGACAAAGGTGTTGACCATTTTTTATACCAATATCTGAAAAACTTTCACTCTCGCATACATTACACATTTTATTGAATGACTGATTTTACAATCTTCATCACCATCTTCTCATAGTCTTGCACCGTCCAGTCACTCGCACCATTGGGCATCTTGATGTTTGGAGTTTCCTCGATGGACCGGGGAGGGAGACGGGACAGGATCTGACTTCTGACCCCATCCGTCCTGAGTCCGAGCTGTTTACACTCAGCCTTGAGTTCCTTTACAGTCCAGTAGTGAGGCTGATCATTGCGTGCCGCGTGCGTCTTGATGAAGATGGATGCTATATTCAGTTTTTTGGGTCCCTGTGGACGCACAGACTCGGGTGTGATGGTTTCGAGGAGGCGCTCAAATGCAGCTTTTCCATCATCATCGGGAGTCACGATGACCATATGGTTCGGGAATCCACGGTTTCCTTGCTCGAGACGTTTGTGGACCCGCAACTTTGGATGGAAATTGCAGCCATGAGCAAAGACTGTATAGGGGAACACACCTGTACCGGCACAGTACAACTCACATGCATTGACGTTTTTGAACGTGCGATCGATGGTGCTTCCACCGGCCCATTTGGCATCCTCCTTGCCCACATCATCAGCCGTTCCTTCGTACTTGTCTTCAAAAATACCCGCAATCTTTCCATCAACCAGAAGAACCCCACCGTCGGGGCGAATGGTTAAACCCTTGTCATCTTCAGTTGGCGCCGGTGTCTCCAAGTGAAGATGAGCATTTTGCTTCATGTCGTAATACGAAAGACTAAAAATGTGCTCGACTGTGTGTCCCTGTGCTTCAGGAGTCTTTTTTACCTTTTTGACGGCTGTCACAAGTTTCTTTTCAGCTGGTTTGCTCTTCGCAGTGGTGTGTTGACCACGAGCAGCCATACCATCGTGAGCCTTGGTGGAAGCGATTGAGTGATTAGAGCGACCCATTTGACTTGAACTTCAATGTCATAGCTTCTCTAACTGCGACATAGAGAGGTTTTGCGCTTGCTTGAAAATGACAGCGCACGATATTTCAGATTTCATCGACTCGATCAAAGAACACTTGACAGATGCCCAGTACAAGGAGGGTATGGAGATTTGTCAGAGTGTGTTTAAGAAAAAAGAGGCTTTGACAGCCAAAAAATTGTACAACATGACATATCTTCGCCCGTATACGTTTCTGGATGACCACTGTGAAGACGAGGACTGTGATGATATGATGTTTCGCATCGCATTCAACAAGGTGACGAGCGTCATCATGTTGTCTGATATACGTGCCGAACGGATCCGCGCGGACCACCTGTTTTTCGGTTCGGACGATGATATGAAGCCGTTCATCGATCTTCAGGTTCTACGTTCGTTTCCATGTGACATGGCTGATCTTGACTCGGATATTCAGTGGTATGAGTTTCCAGTTATTTCACTGGAGTTGGTTGAGGAGAAGGCTGAGGCTGAGGCTGAGGCTGAGGAGGAGTAGTCTTTTTTCTGTTCATTCGTTTGTGCTCATCACACACAGGAACTTCTGGAAATTCTGCGTCACATAGAGCGATTCGTTTCGCTATGTTTATAAAAGTTATAGGGTCATATGTCCCTTTCATATAGTTGCAATCTTTACAACACGGACGACAGTTTTCAACAGTGTAACATACGTTTGAATCTAAACGGTCGATACCATTCACACGAATTTCGAGATCAATGTGTTTACAATATACACATGGACTTGTCATCATCACCTTCGCGTGTTCATCTTCCAAATTCCATTCAATTCCTCTCTTTTCAGCTGCAGACTTTACAGCGTTCAATCGTGCATTCACATGAGTTCGATTCCATTCAGCCGTATAATTTGGATTTTTGGAATGCCATTCTTTAGAAACTTCATTATTATGTTCTCTGAATTCATCTGGTCGTTCTTCGAGCTGTTTAGCTCTCCATTCTTTATAGTAACCCTTTTCATTCTGGAGTTTGTTATGAGCTTCACGGCGTTCTGGTTTCGTGTCGTACTTTTTTCCTTTCGTACGGCATTTATTACATGTAGCACATTCACGTCCTTTTTCGTTTACAAACTCTTCTATAGATTGTAAACCTCTTGTACAATTTGTACATTTTTTAAATTCTGCCATCCTACTATATAGTAGGAAAATATTCTTTAGACCCCAAGAACCTGGAACGTTCTTGGGGCCGAAGCCCGTATTTTTGGAGTTTTGATATTTTAGAAGTCCTACCACACAAGAATATATATGGGTGGAATCAATTTGAGAAGGCCAGTCCACCCATCCCCGATTGGATACGCAGGATGTTGTAGTTCACCGCGAACAGCTTCTGCAGAGTTGCCTGGTTGTTGGACTTCATCTGGATCGACACCTGGGCGTTGTCAATGCGAGAGAAGTTGCAAGTGCCGGTAGGCTGGTGCTCCTCGGGCTGCAGAGCGAAGGAGTACACGTAGATGCCGGGGTAGGGGGTGCCGGTGTGGTGGTAGAAAGGCTGGACCTGGTTGAAGTAGTTGCCGTACTGCTCCTTGAAGCGGTCCTGACCGTTGAGGATCACCTTGAACAGGTGCAGAGGACCCACCTCAATGCCTGGGGCGGCGGCACCACCCAGGAGCTGGGTGCCCTGCTCGATCCAGTAGGCGTTGCCGGTGAAGCCGGATGCGGCACCCAGACCGATGGCGGATGAGATGACACCAGCCGTGGAGATGAGCTGGGGCACACCGGTCACGTTGGGCATCACGTAGTTGTTGGACGCCTGCATGGTCAGCACGTTGGAGGTCACGTTCACGTTGCCAGTGGACGTGCAGAAGTTCCACATGCCGTTCAGCTGAGCAGTGGCGCTGGCACCGGGGTTGGTGTAGCACCACACCAGCTCCTTCACTGGGTGGTTGAAGGACAGGCGGATAAGCTGCACTGAGCCCTCGGAGGAGGTGGTCGTGGCAGCCAGCTGGTCACCGCCAGTGTGCTGCACCTGCTCGATCAGGTACTCGTGACCCTTCTGGGCGAAGCGGCGACGCTCCTCAGTGTCCAGGTACACGTAGTTAGCCCACACCTCGAAAGCGTTGGTGGTCCCGAAGTAGCTGGTGTAGTAGGCGGTCAGGTCGAAGTCCAGGCGCACCTCGTGGTACTGCAGGGCAATCAGAGGCAGGTACAGACCGGGGTTACGGTTGAAGAAGAAGAGCAGAGGCAGGTACACCTTGGAGGGGGACAGAGGAACGGTGGTGGTGTTGCCGACCAGGGGGTTAGCCATGGTCGTCATCTTGCCCCACGCGTACTTGTCGGACTCGTTCAGGAACACCTCGGCGTACAGGCGCCACCAGGTCTGGTAGTGCTTGTCAATGCGCTGTCCACCGATGGTCAGCTCAACTGCGGCAACGGCACGCTCGGCGATCCAGTTGGTGTCGAACACAGCGTTGTTGGAGGTCAGAGTGTTGGCCGTGGGTGTCAGAGCCACGTGCATGTTACCGACCAGGTCACCGTTGCGGGCAATGGTCACGGACACGCGACCGCTGCTGCTGGGGGAACCGTTGGTGGTCTGCTGGATCAACTCCATCGCAAAGTTGGTGTGACGCTTGTACACCGCCTGGAAGAAAGTCACCTTGGGGTTACCGGTGAGGTAAACGTCCTGAGCGCCGTAGGCTACGAGTTGCATCAATCCACCGGCCATGTTTGTAATATAAACCAAGAAAATAATTTAGACGACAACCTTCCATTTAAACCCACCTTGCGTCCAGGCGACATAAACATTTTTGTCCCAGTAATAGTACATATGGCTGACCATGACGAGAACCCCGACATTGACCTGGACGCCGAGGGCGAGGATGAGTTTGACGAGATGATGGATCCCATGGAGGCTCTTGCCAGCTTCCTGGCGACCGACGACGGCGAGACTATCGCCACCTCCCTGGCTGGCATGAAGG
>Ga0315289_10010781_pt1 | contig 13031 bp, 16 predicted proteins | sample YL17G11_40_MG_FD_203452 | JGI IMG/M metagenome (GOLD analysis project Ga0315289, IMG submission 203452) | Sediment microbial communities from Yellowstone Lake, YNP, Wyoming, USA - YL17G11_40 | ecosystem: Environmental > Aquatic > Freshwater > Lake > Sediment | place: USA: Wyoming | collected...
GCGTGAGCAGTCCCAAGAGCTTTCCCTTGATTTACATATTCTATGCGGACATTCCATTTTTTGCCATCGCCAAAATAGTTTCTTACCATCTCGCTTTTATAGCCGATAACAAAAATAAATTTCTTTAATCCTGCATCTCTTGCATTCAACAGATTCCTTTCTAAAAGAGGCTTGCCTGCTATTGGAAGCATAACCTTTGGCCGAGTGAAGGTTAGCGGATGCATTCGTTTTCCTTCGCCGGCTGCAAGAATGACACATTTCATTTTTTAACAACTCCTACTCAACGGTTACGGATTTTGCTAGATTGCGAGGTTTATCAATCGGACATCCTCTTTCCTTTGCAACATGATATGCAAGAAGTTGAAGAATGACAGTAATGGAGAGGCAAGGAAGTACTGGTGAATCTGATGGAAAACGTAACACAAAATCAGCGTGGCTCTCTATCTCAGTGTCTTTATCCTCAGCAATAGCAATGACTTTTGGCCCTCGTGCTTTTACTTCACCGATATTAGCTAGCATTTTATAATATGTAGAATCTTTCGTAACTATCGCTATTACTGGAGTGTGCTTTGTAAGAAGCGCAAATGGGCCGTGTTTGAGTTCACCAGCGGCAAATCCCTCCGCATGAACATATGAGATTTCTTTAAGTTTCAATGCACCTTCTAGTGATAATGGGTAATTGATACCTCTTCCAATGAAAAAAACAGATTGGGCATCTTTGAGATGTTTAGCGATTTTTTCTATCTCATCACTTCGATCCAAGACCTGCTGTATTTTCCTTGGAAGCTCTTTTAGATGGAAGATGTAATTGTATAATTCATCTGATCCTAATTTATTTTTTAATAACGAAATTTTTAATGCAATCAAAGAAAGAGTAACTATCTGAGATGTAAACGTCTTTGTAGCTGCGACACCAATTTCAGGTCCGGACTGTTGTAATAGATATCCGTCTGCAATTCTTGTTGCAGTACTTCCGATAACATTGGTGACGACTAGTGTTTTACAACCAGAATTTTTTGCTTCCCTTAAGGCTGCCAAAGTATCTGCTGTTTCGCCCGACTGAGTAATGGCAATAACTAGTGATGACTCATTTCTTGTTCCAAAGTATCTGTATTCGGAGGCAAGCTCTACAAAAACCGGAATGTTTGTCAGATTTTCTATGAGATATTTACCAACTAGACCAGCATAGAAAGATGTGCCACAAGCAACAATATGAATTGAACTGAGATTATTATTGAGTAACTTTTCTACAGGATCGGGAAATTCTATAGAATTTTCGATTTCCGATATCCTTCCCCTCAACGCTTGATGTACGGTATCAGGTTGATCGTAGATTTCTTTTAACATAAAATGAGGGAAACCTGACTTCTCAGCATCTTTTACATCCCATGTAATCATCTCTTCTTTCTTTTTGATCTCTTTTTTCTTTTTATCAAAGACTTTTATTGAGTTTTTTGTAAGAACGCATATTTCGTCTTCGTCCAGATAAATGACTCTATTCGTATATTTTAGAAACGCAGGAATATCTGAAGCAAGAAAGTTTTCATTATCCCCAACGCCGATTAAAAGAGGGCTTTCCTTGCGTGCACCTACTAGTTTTCCAGGTTCATCTTCACATACAACCGCAATTGCATAGGACCCTTCTATCTTTTTAAGAGCAGAAACAACTGCATCCTCTAGATTTCCTTTTTTGTATACATCATCAATTAAATGTGCGATAACTTCCGTATCTGTTTGAGAAATAAATTTGTGGCCTTTTTTCTTCAATTCATCTCTGAGTTTTTGGAAGTTCTCAATAATTCCATTATGGACGACTGCGATCTTTTTATTACAACTCACGTGTGGATGGGCATTTTCTTTTGTTACTGCACCGTGGCTTGCCCATCTTGTGTGACCAATCCCAAGTGTTCCTTTGATTTGAGGGATTTGCTTTTCCACATTTGCAATCTCTCCAACTTCTTTGAATACTTTTAATTTTTTGTCTACGATGCCGACACCAGCAGAATCATATCCTCGATAGTCAAGTTTTTTCAAACTTTCTATAAGTACGCCTTTTGCATCTCTGAATCCAACATAACCAATGATTCCGCACACTTTACATCACTTTGCTTTCACTTGGCACGTTCTTTATGATTCTTTTCAATGAGTTAATCTTACATTTTCTCCCGATTATTATTCCGGGTTCTGTTACCACATGATTTTCTATAACGCAATCTTCTCCAATCATTGCTCCGATTGGTATGTCCAATTTTTTGAATTCATCTTCTATTTCAATGGTCGATTTTCTTGCGATCGTAGAAAAATTATTTCCTATTATGTTTCCTCTTCCAACGACTGAATGGGAAATGAAAGAATTCGATGCGATGTGTACATCGTCCATGATTACACTACTTCTGATTTCGCTAAATGGATGAATCACCACATTATTTCCAATCGTTGTGGACGGAAAGATGCAGGCATTTGGACCGATCTCACATCCTTCACCAATCAGCACTGGCCCTACGATATAAGAACCGGAGTAAATTTTGGTATCTTTTCCAACAGAAACCGCACCTTTCATAGTTACTCCCCTTTCTATAATCCCGCCGGTTGATGCTGAGATGCCTTGAATCATTGCTTCATTTACATAGATGAGGTCCCACGGATAGACAATATCCATCCATGATTTCGCAAGAACCGTGTTGATGCGTTTTTCTTTATCGACCAGGGATTGGATGACAGATGAAAGCGCGTGAACACCTTCCGAGGTGCATCGTTCAATATCAGTGAACACAGAGCGAGGGAGCTTGTAAATGCCGGTAGAGATGTACTTACCGACGTCTTCTTTCGGCTTCTCAACAATCCTTCGAATATTGTTATTTTCAACAAAAACGACACCATATTTTGATGGATATGGATGCTCTTTGATTAAGATTGCATAGTCTGATGGGGTTTTCATTAGCTTTGAGATGCTACTTTCATCGATGATATTGTCTCCAGCCAGAACTATGAACGAATCCTTTATGCTTTTTTTTGCCTGTAACAAAGCATGAGCGGTTCCAAGTTGCTTCACCTGATTTACATAGGTGATTTTGACGTCTTTATAGTCCTTAAAATACTCCATAATAACTTCTTTCTTGTATCCAACGACAACAATTATCTCATCAATCCCACTTTTTTTTACTGCATCAAATACATATTCCAAAACCGGTTTATTTGCAACGGGAAGCATTACCTTGGGCATTGTTTCTGTAAAAGGTCTTAATCGTTTTCCCTCGCCTGCGGCCAAAATTACAGCTTTCATTAAAATCTCCTTCTAAATGTAAGCTTGATTCGCATATTTTACACTTTCTCAATATCAATGTATCCGAAAAAATATGAAAAATCATATTTATGTTATGTTGTTCTTCTTTGTCGATATAGTTTTTTATCAATAGATTGTATCATTTTATCTATGTTAATATCAGGTATTTCAAGAAAATCACATATTTTTTTAACATTGCTCTTAGGATTAGAAAGTAGTTCATTGTAATTAATTAATAAAACATCCATGTCTTCTCTAGACGTAATTTGTTTTTTAATAGTATTATTAAGTTTAATGAAAATTTCTCGTGTTTCATCGCGATCTTTATCTTTTATTCCTGCCATTTTTTCCATAGAATCTAGTATCTCTTCAATATTTCTCTCAATGTAAATGATTTTGTAGCTCCCTGGTGGGAGATACTTAAGACCATATGCTGTTATTTTTACGAACTTACCTTTATTTTCATTAAATGAAAACGATCCGTTCATCAACTTGTTTATTATCTTGCCGCCCCCAAGTTCGTAATATCCTTTTGGGTTGTTTTCATCAGGTAACCTTGAATTGTCGGAAGAAACTGGAATCTCACCAGCATACAACATTTGCATCATCATCGATGTTCCTGAACGCTCCAGTCCAGATACAATGTAGTTTATTTTTTCATCTAGTTTCACGTTAATCACTTTATTTTATATATCCTTGTTCTTCCAATTTTTCCATTATTTTTCCTACGCTTTCTTCGATAGTTTCTTTATCAGTATCAAGGATTAACTCTGGTTTTTCAGGTTCTTCATAGGGGGCGTTGATTCCTGTAAAATCCTTAATTATGCCTTCTCTTGCCTTTTTGTAGAGACCTTTAGTATCCCTTTTTTCGCAGGTTTCAATGGATGCTTTTGTATAAATCTCTAAAAATCTACCTTTGCCGACTAACTCTCTGCAATAATTCCTATCTATTTTATATGGAGAAATAAAGGCGGTTATGGTAATTAAACCTGCATCCGCAAAAAGATTTGCTACCTCAGATATTCTCCGGATATTTTCTTTTCTGTCCTCAGGGGAAAAACCAAGATCCTTATTTAATCCGTGGCGGATATTATCCCCATCAAGAACATAAGATAGATGCCCCAATGAATGTAGCTTGTAGGCTACCTCATTTGCAATAGTGGATTTACCACTTCCTGAGAGCCCTGTAAACCACAATACTACGCCTTTTTGTTTTAAAAAAGATTCTCTTTTTTCCCTGCTTACTTTATGCGCGTGCCATACAACGTTTGTAGCTTTTTTCTTTTCCATGTTTTATACCACCCTTATTTAAGAAAATCTAAAATTTTTCGTACAAAGGAATCGGTTTTATCTTTGGGAATTACTACTCCCAAGACCTCTTTTTTTCCTCCACACATATATCCTAGAGATTTGCCCCATCCGATCAGGGGTTCTAAATTTTTACTACTTCTCACATATATTTGATCTTTGTCATCAAAGAATCCTGTGTTGATGACAATTGTATCTTTTCCGCTGTCCCAAGCAATTTTTCTTGTTACAGTTGAAATAATGTTGTATTTGGTTTCTATTTTTTTAAAAATTTTTCCTTGTATTTCGTCCTGTGGCTTCTCAAGTTGTTTCGCGATTTCTTCGTTGAGTATTGTAAGATTTTTGTTCCATTTTTCATTTCTTAATATTTCGTCAGCGGAGTTATAATTGAGCAGAAGACGGGGTGCATTTTCCACAGTTTTTTTATCACCTAGTTTATAGTTGGAATCCAGCAGGTAAACAATTTTTAGCATATCATCAAAATTTAGCTTGTTTTTCTGGCAGAAATCTGTTATTATTTTGTAGATTTGTTTGTTGTTTTTAATTCTCTGTTCGTGGTCTCCAACAATACCAAGTAACGCAAATAGATTCACATCATTATCAAGAAATTTATTGATAATCCAGCTTGTTGACGGATATTCATCTGGATTTTTTCCTTTTACAATTGGATTGTAATGAAAAACTTCTTTTATTTCTTGTCCCAGGTGATGATCAAATATCAATACCTTGGATTTTTCTGCCAATCTTAGAATGTTATCCTCAGGCAGCGACATATCTGCAATAATTATAAAATCATACTTCGAGTAATCTTTCAGTTCCTTGTCTGTTAAAAAATAGTTTCCTAGCTCTGATGTTCTGTTGTCGATTTTTTTATTAGATAATTTTTCTAGTATAAGTCGTGCAGAGCAGATACCATCAGTATCCCAATGATGTATGAGAAGACCTTTGCCTTTTAATTCTTGTAACATGGCCATTCTCCAATTAATCCCTAATCATCCCTGCTGCGACCGTTTCGTTGGTCGATTCATCGATTAAAATAAAACTGCCTGTGAAACGATTTCGACGGTAACTATCAAAGAATAATGGCTGCGATGTTTGTAGTGATATCCTTCCGATATCATTTAATCCCAATGCACCAGCATCTTCAATTCGGTGTAATGTGTTTATATCTATTTTGTATACTATTTCTTTCACGACGCATCTTGTTTCTTTAGTTGTATGTCTTAGGATATACTTGTTTCCCGAGATCAACTCTTTTACATTCATCCAGCATATCATGGCATCGATATTTTTACTGACTGTTGGCGCATTATGTTCCCTGACAATCATATCTCCTCTACTGACATCGATATCATCCGTAAGTTGCATTGTGATAGACATTTGTGGGAACGCCTCGTTAACCAAGCCATCGGGCAATTCTATAGATTTTATAGTTGTGGTAAATTTAGACGGTAAAATCATCACCTTGTCACCTGATTTAAAAACACCACTTACAATTTTTCCGGCATATCCGCGATAATCATGAAACTCATCAGATCTTGGCCGGATAACGTACTGAACTGGAAAACGACAATCTATCAAGTTTTCATCACTACCAATATGGACATTTTCAAGGAAATAAAGCAAGGTTGGTCCTTTGTACCAAGGCATGTTTGTTGAAGGATCAACAACATTGTCCCCGCACAAAGCACTCATTGGAATGAAATAGATATCGTGGACTTCAAGTTTTGAAACGAAATCTTCAATCGTTTTTTTAATCTGCTCGTAGACTTCTTGTTTATATTCTACCAAATCCATTTTATTGATGCAGATCACAAAGTGGGGGATTTGGAGTAATGACGCAATAAAAAGATGTCGGTGTGTTTGCTCGACTACGCCATTGCGCGCATCCACAAGTATTAACGCAAGATTTGCTGTTGATGCACCGGTTACCATATTCCGCGTATATTGTATATGCCCTGGTGTGTCAGCAATTATAAACTTTCTTACAGGAGTCGCAAAGTAACGGTAGGCAACATCAATTGTAATTCCTTGTTCGCGTTCTGCCTTTAAGCCATCCATTAGTAGCGCTAGGTTAATGTCTTCTCCTTTCTGCTTACTGATGCGTTCGATACTTTCGAGTTGATCTTGGAAAAGGGTTTTGGTATCATACAGTAGACGACCAATTAAAGTACTCTTGCCATCATCAACGCTACCTGCCGTAGTAAAACGCAGTAGTTCCATCTCATTGTATTCCTTTGGATCCATGTTAAAAATATCCCTCCTTTTTTCTGTCTTCCATTGCAGTTTCTGACCGTTTGTCATCTGCCCTACCACCGCGTTCTGAAACTCGGAAAGCTACTACCTCTTTGACAATTTCTTCCACATTCTTTGCCTGTGAGGCCGTAAGTCCAGTGCAAGTCATATCACCGACCGTTCTACAACGCACAGTTAAAGTTTTAATACTCTTTTTTTCTTCAGAATCTAAATTCAAATATTCAGAATAAGCAAGAATGACGCCGTCTCGCTCGATGCACTTTCGTTTGTGCGCAAAGTAGATTTTTGGAATGTCTATTTTTTCCTTGAGAATGTATTGCCATACATCCATTTCTGTCCAATTACTTAGTGGAAAAACTCTGAAATGTTCTCCCACATGTTTTCTACCGTTGTATAAATCCCATAGTTCTGGACGTTGATTTTTTGGGTCCCATTCCCCGAATTCGTTACGATGAGAGAAAAATCGTTCTTTTGCTCGAGCTTTTTCCTCATCTCTTCTTCCTCCACCAATAGCCACATCAAATTTATGCTCGGCTATTGTATCAAGAAGTGTTTTGGTTTGTAAATAATTGCGACTTGCATGTTTTCCTGTTTCCTCTTTGACTCTCCCCAAATCTATGGATTTCTGAACAGAACCGACAATTAATCGAGCATCTAACTTTTTGACAAATTTGTCTCTGAATTCTATTGTTTCTGGAAAGTTATGGCCAGTATCAATATGTAAAAATGGATATGGAATACTGGCAGGATAAAATGCCTTTCTTGACAAATACGCCATAACAATAGAATCTTTTCCTCCAGAAAAAAGCATGACTGGACGTTCAAATTGTGCTGCTACCTCGTGCATTACAAATATTGCTTCTGATTCCAGTTTCTGCAGGTGGGTTAAATTGTAGAGTGTCATTCAATACGCCTCATATATAGTCTGATCTTAAAGACGAGCTTCAAATAATTTGATTCTAATCCAGGTAACCTAGTGCTCTTAATCTATCTTTGACCTTTTCTTCATCTTCTTTACTAAAAGCTTCATCGCTTTTTTCTTCGCTTCCAGATATAACTTCTCTAAGTACGTAGGTTACATATGAGGAAAGCGAGGTAAACCCTGTTCCCTTTATTCTTTTTTTGATTTTTTCTGCAAGTGGCATTGGTATTGATATGGTCGTGTATTTTTTATCATCCTTTTCTTCAGCCATAGTCATCACCTAATTACATATAGTTATATATGATTATATGTAGTTACAGAGGCGTATATATATTTTGTTGATTGAAAAAAAGAAATAATAGAGATGCTATTACGTCGTTGTATCTAGGTGAAAAAGTGAAAACAAAAGACGTGAAAATAGCGATACTTCGTATAGAAGGAACAAACTGCGAACAAGAATCCTATGATGCTTTCAAAAGATTAGGGGCCTCACCAGAATTTGTACACCTAAAACAACTCTTAAACATAGACTGCGATAAAAACGAAAAAAGAGATATTTTCCAGTATCAATGCCTAATGATACCTGGTGGCTTTTCAGCTGGAGATTACATTAGAGCAGGTGCCATATTTGCTGCCAGGATTAAAAGCAAGTTGCAAGATAATCTTATAGAATTTGTAAAACAAGAATATCCTATCTTGGGAGTGTGCAACGGTTTCCAAGTATTGACAGAACTGGGGTTATTACCAGGTATTGATACCATCGCCACTCCTTTTCCTGACTCTTGTTTAAATATAAATGATTCTAATAGATTCGAATGCAGGCCAACTTTACTTAAGCATGAAAATAATGGTAAATGTGTTTTCACATCCAAAATTCCTAAAAATGATATACTTTTGATTCCCACGGCACATGCAGAAGGAAAACTTCTATTCCCGTTGAACAAACAAGAGGAATATCTTAGGAAACTAGAAAAAAATGACCAGATTGTTTTTCGGTATGTTGATCCTGATGGCAAATATGCAGGTTACCCGTGGAACCCAAACGGAGCCGTATTCAATATTGCAGGCATATGCAATCATATAGGCAATGTATTTGGCATGATGCCTCATCCGGAAAGAACCTTCTATAAACATCAACATCCAGATTGGACAAAGACTGGACTTAATAGTAATTTGGGTGATGGTCGGGCGGTTTTTGAATCTGTTTTAGATTATATATGTAAAAGGTTCTAGAATGCCAAAAGTGGTCACCTGCCTATTGATGAAAGACAGCAAATTACTCATTTTAAAAAGAAGTGATAAGGTAAGCACATACAAAGGATTGTGGGGTGGGGTAGCTGGTTATGTTGAAGAGCATGAGGAACCATACGAGACTGCCCTAAAAGAAATCAAGGAGGAAGTTGGTATAGAAAAAAAAGACGTTAGCCTTGTTCGCAAATGCAATCCTTTTACTTTTACAGATTATTACGAGGGAAAAAAGTACGATTGGACAATATATCCATTTTTGTTTAGAATGAGAAAAAAGAATGAAATAAAAATTGATTGGGAACATTCTAAATACAAGTGGATCTCGCCTTTAGAAATAGGGAGATATGACACTGTTCCTCATCTAAAAGACATTGTGTTTAAAACTTTAGGGATGAGGGAGCGTGGAGGTGGTGAGGAGAGATAGAAAAAATACAATACTCCCCCATCCATATTGTATAATGGTTTTATAAGTATATAAATCTTTTTATATTAATGTTATATAAATAGAAAACTATATTATTATCGTCCTTAGAAGAAACAGGATTAGAAAGTTATTTTTTATCAAGTTTATTCAGCATTTTTTCTATATGAGCGTATGTGTCTTCAACAGATTGGGCAGTATCAACGATATTCCAATTCTCTGCAAGAGCTAGCGCCTTTTTCCTTACATTGGCCAACTCATCAAGTGTTTCAAACATCTCCTTTTCTTCTCGCTCTTTTACGCGTTCTAATAGCTTATCAGGAGAAGCATCTAAAAAAAACATATACTTTGATGTAGGAACAAAACCTGCAAAGAACCTATAAGCCATTTTAGATAGCTTTGGAGGAAGATATGCAGTCCCCATTAGATAACGTACCATGATTAGCGTATCATAATCCTTTTTCCCGTAGTATTTTTTGACTGAACGCAGAACATCCAACATATAGAAAACAGCCGCTCGTAATTTGTTGATCTTTCCTTGCCCTAACAATGCTTTTTTTGCTTTTTTACCATAGAAATTGTCTGATTCTGGGTGCGAGCGGACCATTACTCTTTCGCCTTTTTCTTCGTATCTTTTTTTAATTAATCGAGCGTGCGTATCTTTTCCTACCGCATCTAGTCCATCGATTATTATTAGGCGCATAGGATCCTCACGATTTATATATCAATAAAAACCAGTAAATGGCCGATATTGATAGAGGTACAGACAGATTGTCAAGTCCCCTTGGAGTTATTGCTTCAATGATTGCTGCGGCCATTGCTATAAATGCAAGAACTAGTAGTTTGTAGGACGTAATATCTACTCCGTAATATAAGAACGCAATAACTATCATAATAAGGGTAAAAATAAACATAGAGATTGAACCGACGTAGCTTTTTTTATCACCAAAAATTTTGTATTTTCTCTTGCCAAACTTCATGCCAAGTAGTGATGCAAAGCCATCACCATAAGACATGGCAAATATGGCTATGGCGATGACTACCATATAATCAAAAAATATGTACGCTAGAATAGTCCATGAAATTGCGTAATAAACCAGTCCCATTCCATGGCCTGCTGACGAAGTCTTACCTTTTATAGATTTAATAGGTGAATGTGGGCTCATGAGAAACGTAAATAGGATAAATGGACCTGCAGCAAGAAAAGCCATGACCTCTTTTGTTTGAAAAATCGGTAAAAGAAATGCAATATTGCCCGTCATAATATGTAGGATTTTTCTACTTGCAGTTGGATATTTATCTAGTATTTTTTCAGTAATGATTAGCAGGATTACAACGTAGATATAGACGAGGGCCAATCCAACGAAATCATTTTGTATCATAATTTTCACCTTCTATTGATGTATAAATGCTCCTATTAGAAATGCAACGAGACCCATAAAGATAGCTAACAAGGTAAATTTTCTATACGTTGTCAGACGTGGTTGTTTTTTCAAAATCAGATGTAACGATGTAGTTAACAGCATGACATCAGTTATAAAAACAAGGAGAAGATAGTACGTGTTCCGATAATATAATTCGTAATTACTGAGAGAGTAGGGTAAAAAGCTGAGCACAATAGCTGCGATATAAAACAAGGCTGCGAGAATGTTCGACCAACGAAACCCGATATATTTAGGAAATGATTTGACTCCTTGCACTTTGTCTCCCTCGAAATCCATAACATCCTTCATTATTTCTCTACCTGACCCAGCTAGAAAAGCAATGAGAGCTATAGTATAGATTGCTGGGTTTATTCCCTCTAAGGAAAATGCATTATTTTCTAATACTGCTGCTCCACCGAAAACAAATGGTATAGCCATAATGTATGCTATGTAAAAGTTGCCTACCAGTTTTATTTTCTTCATCTTTGCATCATATAAGACTGATAGCAGGGCTGTGATTAGAGCGATTATGAAACATGTAATGTTTACAAAAAAGGAACAAACAAGACCTAGTGGAAATAATATGAAAAAGGAATACAATGCTGTTTTTGGGGATATGTCACCACGTACAAGTGGACGATCCGTTCTTTTATTTATTTTATCAATCTCTAGATCACAATAGTCGTTTAGTGCAAATGTACTTGCTTCTAAAAATAGTGCCGTGAAAAATGTGAGAAAAACGTTAATTAATGGTAGATTGGTGTTGCCACAGATTGTTTTTTGAGATATAATTGAGCCTATTAATATTGCAATGAATAGCATTATTCCATGTTCTAGTCGCATCAGTTCCCAGATAGCTCTGAGTTTTTTCATTGTGAACTGAAATAATCTTATTCGTTATAAACTTTGACAGAAAGAGGCTTACGGCCTACACCCAGCACCTATTGAATTAAATTTTTTTATAGATATTCTTTCTATGATCAATTACAAGAATGGAGATTTTCTTTGTTTTTTCATTAATGTCAGCAATAACTCGATAATCACCAATTCTAAGTTTAAATTCATTTCTTCCGGTCAATCGCTCGAAATAATGAAAAGGATTTTCTTTTGCCGAGTTGATTTTATGAAAAATTCTTTTTCTAATTTTCTTCTCTAATTTTTCAAGATTTTGTAAAGCTTCATCATCATAAATAACAGTATACATTCATTAAAGCCCCAAGCGTTGTTTTGCAACTTCCTCGCTCACAAAACGTCCTTTTTTAATACGTTCTCTTGCTGCTTCAATCGCTTTAATAGTTTCTTTGCTGAGTTCAGGTTCTTTTTTTAGATTTTTTACGATGTAAATTAATTTTTTAATAACGTCGTCATAACTTTCATTTTTGTATTCTCGAAATTGATCGATTTGAGATTTCGTGTCTTTTTGTATTTTAATGGTTGTTGCACTCATATTCTCATAGTATACTAAGGTATACCGTGGTATATATAACTTTCGATTTTTATGATACTTACGTCTTCAAAAATCCTAGATTTTTTCATTTTATAGGAGATGCAAGGAGGCTTGCGGTCTACACCCAGCAACTAATAAATAAGGATATTTTATGTTACTATAGTCCGTGGTTTTGATTTTGTTAAAATTGGTTTGTATTTCTTTACAGTATCTTTTACTTCTATTTCTGCCATCTTTGAAGCGATTTCAAAATCAAATTTAAGCATGATTTGGACAAGTTTGTTATCGGTGTTGAGTTTATACAGGGATGAATTACCCTGAGCTCTTGTTTTCACTATCAGTTTCTTTTCCAAAAGAATATTTATTATTTTATAAACTGTCGGCCTACTAACTCCGGATTTTCCAGAAATCTCAGTTATGGAATAATCAAATCTCGGGTAATCTGCTAGAAAATCTAATATCTTCGTCTGAGGATTGTTTCCGAAAATATCTTTGAACATGTTAATGCACCACTTTATCTTAATTACTATATTGTACTTTCGAATATATAAACTTTTTTACATCAATGTTAAAAAAATTTACAAAATAGGTTTATGTATAGTGCATCTTTTACAGAATATTAATGGTAAATTTCACAGAACTGCAACTTGATATTCTCTTTAAACTTTGGCGAAATAGATGCTTTAGACGTAATGCCACACTCCAGGTAGACAATGTTGTTA
>Ga0315289_10010783_pt1 | contig 13028 bp, 11 predicted proteins | sample YL17G11_40_MG_FD_203452 | JGI IMG/M metagenome (GOLD analysis project Ga0315289, IMG submission 203452) | Sediment microbial communities from Yellowstone Lake, YNP, Wyoming, USA - YL17G11_40 | ecosystem: Environmental > Aquatic > Freshwater > Lake > Sediment | place: USA: Wyoming | collected...
TTTGTATTTTCACTCACTCCGTTGTTGTCCCCCCCCCCCCCCCTTTTTCTCCCTGAGTCTTTTTCCCCTTTTCGGAGTGAAATGAAACATCACCCGTTTGCACATTCTACAACGAAGGCTACGAAGCAAATTGGACGATATATCGTCGCACAGCACGGCACCGCCGTGCTGCACGAAACAGTCTTAGGGAGAAGAAGGAAGGCGAAAAATAAAACAAGATAAAGAAGAAAAGAAAAGCACTTTTCCCTTGTCTCATGCCTTTCATGTCCATTTGGAAGTGCTTCAGAGAGAGAGAGGGGATCGATCTGCGCGTGCTTCGATGGGCTCTTTAAGACCCCCATAAAAGTAAAAAGTAAAGAAAGGTTAACCGAGAAGAAAGTGGGGGAGGGAAAGGAGTTTTTCCCCCTACCGAGGTGAGGGGCGGTTGGTGGCCAAACTCGCGATCTCGCGACTCGAAGGGGAGAAGAAAAAACTCACCTCTTCTTTTTCCTTGTGCCTTTCTTTTCAAACCACTACGCCAGTGCAAGAACCCCGCCGTCCGCGACTTTTCCAACATCCTGCTCAACTTCTCCACGACGAGAGACATCACCACGATCGCCCCTCTGCTGTCGGCGGTGCCATCGACACCCTGTTCTCGAGGGAGCGCTTCCTGTCGTCGCAGCTCGTTGGCGGCGGGCGCAAGTCGCCGATGACTTTGCCGGTGACCGTGATTGACAAATAAAAACATGATGTTTTCATTTATCTCAACCACGGTTGACAAACCTATGTAAAAAAAAAAAAATCCGTCTCTTACCTCCGCGGCGAGTCGCCACGACAGTCGCGGTCCCGGCACGAGTCAATCGGCCTCGATGTATGGTCAGATCCAAGGTGGCACCGCGAATGCAGCAGCAGCAGCAGCAGCGGCATCAGCAGCACGAGCAACAGCAGCGTCAGCAGCAGCAGCGGTCTCGGCAGCAGTTACAGCAGCGGCAGCAGCAGCAGCAACAGCAGCAGCAACAAGGTCTTCGCCCTCCGCTCGAGCTTCCGCGACGGCATCTCCTCCTCCTGCTACTGCCGCCGCTGCTCTCGCCTTCGCTCGCGCCGCAGCTTCCGCTCTCTCTTTCGTCTTCGCTTTCGCCGCAGCTTCCGCTTTCTCTCTCGCGGCCGCTTCCGCTATCGCTTTAGCCGCCGCTTCTGCCGCCGCAGCCGGCTTCCTCTGCAGGGCCTTCAAGTACGCCAGCAGTCCCTTCGGCTTGACCGCGCGACACTTCGGCGGCCAGTAACTCGTTGCTATTCCCACGCCCAGGCGGTTGTTGCTCAGCCCCTCTGTTGGCAGCCCTTGCCCCGGCCGCACCAGCAGGAGGTCCTGGAAAGTGTACCCGTACTTGGGCAGGACTCTCTTATCGTTCTTGGCGAGCTCCTCAAGGGCCGAGGAGATGAATGAGTATGCCTTGGGGAACTTGATGGTGATGATGGTGTCGTCTGTCGTTCGCTCCCGCGTGTTGGTGCAGGGCGAGCTCTTCTGCTCCCCCTCTCCTGGCAGCGGCACGGGCAGCGGCTTGGGAAGCTTGTGGAGGTCGCCGGCTCGGTGCGCGAAGCACGCGCACGGCAGGCACAGCTCCTTGAGCCGCGTCCGCTCCGCCGCAGCGATCTCGGCATCTCTGGCGTTGGCCGGAAGCGGCGGCGGGTCGCGGAGCTCGACCTCGACGCGGGCGACGATTGCGTAGTCGCACTCGTCGCAGACTGTGTGCGCGGGGAGCTCGTCGGGCTCCATCTCCGGCTTGACCTCCACGAAGGAGATCCTCCTGCAGCCTCCACTACTGCCGTCGGCGACGCCGTAGCTCGGGTTGGTGACGCCCTTGGCGGCGTAGGACGAGATGTCGCGGCCGGCGCTCCTGGCGTCGGCGTCGGCGTCGGCGAAGGCGCGTGCCACCTCTTCGCTGCTCGCCGCATCGGCCTCATCGCTGCCGCGCTCCGACGCCATCAGCTCGAAGACGCAGGCGCCTAGCCTGCCGCTGAAGCGGAGCCACTCGCGGAAGATGACGCCGGCGCCCGTCTCGGTGGGGGCGGGGCCGGGGTGGAGGGCAGCAGGGCTAACTTTCTCGTTGTTGTCGCCAGAGTTGTTTTTTCCGGCACCGGAGTCGTCGTCGGAGTCGTCGGAATCGGTGCGCTTCCTCTTCTTCGTCAACGGCTGCCTCTCCTGCTTCTTCGGGAGGGCCCCCCTCTTCCGTTTCCAGACTTCTTCCACGGAAGCAGTAGCAGCGGCAGCGGCCGCAGCAGCCGAGGCCCGCGGCATCTTCCTCCACCTCGCCTCCTGCGCCGTACCGCCAAACCGCATCTGCAGCTCCTCCTGGGGCGACAGCGCCTCAACCGCGCGCAGCGCGGCGAGCGCGCGCGGCCGCAGCATTGCCTCGACGTTGAGCACCGCGCGCCTCCCCGAGCCCGCCAACGCGTCTGCGGCGTCGAAGCCCCACGGAAGCCAGTCATCGGTTGCAAAATTCACAGCCTCACCCAGGTGAAGGCCCGTGCTAAAGCCCCAGTGGTACGCGCCCGGGAAGGTGATGACGAACGAGCCCGGGGTCTGCACCAAGCGGTAGATAAGCAGTGCTTTGTCGCGGCTCCGCGGCCGCGTAAGAAGCTCGGGCAACCCGACGGTCGTCTTTTCTGCGAGGGCACGAGCCACCTTTATGTGGTCCTCGGGCGTCGGCCTTCCCTCTCTCGCGTCCGGCGACATGCCCTTCGCGCGGCACAAGGCGCCGGCCGCCAAGGAGAGCTCCAGCGCGTCGGCGCAGCACGCGGGCGAGCCAAACCAGATCTTTTCTGCGCCTGCGTGGCAGTAGTTGATCGAAAACGCGTTGCTATCCTCCTTGTGAATCGCAAAAGCCGCGCAGACCATGGCGATATAGAGCATCGGGGTGGAGAACCCGGGCACGCCCTCTTCGCGGTCGAGGGCTCCGGGGGGCAGCCCGGAGTTGAAGAGCATGCCCGGGGCCATGGGCAAGGAGCAGAGGTTCCAGTTCGAGCTTGACAGGGGACAGGGGCTGTCCGTCGGGAGGAAGAGCGTTCCCTCGAAGTCGTTGCCGTACTCGGTCCAGTACCTTACCGGCAGGCGGGTGGTGGTGGTGGCTGTGGCGGCGGTGGCGGCGGCAGTGGTCGTGGGGTTTTCGGCCGGCGAAGGAGGAGAAGCGTTTGCGTCGCCGTGGCCGCTTCCGCTAGAACCGCCGCGGCCGCATCCACCGCCTCCACCTCGCCCAATGTTGGGTGGCGTCTCCGGGCTACCGGCGCGCCACTTCCTCTTTCTCGAGGCATAAGCGGCGCCTCGGCCGCCTCCGCCACCGCGGCCGCCACTCCCGTCGCCGAACCTCGACCTCTTTTCTCCCGTCGCCTCCCCCTCCTCCCCCTTCCCCTGCTCCGGCTTTCGCTCCTGCGGCGGCACCTTGTCGCGACCCTGCATGTATGTGCGTGTCGCGAGCTCATGAAGGTAGTGCGCCGCGGCCGTGCGCCAGTCCGGCGCCACGCCAAGCGAGCCCGGAAACATCGTCTCCATCAACTGCCCCGCCCTGGTGATGTACTCCTGGAGTGTCGTCCCCGCGCTGCCCTTGGAGAAGCCACTCTCGCCCGTGAGGGCGCCGCACTCTTGGGCCGCGACGGGCTGCAAGGTGGTGGGGAAGCGGAGGTCACCCGTGACGGGGTCGCGCTTGTTGCGCGGGGGGCGAGTAGGGGACTTGTACCTGGCGAGCCGGCGGTTCAAGAGGGGGCAGAGGTCGACGTTGCTGTAGTTGGTGAGGATCTGGTTATATTTAGTAGGAATACGAGGAAAGAGGTGGGGATGTTCGAAGATTGATTGATTAATTGACGATGAGCGATCGAGAGAGCGAGAGCGAAAAAGCGAGGAAGCGAGAGCAGAAGAAAGAAAGTAAAAAGGCTCACGTCCTGCCAGGCCACCGCCTTCCTGCCGGCGGGGAGTACGACCTTGCATATCCCTAAAGAAAAAGAGAAAGTTTTTTAATATTTTGTAGAAGAGGACGACAGGGGGGAGGGGGGAGGGGGGAGGGGGGACCAGTGAGAGAAAGAGAAAACAAAACGGCGACGTTTCTTTCCTCCTCTGTCTTCAAATAGAAAAAAACTCGTGCCTTTCAGTGCCGCCTCGGCCTTGATCCTCTCGATGAGCTGAAACGGGTTCGAGAGCTCCTGGACGGACGCCTTGTAGGTGTCGGCTTCGGGGATGTCCTCGAGCACCTTGAAGAACCTGGCGTTGTCGTCCTAGCATTTGTTTTTTCTTGTCGGAGAAAAAAAGGATCGAGGTCGAGGTCAAGGTTGAGAGACTGAGAAAATAAGGCAACAATCGTCGCCGCCTGAGCTCTCTCATTCTTTTCCTTCTGCTTCGCCTTTAATGCCTTAACGTTATTCTTCGCCGTGTCGGAGATTCGATGAGCGGCGACAGCGAGAGCGCGTGGAATACACAAAGAGCCGGGCCTTGCATGACACCCGTGGAATCAGCCGCCACCGACGTCGCAACAGTCTCTTTGCATCGCGAGCGAGGAGCCCGCGGCGACCAACAATCACGCACCTCATCTGACGCCTCTGGGGCCGAGGGATGCAGCGCGCTGAAGACGCTCTGCATCGTCTCGGCCCAAGCGAAGTGCTTTGACGAGGACGACGGGAGAGATAGGAGAGTAGGCGGAAGAGAGAACGAGTTGAACGTTGTTTTTCCACCTCATTTTTTCACTTTTTTCGATGACAAAGCCATCCGAACGAACAAACAAGACCCTTTCCTCCATCACCCGCTCTCTCTTTCCCACTTTGTAACCCATCGAGAGCCGCAAGAGATTAAACGGTGTGCTCTCAGCGAAGTTACAAAAGAAAAACAGCGTAAAACACCTGCGCTCTTCGAGAAGCATCGAAGCAACAGAGCCATGGCCGAGGCATTCGACAACCGTGGCGCTCAACGCCTGGCGCTTGTTGCCTCGCTCGACGACGACGGCGCCAAGTTCTCGCTCAACGACCTCCCGAACGATCTGCTAGTGTCGATTTTTGAGGCGGTCGGGGACCCGATCTCGGTGAGGCACACCGTCCTCTTAGTCTGCAAGGCCTGGGATGAGGTCTACCGCTCGCAGGACACGACCCCTCTGCACGAGACGCTCGAGGTCGACTTTCAGAAAGAGCCTGAGAGAGCCGTCGTCGAGGGAGGGGCCGCCCATCCTTGGCCCCGCCACGAGGGCCGCAACGCAGAGGAGGACTCTGAGCCGTTCCGTTCTCCACGCCTCGAGGGTCTTCTCGTGTGTATTGAGAAAGGGAAGTGAGGTCCCTTTTATTCTTCTTCTTTGTCTTGCAATTCTCCGCCCTCTCTCTCACTCACTCTCTCCTTTACTTTCTCAAACCATGGTGGTCACCCGAGGGCGAGAGCTCGCTCTTGTTTTCTCCGCCTCTGTGGCTTTGCCTACCGCGTCATTGGCCCAGAGACATGCCCATATCCATTCTACACCGATCAGGTTTACAGCGGTGAACTGCCGGGGCCCGAACTCCTTTTCGCTCTTTTTGGTGCCCCTGCGGCTTGCTACCTTTTTAACACTTTCTTCTTTTTTTGCCCCACTTCATTCTCGTTCTTCCACTCTACCACTTCACGCAATTTCTTTGCGTGTTCCGCGCCTCCGAGTAACTCAGCGGCCTCATCGAAGCCCCAACGACTCGGGTGGCATCTCCAGAAGTTGTACAAAACTTTAGCCTGTTCTTCCGGAGTTTTCCCGACCTGTCGCGGAAACTGCTCGTAGAATTCCCCCCACGTTATTTTGTGCCTGTTTTTCGGTCTCTTCTTGTGCTCGCCGACCACCCGCACGAGTTCCCTGCGGAGCTCGGGCGTCCACTCCGCATTGAACTCCGTGTCTTCGCTGTCGTTGCCACTCACGCCGGCGACAGGAGCGGCGTTGTCGGCGTCGGAGTCGTCAACGGCGACTCTTTTGCCGCGGTCTTTAGACGGACCGCCAGGGGTCTGCGTCCGAGGCGCCTTGGTGGGGCGAGGGGCAGCGTCTTTCGGAGAGGCCACGGCGACACGCTCTTTTGCACGGCCCTTGCCGGCCCTGCCGCCGTCGCACACATCGGCAGTACCCCTCTTCCTTGCACTCCTCGTGACGGCGAGAGGCGAGGACTGGGCTGCCGCACCATCGGCCTCCACGGCGGGCACGGACTCGGCTGCCGTAGTCTGCTCGAAAGTCGTTTCGGCCGCAACGTCGACATAAGCCGCAGCGGTCATAGGCGCGGCGTCAGCAGCAGCGGCTGCCGCGGCTTTGGCAGCAGCACGGGCCGCAGAGGCGGAAGCGACCGCGGCGTCGACAGTACGGGCCGCCGCGGCGGAAGCGACCGCGGCGTCGAAAGCAGTTTTTGTTTTTGCAGCCGCTTGAGAAGCCTCAATCGCAACCGTTACCAATGTTGCTGCTTTTGCCATGTGGCGCTGCGCCTCCTCTTTCGCTCCCTCGGCGGTGGATCGGGCCAGGGAGGCCGTGAGATCTGCTTGCGTGTGCTTGGCCTGTGCAAGAAGCACGGCAGTGTCGAGGGCGGCGAAACGTTCTGTCTCGAAGGCGACTCTCGCTCTTTCGGCCCCAGCGGCCCTCTCAGCGTGCTTCGCGGCGACAGCCTTGGTCGCAGCATCGGCTTTTTCTTTCTTCTCGGTCATCAAAACCTCCTCAACGCTTCGGATCAAGCATTTTTTGACCGCATCGAAGGGAATGCCGCAGCGAACCCAGTCCTTCTCGCCGAGAGATGGAGTAGGGACAGCTGCAGCAGCAGCAGCAGATGAACCACGGTCGCCTGTTTTCCGAAAGCCCTCGAGCATGCCCGGGTTCAGAAGAGCACGCGCGCTGTGTAAACAGCGCTTTGCGTATTCCACGACGTACAGGCCGCACGCGTTTTGCTCCTTCTGCACAGGAAGGTCGAGGTCCGCAACCAAAGGGAAGAACTCGGGCGCGAACAACTTGTCGATCGGGAAAGCATCGGGGTCGGCAGCACCGACCTCTTCGACGATGTTGGCGACGACCCTGGGGACAGAGGGGGCATGCACCGCAGCCCTCTTTTCCCAGTGGACGCGGAGCCACGTGCTGATGATCGTATAGAGCGTCCCAGACTCGTGGATCGGATCGGGCTCGCCGTCGCGATTCGGAAGGGGGTCCAAATGCAGGAACAAGGGCAGCACCTCCTCGGTCGAAGGAGCGCCGCCTCGGGCGTCCCCGACTGCCAAACCGAAGAAGGTTTCCTTGACCCGTTTGGCGACCGCAGGCTTCGCCACGGCACCGATGACAGCAGAAGGGTGGCAGATGATCACTAGAGACCAGTGCCTGCCTTCGACGTCGGAGATGGGGACGAGCAGAAACTGCTTGGCGAAAATGTCGACGCCCCCCGTCCACTCCGACCTCGTACTGCATCTGGCGGTCCATTTTTGCTGCAGGTCGATCAAGTAACTGCGGCCTTTTTCATCGGTCCTGTCGGCTCCAGCAGCGTCCCTGTAAACACCGCGGATCTTGCTGAAAAAGTCGGATGGTAAAGCGTAGGCACGATTTCCAGGGAGACTGCCAGCGGCTCTCTTCAGCGCCCAGTCAATGAGCCCGGCTCTCAGCCGTTTTTCGCCCTTGATATCCCCTACATCGGCTTCTGAGAGAGGCCAGAGAGGAGCGGCCGCCGTGGCGGTAGCGTCGACCGCGGAAGCAGGGGCGGCTGCCGCCGCGGCGGCTGCGTCAACCACGGGAGCGGCAGCAGCGTCGGGGGCGGCCCCCAAGGCGGACGCGCTCGGGGGAGCAGGGGGCGCAGCCGCCGCGGTGTCGACCACGGCAGCGACACCTGCCGAGGGAGGAGCAGCAGCGAGGGGGTTGAGGCCCGTGACGGCGGCGTCGACAGCGGGAGGCGCGGGCGGTGAAAGGGCCGGAACGAGCACAGGGGTTGCGCTCGAGGCTCGACCGCGATTAGCAACACCGTCGGTCTCCATCTGTTATTTTGTTGTTGTTGTTTTTGGTGGTGGTGGTTATTGAAAGAAGCAGAAAGGTGAGCTCGAGAGTGGCCTGTAACCGCGAAACATTTCTTCTTCTAGTGCGTTTGCCGGGGACAAACGTGCGCTGCGAAGAGCGCGTCGAGGGCATCGAGGAGAAATCATCAGGCTTCCGCCTTAGTCGCTTCCGCCTCGGTCGCTTCAAACGAAGATGCAAAAGGAAAAGGTGAAGGGAACCAGGGTGTTGATTGGCCATGACACTCTCGCCCATGCTTGCATAAAAAACTGCCCATCGCTCCGCGCTTCCTCTACGCGGACTACTCGCGAAGATCTCACCAGTGTAGACGGATGGGCCACGAGCGGTCGGGAGGTTTGCTTAAGAGGGAGAGGGGAGCGAGGAGTCAGTGATGAAGAGCAGCCATCGTTCGAGGTGTGTTGCAAGGTCGTCACCTTGGCTGACTCTCGACGTCGGTCGATCGGAGAACGCGTACTTGCAGCCTCGGCTCTCTCTCCGCTGTTCTTCACTTTCGTCGTCGCTCTCTCCGCGTCATGGACCTCGAACTCGGAGGCGTCGTTAGGGGAGTGCATTGTCAATCGATGGCGGCAGCCCGGAGGAAAGGCAGAGTCTTGGGTGATGGCACGAGCGGCCGACAACGGCCGTCCATCTTCGTCTGCTCTCGCTGCCTCTCGACGCATCTCCGCCCTTCGAGGCTGCTGCGCCTGCAACGTCTTTTTCACTTCCACAAGTGCATGGCGCACGCTGCCGCCGTGGCCTTCGATTGCGTCAAGAAGAATACACTGCATGACCTCGGTGGAGGTCTCCGGGAAGGTCGCGCGGAGGTCTTGAAGCGCCTCCGAGGCCTTTGCCTCGGCGACCTGGGCGGGTCGGGCTTGGTGTCGAGAAATCGCCGCGCGGGCGTCAGCGGTCTCGTTTGCGACAGAGGGAGCACCTCCGGGGGCTTCGGCGTCATCAGCCCCCGCGATGGGTGCTCTTTTCTTGCCCAGGAGCGTTTCAACCACCTCCGTGACTGCTGTGTTAGTAACGTTTTCCCCTACGAGGACCAACGCGGCGTCCTTCTTGCACGAGGGGCAGATGCGCGTCGGGATCTTGATGCGGAGGGACCTCCCCGCGGCTTTGGCCCTCTCTGCGGCGATTTCTACGGCCTGTCCCGCGATCTCGATTTCTTTAAAGAGACAGGAGGCGCACATACTACAACCGCACTTTGACGTAAACGAAGCTGTCGAGCCTCCCGTGTTCATACAAATTTTGCACCAGATCTCCACGCCAAGGTCGCGCGCAAGCTTTGAAGATCGCCAATTCTTGTCTCTGGTCTTCGCAATAGCGACGGCGCGAGCTAGAATGGCGCAAGCGCTGGGTGCTTCGACCAGCACGGGGGAGAAAGGGTGGCGGCAGCAGGGGCATGGGACACCACTGTCGCCGTCGCCGTCTTTCCAGGCGGTCGTTGACGAGCTCTGAACCCACCTTTCGAGGCATTCCAAGCACATGGAGTGCTGGCATGGTAGCTGTTTAGGGTGATGGTGATGGGTGGGGTGGGGGAGGGTAAATTGAGGCGTAAGAGAGCCTGCCGAGGTCGCGACAGCAACAGACTGACCCTTGGTGCAAACGAAAGGACGGAGAGAAGCAAGAAGCGGGAAAAAATGCCTTCTCCTCTTACCGTGACTGGAAACACGAACAGAATCGCGCAGACAGGGCAAGTCAATGACCGCTCAAGGGCGTCGATGGCGCCCATATCGTCGTCGACCGGTGTGGCCTCGGTCCAAGAGGTACCGCCAGCTTGGCCGCGGGCGGCGCCTGCGGTGACCAGGGTCGCATCTTCTTTCGGGGCCGATGCATTCGCAGGCTTGAGAACGTCGCCTGCTCGTAATTTGAAGTTTTTTTTATTGCGAATTGCGTTGCAGCAACCTGTGAGCAGCGCGAATCGAAGGAATTCTCGAAAGAGGCGTCGCGGAGAAGAGGAACCCGAGGACACGCCTTCGGCAGAAATCAGAGGTGCGAAACCAAGAATTAAAAAAACATTGTTGCTTTCCGCATCGGACGGCGACCGCACTTCCTTCGGTCTTCTGTATCTGTGCCCCGTCGCTATTCGAAAAGAAGCACATTGGAAGGTCTCTCCACCGTGGCTACAGTGAGAGATTCGCGGAGGGACGAGAAGGATGATCGACGCCGAAATGAGGAGAACTAAATTGGTCGATGAGTCGTAGACGACAGACGAAACTTACCGCATCCCGGCCACCAGCTTCCCGATAAGAGGCCCTGTCTGCGGGAGTTCTTTTCATCAAATGTGGTAGTACTGTCTGTTTGGATATCGCTTATGGTCTTACGGAGCTCCTGTTGGGTAAATTTCATCGCTGAAAATGATCAAGAAAGAAGGAAGAAGGAAAGAGAGAAAAAAGAAGAAAGGAGAGAGACGGGAACGGCAGCCATTTTTTGTCTTCGGACAACAGCTCTTTTTTTCCCGCCCTTTTACACCTCAATTTCAACAACAGCAAAAGCGCGGCCAATCTCTCTTCACGGAACCCGACACAGAGCGCGCTACTTTGGACCATTTCCTAGCCTGTCATCGACTACACAAAAACAACTAACATTTTTAACGATATGTTACTTCTCGCAGGCTCTTTAGGGGAAAAAAAGAGAAAAAAGAAACGGGCGCCAAAAAAAAAACTACCCCAACATCATAGAGAGCTCGGTTCTCCTTACTCTTCGTGGTCGGTCATCCCGACCAGGATCGGAAAAGGCTGTACAGACGCGCCCACCTCGATTCCATCGTGATCGCCAGAGAGCTGCAGGTCCCACGGGTTCAGCCCCCTTCCTCGGCGACCTAGTGCCCCTCTCCCGGCGGCAGAGAGCCGCCATAAAAGCATTGGTGGGTGCTCGGAGTGCAAGGCCGCCCGGGACAATCCGCAGGCCCTTTCTTTGGCGGCGTCGTATATAAAAGACTCGGGCAGGGAAGGTCTGTGCACGGAAAGGCCTCGAGCCCGCCTTCTGATGGGCGGACCGACCATCAGTTTCTCGAGTTCTTCCTCTTCTTTCGCAGACCGAATAGCCCTTATGACGAGCAAGCGCTCTTCGGCCTCCCTCAGAGCGAAAATCACGGCCTCGTACTCCTCTACGGTGTTCAGCAGCAACTTCACCGTTTGACTGACGACTGGCGGCTCTTTGTTAAACGGCCCTCCGGGGCAATGCGACCCCGGGACGGCTGCGGCAGCAGCCACGAGGAGTAGGGGCTGTGGAGAAGAAGTGCGGTGTGTCTGGTAGAGGAAGAACTTCCGATCTCCGTCCCGGCTGTCCCATAGGAAGACTTTCGGCGCGGGCACCGGGAGAGGAAGGAAGGGAGGGCGGAGGGGAGGTGGCATTCCAGTTTTCACGAAACGCACAGACTCCTCTTCCGAGAGCTCCTTGAGCACAATCTTTGCATCCCACGTCGTCATCTCCGTTTCCGCTCCTGTAGTCTCTGCTTTCGCGCCCGTCGTCTTCCTTTCCGCGCGCTTTCGTCTCTTCTGCCATTCTTCGTACTTCTTCATTCTTTGCATGCTCGATTCATAGCAAGTAAGAGCTTTTCGAAGACGCAGTGGGCCGTTCTCCGGATCGGGAGAGAGGGCCCAGTTTGCCGTCGAGACCTCGGTGAGCGTGAGGCCTTTCAGGACGCCGTCGCAGAAATACGGAGCGACCTGGGTCAAGCGGAGGTCAAAGTAGCGGGATAGCCTGCATTCTTCAAAGGTTTCAAATGCACCCTGCTCGTTTTTTTTATCGGGGGAGTGGGATGGAAGCAGTGAGGGACAGGAAAGAAGAGAGACGGGAAAGAAACCGAAAAACCTCAACCGCGATGAAAGCAAGCGTAGAGAACCACACCCACCTTCTCGTCTCCTCTCAAAAGTGTGCCCTGGAAGCAAAGACGCCCTGCTTCGGCGTCGACCCACACGTTCCCGTCGAAGAGAGTCTGTCCCGAGGAGAAGGGGAGGAGGTCAAAGAAGGGAGCAGCACGGAAGGGGTCTCCGGGCTGCAGTGTCCAGCGCCCTTGTTTCTTTGTTGTACCCTGCCCACTCGTTGTCCTCGCCAAGTCGAGCGCCGAAAGAAACTCGTTCTCCTCTTTGACCGCCTGCTTCCCAGCAGCAAGTGAATTCCGCGTCCTTTCTGTCTCGTGCATCGCAGACATGACCATGATTCCGTGCACCATGTCCCTCTCGGAGGTGGCCGGAACGATTGGGAGTGGAGCAGCAAGCAGAGAGGAAGAGTCTCTCCTTGCTTTAACACCGCCATCGCACCGCCATCTCTGCTTGATCAGATCCTGCGGGGCTTGGCGAGGGGAGCGCACGGGAAGGGGAGCCGCAAGGGGCTTCCCGCGTCGGACAGTGTTCCTACACAGAGACATGTTCGTCTAGACCAAGGGCTGAGAGGCGTCAAAACCGACCAGGCGGCAACAACCAGGCCAAAGTTGTTCTGAACTCGACCTGAGAGTGGTGCTCTCATTAAGCATCACCCATCTTCCACTCTATATCGGTCATCCCGAGGTCCCCGGTTCGATCCCGGGTTGTCGGACTTTATTTTTTGCATGTTGGGAGTACGGGCGCAGTTGAGCGGGCGCGGGTCGCGGGAATTGGGGCGCGCGGAGGGTGGGGAAGGGAGAGCAGTTTCGAGGTCGACCTGCATGCGGCCGCTGTCGACGTTTTTTTTCCTTCTCCACACTCGTCTCTCTTTCTTCGCGCCCTTGCCCTCTCGCCTCTCGCCCGCTTACCAACGTCAAAGCCGCGGCGATAAAAAAACCAGCGGCACGACACCGATGAACGCCGCCTTGCGCTCGACGAGAGCGTCCTCGGCGCTCTCTGCCTCGACGTGGACGAGATCGACGACGATGCCGCCGCCGTCGCCGACCTCCGAGATGCGTTTCTCGTCGCAGAGGGCCTACTGCTCCCGCTCTTCCCGTTTTCTTTGTTGCGCCGAAGAAAAGAACAAGGTACGAGCGCTCTAGCGTGGTCGAATCGCAGATCTCAGGCGAGAAAATCAGAATTATTTTTACTCCCCTTCTTCAATCTCACCCCCACCCCCCACCCCTCTCTT